>R20__coassemble_23_pt1 | contig 115201 bp, 99 predicted proteins | sample R20__metabat2_low_PE_052 | metagenome-assembled genome bin R20 | reverse complement strand
GATATTATCAATGTGACCTCTCACATCCTGTCTGCCTGCATGGGATGTGGATGCCCATGCCAGATGATAAAAGATATCATACCCATCCCCCGCCGGTGCATCCCCGAAACCCTCCAGGTTGAGATCTTTAAGTCCGTCCAACCCGCACTCAATCACTGAAACCCTGTCATCCTTCGGAATCCTGTCTTTCCTCTTGGAATCCGGATTAACGATTGCAAGCACCTCTATATTCTGTTCTGTTGCCCTTTTAATAAGTGCCAGCCCCAGCATGCTGGTGGCACCGGTTAAAACTATTCTTTGCATATACATTAAAATAAATTATGTATTACTACGTTACATTCAATTTAATCTTTCTTTTTTACGTCTAATAAATTCATCTAAGTTGATATGATCAACATTGTCAATCGTGAATTTATCATTCAAGAAAGTATCACACTTTGAGCAAAATTCTATCTTTTTCCTGTCCTTAATCTGTTGAATTTGGAAGTTGAATAAAGCCTCGCCTTCCCATACATCCTTTACCGATTGTGTCAAAACATTACCATGATTGATTGCTTTCTCAGTATCTACGCAGCACGAACCAACGGACCCGTCAGGATTAATTAACATGAAATAGAAAATCCAAGGACAAATTTTCTTCCCAGTCATCTTTTTTGAACCCGGAGCATCAATTGTTCCGTTCCAGTCCATAGTTTCTTCAATTTTTATCTCGTCGGCAATCCCTTCGTACTGGTCAAAGAACAAATTCTCATCATTACACAAAGTATCTAATGTTTTTACATATATGAAAGGTTTTTTCTTTCCTGCCCTTTCTCTATATTCTCGAAGATACTTAACGTTATCTATAATCTTATTAACTGATATAGAATTTCGGGTAAAATCGGCTTTTTCCACATCATTTGTTGCATAAACAGACACTCTAAGGTAGTCAATACCCACATCTACTATAGTCTCAGCAAGTTCTTTGGTCAGCAAAGAACAATTTGATGTTATCTCAATCCTATCAGAAACATTTTTGTCCTTAAGATAAAGAAGCATATCTTTAAATTCGGGATTCAACATAGGCTCACCTGCATTATAAAGCCTAAGGTTTTTAATATGCTCTCCCTCCCAATTTCCTATTTCATCAATTATCTTTTTGAAGTCTACTAGGGACATAAATTGCTTTTTAGAAGAACATGCGTTCCCCCCCCGTTTCATTTCCCTGCGGGCAACATTTACATCTGAAATTACATATACTTGAAGGATCTATGGCTATGGTATACGGTTTATTGAGCGGAACTATTTCCGTTAAATCTTTTCTGCCATTTGATCTTAATTCCGAATATTTTTTCATACTCTTTCCTCTCCATTCAAGCACTTCTCAAGTTCATCTCTGTCAAGTAAAGGAACCATGTCCTCAAGCGGTCTGCTTGCCATCTGGCCATCTTCACGCATGTAGTTAGACTGCTTAGGAAGTATTTGCTGCGTAATATCAGTTTTGATGACACAAACCACAGGGCCATCATACTCAAAGGCCGCTTTTACTATGTCAGACAGTTCTTCCGCACGTTCAATATACATCGATTTAATGCCTATAGCTTCAGCTACCCTTCCCATGTTAGGAAGTGATAATCCATCTTCTTTGGTACATCCTGTCAGATGATGAAAGTTATTATTCTGCGACTGATATATCATGCTATAGCCACTGTTATCAATTATAAATAACTTAACCGGAAGATTGAGCCGCTTAATCACCTCCAGCTCCTGCATATTCATTGCAGCACTTCCATCACCGGTTATACAGGCCGTAAGCTTCTTCCCTGACGCAACACAACTTCCGACACATGCTGGAATATCGTATCCCATAGATGCCAGTCCTTTGGTCAGGAATGCTCTCTGTCCCCATTTGATTCTAAGTACCTTCATAGTAATATCAACCGAAGTACCCGAACTTGTAAACTGATATATATCATTCTCTGTCAGATTATCTGACACAGCTGATGCAACATCATATGTGCTGATATATCCTTGTCTTGGCTCCTGCTCCGGGATTCTATTCGGATATTTTTCTCTAACCTTATTACATCTGTCTATCCATGGCTCTATATCAGCATGTTTAATCACATCCTTGCGTTGCAATAATCCCCTTATGAACGATCCGGCATCGCAGACCACCTTAAGGTCCGGATGAACACTCTTCTTGTTCATCTCATTTACATCTATGTCGACCATTATGTGATAGGCTCTTTCAAGGAAGCTGTCATAATTGTACCCGGTACTTAAAAGATTAAGCCTTGTTCCCAGAGTTATCACAAGGTCAGCACTCTGCATTATCAGATTAGCGGCCCTTTGTCCTACTGATCCCGGTCTTCCGTAATATAGTGGATGCTCATCTTCTATAAGATCCACCCCATTCCAGGATGTTAATACCGGTATACCCAGAAAATCATATAATTCCCTGGCTTCCTTAATTGCATGGGAAAGCCTGATTCCATGACCAAGAATAATAACCGGTTTCTTTGCAGAATTGATATGCTCTATTGCTGTCGTAATATCAGATGCATTAGCCGGATATTTCTCTGCATTTTTTCTACTATAATCTAATCCTGTGAATTCAGAATATCCATCTAATTCAGAGATATCAACATTCGAAGCTTGAATATCCAACGGAACATCAATCCATACAGGTCCGGGTCTTCCATCCACAGCAAGTGCTGCTGCCTTTTCCAATTGATATCTGATTTCATCCGGCTCGCTTACCAGTACGGCATATTTCGTATACTTTCCAACCATCGAAATAATATCGACTTCCTGAATACCAAACTGACGGATTCCCTGATCTCCTACAAGATCAGCTCTTTTTGCCTGTCCGGATATAAAAATAACCGGAATAGAGTCAATGTATGCACCCACTAATCCGGTAAGGGCATTGGTTGCCCCGGGGCCACTTGTAACCAGGCAGCAACCGTATCCATCTTTCACTCTCGCATAAGCCTCTGCAGCAATAGAGGCTCCCTGCTCGTGTATCATAAATACCCCCTCAAGGTTATTATTCTGTCCAAGAGAGTTATTCATGTGCATTGCACCGCCGCCTGTCACGCAAAAAACTTTATCAATTCCGAGGCCCGCGATAAATTCCATTATGTAATCTGATATTTTCATTTAAAAATGCTCCCGTCTACTCTGAAAGCGTAGTATATGCATATACTACGCTTTCAGACATTACACTTGTGTAATGTCTGATAGCGAATTTATAATTCGGATTTATTTCTTTCATCAGCAAAGGTACGCTGAAGAAATCAACTGCATTATGGTAAATACAAATAGCCAGGTTTGGAGAATATTCTTTAATGGATTTCCTTGCTCCACATAAAAGCTTATACTCATAGCTTTCTATGTCAGCCTTAAGGAATCCAAAAGGTTCCTTAATAAAATCATCAATTGCGACCACACGACATTCTTCTGTATTATCTGATGCCACCGTTGTCATCTTTGTTCCAAATCCATTATTGGCTTCATAGGCATCAACATAGTTAACAGTTGACTCATCACTGACGCCATACGGATATACTGCTATTGCATCATCTGCAATATTCCATTCCTTCTGAAGCCTTTCCTTACGATAATTAAAAGCTGTCAGATTTTTCTTATCCGGCTCAAAAGCGATTATCTTTTTAAACATTCCGTCTTTAGACCAGATATATCTTTCAACAGAATCTCCCACAAATGCGCCACAATCTATATAAGTTTCTCCGGCATCATTATTGTGGAACATGCCCATCGAAAAATACTGGGCTCCTTCATCTATGATCTCCTTAGGCGGATAAATACCCTTCATCCTGCATTCAGTCAGTGTGGCATATATCTTCTTTGATTCAGCGTCATCAAAAAGATCATAGCATGCAAGTATCTCATCTGCATGAAGCCTAAAAATATAATCATCTATCAGTCGCCAATTTATCTTCATTCCATCAAGCTGCCTGCTGACAGAAGAAATAACTTCCGGTCTCGGCGAGCAGATTAATACTAACGTATTTTCGATTTTGTTTAATTCATCTGGAGATATAATAGGTTTCCCATTTAACGAACTTCCCCATTTAGCCGAATTGTTATCAACATATCCGTTGATATTGCCCCCCCCGATTTACGATTCGGCTGAGACCTTCCTGATACAGCATTGTTGTATTTCCGGTTCCCCAAATGTATACCTTTTCATTTCCTGTTAACTTATCATCTTTAGCAAGTAACTCTTTAAGTTTATCTCTGTTATCTATCATCTGACATTTCCTCTATTTCTCAAAAATACTATCTGTAACAAAATCTATCTTTTTAACAAACTCCGCAGATTTAACGAAATCCATATACATATCCCGAATTTCCGCATTTAACTCTTCCCAAGCTATGCCCGGATTAATGGCAGGCAGGGTTTCATCAGCATAACTTTCGTTGTATTTGTCCTTAAACCCATCAAAACCGGCAATTGCAATCTCCTTTACCTGCAAACTTTCCATTAATCTTAAAGCACAGATAACGGCATTATCAAAGTGAGGCCAGCCACGCTTTATAGCACGGTTGAAATTTACTACATTTTCATCTCCCGTACCCTCTTTTTTTATATTTGAAAGTAATATTTTCTTTGTTCTGCTGAATTGATCAGGATGGGACTGGCTGGCGTACTCATATCTGGCAACATTTGTCATAAACAGGAAGTCGTAGTCAAATTCAGATAGCAAAGCATTCACCGCTATCACAACCGGATGATTAATGCTTATATATTCCTTGATTTCTTCTTGATGAGTTAAAGAAGATTTACCCGGAGCGATCAAAAGAACCTTACGTTCTCCTTCAGAAGCAGGCCTGATTATCTTTCCTAACTGCTTCACAGCTTCAGAATCATCAATTTGTCTTCCCTGATTTTCAAGATATTTCTTTTCAAGGAGATCATAATCATATTTCTTACGATCCTCAGGCGATAATGATTCTATGATATTACGCATATCATGAGCATTAGTTCTGTGGTTATCAAGCAGATACGCAATATTATTCACATGGCAGCAATACATTCCGGCAATACAGTAGGGAGTTGAATACCCCCACTTGAACTTCTCCTGAAAGCCTGTCATGTACATATCTATCGCATCCATTACAGCATCCAGATTATACCTGCAATTATATTTCGAATTAAGGAAGTTAGTAACCAGTTCCGTTGTGGCATTACCAGCTCCACGCCCCATGCCGCAAAGAGATGAATCAACAATCATATCGCGGTTTGTGGAAACTAATTTCTTTACAAAATGCATTGCATTAGAAAATGCAAGCTGCTGATTATTATGAGAATGAAAACCTAGCTTAATATTTTGATTAAGATCTGCATCCAATACGTTAAGTATTCTGTCGAGGTCTTCCTCATACATAGCCCCAAAGGTATCAACCACAGATACCCCTTCAGGTTTAAATTCATTAAAAGAAGTCGCAAGTTCTCTCAAATCCTCATCAGAATATGCAAGAGTATTTGCCGCCTGGAAATATACTTTATACCCCTTAGCCCGGATTTCAGAACCGATCTTGATTGCTTCCCTGTGTCTGCCATAAGGAAATACCACTCTAACGGCATCTATAGAGGTTCCGTCATATTCTTCCAGATATTTCGTATCATATCTGTCCCAATCTATCATGACAACATAAGTAATATTAGGATTTTTATGATCTAAATACCGCTTAACATCCTCTGCCGTATGATAAAATGATGTGCCATACTCATGCTCTTTATTTTTAAGCCATCCGCATTCAATCAGTTCCACTCCGGCATTTTGAAGTTTATTAATAATTCCGCGAATTGCGACATCTCCGAATTTGGAGTCTACAATGTACGCTCCATCTCTAAGCGTACAATCCAACAACTCTATCATAGATTCTCACTCTCTTTATTTTTATTCCCAGCTCTTCCACGGCGCATTGCTGCCGTTCCAATATTTTTCAAGTATGTTCTTTTCGTTTATGGTGTCCATGCACTGCCAGAAGCCCTCGTGGCGGTAGCTCATAAGCTCACCTTCGGTGGCGAGGCGCTCCAGGGGCTCGCGCTCCAGGATCGTGGTATCGTCAGTAAGGTAGTCAAAGACTGAGGGCTCAAGGACCATGTAGCCTGCGTTTATGGAGGTTTCGGCGTTTGAGTGCTTCTCTCGGAAGCTACGGACTGCGCCCTTGTCGGTAATATCCAGAACGCCCTTTTCCTGCTTCTGGACCACCGCTGTCAGTGTTGCCTTCTTGCCATGAGACTTATGGAATGTGAGGAGATCCTCTATATTTACATCGCAGACGCCGTCGCCGTAGGTGAGCATGAAGGTCTCATCGCCGATATATTTCTGAATACGCTTCACACGGCCACCGGTCATGGTGTTAAAGCCGGTGTCCACCACGGTCACCTTCCAGGGCTCGATGCTGGACTCGTGGACCGTCATCTCGTTCCGGCCGTTGGTGTAGTCGAAGGTCACGTCGGAATTCTGAAGGAAGTAGTCCGCGAACCATTCCTTGATCATGTGCTGCTTATAACCGGCGCAGATGATGAATTCGTTGAAGCCGTAATGTGAATATTCCTTCATTATGTGCCACAGGATCGGCTTGTCTCCGATCTCGATCATGGGCTTGGGTCTATAGCCGGATTCCTCGGAAATGCGTGTTCCCATTCCGCCGGCCAGAATTACAACCTTCATATTAAGAAAGTGCCTCCTCTATCATCTGTACCATGTAGTCAAGCTTGCCCTTGGTCATTCCCGGATAAACGCCGATCCAGAAGCTGTTATTCATGATGTAATCGGTGTTTTCGAGGCTTCCGACCACTCTGTAGGCATCCGTTCCCCTGATGAAATCAAAGCAGGGGTGCTTAATGAGATTGCCTGAGAAAAGGAGCCTCGTCTGGACGTTGTGCTCTTCAAGGTACTTCGTTACATAATTTCTATCTTTGTCCCCACCGGGCTTAACTGAGAGCATGAAGCCGAACCAGCTGGGCTCGGAATTATCCGCTCTCTCGGGGAGAATCAGTCTCTCAGATACCGCAGAAGCACTCAAGGCATCGTGCAGGTACTTCCAATTCTCTTTTCTTCGTTCGATAAACATAGGGAACTTCTTAAGCTGTTCAACTCCCACTGCAGCCTGCATGTCAGTGACTTTCAGGTTGTAGCCGAAGTGGCTGTAGGTGTACTTGTGGTCGTATCCCTTCGGAAGCTCGCCGTACTGGCCGTCGAACCTGTGTCCGCAGAAATTATCCTGTCCTGAAGGACATATGCAGTCGCGTCCCCAGTCCCTGTAGGAAAGGATCAGCCGGTGCAGCAGCGGGTCATCGGTATAAACACATCCGCCCTCTCCCATGGTCATGTGATGCGGCGGATAAAAGCTGCTGGTTCCGATATCTCCCCAGGTTCCGGTGAACTTCGTCTCACCGTCAATGGTGTACTTGGATCCCAGCGCATCGCAGTTATCTTCAACGAGCCAGAGATCATGCTTGTTACAAAATGTTTTTACAGCCTGAAGATTGAATGGGTTGCCCAGGGTGTGGGCTATCATAACGGCCTTGGTCTTCTCAGGATCATAAGCCTCTTCAAGCTTCGTAACATCAATATTATACTGCGGAACGGTCACATCCACAAATACGGGAACCGCCCCGTACTGAAGGGCCGGCGTAACCGTGGTCGGGAAGCCGCAGGCAACAGTTATAATCTCATCCCCCGGCTTGATGCGCCTGTCGCCCAACTCCGGCGCCGTAAGCGTCATGAAAGCGATGAGGTTAGCAGAGGATCCGCTGTTAACAAGGTGCGCCCACTTAACCCCTATCCACTTGGCAAACTCCCTCTCGAACTCCTCGGCGAAGCGCCCTGTGGTAAGCCAGAAGTCTAACGTTGCATCCGTTAGCGCAAGCATCTCCTTTTCATCAAAAACCCGGGAGGCGTAGCTAATCCTGTCCCCCGGCTTAAAATCCGCTTTATTTTCTTTAAACTGATGATAATATTCCGCAACCAGGCCCTTTATCTCTTCCCTGGCCTCGGCCTCCGTGTTCCAATTACTCATTAATGAAGTCCCCTATCTCTTTATCCATCTCCGCGGGTATGTCCCCGTGGCATAAATATATACGGTTGAAGTCAACGATCCTGTCCATGGCATCGCCTATGTGCCACTTCGGCCTCCAGCCGAAGGTCGACTTAACGCGGCTGCAGTCAAGCTTAAGGAAGTTCGCCTCATGTGGGGCATTCGTCTCAGCTTCATTAACCCAGGAAGCCCCATCTCCCCATTTCTTTACAAACATATCAACTAACTCGCCGGTGGTCACGCAGTCGCACTCATCGGGGCCTACGTTATAGAAGCCCGCATACTGCCTATCCTCATACTGCATCGCCGCGATGGTCAAATATACAACCAGCGGCTCAAGCACATGCTGATACGGCCTCGTGGAATACGGGTTCCTGACCCTGATGGGCTCCCCCTTCTCCACGGCCCTAATGCAATCCGGAATGATCCTGTCATTGGCAAAATCCCCTCCGCCTATGACATTTCCGGCCCTGGCCGTCGAAACCGCTATATCTTTATCCTTAAAAAAGCTGTTGATATAACTGTGGGTCACAAGCTCCGAGCAGCTCTTGCTGTTGCTGTAGGGATCGTACCCGTCGAGCATCTCATCCTCCCGGTACCCCCAGGTCCACTCGTTGTTCTTATAAACCTTGTCCGTGGTGACATTAAGCACTGACTTAACCGAATGCGTGCTCTCAAGATTCTGCCTCACGCACTCCATAACATTCACCGTGCCCATCACGTTGGTCTCATAGGTGTACCTGGGATCCTTATAGGAATCCCTGACGATAGGCTGCGCCGCCAGATGCAGCACAATTTCCGGCTGCTCCTTCCGCATCACCTCATTAAGGTGCTCGAAGTCCCTAACATCGCCTATGTAGCTCCTCATCCTCGGATGCTTCTCCACCTGGCTCAGCTCATAGAGGTTCGGCTTCGTGGGTGCCTCCAAACTGTAGCCCACCACCTCTGCTCCGAACCCAAGCAGCATCCTCGTAAGCCACGTGCCCTTGAAGCCCGTGTGGCCGGTGATTAATATCTTTTTATTCTGGTAAAATTGGGGTAAATTTGATGAAAACATATGACTATTATACACCATTACTTGATCATAAGGTACAGGCAAAGAAGGCTCCATAGTGCCACAATGCAAACTCTCATGATAAAGTACCACTTGATGGTCTTGGCATTATATTCAAACTCTGCTTTTTCTGTATCTTTTGCTTTAAGTCCTCTGTATGCGATCATACCAATGACTATCATGCAGCCGAGGACTATGCCTGATATGGTGGTGTTGAACTTTTCTAATCCCCATCTTACACCCAGAAATTCATATACGCTTCTGACGTCGTCAATTCTGGCTTCATATTGGTTCTTCAATAACAAGTATGAAAACGTAGCTGTTCCACCGAACACCCAGTCATAGGAAATGCACATGTAATAGATGAGTGAGCAATCTGCTAATACTGCTACCAACATTCCCAGGTACGTATATGCAGGGGACATCATCAGCGCCAGTATAATGAAGGGCGCAGCATAGGTGATCCAATAGGGATTAATTCCCATGATTACGGTAAATATAGCCATTACCCCGAAGACGCCAAACATCATATATTTACGCTCTGTTATCTGATCTTCCTTCACGCCCTCCATATAGATGACGGCATATACAACTATCAAAAGCACAACGCTAAGAGCCGCCTCCGTTCGCCCTATCGGCACAGTCGCCTGCACGAGACGGTCATACAGCCAGTCAAGAAGATTAGTCGTGGAACTTCCTCCATCTGCTCCGAAATGATATATGACCTTACAGATAACGGTAAACAGGGCACATCCCACAACTCCCTTAGCAATCAATGATATCCTCTTCTCCCTGACAAGCAGAACAGCTAAGAATATCAGAATCGAAAAGGGCTTCATGATCATCGCAATCGCAAACATGAGTATGAATGGCTTATTCTCACCAAGCATCCATTTCCGGATTCCAATCAGTATAAATGCCGTCGGTATAACGTCATACTGACAGACATCAAAAATTGGTAGGATAAACATAAGGGATGTAGCCAGCATAAGAACCGTCAGCTGACATCTCTTCTTTTCAAATCCCAGCAGTTCACTTATGGCATATACTTCCTTCAAAACGATAACGGTAAATATTACCAGCAGCATCTTGAAGTAGATAACAGATCCCGGATCGGTGTATGTTAAAATAGACAACTTCTGCAGAATCCATATTGGTAATCCCCATATTCCGAATACCACATAGAGCCCAATATCATACGCCCCTCCGCCATTGCTGTAGAAGCTCGCAAACTTCCCATCAAAGGCAGAATCCCAGAACACCATCGCTCCCGGTATCGTCACCATAATATCGCTATAGCACATCGTCAAAATCATAAATAAAAGTGTGATTCCCAGAATGATAATCCCTATGGGCGATACGAATTCACTGTGGAAAATCTCTTTGGTGAATGCTGCGCATTCAGATAGGTATTGTTTTGTCTTTTTGATGACCATGGCTTATTCTTTCTCTGTGTTAATTTCTTTGACTATTGAATTAGCTTTATCTCTTCGTACCTTCATTATCCACAATACGATAATAATCGCACAGCATAATATTGAAACCAACAGGCACGGAAGCATAGTATCAATATATTTATACCCGATTGAATAATTATTAACCTCATCTATGGTTATGATACCCATGAGACCGTTATTCATTCTTATGACAGGAACTGTTTCTCCGTTTATAGTTGCGACCCAATTTGAATCATAAAAGATAGGGAAACATATTATGCGCCCGGCACCTTCTACTGTGCCTTCAACTGAATCATGTGTGACATAAACATCCTGACACTGATTCTTTTCATTCAGAAGTCTTACACTTTCGCTTGTATTATATTTATATGCACTTATATCCGTAATTTCGTACTCAACATCTTCATCAAGATCAATGTATACCATTCCCTCATCATCAGGATGTACCTTGATAAAGATATCCTTCCACGTATCTAGTGCCCGTCCGTCAACCGTTATGTTATAAACTTTTCTGTCTGATGAGACCGCGATTTCCTTTATAGATAAATATATCTCCTCATCAGACGAAGTTGTCCCGACCTGCAACTCTATGCGATTTACAGCTTTCGCAGTTATATTTTCAGCGATTTGGCCATTATAATAAACAGGTATTTTCTCGCCGGCATCCGTAGCAATATTACTGCTATCATCTGCTATGCCATATTTCTCACAATCATCTGCACTCAAGACCACCGCTTTAGATAGCAAGTCATATCTCTGGATAGGTGTTAATTCCTCGAAATAATCCTCTGTAACAGCAGTGTCATAAACCGTTGCCCACTTCATGCAGTCGTCATTCAGTATGATCTCATCGTTTTGCGTGTCATAATAATATTTTACTGCGAAAATATCCTCCATAAGTGTCCTCTCATCAAGACCTCTTATCATATTTCCGTTTGCAGTTGCAGCAAAGAGATAGTATTTGTTGAAGAAATTATCAGCCTCAACATTATGCAGCGAAAGGTACTGGCAGCACTGATAATCGTTATAATACATACCTCCATTGGCAAACCCTACCGAATTTTTCCAATAGATATCACTTCTGTATTGATCATTTTCTGGAATATCGAAGGTCTCCGACTCGATAAGTTCATATTCCGCATTCCCACCAAATTTTATACTGTTTTCTGACAACGTAAACAACTGACATACTATGATGTTGATGATAACTATTATCTGCAGGATCGGAATGAATTTCTTCCATCTGTCCGAAATGTATTCCTCTATATTTCCAAGTTCTGCTACTACTAATAGGATAAAGAATATAATGGCAAATGCCCATCTGTCGTTCGCGCCGCCGTTGATTATCAGTCCAAGTCTGCTGTTAGGATAAATGATCATACAGAAAATGGCCATAAATTTACAACGAGCGGGCACACGTTTACTAAATAGCGCAACCAGAAACAGGCATACGATCAGAACCGGAATTGCCAGTCCCTTTGATGAGCATATATTTTTAAGAAAGTTAAAAGTATCTTTGAAAAAAGATAATTTAACATCACTTTCAAGAAATCCTGTCCTTTGAGATTTAAAGAACGACATTAGTGAAGGAACAAGTACTGGAGTTGCTACCCCACCACCTAAGAGAACGCATCCCAAGCCTCTTAGACAGTCTTTCAGGCTCATTATGAGACCTTCCTTTAAAATTCCGTTTTGGTTATCCGAAGTGGCTACATCACGGCTGTTTTTGATATAGCATACAAAATTCTCAATCACATATGCTGCGAAATATATCCCTGCAAAAAACAGAACTATATAGAAGAAATAGAAGCCTGAACACAACGCTAAATAAGCACATCCAAAAACCATTCTTTTACTTATTCGCTTTTCTGAGATAACCTTATCGATTCCGTCGACAATTAAAGGAAGCGCAACTAAACCCAATCCAAAGCCGCCAAATAATAACACATTTACATAAAAACATGTAAAAACATATACATTTCCTAGTAAGGCCCCATTAAATGGTGTCTGGCCTTTCCCAAGAAACACCCATCCTGCAAATATTCCCGCAAAATAGATATATATAATTGGTCTAATAGCCCCTATAAAACATGAACAATTTTTAGGGCCAAGCAACAGTAAAAGTGATAATGGATCTCCAATGTATGACCACACCATGGTTTCCAACGTGTTGTTGCCAAATCCAATAGTAAATGAGTACCACTCCGGAAAATTTCCATTGAGGATATCAGACCACCATCTTCTTGTGTAAGCATTAGTTCCCATCCCGTACGACAGAGCATCTCCCTCCGAAGTCAGCACATGCCCGTGTATGTACAGGTACCCTAGTGTGATTACCGCTATGAATACGAAAAGCAGGGTGTAGTTGATAAGGAATTTCTTAGTGTTTTTAGCCATTTTCCATTCACCTCATATTTATCCTCATATTTATCCCAAAACGGAAGATATAACAATCCCAATAAAAATAAATATCAATGCGTATATCTTCTTAACATTGACTTTCTCACCAAAAATCTTAACCCCAAACACAGTCACATAAATATAACTTGTTGCCTCAAGTACCGGTCCCATGGAAATTGGTATACCCTTATACGCCAATATTGATAGAAATGTTGTGCCTACAAACATTATATACGCAACTATGACCAATGGATTCAGGTATTCTTTGATTTTAGAATCGTATTTTTTTAATGCTGCTTTTTTCAGCATGACCTGCGAAATCGCACTGATAAATACTCCAAATAAAAGAAATAATGAATACAATATTTCAGTCCTATTCATCATTACGCTTCCTATCTGCATATGCATATAGCACAACGCCTAAGATCACAAAGAATGCTCCAACAACTTTCCCAACTGTTATTTTTTCTTGAAAAAAGACATATCCCCAGATTATTCCCCACACAACCGTAACAGCCTTATTGGCAAATGCCGTTGTCAATGGCAATCTTTTTATAATCTGCTGCCAGCACATTGCGTAAAATCCCAGCAATAGAATTACAGTCCCGTAATATATGCAGAATTCTGCACTTAAAAATTCAACGCCTGCAGCCTTCTTGCTGCAGATGCCACTCATTGAATAGATCATCAACATGATGTGAAGTAAAAATAATGTTTTTAATCTGCTCTTTGTCATGTCCTAAATACTCTCTATATCCGACTCTGAGGCATATACGGTTCAAGACACGCAATCTCGTCAGCGGCAAACATATAATACCCGAATCTAGAACCACTATCTGTAATCTTTGCTGCAGTTATTTCATGCACATCTTCCTCAACTAAATACTCCATATGCTCACGTTTAATTTTTTCCAACACTCTAATGTCAGCCTCTTCAAATATAAATCTGATACCTGCCGCCCGGCTGATTGTCTTTTTGTATTTTGGTTCGTAGCCGAGTGCCACATCGAGCACAGCACCCACAAAATCATATCCTGTAGATAACTGGACCAAGGCTGCACCTATATTGTCACCGCCCATTCGAGCTCCAATTTCTATAATTTCTATATCTCCATCAGCAGATATCTTCAGTTCAGAATGTGAAGCTCCATACTGTACTCCCAAACTGGTAAGTGCATGTGATACCACCTGTTCTACTCTTTCAAGCATATCCTTATCTATAGGCGCGGGCTCCATATGCCCCGTCTCTATAAAGTATGGCTCGCCCGTTGTATATTTTTTTGTCATCGCAAGAAATCTGTGTTCTCCCTTCCAGGATATAAATTCCACACTATACTCTTGTCCGGTGGCAAATTCTTCTATTAACGCACACTTTTCAAAACCTTGTTCAATTGCCCTATTTACCGCATCATCCAATCCATTTGCACTATCCAACTTTGTTATGCCGCGACTACCTGATCTGTCTACCGGTTTAACAATAATAGGAAACTTTAGATTAACATCCTTCAACTCGCCAACCGAAGTAATTTGCATACTTTTAGGTGACGGATCACCATTTTTTTCAAAGCACATACGCATCTTATGCTTATTTGTAGCTACCTCAGCGCAACTTATAGGATTACCAACTAATCCCATGTGCTCTGCTACATAACTTACCGTAATCACAGCTAAGTCAGATGCAATTGAACAGATTCCATCTATGCCTATCTCACGGCATTTTTCTAATATATTATCTTTTTCAACTATGCTAATAGGATGGAAATAGTCAGCGCTCTTCTCTCCCACATCGCCTGCCGCCCAGGCAAATACATGTGTTTCATACCCCCGGCTCTTGGCTTTCTGTATCAAGGGCTCCTGCAAGTATGATGCCCCTATTATCGCTACCTTTTTCTTTACTTCTTCCACAACTCGTCAAACCTCTTAAGTTCTCTTTCTTTTTTATAATCCTCAAGATACTTGATATACGTGTATTCTGGCTCATAGCCTAATTCTGATTTTGCATTGTCTATATCCATCACAAAACTTGTAAATCTGGCACCTTCAGGCTTATCTATAATCTGCGACTCTCCGCTATCTGGAGCAAACACTTTCACCATTCCCTCTATCTGTTCTCTTAAGGTTGTTCTAATGCCAGTACCGGCATTATATGTGCCTCCGTCTATATTAGCAAATAGCGCCTTAAACATCATTTGACATAGATCCTTGACATAGAGTATATCCTTGAATGCATCCGGATTTCCCCACATCTCAATGTTCTCTCCCTTGCTTGCCTTCTCTATCATGTATCTATATGGTATTACTCTTTCTATACCATCCACGTAATACATAGTCTGTGGATGATAAAGATATACATTCGGCAATCTAAAGATAAAATTCTTTAAACCATACTCCTGCTTATAATGTTCCATTGTTTCGCAGATCATGGTTTTTGTAATAGCATAAAAAGCATGATCACCTGTGTATATCAACTTTCTTGGGAGTTTAGAAGACAGCACATCTACCTTTCCCCAATACCCCCCCATTTCAGACCAAGTCTGGGTATAAAGTGCTCTGTCTGCTTTGTTTTTTCGCGCATATTCTAATATGCGCAATCCGCCATTTATATTTGTCTCCACATACGCGAATGGATCATATTCCTTCAAATATGCTGGCAATAATCCGGCCAGATTTATCACAGCATACACATTATCCGTTGGCAGCCTGTCAAAATCTTCCTGCTTACAGACGTCCACCTGAACATATTTGATGCCGTGCTTTTCAAAAAAATCTGTTTTCTTTCTACCTACTGCAACAATCTCATACTTATTTTTATCTATATGCTGATTGCAGTAGTCTGTCAGATATGCTCCTATGTTTCCGGTTGCTCCAAATATGACAATTTTCTTCATTCAGTCTCCATATCCTTATTTCCGAGGCCATACATAGTAACTTTATCTAAAGCCCCACGTGGTCTCTCACCAATTTTTTTTGCAGGACTTCCAACATAAACTCCCCATGGCTCAAGATCTCTATTTACTAATGTTTGTGCTCCGATCAAAGCGCCCTCGCCGATATAATGAACTGACCCTAGAACTGTAACATCTGCTCCAAAATAAACATGATCTTCAATAACCAGTTCAGGAGCAATTATTCCCGCATGAGTTTGCTCTACAGTACCAACCATAATATCGCCAATTTTATAATCATATAAATTCCCCATAATTTTCATTCCAGGGCCAAAATTAACAAAGTCACCGATTTTCATCTTTCCAGCTCCCCAAATCAAACTATATGGTTCAAAATCACAATAACGCCCAATCTCAATAGTGCCCCCTTCGGGATGAATAAATGAGAAATCGCAAAGTCGGGTATTATCTCCGATTTTCACACAATTTGGGCTTACAATTTTAGCCATAGGATAAACTTTTACCCCTTCTCCACAACTTTTTAGGAGTTTAGTGACCCCCTGTCCCATATATTCATTCATCAAATCATTTACAATTGGTGTATACATTTCTTTCTCCCTCTATTCATGCATCCTTACTATCATCATTAATTATCTGCCGTACAATATATAGAGGTCTCCCCTTTGTCTGCATAAAAATATTACCCACATAGATGCCTACAACACCCATAACCATAATTATCAATCCACCCACTAATATAGTGGTTGCTATCATACTTGTCCATCCGACTGATACATTCGCCACATGATGATAAATAATCAAACCTATAATTACAAGCAATGATATAACACTCATCAGAAATCCCATTGATGCAAATAAGCGAAGCACTTTATCCGATTGCGACGTTAGCAGCTCTAATGCCATATCGATTCGTTTCTTTAGACTATAGGATGATTTACCCTCATAACGCTCATTATGCTCCACGTCGATAATTGCTTGTCGATACCCTAGCCATTTGATATACATCACATATCCTCTATGCTGCTCCCGCATTTGACAATAATTTTCGATAACCTGGCGCTTAACTATGCTGAAATTGCAAACAGCTCCATCGTAGTTGCCATCTGTCGCATATCTATATATCTTATAAAATTGATTTGCCAAAAATACTTTTAATTTACCATCCCGGCGCTCTGCCCTTCTGGCAAACACCACGTCATAACCTTCCATCGCTTTAGCATAGAGATTAGGGATTTCTTCCGGTCTGTCCTGCAGATCACAATCCATAACCACAATCCAATCACCGCTGGCATTGTCTAAACCGGCAAGTATCGCACGCATTTGTCCAAAGTTACGCGATAGTTCTATGCCCTTCACATGATTATCCCCAGCGCATATCTGTTCTATCACTTCCCACGAATTCTGCGGACAGTTATCATTGACCAGTATTAACTCGTAATCATCTGTAAGAGTTGATACTGATTCTGTAAGTCTCCTATGTAGTTCCGGCAACGCAGCCCTACAGCCATATACTGGTATTACTACTGATATTTTCATATATTTTTCTCAAACTCATTCAATCTATATAAAAGTTTTTTACATTCTCTACCACCTAATCTACGAATAACTTAATCCTTTTAACTTCAAATGGTCCTGCTTCGAAATCATTCGTTTCCCCTGCTAATCCATTTGCAATGATTTTATCTGCGACTTCGTCTCCGCACCCTTCTATATAAAAGAAATATGCGTTTTCAAGTCCATCTAAATCTAATAGTTGTTCATAGGAATATACGTTCTGTATTTCTATTTCTTTTGTATTTTTATTCCCTAAAACCGTCCTTATATTCCTTGTCTCATCCCAATTATTGTTAACATTTTTAGCCAAATAATAACCGCTGTATTTACCCTCAAAATTGTAAAGTATTCCATCATACAATTCTGGGAAAATAATAACTGCGTCGTCTTCAACAGCATCAGCCATCGCAGCATTTAGTGCCACATCAAAATATTTCCATTGAGCATTATATACCATTGAATCACACAAAATTTCAGTAGATAGCATCGTCCCGTTTCCTAAATCATATGTGGTGAAACATAATTTGCTTATGGGATCTGTGGTCAGCCAAACCGATGAAATCATACAAAGATCCAAAACCACAATGGTCAAAATATTAATTATGTATGGAATGAAATATGCAACCCCGGTTAATAATAATAAATATTTACAACTTATATATGAATCCAGATATCTTGTATTGGGTACGGTCGTAAAAATCATGTAGAAAATAATCATACTTGCATTGCTTATCAAAAGCGGAAAATTTTCTTTGATATATCTTCTTTTTTTCGTAAACAATGATGCTAATATAAAAGTTAATATTAAAAATGAAATCAGCCAATTATAGTTTAATATAAACATCATTTTTAGATTCATTTTTATTAGTCCAATATCGAAATAGGCGTAACATGGCGTCTCTACTTGAATTATATGATATCCATATAACCAGAAGACACCTATAAACAGCATAGCATACCATTTACTCTCACGAACCAATTGCTTCAAGTTCTTATGCTTACCAAAAATTTCAATTAATAAAAGACCTAAGAAATAACCAAATAGTGCAACTATCATTGTCTGTTTAGTAAAGCAGCCAGCTACTGAACAAAATCCCCAAATTATCCAATATTCATACATGTATGCGCAAACAATTATTGGAAAAAAATACATTAACCACAAATCATACGTTCTGTTTCCAAGCATTCCCAAAATAAAAGGCGAAAATGCATAACATAATGTTAATAAAATATTGATAACATATGAATTAAAATGTGATTTATTATCACCCCAATTTTGCAAAATTTTATGTACAGATATTATACTTAAGATATACAAAACTAAACTAGACGAATTAAGTGCTTTTTCATTCCACTCAGAAACATAGCCAATTACTCCCATAAGATAATAATAAAAGTGACTTGTATATCCCATATTTGATATATTAATATTAGAATCCACAATCGTATTATAGATTTGTCGATTTATTGTCGCCGAATCCCACCTCTGCTGAACGGGGAAAACAAAAAATGACGCAATTATACAAATCACAATTAAAATAACCAAAAGATAATTATTGCGAATTGCTTTAAGTGATATTTTCCACAATGGTCTGTCGGAATTTTTTTCATAAATGATTAGGTCACAGATTGCCATACATACTAATGAAAGCCCCAGAAATCCCAGAGAATATCTGAAAGCTCCGGAATCAACATATAATTTCTTGGTCACCAGCGAATAAGTTGTGATCAAAATACCAAAGGGAGCATAAATAGCAAGCTCCTGTAATGCGCACTTTATTGATTTCTTTCTGCCTGTTGCAATTGTCGAAGTGAAAAGTACAAACATCGAAAGAAGCAGCAACACATACCACAATCTTCTGGAACTGCTAAGGAGTTTGGCCCCAACAAAGAATAAAACTAAGGCTGCAGCCTTTCCCCAATATTCCCATTTATCTTTTAATCTGTTTACTATTATCATTTCTGTCTCCGAAATGGTTTAATTACTTTTTTTAGATTATTTTTGATTCCATTGAATGAATCATTCCTTTGCTTCTTTTGCAACTGGATGTCATTGTACTTTTTTCCCCAACATACCATGTTACGCCTATAGGCCATATCTTTATTCTGGTCAAAGATATTAAAAAGGAACTGCTTAAGCACAATCTCACGATTTTCTAATTTAAATTCATCTGATATGAGGGCCGGGACTCTTAGCATCGAAAGATATGCCTCATCATCATTATCAATGCGCTCTATATCTTTGATGAAGGATTCAACTGAATCATACGCACTAAAATCAATGAAACTCTTAGGATTAAATTCTTTTGAAACCGTCGGGTCGCCCCAATAGATTGGAACGGTCTTAGCTCCGAAGGCTTCCATCAGCTTCTCTGTGCAGTAGCCGCGGTGAGACGCATTCTCCGGCACCAGCGCAAATTTATACTGCTTCTGGAATTCGTGTTTATCTTTTACGCCATCAGGCATATTGATGTTATTTCTGTATCTTCCACCGGAGGCTATATTTTTATATTTGAATATCTCTTCAAAAAGCTTATCCCGCATCGGGTCGGCGAAGTCATTTGAAACCACGAAGGAGCAGAAGTCTCTGTGTGAGAGGTCTTCCGTTATATCTTTGTGCTTATTCTCCATAAGTTTGTTTTTCGCTTCACCGTATTTGAGCCAGAGCGGATACCTTAAGTACCTGTCGCCGAATTCGATATAATCAAAGCCAATGGCATAATCGCACTCGTTGAAATCCGGGGTTATGCACTCCCCTGTGTACATTATTTTGACAGCATTGAAGAATTTCAGATGCTCATCCCCGAAAGGACCGTAAATTACATAATCCGGATCATCAGAGAAGACAACATCATATCTTTGCATTAGAATATCTGCAAATGGGCCCTTCTGCTGCTCCGTCACAGTGCTGTCATGATCTACGTATTTAAGTTTGATCTCTTTTTTCATAAATTTATTTTTTAACTGACATTATAGCCTTATGATATATGCCGTAAATTTCAGGATTTATTGAATATAGCATCAGGTTAAGCTTATTAATCTTGGGAGTCTGGCGTATCTGCTTCCTGGTATGCGCAATTAAGGCTTTGTTATTCTTCTTTTCTTCATCCGAAAGTTCGTTGAAGTAGTTGAGGATTTTGATCATGTATGAGGTAAGGTACCATTTGTTTGTATGATCAAATTCCAATTTGGATTTTTCGATGAATGAACAGGTGCCGTCGATTACCACACTTACGGCTTTCATTCTGTTGATAATGTCCGTGCTCTGCATAACCGATTCGGTTCTTACTCTGTGGACATTCAATGGTTCATTGATAATTCCCACACTTTTCGCAACGGCAAATATCTGCCAATGGAACAATATGTCCTCGTGCATTATTCCTTCGCGAAAATATATATCATTTTCGGTAACCAACTCTCTACTAAAAAATATGTGTCCACAGTTTACTAAATAGGCATCACCGGATTCAATTGATTTACTTAAGAAGTCTCGACCAGAAATTTGCGAATCATATGCTCCCTTTAACTCATAACCTGCATCTTTAAATTTCGGATTCTGATCTTCATTATCAATGACACTTGCCGCAAATTTAATGATATCGCAACCTTCAGTTTCCGTCTTATTAACTAGACGTCCGAGTACCTCAGGCAATAGATAATCATCGCTGTCTAAAAATAAAATATATTTTCCTCTAGCATTCTTAAGTCCGGCATTCCTTGCCGTGCTGGCACCACCATTACTTTTATTAATTAGGCTAAACCTTATATCTCTTTTAACATATTCCTCCGCAATCTCTGCAGTGCTGTCTGTCGAGCCATCATTAATCAGAATTGCCTCAAAGTCCGAATAATTCTGCGAAACAACACTATCAAGACACTCCCGCAGATACTTCTCAACGTTATACATTGGAATTATGACTGACACCATTGGTGTGTCTATATTTTTACTATAATCTTGTATTTCGGTTTCTGACATAACTTAAATCACACAATTCATCGTCAAGTACGATTTCTATGATATTCCCCTGCATATTGGCCATATTCCCCGGAACAAACACAGGGAGCACCAGTTTCTTATCCGGATTCCTATTAAGGCGGTATGCATCCCTTGCAAGACCACCTGATGGGCTCTTAATCTGATATGTGCATGCTGAAAGAAGGATCATATCACACCAACCATGCTCCGAATCGTTATTCCTAACGCACACACACCTATCATTATTCAGAACCAGAGGAAGCAATTCCTCCTCCACCCATTTCATATCGTCGCTAAAAATATAGACAGGTATATCACTATCAAAATATGACAACGCCTTGAAGTAATACTGAGGGTATGCAATGGGACGCCCTACCTTTGGCATAAGTGTGTCGCCACGGCGTACATGTAATCCAATGCTCGACTTATTTACCTCTATCTGATTAAGAATTTCTGTATTTTTATCGCCAAAGGCTATTCTATCATAATTAACTGATATATGTCTGCAGAAAGCCTCTTCGAACCCCTTCTCGGTATAGAGACTGTACCCATACCCATTAAGGTAAACAGGCATCTTGAAGCAATATGACGAATCCACCTGCTTTGCCTGTTCTTTGTTAAGCTTAAGTTCGTAGAAATTCTTATATAGTTTAAGTAGTAAACCTTTAATCTCTTTTAACTCAAGTTCCGTGTCAAGCAGTTGCAGGCTTAATGTACGTATCTCTTTTCCTGCAACGTCGTAATTATTTCCATCTTCATAAAAAGATAGGTCATATCTGACCTCATAGCCCAAGTCTGAGATATATTGGCCAAGAGTATACTGCTCAAGCTGGCTTGCCAGCCCGCCTTCGATGCGGACAACTACACATTTTGGCAATATTCCAAGTAAAAACAGCGGTCGCAAAATATAAGATATTAAGATATAAATTTGGGTTCTTACTGATTTTAATGTGCTTTTAATCGCAACACCGGCTTTTTTATTCATTAGTTTTATTTCTAATAACGCTTATTGACTTCGAAACATAATTCAATATCTGCTTCATATCCTTTGTCCTGTAAAAGAGAACAAAATTAATCACATTAGGTATAGCAACGCACAATAACATCTTTAATATAAATCCAAGCAGATTATTTCCCAACAACGAACAAATATAGTATGTTACTGCAATCTCTCCACCACAAAGCATCGCATTCGCAACCTGCCTAATAACATACCTGGAAACATGCTCATTCATGTATTCCGAATATACAACTCTGACCCTTCCTATCCAAAATCCCATGTGGCCAATTGAGGTGCCAAGCATAATTCCGGCAACTCCCAGGGGCTTTGATAAAATTATGGACATCACAAGGTTAAGCACTGCTGCCGTAACCACATAGGGCTTATCAAGTTCGAATCTGCCGAATGCTCCCCTGTAGTAGCTTAAAAATTTATGATTATACGTAATATACTGATTGCTGACAAGGGCTATGACATAGGTCATAGGCATTAGGAATTCTGCTCCGAAAAACAATTCTATGAAGGGATTAAACAGCACGAAAAAGCTCGTTGAAATGAAGCAGGCAGCGAAAAATCCCAACCTGTCAAACATATGAAACATATCATCATGCTCCCCTGCGCCTTCTGAGTGTACATAGTTCGCGATGGAGGCCTGGAACGGATCCAATATCTTTGTAAGAACACGGCTCACCTGATTGACAATGAGAGTATAGTTCGAGATAAGCCCTGTTTCATATATTCCAATCAGCGTAGTGATAAGGATGTTATCTGTTCCGGAATATATAGCCATACTGATTTTCTGGACAATATTATTCTTAAGATCCTTGCCGATCTGAAGTTCTCTTATATCATCTCTCGTGACCTTCGACTGCTCTTTAATATACGGATAATCCCTGTCGACCTTCCGCGCAATAATATAATTAGCTGCTATATTTATAAAAATATTGACAGCAAGATAAAGAATATAACTTTTGAAGAAAATTATAATAAATATTTTAAGCAGATATCCGCCAAGGGTGCATGCTGTCTCAATCTTTGTAATCTCGGCCTCCCTTAAGTGGGCCACGATCATAATTCGCTTATATGCAAGAAAATAATTACATGCCGCAGAAAGAAGCTGCAGGGCGTAGATGAAATATACATCCCGCCAATTAAGCGTATTTCCTTTGATGAAATACTTAAAGAACGGGACTACGCATATGCCTATCACAACTATGGCTGTGCCCACAATCCTGTAGAGCAGCTTATAGATAGCCATGATCTTCCGCTCATCATCATGATTGTCCTCGGCAATTGCTCTGTATACCCTGTACTGGATTATTCCGGCAATTCCGAGTTCACCAACCGAAAGGATTGTAAAGAGATCCCCGAAGAAGCCCTCAAATCCGAGATAATCGGTGTTCAGGTACACCAAAAAGACCTTGCGCATCACAAGGCCTAAAATGGCTATAAGTGCATATGAAGCAATTGCATATGCGCTATTTTGAAGAGTTCGCTTGATTCTCAAATATATTTATCCCTTAGCAAGCTTATAAAGAAAACCATAGGCTCTGAACATCCTAAGCTTTAAAAGCAATCCGAAAATTTTGTGCTTTACAGACTTCGCTGCAAGCATATGCTGTGAAATGACTTTTACAGCCTTCTTATCAAACAGATCCGTGAAATTCACATCATTCTGCACGCACATATTCATAATATGCGAATACAGAAACGCTAAATACTCACGGAAATATCCTTCATATGTTTCTGCATCAACTTCTTTCTTAACCCAAGAATCCACCTGATTGGCAACTTCATAATAATCGGTAATACGCTTAGTCGAAAAATGCTGTGAAATAGAGCCTTCCCGCAAAAGGTAATAATAAAAATTATAGTTAACGGACATAACCCGTTCGGCTCTGTATAAAGCATGAATCGTAAAATCCATATCCTCGTGGTAAACGCGTCCCATAAAGCCGAAATCGAGGTTTCTCAAGAAGTCGCCACTATAGAGATAGAAACAGGAGGCAGGATCGGCTCTACCGCTCATAAGCCACTCTGTTCCCTTAACCACGCCTTCTGAATCCGGAACTATCGCCGTTCCTAAAACCTTTCCTTCTTCATCTACAGCCTTATGTCCCAGATACAACATATCCAATCTACTCTCAATAGCTACATCCGTAATATATTTAAGGCAGTTCGGCTCAATGTAATCATCGCTATCCAGGAAAATTATATATTTACCCCTCGAATTCTTAATCCCGGTATTTCTGGCAGCGCCTAAGCCCCCGTTTTCCTGTTCAACCAGATGAATATTCGGATACTGCTCCATATAACGAAGGATTATATCTCTTGTTGCATCCGTAGACCCATCATTCACAAAAAGATACTCTGTGCCATCTAAATCCTGTGCAAGAAGGGATTCAATATTCTTTTCAATATAGTCCTCCACATTAAAACACGGAACTATAACTGTTAATGGGCATTCATATTCCATTTCACTTCATCCACATACTTGAGCATCGATTCATCGTGCACTTCGTTTCGGTTATATTCGTTAAATCTCTCAAAGCCGACGTAACATCCGGGCTGATCTGCCCATCCTCTGGAACGCTTATTAATATATTCTTCACAAGACTTTCCAAAATAGTGATTGAGTCTTATCTTACAAATTTGAGGTGGTCTCACATACCAGGCCCTCTGTCTCTTTCCATCTGTAGAGACACTATATGAGCCCAATTTATACAAAGGATAATGACAGGAAATGAATTTTTTAATAAATCTAGGATTGGCAATTGTCTTGATATGATTGTTCCCCCAGAAATCATCCTGAGCCCTATTAAGGAAACGTTCAATGACAATGCCCTCTGTTTTTTCAACCTGCCCGGAAGAACCGTATATCACCCAGTTGATTCCTATTCCTACTGCATTCTGATTTGATTTAAAAATATTATTTATTACTGATATGGCATTCAGGTTTTCCGTCATTACTTCAATAAATTCATCCATATCAATAAAGGCCATGTACCTGCACACTGAACCATAATTTTGAGCTGCATCCTCATATGCTTCTCGCTGTCTATTCTGCCCGGGATAATAAATATATCGAACTATTCCTCGCCATATATAATCACTGAGTATATCTTTAAGGTTATCCTCAGATTCATTATCATAAATATAGAAAGTTATATTATTTTCTCTACAGATCAGCCTGTGATACTCTATCCATTCCCTGATATAATCGCCTTCATTTTTAACTATCGCAACGAAACCGAGATCATACCTAAATTCGCATTCATTGTCCTTCTTTATCTTTGATCGCATAAATATTCTTCCGAAGGAATAATCGTATAGGAGACATATAATGCCCTTTATAAAAATATAAGGCGATAGCAACAGCAATAAAAAATATTTAACCGTTTTATTTTTTATACCTTTGTTTACTTTAAGGATGATGGTGTTCGAATATTCATAAAATATAATGAGAAAATCCATCAATCGGTCTTTGAAAGTCATAAATTATCCTGATTTTTTCTATTGCAGATACATTTCTTTAATCTATAAATTGTTAAAATTAAACATATAAGACATAACAACACATCATAACTATCAGCATAGACAAAATCATAAATGCCTAATTGCTTTATCCAAAATCTAAACACCTCACAATTAAATATAAAAAGGGCGATAAATATCAACAATACATCCGAGATATTTTTCGACGAGTATTTCCACAAGAGAATAATCACAACATTCATCAAAATTACTATGATCTCGTCACTAATCGACTTATAGGCCCATACCATACAAATTATCGATGTTATTCCAAACAGAAAGATATAGTCATCTGACAATACCTGATTTTTCTCAATATATCGAACAATAAGAAATAGTATCAAAATTCCCAAAAGAGCTGATAATATCGAAACTATTATATTTGAAACACCATAGCCATTTAATGGTGTGAAAATTCCGAAATAATAGTGCCATTTCATATCTTCAGAAGATGGATCTGTGTTCATATACCCAGTAAGTATAGACGTCATACCATCAGATACATACGATATATTTCTCGCTTTAGTCATTATAAATGTATATAATTCACTAATTATTGACAGCACTACCAGCGCAATCCCCGAACCAAATACAATCCTATATTTGCGTTTAAAAAATAACAGTACCAGGAATATAGCACCTATCTGAGGCTTAATACATGAAATCACCAGCAAGGCTGAGGCTATATTAGGTTTGTCTTCAATATAAAATGCTGCCAGAAGTGCGCACAGTGAACAAACATTTCCTATATTTCCAACATTAAAAGCGTCCTCCCAATAAAAAGGAGCAATTGTTATTGATATAGTAACCAATAAGATGCATACGTTAGATATTTTCTCGACTACAGTGCTTCCATCTGTAATTTTGATTACTTCATTTTTGACGAAATACTCATATATTTTTTTTGCAAGAAGAAGAGTACATACCATCATTAATGAATAATAATATACGCATGCTATTTTATACGGTAAGAAACCGGGAATAAGGAGATTTCCAATCAATCTGGCCCACGGCATCATAATCGAGCCACTGACCTCACCTATTGAATCAATAACCAGATTATATTTAGACACATTTTTCAGATTATATCCTCTGATGGAATATGCCAATTGCTTCCAATAAGTATTACAATCGCCTGTCCACAACGCTCCATGTATAAATCTCTTTCCTACAAAGTGAAATATTCCCAGAAGCGCTATTGCTATCACCATAATAACGAACAGATATGTTTGTTTTTTATTTGTTTTCATTATAAAAATAATCTCTCTTGCTACCAATAGCATCCACCTTCAACTTTGTTGAAGTTCATTGATCTTTCTGTTTCCATAGGCCTTACCCAATATCCATTGATAAGGCCTTCTTTATTATCTTCCCAGCGCTGACCATAGACTCCGAAAAGCATCTGAGTGGCTCCGCCTAAGTGGATGGCAATCTTCCCTTCCTGCTTAAGACGAAGAGCTAGGGGCATTCCATAAGCACCGCAGCCAATTATGGCAACATCAAAGTCTGCCTTAAGTGCCTCGTTAAGCATATAATCATATGCCTCAAACCAGTCCTTAAAATCTCCATCAGGGATTCCTCCAAGGGACTGAACCGCCTTTAATGTCTTTAACTCAAATTCAGGAAGAATATCAGAATTCTTGAATAATTTTTCCCTGTTATTCTCGTATTGGTGTCTGATACTGTCGGCAAATGGGTGAATTAAGAGAACCTTCTTACCTTTAAGTGCCTTAGACCAGGGTGTCTCCGAATAGTACGGCTCCAGATTTTCAAGGTCTGTCTTTACTATATCTTTACGACAATACTTCTCTATGAAGTACTTCTCATAAGCAAGGTCCCAACAGCCTATTGCATCTATATCCGGCATCAGACTGATGTTTAATTTACAGAATTCATTAATGCGCTCTGTACTGTTCGGAAAGTACCCCGAAAGATTACTTAGTTTCGTTACCTCTGACTGCATATCAAGATTAATATTAAAGGCTCTGTTAATCTCATATTTCCTGAAGGATTTCATCTCGGTTCCGCCGAAGCGAACCACTGCAGTCGGAGTGTTATCTATAATCCTTTGATAGAACCAATTATTAAAATCGGCATTGGATAGCCTGTCCTCTTTATTCAGTTTAATATCAAGGCGCCTTATCACTATCCCTGCGGGAATTCCGAAAAGGCCACCTAGTAATTTAAGTCGGTCACCCATTATGCTATATGTTCTTCAAATCCACCACATCCGACAGGCTCTTTATCTTAAACCTCAGCAGTGTTCCCTGCAGGAAGCCTATCAGTTTGTTGCTTGAATATACCTTCTTAACGCTGAAACTTATGCCGTATTGTGCAAGTTCCTTGCGGATTGCCTCAACTTCACGTAAGTATGGTAAGTATATTGCATCCTTAAGTTTCTTAGAGTACGTACCGGAACTGATATTTACCTTTGAATCACTTAAATATCTGAGGTTCTGGAAGTGATAGAAGATAATATCAAAGTTCTCACCGGAAGACCTTTCTATAAGTCGAGGAAAAGGTTCAGATGAAGAATCAATCGAATCAGTCATATCAACTGAATCCACCAAACCGACAAAATCAGTCGATTCAAGCAGTTCATACTGCCCCAAGTTCCATGGTGCGACGCCGCCTCCTAAATGCTGAAGTTCATGAACACCTTTGAACATCGCATGGAATTTCTCCAGATACTTCTGATCGCCCATTCTCTCAGGCTCATAGATATGATAGCACCATTCAAAGCACCTTTCCTTCCACCAGATAAGGGCTTCACGAGCATTGTCAGATCGGTCAAAATAGTTAAATTCAACACAGTACTTGCCGCTTCGATTACACAATCTTCTATCTTTAAGATTCGATAAAAATCTGTGGGGCGTTATCACAATGTTGGCACCAGCCTCTTTGATCTCATCATAGAGCACCTTCGGATCCTTAAAAAAATAAAGATCAGAATCTATATAGGTGCAATTATCCTCGTTATAATGCTCCAGAACATACTCAATACTTATCGGCGTGCAGGTCCAGCAATATTCAGCCTTGGAACGCTCTTCCTTCAACTTAAGAAGTATCGGGTAGGCTTCCTCCAGATCCTCTTTCTTAAGAATCACGGCATGCTCAAGGTTAAGGCCAGAAAGCACCTCATATGCTTTGTCATCGAAGGCATAAATATAAAGTTTAAAGTCATCCGTCACGCGCTCCAGCGAGCGGTACATTGCAAGCCCCTTGTCAATATAGAAACTGTCAAAGAGTGTGGTAAATATCATCATTGCTTGATTTCCCGCAAGTACTCATCGTATTCTCTGATATATTCCGTCTCGTCATAGTGCATGTTCGAAAGCACCAGAAGCACCGAATCGGCGCTGAAATCGTACATATCTTTCCAGATCATCTTCGGGATGTAGACGCCGGTCATCGGCTTGTCAAGTTCGACAATTATCTCCTCGGCGCCATCGGTAATCCGCACTTTGCTGCTGCCTGCCACGTTCACCAGCACGAACTCCGAATTCCGGTTGGCGTGCTGCCCCCTTATGACACTGTCGTCAGAATCATAAATATAGAAGACTCTGGCAATGTCGAAGGGTATGTTCTGACCACCCTCGATTACAACGAGTTTGCCCCGATCATCGCCGAAATCCTTAAATTGTATTATCGGACATATATCCTTTAAAGACATTAATTTCTCCCATCGAATGCGTTGATTGCATCTATAACATAGGTCTGCTCTTCATCAGTCATACCGTTATACATCGGAATCGAAAGCACCGTGTCAGCCAGCTGCTCCGTTATCGGATAGTCACCTTTTTGATGTCCGAGGTACCGGTAAGCCTCAGCCAGATGCGGTGGAATCGGATAATGGATTATCGTGCCAATTCCCTTCTCATCCAAATATTTAATGAGCTCATCCCTTTTTTCAGTCCTTATAACGTACTGATGATACACGTTGGTCGCATTTTTATCAGGAACTTCAGGTAATTTAATAAGAGGATTGTTTAACTCATCATTATATCTTTGTCCAATCCGCTGCTTCTCTTCGGTCAACTCATCGAGGTGGCTAAGCCTCACCCTAAGCAGCCCAGCCTGCAGCTCATCAAGTCGCGAATTACTGCCAACCATCTGATTATAGTATCGCTTCTCGCTACCGTAATTCCTGAATATACGGAACTTGTCCGCCAAATCTTTATCTTTAACGACCACTGCGCCGCCGTCTCCGAAGGCTCCCAGGTTCTTGGATGGGTAAAAAGAGAAACACCCCACATCCCCAAAGGTTCCCGTCATCTGCCCGTTATACTTAGCTCCGTGCGACTGAGCACAGTCTTCGATAATCTTAAGGTTATGCTTCTTCGCAATCTCGGAGATCTCGGCCATTCTCGAAGCGATTCCATAAAGATGGACCACCATTATGGCCTTAGTCTTCTCGGTAATCTTCTCCTCTATCTTCGCAGGATCAAGGCCGAAATATTCATCAGGCTCAACAAACACAGGAGTCGCGCCGTTAATGGTTATGCCCATGACGCTGGCAATATAGGTATTTCCTTGAACTATCACCTCGTCACCGGGACCGATACCAAGTAGCTTAACTGCTATCCAAAGGGCATCGAGGCCGCTCGCAAGTCCTACGCAATAGGACACGCCAACATATGTGGCAAATTCCTTCTCGAATTCGCTCACATGATTCCCCAGGACATACCAACCCGAGCGCAGTACCTCAAGTGCCCGCGCTTCGAATTCATCCTGATATAATTGAAATCCCCTATCCATACGGTTAGGCATGATTTTCATCATAAAACTGCTCCAAATATTTATACTGAGTTATTGCCATCTTCTCTATAGTGTATTTCTTCGCAATCTCCAAGCTCTTCCTGCTCATTTCAGGCCTGCTCAATTCAGTCTTTCTCGTTCTTGCGATGCTGTTACTTCCGTCATTTAGTTCTTTATTACTAAAGAAATCGGTTATTTCTTCAGCCCAATCTGTTTCAACAGGAACTACCTTCCCGTTTCCATCTATCATTTCAACTCCGGCTACACATTTGTCTGTTGTGATGACCGGAAGACCGAAACTCATCGCCTCATTGATGACTAGTCCCCAGATATCCTCTCTGGTGGGAAGTACAAAGAGGTCTGCTGCCTTGTAATATTCACTAAGGTCAGACTTTGACATGAATGGGATGAAGTGGATGTTGTCGTAAGGATAATCCTTAAGGATTTCCTCGTATTCCGGGGTCGGTTCGCCACCTATTAGGTAAATGCCGATGTTCGTGATGCCAACTTTATCTGCTATCGATTTAAGAAGAATATCATATCCTTTTCGGTATATGAACTGCCCTACGGAAATTACAACCTTATCCTCTTTGATTTCAAGTTTCTTTCGTAATTCAGCCTTTTCTTCTTGGCTTATAGGTTCTGATAGCACATCCGCTTCTTTAACTGATGTGAATGGATAAATATAACATCTGTCCCTATCTGCACCATAGTGAACCAGATAATCAGTCACGCTCTCTCCGGTGCTAAGCCACATAGTCGCACCGCCTATATATTTATGCTTCAGATAATACTGCAGCTTCGTGTCCTGCTTGATAATCCCACCATCGGTGTGAAAAGCATATGGAATATGGTGCCTCTTCAGATAGTTGGCTGCTAACATCTCAGTCAGAGAAGAATAATAGCTTATGACAACTATGTCATATTTGTCTTTTCTAACTTCTTTAAGCACGCTCGGCGCAAATGCGCTCTCATCCCCGGTGGAAATGCCGTTTCCGAATATCGCCTCATACTTCATGGAAGCATCCGCAACCCACTTCTCGTCACGGCTTGGCATCCTGTTTTTCTCATAGAACACCGTCACATCGGCGTACTTAACCATTTCATTATAGAAGTCCACCTTATAAGGTGAGGGGAGGTTTGTTAAGAATAATATATGGATTCTGCCATCCTTATTCATAATCTATCTCCGGCTCAGGCACTGCAATATTCTCAGCCTCGTTGAGCATCACCAAAAGCGACAGCGTCGGGCCAAGTGCCCATGGATAGGGACCAAAATCTATGGGATAATTATTAAATTCATCTGTCATCTTCGATGCTCCAGGAATACTACCATCTTCCTGAAGACACTGCTTAAGTGCCTCAACTCCGCGCATCATGCGGGATTTATGGATTCCAATTAGGACTTTATTTTCAAGCGATTGTGCAATCGAATAAAGGATCATCGCCGTTGCTCCGGTATCAGCCGGTCCGTCCTTGGCACTAAGCTGCCAGTGGTAAAGTCCGCCTTCAGCTTGGTACGCCTCCACCTTATCAACGATACGCCTATAACTCTGCTTAATCGCCTCGAAGCTCGGATGCGTCGTTTCCATGCAGGCTAAAAGCTCTGACATTCCAATCATCAGAAGTCCCACACCAAGTCCCCAACCTACTATTCCATACTTAATTCCGGTTGACGCTTCATAGCCATGGTAAGGCAATATGAGTTTGTCATCCATTCCCAACTGTACATAATTCTGCACCTGAGTAATAGCTAGGTTCATCGCCGTGTCATCATCCATTTTCACCGCATATTTAGCAAGGAACGGCACTATGAAACCTATAGATTCAACATGTATATATTTGTCCGAATGATTCTGATCAAATATGATGCTGCCGTTCTCATCATTGCGACATGCGCTTACATAGGACATGATGGCATCGATGCCCTTCTTATACTTGTCATTATTGGTTATTTCAAAGATATCAAGGAGCGCAACTCCGGAATATACATCCTCAAGGGAGCGAACCTTGCACCCGCTTAGAATCCACCTGTCATAGAAGCGCTTAACCGCCTCGTAGGCTTCCCGCCCAGCCTCGGTATTAACGTTCTTCCGATAGAAGTCCATGAGAGACTTGGCTATTATTCCATTGCCAAACCCAATCCTGTCAATAGGCTTCGATTCCTTAGAGAACACCGCCTTAAACGGACGCCCCAAATAATCCCCCACCGTATAGTGCGGGAAATTAAGGAGTTCGTATTGGGATTGGTTTAGTATTTTTGAAATCATATATCTATCTATTAAGTGTTCTTACTACCTTCGCAGGATTCCCTGCGATCACACTGTTCTCCGAGAATTCACCGCATACCACTGCGCCGGCGCCGACTACACAGCCATTGCCAAGGACTGTTCCTTTAAGAATAATTGCGTTGCATCCAATAAAACAGTTCTTCCCGATTACTATAGGCTTACTCGGAATAAGGTCTGTTGCCTCGCCGCCGTCTTTACTCTGTAGGAGGCAGTTGCGCTCTTCCCATTCGAGGGGATGGAAGTCGTTGTCAAGTATCTTCACATTGCCGCCAATGCAGGTATTATCACCTATGGCGATGCTGTTGCGGGCATATATGGTTGCACCGGAAATTCCGACGTTATTTCCTATCCTTATCTCTGCTTCGGGGCAACGGGTTACGATGATAGTCCGCTGGTAGAGACCTATCAAATTCGACAGGAACGAGCTCTTAATGACACAGTTATCACCAATCGACATCTTGGCACCCTTTTTATTGAAAATAACCGGAGTACCTTTAAGTGTTAGCCCCTCGCCGTATTTAACCTTTGTTAAGTTGAGGATCAATTTGTACCAGTTGGACATTTAGTTAAAATTATTTCTTTAAATCCATTGCCATGTGAAGTATTCTGCAATTCATGTTAGTCGGGTGCTTTAGCACGAAATAGACAAGCTTATTAGCCTTTTCGCTTACCTCTATCTTTGAATCAGATATGAGCTTCTTATTTGCTTCATCCTGTGCAATCTTCTGCATATTGGCTTTGTATGTCGCCTTGTCAGGATTACGTGCTTCGTTCTTAAGAAGAAGTATCAAATGATAAACATATTCTTTATTAAGCCCCTTCTTGAGAACATCTCTCATTCCTTTTATTGTGGAGCCGTTATTGCTCTTATTCTCAAGCATTGCATTAGCATCGCTAAATAGCCGCTTTATGTTTGCTTCGAGGTTCGGATCATATTTATGAACCATGGATTCATTAACATATCGATAATGATAATATGCCTTATGATCCATAACATATATGCGTTCTGCATCGAGGAGGCAGGGAATCGTGACGATGAAATCCTCGCCCATCCGCAACTTCTCATCAGAATACTTGATATTATCAAGAAACAGTTTCCGTGAGAAAAGCTTCATACATCGACTCACATGGATGAGGCGTTGTTCGTTGCCAAGAAGTTGTGACATGACTTCTGACTCTATCTTCGTTCTGTCATATTCGCCGGGCAACAGTCTCTGATATACATTCTTACTTCCGCCCCTCGAATATTCTATCACATAATCGCTTGAAATGATTTCGGATTCTGAGCCAGTAGTCTGCGCCGCCATTTCAGCTATCATTTCGGCATCTATCCAGTCATCGCTATCTATGAAACTTAAATAATCACCGGTTGAAGCCTCTACTCCTGCTTTCCAGGCTGAGACAAGGCCTCCATTTTCCTTATGGACTACCTTGATATCTTTGTCCGGAAAATTCGAAGCATACTCATCGCATATCTTTCCGGAAGAGTCCTTCGAGCCGTCGTCCACCAGGATGATCTCAGTATTTTCATATGTCTGTCCGATGAGGGGATCCACGCATTCTGCGATGTATTTCTCCACATTATAGACAGGGACTATTATCGAAACCTTAGGGCTCATACTTATAAATACTATACCTCGCTGTACCCATGTACATATTAGATAAGACACTTATCATATCATTTTGTTCGACATATTCCTTTAATTCCGTATCTTCGTTTTCATCAACAAACAAAACATAATTTTTAGTCTTATCTGTCATTCCATTAAGTGTAATTGTTTCATCCAAATCAAAATAATATCTGCATAATCCCGGGCACTGATCCCCCGCCACAACAAAAACCGTCTCATCATCTCTGATTGCATTTACCTCATCTACGGTTTGCTGCATTGCAGCATCCTGTGCCTTTTCAGAATCATAAACATACAGATAATAAGGAAAGAACCATGCTCCGATTATGAGTGAAATAGCAACACCCAGCAAATCATCGTACACATAATTCTCTGCAAAAATGTTCTGAATTAACAATCCCAGAATAAGCCAACATATAGTTGAGCAGGGGTAAAGATATCTGGTTAAGAGCACCGGATGGTCTATAATTGAAACCAAAATTCCAGTGAATACAGTACAAGTCACCGAGAGGAAGGCTATTATAATGAATACAGAATCACCATTCATTTTATTTCTAATAAAATAAAATATCATTCCACCCAAAAAGCACATCCACAATAGCAACCATGCCTTACCGTCAAATAAATACTTTAAGCAATCAAGTATCCGGGGATATCCTGTCATCCATGATGTTTCCTTGTTGTTGCTTAGTGTCTTAAAAAGAGTAACGAACCATGGCGCATACAACAAAATTGCAGAACATGATATAATAATTACTCTCTTTAATATTTCTCCTTTCTTAACAATTCCCCAGATAATTAGGCCAATATATAAATATATGATCGTCAGAAAACAATAATAATGAGTATACGCACCTAGTACTGTTGCTATTAAATACAAAATGTACCATATTTTCTGATTATCTCTCATTATCAGGCATAGAAATACTGCTGCTGATAATACAAAGAAAGCTCCCCATTCATACATTCTGACTTCCACGATATATGTCATGGATGAATATAAAAATGAAGAAAGCGTCATAACTATAAAAGCTGTCGCCGTACCAATTTTCTTGCGAATAAGGGTAACGCACTCTATCAATAACAATGCATAGGCCAAAAAAGATGAAAAATGATAAACCCAGGATTTATCTCCAAGTAATTTCGTTACCAAATTAAGTAATAGATAATAAAATGGTGGGTGATTATCATGTGAACTAACATATACAGAATTAGCAAAGTTTCCCTTTGCAGCCTCTATACTGAAAATTTCATCAGCCCAGAAGCAATTGTCAAAGATTCGTCTAAAATGAATCAGCAACAATGCTACCAAATAAATCCAAATTAAATATTTATAGGATTTTTCTATTATAAAAAATATACTTCGAGATTTAGTTTTGGGATCACTTTTAAATTCTGTCACTGTATATCTCACACAATTCTTTGATTGTTCGCTCTATGTTGAAGCATTCTTTGACTGTTCGGTAGGCGTTATGGCCCATTTGTTTCGTGGTATCCGGATTATCGAGCATGTATTTAATGGCATCTACTATTGCCTGAGTGCTCTTCGGCTCAATGAGAAGGCCTGAAACGCCATCCTCTATCGTCATCGGAATTCCGCCCACATTGGTTGCTATCACTGGTTTACCATATGCCATAGCCTCCAGTACTGATACCGGCATTCCCTCGAAGTACGATGGCAGGATAAAGATATCAGTTTCTTTAAGGAGTTTCTCTTTGGCTTCGCCTGTAACCCAGCCTGCATAATGGATGAATTCAGGATGCTTGGCTATCAATGCTTCAAGAGAAGTATCCTCGAAAATGCCACCGAGAGAGAGTTCAAGTCTCTCAACCTCTCCCGCAATGGGTAATATTTCTGTGTTTATTATCCGAACTGCTTCTACCAGTTCTCTTATACCCTTAGCTTCACAAATTCTGCCAAGGAATAGAAGTTTGATTACGTCTGTCGAACATGAGGCATCATCGAGATCAATCTCCGGCACCTTTATTGCGTTCGGGAAAACCTTAATCCCCTCAATCCCGAACTTTTCTTCAAAGAACTCCTTATAAACAGGCGAAAGAACTAAGAAAACATCCGTCATATGAAGCACTTTGCCGATCTTATCCCTAGTACTAACAGAAAGCGAAGAATAGTATTCCTTCCATTCCCCACCATGCTGGTGGAGAACTATCTTTTTACCTGCTTTATGTGCCTTCTTGATAAAGAATGACTTCCGCCAGAAACTATTATCTGAAGCCACATTCACATGCACCACATCAGCCCACTTAAGCTGTGAACAGAATCTTAAGTAAGCAACGCAGGCAACCAGCAGCTTGTAAATCTTCGAGCCTTCCTTCATGGTTCCGATGTATTGAAGGTCCACTGTTTCATCAAGTCCGGCCTCGTAATAGCCATTCACCACAGCGGAAATTCCGCCATGAACCGAGCGGTCGGGACCGATCATCAAAACACGAATCTTTCTGTCAGTGACTTTGGGCTTCGCTCCATCGGGTATTGACGACACATCTGTCACATTCGAGGTTCCCATCACTTCGACCCCCGTCCGGTGAATACCACTGCTACTGTCTTAAGCAATATCTTTGCATCCAGTTTAAGACTCCAGTGGTCAATATATTCAAGGTCAAGTTTAACCACATCATCGAAATCATCTATGTCGGAACGCCCGCTCACCTGCCAGAGGCCCGTAAGGCCCGGAGTGATCGAAAGCCGACGCCTGTAATGCTCGTTATACTGGGCGAATTCATCCTCCGTAGGGGGCCTCGTGCCCACCAGGCTCATATCCCCCTTAACTATATTAAAGAACTGTGGCAGTTCGTCGATCGAGGTCTTCCTGATGAACCGGCCGACTTTCGTGATCCTCGGGTCATTCTCCATCTTGAACATAAGGCCGTTCACCTCGTTCTGGCTCTCAAGCTCCTTCTTACGCTCCTCGGCATCGGTGTACATTGAGCGGAATTTATATATTTTAAACCGACGTCCGTTACGCCCAATCCTAGTCTGGGAGAAAAATACCGGTCCCTTGGAGTCAAGCTTAATAGCAAGCGCCACGAAGGGTGTAAATATAATGGTTATGAGATACCCTACGATACCGCCTACGATGTCAACCAGGCGCTTAACCAAGAGTTTCTTGTAACTCCCCTGACTCTGATTGTAAGTGATGACAGAATAGTTACCAAAGCGGGTGGTGTAGGACTTGCTCTCATCGATATCTGCAAGTTCCACGCAGTAGTTGCACTTGACACCCATGTCATAAAAATAGTAGACCAGCCTGTTAACCAGCTTCTGTGACCACTCGGGAGCATAGATGAAAACCTCATCAAAAGCCATGGTTGTGGCATTCTCATAGAAGGCATCGCCTATCTCATCCGTAAGCTTAACGTCCACGATCTGATAGCTCATATCAAGATTCGAATTGAGTCTTTCAAGAACTATATCTTTAAGTTCAGGCTGAGTAACAATAAGAACCTTCGTCTTCACCAGGTCTGAGCTGTAATACGCCCGCATGCACTGCCTGAAAATGAGGTGCGCGATAAGAGTGAGCGGGATGTTGATCACGAAGAAGTAGCCCATCATCCATCTGGATATAAGGTCTGCCCACTTAAAGAGGAACATCGCCGTCACTGTGGCGACTGCAACAACCGCGTTCATCTTAATGATGACGCTCAGTTCCTTGGTCCACTTCCGGCGCATGAAATCGCTGTTCCAGGCGATGAAAAAGCTATACATTGTGGCAAGCAGCACGCAGGTGAGGCCAACCATATAATATGTTTGTCTGTTGCGCATCTCACCCCGATTGCCCAGAAGCCCGAAACGGATGTACATAGCAAGTATGAACGAGATCACCATCGTGACCACATCCGTAAGCCAGAGGCCGTATGTAATTATCACTTTGTTCTTAGTGTTCATAAATATAAATCCGTCAACTTGCTCAAAATGCGCTTTTAAGCAAGTGCGATCACATTTTTGACTTTTGGTGCTTGCATCATGCTATAATCAATATATTCGGACTGCTTCGTCGCCCGTGCTTCACGCAGTCCGCAAATATCAATGATTCCAATGGAGATTAAAATGTCCAATCAGAATATTACGCTTTATATGCATGCCGGAAGCGGCAATCACGGCTGCGAGGCCATTGTGAACAGCACCTGCAGGATACTGAATGGTGCTAACATAACCCTCGTTTCCTACCGCAAGCACGAGGATATGAGGTATTCTCTCAAAGATATCGTTCCCATAATGTCGGAGCGAAGCTTCGATGAGCACAAAATATCTCATATATTATACTATATTTATCGAATGATTACCAAGGATTCCGACAGTTTCATGCGATTCCGCTACCGGGACGTGCTGAAACTGCCCACGGATCTGGCGATTTCCATAGGCGGCGACAACTATTGCTACGACACGATGCTTAACGACCTCTTCATGTCAAACAGAGTATTTAACGACGCCGGCATCCGCACCATCCTCATGGGCTGCTCCATCGAGCCATCCCTTATCGAGCGCAAAGATATAAAAGATGACCTTTCTAAATACTGCGCCATCATCGCCCGTGAATCCATAACCTACGATGCCTTAAGGGCTGCTTTCGGAAGCAAGGGTCCAAAGCTTCATCTTATTCCCGACCCTGCATTCACGCTTCCTGTTAAGCACGCTCCACTGCCTACGGGATTCATTGAGGGAAATACCGTCGGTATTAACTTAAGCCCCATCGCCCAGGAGAGCGAGGCTTCCACCGGAATCACCATGAGCGCTTACCGTGCTCTGCTTAAATATATTTTTGAAAACACGCCCTATCAGGTAGCCCTCATTCCCCACGTTAACTGGAAGGGGAATGACGACTCCACAAGCACCAACGCATTATTTGATATGTATAAAGATACACCCTTCGCTTCCCGCCTCGTTCGTATCGAAGATGCTGACGCTGAGACATTAAAGGGCTATATTTCCCGCTGCCGCTTCTTCGTGGGGGCCCGCACGCATTCGACCATTGCGGCCTATTCCACTTGTGTCCCTACACTGGTAGTCGGATATTCAGTTAAAGCCCGGGGTATCGCTACTGATATCTTTACTGACTATGATATTAAAAACCTGGTGCTTCCCGTGCAGGAGCTTAAGGACAGTTCTCAGCTCGTTAACGCCTTCAAATGGCTCGAGGTCCACGAGGCTGAACTTAAGACACATTTGGACTCATTCATGCCGGGGTATATTAAGAAGGCAAGGAAGATTAAAGAAGTAATCGAATCTTTATAAAAAATTAAGGACACTTACGATGAAACCGCTTATAACCGTGATCGTTCCGGCATTTAATACCGGAAATCTCCTGTATAATTGCATTAAGTCAATCGAGAATCAGACCTACGACAACCTTGATATCATCATCATTAACGACGGCTCCACAGACAATACTGCAGAGGTGATCGATAGGTGCATCAGTGAATTTAACAATATAAGGACCACCAACACCGGAAACAAAGATATCTGCGTCACGAGAAATGCAGGTCTCAGCGCGATCCAGGGTGAATATTTTGCCTTCGTCGACTCTGACGATGCTATAAGACCAGATATGTTTGAAGTCCTGTATTCGGTTCTCTCTGAAACAGGGGCTGATGTTGCCGGGTGCTCCTTTACCCGATTTTCACCTAAGGAGATGTCTGAGTGGAATACAGAATTAGCAAAATCATATCCCAAGGGTGAAACCACGGTATATGATCCTGTTGAATATCTGAACAACGAAGTATTTAATAAAAATAACAGCCGTTGTTGGAGCAAGCTATATAAGACTTCGGTTATAGGGGATTTGAGATTTGATGAAGAAACAGTTATTGGAGAGGATCTTCTTTTTCTGGTAAAGCTACTCTCCAGGATTGAAAAGATAGCGGAAATTAATTATCCTGGATATGTTTATTATCTAAATGCAAACGGTGCAATGCTTCGCCCCTTTAAGCCCCGTTATATGCACAACATCGCCTGCTGGGAAAAAGTGCGTAAGCAAGCATCATTACTTGATCCCACTACAACGACATTGCCCACCGAGAAACTTTTGATTGCGATCATATTAACCGCCTGCAAGCTTGCCGAGCTTAATAAGTCTGCCAGGTCATCTTACAAAGAATATATAGATTTCACCCATTCAAAACTTATTTCCGAATTATCCTCTGACATTGGTAAAGAGGGCTTCAAGCTTCTTGATAAGGGTTACAAAATAAAAGGCAGACTCTTTAAAGCCTGCCCGAAAGTTTTTATGTTTTTATATCACCTTGTTAAGAGTCTCGCATAGCACATGCATCATCATATGGTCAAGCATCATGTGAATATCCTCTGATATCTGCATATCGTCTATCTTTACATGAATGCAACTGTCTGCCATCTTCTTAAGTTCACCCCCGGCATATCCGACAATTGCGATCGTTGTACCACCTATACTTTTAGCATATTCCATTGCATTTACGACATTCTTGGAATTTCCGGAGCCTGATATTCCAATGAAGACATCTCCCGCCTTCATCTTGCACTTAAGAGGGTACCTGAACACCTCATCATAGCCTCTGTCATTCGCAACAGCCATCATCGTGGGAATATTATCATTCAGGCATTCAAACATATATTTAGGCTCTATGAACTCACATACTCCCTTATTGAAATCACCGCAGTAATGGCTCGCTGTTGCCGCGCTTCCTCCATTTCCGCAGATAAATATATGCTTCCCGCTAAGCCTTGCATCTTCAAGTATATTCATCACTTCATTCACTGAATCAAGATCAAGTGACTCCATAACCTTGATTTCAAGATCACGATATTCCTTTAATTTAGCCGTATAATCTGTCATAATTTTCTCTTTCTAATTGCTATCTTATTTGCATTTGAGCACCTGTGAAACTGCTTCAAGTAATGTATCAGCCTCGAAGGTCGGCATTACATCAAATTTGCCGTCTTTTCCGGCCTCACCGGTATGAAGCAGAACTGTTTTCATGCCCGCGTTAAGTCCAGTCTTAACATCCATAGTAGTATCTCCAATATACCAGGATTCTGTCAAGTCAATATTATATTCTTCTGAGGCTTTAGTAAGCATTCCAATGCCCGGTTTCCGGCATTCACATTTGATCTTTAGTTCCTTTATTTCTCCCTGGAATCCCGAATTAGGATGATGGGGACAAAAATATACATCATCAAGATACGCACCCTTCTCTCCCAGAAGAGTCTCCATCTTCATATGTATTCTCTCAAGTTCTCCAAAAGTGCACTCACCCCTCGCTACCACGGGCTGGTTCGTTGCTATGATTGCAAGGTATCCTGATTTGTTTATCAAGCTTATGGCTGCTGCCACATCATCTATAAGTTCGAATTCATCAGCATTTTTAAGAAATCCCTTCAGGACATTTATGGTGCCATCTCTGTCAAGAAATATTGCCTTCTGCTTATTCCTAAGGCTCCTGTCAGTCACCGTTCCACTCTTAATATCAAGTTCCACTGCCTCAAGCCTGTCAGGCGTCCCCATATCTTTAACATATTCCGTGGACCTGTATGCGTATGCTGTACTTTCTTTGATTGCGCCGGCCACCAGATCCTTCTCAAGGTCTGTCTTTACAGGTTCTTTCAGCATATTTAGGAGTTTCGGATTTACACAGTATATTCCGGCGTTTACAAAATTATGATAATAGTCTGTTCTTTCAAGTTTCTTAGAAAGAATACCGGTTATGCATGAGTTTTCGTCTACATTTATGACATCACTGTCATATGGATGCGCATTAGGATGTCCGTATAGCGTAATAAATGCTCCATGTCTTTTATGAAAATCCATAAAGCGATTAAAATCAACGTCAAATATTAAATCACCGAATACCAGAACGAAATCTTCATCAATTTTATCTTTAAGATAATACAGTGCTCCGGCTGTTCCGAGAGGAACGTCTTCGGTGATATAGTCTATATTTACGCCGAATTCGCTGCCATCCTTGAAATAATCCCTTATGGCATCTCCAAGATATCCTATCACAAGAGTTATATCGCAAATCCCGCTCTTTTTAAGGCTCTCTATCTGATACTCAAGAATCGGCTTATCAAGAATCCTGAACATCGGCTTGGGAATTTCATTATTAAGTTGCTGAAGGCGGGTACCCTTGCCGCCTGCCATTATTACTGCTTTCATCTGTCTATGAATATGATCGAAGCACCTGAATTATCCATCTCAAATTCGATTTCGCGGTGATTTTCCATATTTTTTCTGAATTCTGTATGTTTATCCTCCGGAACATAAAAGATCATAAAGCCTGCTCCGCCTGCGCCAAGAAGCTTGCCGCCCGTTGCTCCCGAGCTCATCGCCAGATCATACATATCGTCTATCTTTTGATTGGCGATTCCGCTTGCAAGAGACTTCTTAAGCATCCAGTTTTCGTGAAGAAGTTCCCCCATGGCATCAACATTGCCTTTCTGTAATTCATCTTTAAGTGTGCGGGCGATATCGCACATTTTAAGCTGGGTCTTGGCCTTATCCTCTTTCTTCATATTGCCTGACTGTTCCTTAAGTATCTCTGAGGCTGAATGCTCGCCGCCAACATAATACATGAGGATGTTATTCTCAAGTTTAGAATAACTGTCCTTCGGCATGATAACTGGCTCAACATTAACGAACCCATCCGGTCTGAATTCGTAGAAATTAAGGCCTCCGAAGGTGGATGCGAACTGATCCTGCTTGCCTATCGGCTCACCTAACTTCTCAATTTCCATCTCGCAAGCCTCTTTCGCCAGCTTATATTTGGAAACATATTCACCTTTGTAGGTATGAAGGAGCTGAAGAAGCGCTACCGTAAAGGCACTCGACGACCCCAGCCCCGTGCCCGAGGGAATATCGGCAATACTGGTAAGCCCGATTCCATTAATCTTCGCATCCAGAAGCGCCTGTTTAAATATCCTGTGCTCTATTTTCGACGGATCATCGACTATCTCTGTCTTTGAATATTTAAGTATGATCTGATCCCTGAAAAAATTATCATGTGCCGTCAGATACATATATTTGCGGATAGTTGTGCTAAGCACACATCCGCCATATTTTTCATAAAATGCAGGGAGGTCACTCCCTCCTCCGCAAAAACTCACCCTAAACGGGGCCCTGGTTATTATCATAATTTTCCTTTTCTCTTAATATCAGCCGAAATCCTAAAACTGCACCGTACTAATATACGGGCTTCTCTGGCATATTGTAATCTTATCCGGGTTGTCGTTTAAATATGCGCCCCACCAGCCGAACGAACTTTTCGTGAAGATATTATGCCGGCATTTCGACATCAGATACATATCTTTATATGAATCCTCACCGGAATTAGTGGTCATGAAATAGATTTCATCAGTTTCGGTTAATCCCAAAGTCTTTCTATTATTTTCACACCATTTAACATCATCTGAAAAGATATAAAAAACTGGATCATTTACTCTTCGTTTTATATATTTAACAGACTTTTTGAAAAACCCATACTTATAAAGATCTCCGTTATATACCAGGAAATCGCCTCTTCTGGCATGAATCGCAACAGAATTATGTTCAGACATCTCCTTTGCCTTCGCTTCCGTTGCCGTGTCAATATTCTTGAAAGTAAATCCCTTTCTGACAGGTTCATCAAGTGCTTTATTTATATCTTTGTCCTTCATGAAATCAAATGAAGTTCCGTAAAAGCGGTTGTTGCTGTCCTTATTAAGCATCCACGAGCCACAGCCCTGAGTTTTACGTGAATATACAAGAGTATATCCAATACCTTTAATGAAATAGATAAATCGATTGGGTGCTGCCGTGGTAAAGATATTCTTAATTCGATCCTTTATGCCTATCCCTTCAGGTTCAGACATAGCCTTCTGATTTTCGGAGTTTTCTTCCTCAAAATCCTCTCCGAATTTAATTCCGTAATTCTTCATCACTTTGCAGAAAGAAACATTATAATCCCTGGTGCTCTGATAATCCTTACGAATCGCTTCTATCTGCTCCTTTTGAGTCTCTATTGGGAACTTATCCCTGATATCAGGTACCTCAATTCCGAATACCTTCTGAAGCTCATACCCGTTCCACATCGAACAATCAGCATTAACCTCTTCGATATCAAAAATATATGTCTCCGTAAATATATCATCATCCGGATTAGCCTGTTTAATTCCTAAATACATTGGATAGCTGGCCATCTGATTGCCCAGGCCACCTCCCATGTGGATTACCTTTGTTCCCAATTTATGCTCCTTTTTCAGCGTTATTACTCATAAACATAGTAAGCACTCCCGCCGGCAAGGTAAACAGCAGCGGAGAAATATATCTGAAGCTTATTGCGATGGGAGTTGCAATCATCAATGTTCCCCATAATGCAAACTGCGGTGCAACTAATATAAACGCTCTCCATCCACGCTTCTCCATTAGTCTGAAGCCGATTCCTAGGAACAGCCAGAAAAGAAGGGCGCCGTTGCACCAACCGAATCTTTCTATTAGATTACGCAACGAAAATCCGAATTGCTCATCAAGTATATCATTCTGTGCCAATACTTCAGCATATGTATAATTGCTCGTGTAATAGCATGCAGATGCACCTTCGGAGATTGCAATGTCCCAGAAGCCGCAGGTCTGAAGTGCGTATTCTCTTAAATATATTCCGGGATTGCGCAGCCCGAGCTTAATCCACAATTTCAGGAAATCTATATCATTTTCATGAAAATAATCATAATTGATTGCCGAATACCATTTGATATAATCGACATCCAGTGGCGCGAACTTTTCCCTAATGCTGTCGTGCGGAATATAATAGCCAATATCTTCATACTGAGAATCGGTCATATCGCCATCATATACCACAACGGCACAAACCTGCTGAAGCGGGATTCCCAGATGCTCCATCATTCCCGCTCCACTGTCAAGAACCCTATCATATACAGGCCCCTGGATAACCGCAATTACAGCAAGTGAAACGGCAAATACAGATATCAGCCTTTTCTTTCCTATATATTTTTTCTTAATATTGATGAGCAAAAATGCAACGAAAAATATAAGGAGAAGATATATTCCGTTATTTCTCGTAAATGCCACCAGGAATATTCCGATAACGAACCTAATAACAGTCTGCTTCGTTATTCCGGCATTTCTAATCTCGCCTGCAAGGTCTATAACTGCCAGATACCAAAATAGGAATGCCATAACAAACGGTGTATCCTTCCAAATGGAAATGACATACGTTGAGAATATCGGCATAAAGGTCATTACTGCCATAATAATATTCACTACGAGAAGCCTAACTCTCCTATCAAGCATCCATTTACAAAAATATAAGAGCAATGCCATAGCAAACAGCATCTGAATAATCGCAATGATAACAATTGCCAGCCTAAGACCATGGCCCAACTTTTCGCTTATGCTGATGACAAGTCCTATAAATGATGAATACAAAAACGGGAAACGATTGGTCTTTACTCCGTCATAGTAATAGCTGATAGAACCCTGTGTATCCGACATTACCCCCCCCCAGGAAAGTATGAGAGATATAGGGCTGTGAAAGCCAGCAAAATCAAGGTCCCCCAAGCTATAAGGACCTTTCTTTTTGAGGTCTTTCCTATGGTTTGTTCGAAGGATTGACTTGAAGATTCTTCCGTAGATTTCACCTCTGTTGTCGCAGTGATCCCCACAATGTTAAAACTTGATAATTTAGTCAAAAGGAAATCCAGAAGCACGCACAGCAAAACAGCAGCTATAAAGACACCTATAAATAGGAGTATGTCAGCAGCCTTAAAATCTTTAAAATAATTGCTGTCTATTCCCAATGACATATCGTTATTGACAACATGTATCTTTGTCATCAAAACGATACCTATGGCAAGTATTAATGAGTATATTATCTTGTATCTGGTTATTTGCTTAAATATAGGTGTTTCTCTCATCTCTCAATCCTTTTCAATAGTTAGACATATAAAGCAATCAAATTATTTTCTTTATCCCAGGAATTTTCTTGAGCACCATCGTCCCCATATTGGTCGTATCATGGTAAAAAAGCGACGTGATATCGATTTGATGAAAGATCACAAGGATGATTGCAATTATGCGGGTTAGTTCGAGGTATGATTTTTTAGTTTTCATTCTCTATTTCATTCTCTCGAGAAAGCATCTCTAACAATTTTTCTCAAATACTCTTTCTTTGCGAAATTTCCGCCATCCGAAAAATATGCATTGTACGCAACTAAAGCAGTTCTGACATACCTGCTCTCCGTCGTATAGATACGGGTCATGCATTCGCAATCTCCTTCATTTTATATTTCTTATCCAAAAAACGCTTAGCGTCTTCTGTTGTTATCTCGCCTCGTTTTTCCTTTTCGATATATTGCTTAAAATCCTCGGTTGATTCCAATCCATCAACCTTGATCATTCCAATTGCATAGTTCCATGCTTCTGTGTTTGTCATATAGATATTCCTTTCGCTTTGCGATATCTGTTTTTATGTCAAAAGTGTAATTCTGGCAATTAGTCTCCGATTTATTGGCTCTTTAATCAGATTTTTTTAATCTTCTCAATACTGCCTTTATTATTCTTCGTCCCCAATAGGGTATTAATTTAAGTTTGTAGTGCAGGTTGCCGAAGGTATACTGCACCTTTGTAGGTTTCTGATTGATTCGCTTTTTATATGCTGAAGTTTCCTTGTATGCGGTAAGCTCCCTGCGGCATTCGTTGGCGGTAAAGATATTGCCTCTGCGGTCCATGTAGTTAAAGACAGAGTATATGTTCTGCTCTGAGGCCCAGTAGCCGACGGATACGTTATAGCGGGCCCAGTATTTGGGAGCTATTGCGTACTTCATGGTGTCTGAGGTGCAGGCTGCAAGGACTGAAAAAGATGAGTTGGATACGATGAGATACTTCGCATTCTTAAGGGTGATGTAGTCCTTCGCAACGTCAAAGTGATGGGCTTCGATTCCAGGAAGAACTCTGCCTGCTGATTCCACATCATCAGTCACTATCATAAACTGCATGTCAGGGTTTAAGGACTTCATGTGTTTGATCGCGTTCTTAAAGTATTTCGCTCCGATATGAAGTTCGGGAGATCCGGTGTATTCGCCGCCCCGCATGTTGATAATGCAAAGATTATCCTTTGAATATTCGTAGGAATCGTATTCAGGCTTGATCTTAAGCCAGGACTTCACCTTATCAATTCTGTCTATGAAATAGGACTCGTCCTGGAGGTTACCGTAGATGAGGGTGTTGCCGGAGAAAGTTGTGTTGTCCGAGATGGTAAATGAGGCTCCTGCAATCGCGCTCTTAATCACCGGATCCGCTCCTGCAACATACACTCCATTCTTAAGGTCATTAGCTGAATTTGCCGCGTAGAGCCGCGCCTCCGCCTCGTCATATCGTGTGAACTTCGTCGAACCTGCACCTGCGCCGGATTCTTTGCCAGACATCGGTGCTGTTTCCTGCGCAGCCACATTCCCAGGTACCTCTTCATCCCTGATCTCTTTGCCCAGATCAATATCCATGAAGTACATGCCCTTGTCAGAGTGTATATTTACACCCATGCGGTCCTGTCCGGCAGTGCCGAACTCCTCCCCCAAGGCATCAGCAAGGCACCTTGCCGTCACATATGCAAATAACTGGTTTCCAAGGCCCTGGCCTTTGAGAAATTCCGTTCCGATCATTTATCTTTCCTGTCAATGCTCATCCAGCGTGGTGACGATAAGCTTCTCGTTCTCGACCTTATAGATCACGTCGCAGCCGGCGATGGTGTTAAGTCTGTGGGCGATGATGACCATAGTCTTCTTGCCGTGGAAGCTGTTAACGGCCTCCATGACTGCTGCCTCGGTCTCGTTATCAAGGGCGGAGGTTGCCTCGTCGAAGACGAGGATCTCGGGGTTATTGTAGAGGGCTCTGGCGATGCCGATCCTCTGTCTCTGGCCGCCGGAAATTCTGACACCTCTGTCACCTATTGCAGTGTTAAGGCCCTCGGGAAGGGAGTTTACGAACTCCTCAAGCTGGGCCTCGCGCACAGCCTCCCAAAGCCGCTCCTCGTCTATCTTTTCCTCATCAATACCGAAGGCGATGTTCTCCCTGATTGATTCGTCGATAAGGTATATGCTCTGTGGAATGTAGCCGATCTGCGCAAGCCACGACTCGTAATTCTTAAAGATATCAACGCCATCGCAGGTAATGCTGCCCTTCTGGGCATGAAGGAGTCCTAAGAGAATATCGACAATCGTGGACTTACCGGCGCCGGAGGGGCCGATCACACCAACCGACTGTCCACGCAGGATCTCCATATCTGCGTCGGTAAATATATTTTTATCCGAATCCGGATAGTGGAAGCTTATGTTCTTAAGGCTAATTCTATCTTCCAAAGATAAAGGCTCTGCCTGGCCCTCGGCCTTGCGCTTGGCAAGCATCTCGTCGTTGCGCATGCCCTCTTGGAGGTTCTCGTAGACGTAATTGATGGCAGGCTGGGCATAGGCAATCTCAGCCATATAGGTGTTGATCCTGTTAACCGAAGGGAGGACCCTGACTGCTGCCACCGCAAAGGTCGCAACCGTGGTGATCATGGAATTGATGTCACCACCGTTATTAATGAAAATCAGGATGAACGCAAGCACGCTCACCATGAAAACCGTCTCTATGGAAAGACGGGGAATGTTGTTAAGAGTCGTATATTTTTGGGCAATATCAGCGCCCACCTCGCCGGTCTCGTAATAGTTCCGAACGAAGAACTCCTCACGATTAAGCACCTTCACGTCCTTAAGGCCGTATATCGCCTGCAGGCGCCACTTGGCAATTCTGGACTGGAAGCGCTGGTTCTTCTCACCCATCTTCGTGAGCCTGGGCTTAATGATCTTCGTGATGGCGAAGGTCATAATGAGGAACACCGCCACTACGAACAGTGTCATTGCTACGTTCTGGAAGAGCAGAAATATAAATATAAAGAGAGACACAACCGCCTCCGAGCAGAGCTGCAGGCAATTGGTCAGGAGGTTAAATGTCTGTGGAATGTCTGAATCCGTCAGTCTGAACACCGTGGGAATATCGGCACCTAAGTAGTCCTCATAGGGGCGGTTTAAGAACTCTGCCATTACCCTGGAGATCATCCTGTTTCGGTTGTGAGCGATGAACTTCGTCTGAACGCTCACCTGGAGCAAAATATATAAGTTCTTCACAACGAAAACTACCATGAGAACAACTAGCAGCGTTGAGATAAGGGACGTGGAGTCCGTAACCCCCATCTTAATAAGGATTGCTGCAATCGCAGGATAACTGCTCTCTATCTTTTCAAGAAGATTAGGTGTTAACATCGCCGTAACTACAGGAATCATGGTTCCAACGCCCAGGGTCTCAAGGAGTCCGCCTATCAGCATCATGATGCCCAGCACCACGAACATGGCCTTCTGCTTCTTATCGAAGATGTAGTTTATCTTGCTTATTAAATTGGGGGATTTTTCTTTTGTATCATTCATTTATTGTTTGTTTCCACTCTCTTACCGTTCAAGCTTCATAAGCGTCTCATACTCCGCATCTCTGTTCTCAGAGCAAAACGCCTTCCTGTCATCCTCTATGTATTCATCCATATGGGCTTCCTTTCCCACAATTCCGGGGTGGAGCATGATCTCGAGGCTCATATTTTTGCGTGCGGCTATCCTCTTCATGGTGGGGAGCATCGCGCTGACTCTGGAGTAATCCATCCGTCCGCCTGTTATCACTCCCCAGAGGAGTCCGTGAGTGATCTGCGGGTACTTCGTATTTAATATCTTTGCAGCACGGAGGCTAAAGATATTAAGGATGATGTTCTTAAGTATATTGATCTTAGGAATGGTCTTCCTAATGTCGCTGTAGATAAGGAAGGGCATAAGAGGTTCCCGGCAGACCCTTAAGTATTCGGTCTTCTCCGTCAGATTAAGCTCTTCCAGGGCTTCCATCATCGAGTCGAAAACTATGGGGATCATGTGGGTGTGCACGTGGGAATCTACCCTTAATTCTGTGCCGAATGGAAGATCATCGTAGACCCTTTTTATCTGGGCCTTTATCTCTTCCTTTAATTTGGTCTTAAGTTTCTCATGGCCAATGGGTATGATGCCTCGTAAAAACCAGTGCTTCCAGGTTGAACCTATATATTTGCCGGTGGTAAGATATCTGCCGTCTATCAGGTTCACGTGGACTGAAATCTTCGGCTTCTTCGGAAGTTTCGCCCAATTATCGTGAAGCAGCCGCATGCAGGCGTTATACTCGCTCATGTTCGGGATAACGCTGATGCTGTCAAGCTTCCCCAGCTTAATAAGCTCCAGAATCCGCTTCGAATTGTATTCAGTTATCGCATAATCATCGGCATGGAGGTCGATGAGAATATTCTTATTCGTCTTCTATCTTCACTTTCTTAATTGGGCTAAGAAAAGCCTCTTTATCCATGTGCAACTCATCCAAAACCGGCTCCAGATCAATATATTCTTCAATTACCTCCGGCCGATTTGAATACTTAGCCAAAACTTCTATATATCCATTGTCCCAAAGAAGAACCTTAACAAACCTTTCAAGATTGTTACATGTTCTAAATGTCAGTGTTTTTCCGCCATATGAAAACTTGGTATAATTTCCGGAACCACTGAGAATTGCTGTCTCTTCCATACTTTTAATCCCTCTAAAACCTGGTCTCGCCCTCGTTGCTAAGGAGCGAAACGTTGCGGACGCTCTCGATCGCGCCGATCGCATCCATCAGTTCCTTCTCGGTCTTCGTTGACACCTCGTAGATAAGGTCAGTGCCGGTCTTCTTAAGGTTACGGGACTTCACCGCGAAGCTCGTTGAATTGCTCTTCATGATAGGCTCCAGCACGGTCTCTATATTTGTATCATCGCTGTTAACCACTAGGATATAGGGCTTCCTCATGCCGGGCATCAGTTCCAGCACAAAGATGCCAACAGTGACGATGAGCGCCACGATGACGGCAATCTCGAAGAGTCCTGCGCCGCAGATGATTCCCTCACCGATTGACCAGAATAAAAATAAAAGGTCCATGGTGTCCTTGATGGCTGTCCTGAAACGGACGATTGAGAGTGCGCCCACCATTCCTAACGAGATCACGATGCTTGACTGCATCGCAACTATGATGCCCGCAGTGATCACTGAGATCAGCGCCATCGCTACGTGATAACTCCGGTCGTAGACCGTCTTTTTGTTAACTAATCTGTATATGAAAAAGATATAGATTCCGATAACGAAGGTCACTCCCAGAATCACCAGTATCTGTGTCGTGGGCATGTCGTTTGAGGTGAAACCCTCAAGTACCGAGCGCTTGATCGCATCTGTAAAGCTCATTAAAATTTCTCTCTTTCTGCCAGTCTGCTGTAATAATATTTGGAAAACGGGATGCGGGTTAGGTTCATTCCGTTAAGTATTCTTCTTAAATGTATGGGCAGGAACTCGTCGTACTTTACTTCCAGGATATGCTGCCCCTTGGGAAGTATTGGTGTTGCCTCCAGGTTCGCTTCATCGAATTTGGAAATATCAGTTGTGTAACCGATGTTCCGATCGAAAGTAATCCTGACGTTGCCATTAGGCTCGATGTAGGCAGTTCGCTCATACTCAACTATGTTGACAGGGGACATGAGGCGGAGTTCGGATTCGGTGCGGAGGTTCTCTATGAGGGAATGGGTTGATGGAAGTTTGTCATCTTTTGCGGTTTGCCCATCTCGTTTGACTTCTTGTGTGTTTGTGTGGACCGCCATCTGCTCGGGTGTTTGTGCATTTGCGATGGACGCCATCTGCCCGGGCGCTTGTTTCTTCGCACTCACATCCTGCAGGATTCCCAGCACTGCTGCCGGATTCCGTTCGGCGCTATTCCCAAGTTCCATGTACTCTCTGACTGTCGCTTCGTCTATTTCTTCCTGCTCCTTGTGAGTGAAGCCGTTATTCTTCGACTTCCGCTCCAGGACGATGAAACTCATATCTTTATCATATGACCTGATCCTGTACTTCGACCGCAGATTCACTCCGTCCTCGTTCTCATGCATGCAGGAATTGTAGAGATCATCAAAATAGATGCTCCTTATGAGATACGAATCGCCCTTCATGTTCGGGTCCTTCTGCATCAGCGCATCCAGTTGAAACTTCAGATACGCAATCCTGTCGTCGGTTATTATATATTTGTCTTCTACACGGTACTGCATCTGCGAGAATGTGCTCCGATATCTTATCTGGTCTTCGCAAGGACCTTTTCTTCAAATTCCTTAGGGAGTCTGAGATTATATTTTTGAACATAATATGACAGGACACTGCTCCAAGAATATTCTCCATCTGTCATCCCTGTATACGTGCCAGATATTGTTTCGCCTGTATAAAAATCCTTTCCTCTGGTTGCCCTCACATATGTTGTTGTACCATTGTTCAAATAAAAGACAATCTTATCCTGTCCCTCATATGGAGCAGGCTCAAAAAAATCCTTCATGCTCCTAAAACCCATATTCGGTCCGAATTCTTCAAAATCTATAAGACTTTTCATCTGCCCCTCCTTTCTGAGGATAGAATTTCTTCCAAATTCCTGTATCATTGATATTTTTGCCCTCATACCACATCTGAGCTAAAACATCATAGTTTGAAATAAAAATCTCTCCATAACTATTTACCCATATAGCCTCTGTTGGTGCCAAAACTTCAACTTGCAATATATTTGACAGTCTTTGCGCAAAACCATCCTCAAGTGCTCCTGTATTGCAAGACATAAGGCGAATCGGCTTTCCGGTATATCCTGTTGCATTTAAAATCAAGTTTGCGAATTCACCGGGACCATACTCAAATTCTTCGTCATCATTTCCATACATATAAACATATTTTTCAGATCCGTGGCACACAATAGTATCGTAACCTTCCAGTTCCGGAATCTTTGATGCATATAAGTATAGTTCATCATTTTTATTAACAAATTCAATTGAAAACGAAATCAAAATATCTCCTTATAGATTATATCTTTTTTAGCAATATTAAGCAATCTGACGTACTTTGGGAAAATGTTCAATGATTATTGATATGAATTATTGAAAATCAGATGTTTATAATCATATTCTATCAAGACAGGCTATGTCAAGGCTTACCATTCTTTTGACTCCGCAACCTGTCATATTTGATGGCAAAATCACTCCAGCCACACAGAGTTGAGAAACGCGGTGCGGGTAGAAAGGAAAGTGCGAAGGTAGTCGAAACTTTCGGAACTGCCGACTGTGTAGCCGCACTTCTCGTACATAGATTGCCAGCGGATGGCATCCATGGAGGAGCTTGCTGAGAGGAGGTCCTGGTAATATTGCAGGCCGGAAACAGTTGTGCCATCATCACTTCCCGTAAGCCACTCAAGATAAGGTAAAAGTTTCTCACGGTAATCTGAAAGGAACTGCTGCTGGAAGGGCGTGTAGTTATAAAGCTTCTTCGGCCACTCGTTATTATCGTCAAGGGCGCTGGCATATGTGAGGACGGCAGGGTCTGCGTAGTCCATCCAGTCGAGGTACGAGCCCATGCTCATGTCATAATCCCAGCCGGGAGCATAGTAGAGACGAGCCGTAGCTGCAGCATCTGCACCTGGTGTCAGCGAAAGATAAAAATATGCGCTACTTATCCCTGCATCATAATTCTTCGTAACTTCCTCAACGAGATAACGCTTTGCGAAGGAACTTATATCAATATATTCACTAAGGTCAATTGCATCACCTGATGCGGTCGTATTGATTGCAGAATCCACTGCACCCAGATATTGCGTAATATTCGCAAGTTCTGCCGAAGTGGGATCATCCGGCGACTTCACGATGAAATGCTCGCCACTTTCTATCGTCACGCCCTTAGTTATCGCATCTTCTTCGATCTTGAAGCGGTCCTCGAATTCGCGCTCAAGAAGGTAGCCATCTGAAGCGTAGGCTTCAGAATTCGCAATATTATCAACAAGATAATAGCATCCCATGTAATCCCCATTGATATAAAGATCTGCGAACACCCCTCTGTGGGCATTCGGAATTTCAATGACCTCCTCCATGGAGCGGGCTATATCATTACGCACCAGGGTCGGATCTGAAGCATTCGCAACAAGCGTATATTTGGACGCAGCAGGAAGTCCCAGCACACTCTCCGAAGACTTTAGTTTGAAGCCGAAGGGCTTCTTATCCCAGACTTCGCTGTTCCAGGTGTAGTTTCCGTGCCCGGTAAGATAACTTAAACTTTCGGCAAGCACCAGGGCGCCCGATTCGTCGTAGACACGGATCTTTCCCCGCTCCTTATATTCTTTGTCGGCGTATATGTTTTCAAGGGAACCTGACTGAGTTGTTATAAAGATAGTGGATATGTTAGCAGACTGAAGCACGCTGAGGTTGCCGACAGGAGAAGCACCGGCTGCGGAGTCGTCTGATGAAGAATCCGCGATGATCCTGCGGGCGGAGGCTGAATATTTGACAGCACTTTCATCAGCGTATGATGGCAGAAAGAGATAGTAACTTTCCTCATCTTCGTAGAGGTTTATCTTCTCATCTCCTACCTTGGCATAAAGATATTCGTTTCCGGAATAGTTGCGTCTATTATGGTCGAGAATTGCAAGGACTGTCGCTATCACCAGGGCAAGGGCGATCAGAAGGACTTTGAATTTCTTCACGCATGCACCCCGCTTTTATCTTCAGAGACAGTTTCGTTCATGTTTGAAACTGAACCTTCATCGCTCTGCCTAACTTTATTATGCTTCTTGCGTTCCGTGAAAAAAATGTAAAGGAAGGCAAATGCAATTCCTACGAGAGAAAGTTCGATTCCCGGAATGAGGCCATCCGGAACGAAGGTCATTTCAATTGTGTATGACGCCGCATCCAGAGACGTTTCGTCCTCGAGGGGAATATACGTAAGTGAACCATAAACACTGACAGGTGTGACCTCCTTACCATTAACCTTGATGGTCCAGCCGCTTTCGCAGGGGATTGTTAGGAACACACCATTAATGTTCTTAGCGCCATCAGCAGATGCAGCAGGAACCTCAATCAGAAGATGCGATGATGACTTCTTGGTAACCGTGGCGTTATTTTCTTTAATAGCATCGCAAATTTCTGACAATGCTGTCATATTTTCAGTAACGAATATTTCTTCTCCGAAATCAGGATCGGAGTCTCCCGTCACCTTAACATTGATAACGTCTCCAGCCTTATGGTAGCCGAGGTTTAATATCTTTATGCAGGCAGAATTACCGTAGGTTGAAAGAACCTCATCCTCCAGGAATACCGTAAGGCCCTGAGCCTCTTCACCTATAAGCCCGTTAAGATACATATAAACCTCGCCGTCCATCACAGGTTCGATAGTGAATGAGCGCGTTACATTCCCGTCCGAATCAGTGGAATCAGAGTATGAATATTCGGCGTCAACAAATATATCATCCGCGCTCAGATTTTGAACACCATCATCTGAATCATCCACATCCACAGTCTCAGAATCCGCATCAGCAGAATTCAAATCATCCTCCCCTTCAAGCCGTCTTAATATGTCTACCTGCAGTGAGAAAGGATCATCACAGGGAATCGCCTCAAACCAGTTATCTGAAGACACCTCATCAATATTCATGCTAATGCCGCTAAGATCAAAGTCTGAGGTTCCAACAGCAACCGAAAGGGCATTGGGATTCTCATATACTTTCTCATCACCATCATACACAAGTGTGTATCCATTATGCGCAGGGTAGGTCTCATCGGAAAGTATATATTTAACGCCAAGTATCGCATCAGCAGTCGCCGTATTGTCATGGCCGTAATGGGTATAGAGTTCATCATCATTAAAGCCCAGGCGCTGCAGGAAGTAGCGCACATACGTCATGCCCGCCGAACTGTAGTGTGTTACACCGTTGTAGGCATACTGCATGGAGTCATTCTGCTGACGGGGATTTAAGTTCTCCATTCTAAAAAATGTGACATCAGTGTCATTAACGTATTCAACTGCTTCCTTCGTCTTAGATACCACATCGCTGTATTCCGACTGGGTATCGCAAAGCTGCGACTGCCACTTAAAGGTATAGCCCGCATTAGCCGTAAGGTCCGTTATCTGAATGAAGGCAATGAGCAAGATGAAGAGCATCCCAACCCTCGTGTCACCACGCTTCGAGCGAACAAGAATGAGATAAAGCGTAACCACAACCGCATACGCAACAAGCAGTGCAATGTTAACCGCAACCGCAAGCTCCGTTATATGGTCATACCGAAGCCTCAGGCAGAAGCTATACATCACAGTGAGCATGATTGAAGCAACAATCCCCATAATCCAGTGATTTTCTTTAAGTTTCATCAGGCTCTCTGTTCCTATTAGCACCATCATGAATATCCACATGAAGGCCTGTCTGTAGGGGTGTCCCGAGGGCTCCATTCCCGCATGCCAGATGAGGTTTATGATGTCCTTTGAGAATGATATGAGAAAGATATTGAACATCACAAAATAACTTATTTTGCGCCTGAGTTCTATATTTTTGTTAAGGAAAAACAGGAATCCAAGGATCGTGAATAACACTCCACAGAAGATCTGCGGGCCGCCGAACCTGGCCTCGATGTAATCATAGGAAAGGGTGGGAATCTTCGAAAGTATATCGGTGTACGAAAGATATTTCCCCGCTGTTTCAAGTCCCAGCTGGGTTATATCCTTGGGAGAATTCATAAGTTCAAGGGCAGTGGGAACAAGAACCGCGCCCATGATTAGAGCAGGGAGCACCGTTGAGATAAGGACACGCCATATCTGGCGGATTGGATGTTTATCTTTAAGGTCAAAAAGACGCTTCAGGGTCCAGAGAGCCGTAAAAATAAGCACCTGCCAGGTGATGTAGTAGTTAAGGAAAAGCATCAGGCACAGGGTAATGATATAGGGGAGTTTCCTGTTGCGCAGAAGTATTCCGTCAAGCGCCCAGATGAGCACTGGAAGAAGCATCACTACGTCAATCCACATCATGTTCATGCTGTGGGCAACAAGAAAGCTTGAAAACGCCCAGGAAACTGCGCCGAGGGTTGTTATGACACTTATGTCAGAAATCTTGAATTTGTGTCTGCGAGCCGTTGCAGCATTTGCAATATCAGCTTCCGTTGCAGCATTTGCCTTGTCACCCTCAAGCAATGAATCAGCGATTTCCGCATCACCACATCCGTCCAGCAGATACTGCAGAAAAAGATCCATGATGAAGGCTGCAACCATCAGCTTCACACCAATCAATATACTTATCCCTATGGGCAGATATTCGTTGGGAAAGAGATTAAGAAGGAGAAGAAACGGGCTTGAAACATAGTAAATATTAAACCCAAGCATGCCGGAGCCTAGGGCTGTGGAGAAGGAATAAAATACGTTATTCTCGCCGCTTAATATGGTGCGAAGGTATGCATAGAAATCCACATACTGGCGCTTCATGTCATACATTAAGAACGTCCTGTCACCGAAGGGCGCAATGCCGCAAAATACCGCAAAAATAAGAAACATTACTCCCAGCACCAAAGCTGAGAGTAATGCATGTTTAAAGTTTAATCTGTTTCCTTTAATAGTTTTCATACCATGAAAGCCGATTTATTTTTTATCTCCGATAATATAGCGGGGGCGTGCTTTAACCTCCTGGTATATCTTTGCGATATAAACCGCAATAACGCCAAGCGAAAGCAGTATTGCTCCGGTGGCAAGCACTATCAAAATGATAAGTGAAGGGTAACCGCTCATGGCACTTCCCTTAAAGAAAGTGACAATAGCGTCAATTCCCAGGATGATCCCCACAAGTAAAACTATGATTCCCAGGTACATGATGATGTACAAGGGACTATAGGTGAATGACGTGATATTTTTAAAGGCATATCTGATAAGAGACCTCGTTGACCACTTGCTTTCTCCGGCCACTCTGTCATTAACAGTGTACGAAACCGTCGTGCTCTTAAAGCCAACCCAGAAGGACATTGCCCTAAAGAATGTCTCGCTCTCCGAAATATCGTTAAGCGCATCGATAACCTTCCTGTCGATCAGCTTAAAGTCGGAAGAATTCTTCATATCAAAGCCCGTAAGGCGGGATATTATGCCGTAAAACATATTGGCAAAAAGCTTATGAACACCGCTTTCCTTGCCTCTTTCCTCTTTCCTTCCCTCGACTATGTCAAAGCCCTTCTCCCACTCTAATACCATATCCTTTATGGTCTCAACGGGATGCTGAAGGTCTGCGTCTATCACAACTGCGGCATCGCCGGTTACCTGCTTAAGGCCGCAGAATATCGCCGCTTCCTTACCGAAATTGCGTGAAAAAGAGGTGTAGTGGACACGTGAATCTTTGTCTGCTAATGCCTTAAGGATATCCGCCGTGCGATCCTTCGAGCCGTCGTTAACAAGCTGAAGTTCCAGTTCGTAATTGTCCTTAAGGTTCGGCTCCGATTCCCAGAATTTCGTTATAGCCTCGTGGAATAATTCAATTGTAGCCTCTTCGTTGTAGCAGGGGACTATAACTGATATCTTTTTCATAAAAATATATTATTCCCTCTTAAGTGATGATGCTGAAACCTCAAGGAGCTTGTTCTTCATCTCATCCTCGATACGCTCAAGCTCCGTCTCTGCCTCGGCGCGCTTCGTGCGGCCCTCGGCCTGGATCTGCATAACCTCGTCAAGTGTCGAAATAAGCATCTCGTTGGTCTTCGTAAGTGTCTCAATATCAACGATTCCGCGCTCTGACTGCTTAGCGGACTCAACTGTAGCCAGTTTAAGCGCCTCGGCGTTCTTCTGAAGGAGGGCATTGGTCATGTCCGTAACCTCCTTCTCGGCCTTAGCAGCCTCGCTTGAGTGATCAAGTCCGATGGCGATGACCATCTGGCTCTTCCAAAGAGGGATGGTGTTAACAAGAGTTGACTGGATCTTCTCAGACATCGTGGTGTCGTTATTCTGGATAAGACGGATCTGAGGAGCCATCTGCATTGAAATATTGCGGGTAAGCTCTAAGTCGTATATCTTTTTCTCGAAGCGGTCAACCTTCGCAGCGTAATCCTTAGCTGCCTGTGAATCCTCAGGAAGTCCTGATTCCTCGGCCTTCTTAAGAAGCTTGGGAAGTTCAACGGTTCTGGCCTCCTCCAGCTTTTCCTTGCCGGCCATGATGTAAAGTGTCAGGTCCTTAAAGTAACTAAGGTTAGTGTCGTACATCTTATCAAGCATCGCAACGTCCTTAAGGAGTGTCACCTGGTGATCCTCCATGACCTTGCAGATCTTATCAATATTGACCTCGGCCTTGTCGTACTTAGCCTTTAGTGTGGCAACCTGTGCGCCGCCCTTCTTGAAAAGTCCTAAGAAGCCCTTTGACTCCTTCTCAACATCGAAGCCCTTAAGTTCTGAAACAACTGAGGTGAGCATCGTGCCAACCTCGCCTAAATCCTTGGTCTTAACGGTATTCAGGGCTGTCTCTGAGAAATCTGCTATCTTTTTCTGAGCACCTGCACCATACTGGAGCACCATCTGGGTGTCGGTGATGTCGATCCCTGCAACATAATCCTTAACCTTCTGCTCCTCCTCGGGAGTAAGCTCCATTGTGGGCGCTGCTGCGATTGTCTCGTTTAAATTGCTCAGAGGCTCTTCGCTTACTGCCGTCTCGGCACTTACAACCGGGGTGTTCTCAATTGAAACCTGTCCGTTTGCATCTATGTCTATAACTTCCTGTGTTTTTTCCTTAAGTTCTACTTCGCTCATTCCTTGGTTCTCCTTATAATTGATTTCTCTAATTTATGCCCGCTTAGGTTCTCTATTTGCGCACATACATTGTAATTATAGCATATATATACTCAAATATTTAATATTTTACTTGGTGAGTCCTTCCTGCTTGAGCATTGTCTGCAGAACCTCTGCATCGCTTGTTACATCCCATACCGAATCCTGAAAGAGATTGTTAAGAAGCTGCACGAAGGCTTCATTTATCGTATCAAGGGTATTCTCTATCTCAGCCTTGGCGCTGATGATATCCTCACCGGGATTTGACACCTTGTCATACTCATCATATGCCTCAACCAGTTTGATCATCGTGGGCAGATAGTAATCCATCAGCTTGTGCATGCGGTTCATCTGCTCGGGATGCTGCTCCACACGGGTGAATATTTCCTTAAGTATTTTCTCTAAGTTATCAAGTTTCAAAGATATTACTTCTCCGGGAATGCTGTCATTCAACTCATGAAGCCTGGTTGTATATCTTTGTCCCTCTGATATCATCTGCTGAAGTTCAAGGGACTGCTTGTCCTGGGCAGTCTGGGGCTTGTTGTCAGCTTTTTCGTCTTTTGCGGTCTTCCCATCTTTTGCGGTCTTCCCGTCCTTTGTGTTCTTTCCGGTTGCTCCCAGGTCACTTGCCACGTCGCCTGAAGAAACCGTCATGGCATAATTCTTAGTACGCTCATACTCCTTATAGACATCAGAAGAGATCATGAGCGTCGTCTCCTCATCATCAATGTAGCCCTCGGGGAAGTATCCTTTTTTAAGCATCTTTTTAATATCTTTACGTACCTTCGAAGCCTTGATACCGAGGCCTGAAGCCAGGGACGATATCTTCGCATACATGTTATCGCCACAAATCTGGGCATAGCGCTTTGCCCTGTCAAGCATTCCCTGTTCATTAATTCCATGGCGCATGAGTCCAAGAGAGCCTGCAAGCAGGATTCCGGTTACGATAGCGCCTGCAGGAGACGCTCCGCCTATCAGTGAAACGAGATTGCCCACAGTTGCAATACCTGTAAAAAAAGTGCCCGCAGCTCCGCCTACTATGCAGGCAATGCTGGTGCCTTTGCCGACAGGATTGAAATTCGCCGGGAGATTCTTGTTGCTTACCGTGCGGAGGGCTGTTGAGTCTGCGGTGCTCGCGGAATTGCTGGCGTTGCTGCCAGCGGCGTTGTTTCCATTCTGCGAGTTGTTTCCTGCTCCGGAATATATCCCGCCTTGGGCATTACCTGCTGCCTGTGCTCTTCGCTCCTCTTCTCTCTTTATCTGCTTCTGCCTCAGTTCCTCGGCATACGCCTGAGACTCTGATGGTGTCGAATGGGGCTTGTGGTAACCGTAGTTAGAGCTGGTATTGCCGGATGTTTGGCTCCCCGATGCGTTGCTTGATGTATGACTTACGTTTACGGTTCTGCTGGTGCTCGTAACTGTTTTCGTGGTATTTCCGGAAGTTCCATTGTACGAACGCGTTGTGCCGTTAACTGCCTCGTTGATTACAGCCTTAACAGAGTCAGATATGGCATCATTAAGCCCCGAAAAATCACCTGTGTTCAGGCCATCCGACAGGGATTCCTTAATCTGTCGCCCTATTTCGTTGTAGATGTTGTTTGAATTGTTACTCATAGATTCTCGTTTCTTTTACTTTTTATGCATGCTTTGGGCATTGCCCTCTCAGTCTGCTTCGCAGACAGCTCCCCCACTGGGGGAGCCTTTTGGGTACTACTCCAAAGGGGAGCCTTTTGAGGGGAGCCTATTAATGAGTGAAGGCAGGTAGGCGCCGGCGAGGATCAGAAGGTAGTTCCGCGCTATATAGACGGACACAATGTGAGCCTCAACCACGGTGAGGACGCCGAACATCAGTATCATCACGAAGCCCATGTAATCCCGGCGCTTATAACTTTCGTATATCATAAGGAGCACCACGATGAGCATAAGCGCCGACGGAATGATCCCGTACCAGAAAAACATACGCACATAGCCCATATCAAAGTACTCGCAAAAATCAGAATTAGAAAATGGAAGCCAGTTTGCAAGCACGCCGCCGCCGTTTTCGAAGGCGTATATGCTTTCCACACGTCCCGTCAAAATATCATCGATCCGGTTCTGGAAGGGCGTCATGTAATCATGCCAGTTAGAAACCTTCGCAGCCCAGGCAGAGAATGCAACCTCCAGAATAAGTGCAAGTCCACCAAGCCCGTACAGAACCGGAGAACTCTGCAGTTTCTTAACCTTCCACATAAGGACGCACATAACAAGGGTAAGCACCATGATGACGAAGGTCGTCCTGGTGTAGGTTGCCCAATAGACAACGAGGCTGAACACGAAAAGGGCCGCATAGTGCCACCACTTCATCTTTTCATGATAAACATATATGCCAAGGATCATAAGCGCCCAGAGCATGATAGCAAGTGTGTTGGCGCTTCCAAGTCCCAGTGCAAATCTCGTTGAGCCCTCTTTAAGGCCCACGATATCTCCAATATCGTACACAGTTCCGAGAACTCCAAACACCGAAAGCAGCGCAAGTAAGGCAATTCCGGCGCTTTCAAGAAGAAATGTCAGCTTCATAACCCGCTTAAGGTCCATGTCCTTCATAGCGATAACGAAAACCGCGATTCGCACGATCTCATCCTTCGTATTAACGAAGTAGCTTATCGCCGCCACAACGCACAGGATTGCATAGCACACAAGCTCCTTCGGCTTATATTTCGTAGTCAGGCATTTTATTGCGAAAAATATAAAGGCTATCCTGAACATCCAGCTTTCAAAATCATTGTGGATTGCGCTTTTTTCAAGAATAACTACTGTTATTTCAATTAATAACCCAATATAGAAACAGGTTTTCCCAATAAATGCGGGATTAAACTTCTTGATTCCCCCGGAAACCATATCTTTATAAAACGCTCTGTCATCGGCCTTCTTTGAAGAAACTGCCTCATCATATTCGCCCTTAAGGACACCGTATTTTTCTATCTTTTTATAGGGCTGATCATATTCTGCGGCAACACGGGCAAGTTCGCTGCGGTACTTGGGAAATTCCGAAAGCCCGAACTCGTTCATGATGTATCCGTATTCAAAGATATTGATATCCGCATTATCACGAACCGCCTCGGTAAGCTGGGTATCGGACATGCCGATGCTCACAAGAGGCTCCCTGGAACATGCAAATGAGGGCCAGGTATGCCCCTCTTCAACCGACCTCTTAAAGAGGCGCATAAGGAATTCCATATCCATTATCCAGGTAAGGTCACCGTTATATTCTTCAACAGTCCTTCGGTAAATGGTGGCGCTGGGGGCTCCGATGACCTGTCCGAAATAGAGGTTTCGCCAGTCCTCGCTAAGGCGGGCTAGATCAGCATCCGAAATGGCTCTTTCATAGAAATCAGCGGGGTTACTTAATTTAACCTGCCTTGATCCCGAAAATCCAAGCACAGCATTATCGTTCTCATCAAGGAGCTTAACGAACTCCCCAAGGGAATGCTCATCGGTGAAGTAATCATCATGATGCATGATCTTCACGTACTCGCCGCCTGAGCGCCTGACGGCCTCATTCCAGTTCTCGGAAGGACCCTTTCTTACTTCATTATGGATATAGGTGAGATTATTAAGTCCCTTCTCAGTGAACTCCGAGGCAATGGCCTTAATCTCATCATCAGGGGAATCATCGGTGATCGTTACATCAAAATCTCTATAATCCTGTATCATCACAGATTCGAGCAGTCGCCTTATTCCGTCAGGATTTTTGTACGCGGGAATGCATATGGAAACTTTCATTTGCGATGCAGGATATTCCATCCCACCTGGTTTATCTCGTGCTTTAAAATTCTTGCGTTGATCCTTATCCTGCGGGCCATAACGGTAAGCGGGCCGTCTATATTTTTAATGAGATAAGAATATTCTTCCGTGTTATTCCTAAGGTACTCGGGGAAAGTTACATCTATGGGAACAACCTTAAAACGGGCATCACGATCAAACATATCGCGGCCATCGTTAATCTTGTCCACTGCCTCCCTTAAAAGGCGCTTGGAATTAACCTCCTGATGAGCTGCTGAGATGACTTTGTGGGAAACTCGATCTGACACATCTGTCACATTGTGTCCTCCCATATAAGAAAAGTGCCAGCCGCCGTTGGGAACGCGAACCATCAGATGCTGCTGTTCCTTGTCACGAAGCTGCTCTGTGGTTAAGTCCTTAAGCATGCTCTTAGCGCATATCTTTGTACCAAGCCACTTCCGCTCGCTCCCCTCTATGCCCGGGAATTCGCCGGTGATGGAAGGAAGATTGCCTGTAACCTCCTCCATGTTAAGGTAGCAGTAGAAATTGCGCTGAGCGAGAGCATATATCTTCGTGCTGTCGAAATCGCTTAAGATATCCCTTACAACAACGGGATTTGGGATCTCATCAACGTCCGAAAAGATGACAATATCGTCATCCTTGGCATCCTTAAGGCCACGCGCCACTGCGCACTTCTGATGGGAATCACGCACGAAAGCGCTGACATCCATGGGAGTATCGTCAATCACCACATGGATGATCTGGTCCTCAAATTCCTTGAACATTTCCCTGTTTTCCTGAAAATACAGGGGCTTAGCGATTCCCGAGAAGGTGACCGTTGACTCCGCTATCACGAAGTAGTCGACGATGTCTTTCATCACGTTCATCCTAAGTTTCAAAATATCCAGTTCGTTAAAAAATTGAAAGCAGTCGTATACCATAATTTTCTCTGTTTCTATTTGTTATGTATTTTATGTGGCGATTCTCTGGTGCGGGATTTCAAAAATCATATAAATCATATGCCTGGTTTCATGTTCGAAAGTTCTAAAAAATGCTGCTTTTGACTTTTGAATCCTGACGGCAACGGTCCACCTCGCCATCCATGGCTCAAATTGGACCTATTTCGAGCATCCTGCTCGAAATTGCCTGATGATAGACGCATTTCAAGAACTTTCAGAACATTCTCACCAAAGGCATATTGGGTTTATATATTTTTGAAATCCCGCAGTTTACGCCTAATATACCTCTCCCCACGGATCAAAATCTCAGGCTTACCTTTGAACTTAGGGTAAGAGGCATTCGTTCCCTCCCACTTATGAAATGCGAAGGGGGTGATGCCCGAAACCTCAGGGATCATATGCTCGTGGCTGTAATACTTGGCAACCTCAAGGGGGGCTATGCTCATTCCTGCGGCCTCAACCAAGTGCCTATTCTTAACACAAAGGAATCCATCCTCATGGAAATAGCCATGGTCGGCCTCGAAGGGCCACTTGTCCTTAACAGGAAGGTCCAGAAGACGCTTTGAGCGGATACCTACGCTGTTTCCCACCCTCTGCAGGGTTCCGTTAATGTCCCTGTAGGTAAAGTCATCGTGAGGATCGGGCCAGGGAGCTCCGATGTAATCGTACTTAAGGAAGTCCTCCCGCCACATCTCCGGATGCACCACGAACCCGTCATAGTGCACGATCATCACGAAATCAGTGTGCACATGCTCGGTGAGCTCATATATCATTTTGTAATTGAAATCATCAATGTTATTTAGGCGGCTCGTCTTACTGAAACGTATATTTTTAGGCAAATATATAGGTTTCTTATCTGAAATGAACACCGCATCGCCAAAGTCAATATTCTTCATACTGTACTTCATGGCCTTCACGGTCTCCATAACCTTCACCGAGGTCATGGCAACAAGCGTAACCTCCGGAAGCTTAAGACGTCCGTTGACGAATCTTTCCATAAAAATAAATTCCTTTTGAATTTAAACTATATCCTGATCATATCCTTCGTAAAGATATCATTCCTGACTTCCGTGTTCGTCCACTTTGAAGGGGCGATCACGATCTTATTAGGATTAGTGTTTAGGTAGGCGCCCCACCAACTGAATGAGCTGTTTGCGATGATATTATGGTCGCACTTTGACATTAAAAACATATCAATATAGCCGGTATCCTCGGTTGTGCCCCGAAGGACAGTATATGAAGCATCGGTTCCCTCAAACGTCCGACAAGCCCAGTCTTCAGCCCAGTCAGGGTCATTTGAGAATATTAAATATCGCATGTTATCAAAACGATCATCATCCGTAAGAACCCCATCGGCAGAATGCCCAATCAAACTTTCGCCCAATCGCTCCTTAAGGCACTTCTCAATATATTTAATCCCCCGGAGATAATACTCCTCAGTGCAGATATTGCCGTAAATCTCACTCGCATCAAGGTAATCACCCCGACGGATGTGGATGCCCACAGTTTCCTCATCATGACCAGAATCTCGAAGTTCGCAAGATACAAGCACCTTCTTCGCCTCCTCCTTCACCTCATCGGTAAAGGTAAAAGCATCAAAAATAATATCTTTATCCTCCGGAAAGTACCTGTCAGTCTGGAAAAAACCTGTAATATAAGCATCATCTTTAGTAAGGAGCAGGGGATCAAAATCAAATGAAGCCTCATTATAAAGCCTCGTCTTCCGGCCCCGCACCTTCCTGGCTATCCTGTGGGGAAGGTCCATGTAGGAGTCTGTAAACTCCGTGTACTCTTCCATGGAAGCCACCGGGTAATCGATTCCGAAGGCCTTCTTAAGAAGAATCGGACGGCGGTTATCATGATTCTCATACTCGGTCCAATCCTCGAATTTGCAAGGAATTCCAAGACTTTTATATTTAAGATAAAGGGCGTACTGGAACATCTGATTGCCCAGCCCGCCGGTCATTCTGATAATATTCATATTTTCTCACTTGAGCAGGCTCATTCGCATTTTGACACTTACATCATTTTAACATAGAACGCTCGCTTAGCGAAATTCTACTTAACCTTCTTATCAACACGGCCCTTGGAATCAATGAGCACCATGCCCTCGGTGTAGATGTGGCTTGAATCCTCGCCGTTCACCCAGACATTCGGCGCGACCACGATCCTTGTGGGATTCTCGTTCATCCAGGCGCCCCACCAGGAGAAGGTGCTGTTTGAAAGGATATGGTGCTTGCATTTGCTTAGGAGAAACATATCAAGATAGGCAGTATATTCATCCGATGCCTCAACCGTCACGAATCTGCTCTTAAGCGCCATAAGCGCCTCACGGTCCATGCCCTCCTCAACAAGGGAAAGTCCTATCTCTTTAACCCAGCCCTTGATCCACTTAGGCTCATTGCTGAAGATGAAGAATTTCGCATCGGGATTACGCTCGATTATGTATCTGACTGCGGCCTTGTAGTACTCGTTGGTGCAGATATTCTGGTAGCGCTCCTCGTTGTAGCGGGAATCCGACCGCCTGATGTGAAGCCCCACCGAATTGGACTTCATGATCTCGTCATAGTAGATTAGGAAGTTCTCATTTGACTTACGAGGGAGCCTCAGGTTCTCAACCGAGGGGAAAGTATATGCTCTCTTGACTGCCGGAAGGATATCCTCGAAATACCGCTGGGTCATGAACCTTCCCTGGATATAGATATCATCCATTTCAAAAATAGAAGGGTCAAAGGAACCCTGCTCGGTGTAGACCTTTGTCTTTTTGCCGCGGAATATTCTCCGGATCCTGTCCCAAGTGTCACGGGACTGGTCCAAATACATATTTATCTCATCCCAGGTTGCCCTCGGATAGTCAAGGTCAAAGACAGAGAGCATGATAGGGCGGGTGCGCTCGTCCCTGTATTCATCAATATCATCGAATTTAACTTCTTTGCCCAGGCTCGTAAGCTTCATGTACAGTGCGTACTGAAACATCTGCCGCTCAAGCCCGCCGGCCATACGTATTATGATCATAAGCTCTGCCTAATCCAATTCTCAAACATCAGTATATTCCATATCTGGGCAGTCCAGACGCCGTTTTCGTAATAATCCTTCATGTAGTGCGAAACCACATCAGCGTTAAGATAACCCTCGTTATTTATCTTTGAGGCTGCTGTAAGATCCATGGCCCATTCCTTAAGCTCCGGATCCTCCTTAAGCCACTTCTCTATAGGTATCGAGAAGCCCTTCTTCGGGCGCTCCATCATTTCCCTGGGAACGTAGCGGTAAAGCACATCCCGAAGTATCCTCTTTCCCTTGCCGTTTGCAGGATCCTTCAAGTATTCAAGAGGAAGCGAAAGAGAAAACTCAACCACGTCCTTATCAAGCATGGGAACCCTGGTCTCCAATGAAACCGCCATCGCAGTCCTGTCAACCTTAGCAAGAATATCATCCGGGTGGTACATGAGCATATCCATGAGCATCATATCCCGGTTGGGCTCGCCTAAGTACCCGTCCTCATAAAGATCGTTGGAATTAGGAAGTGCATCATTGCATAAAGATATACGTCTTATCATCGGATCGTAATCTAACGAATTAACGTAGAGCTCTCTTGCGCTTTTTGCCTTAAGGAGCGATGCCCTGACCCTCATGTCGTGGTCATTTTTAAGGGGTGAGTGAAGCACAGCCGACCCTGCCGCACGCCTTAAATGGGCAGGAAGTTTATTTATCTTTTTCCACGCATTAGATACGGAATCGTAGGATGTATAACCACAGAAGAGCTCATCTCCGCCGTCTCCCGAAAGCGACACCGTCACATGCTCCTGGGTCATCTTCGACACCAGGTATGTGGGGATCTCGGAGGAATCAGCGAAGGGCTCCGCAAACATATTGGCAATGAGAGGAATAACGGCCTTCGCATCCTTTTCGGTGATGTATAGTTCGGTGTGGTCCGTCCCTAAGTGGTTTGCTATCTCTTTGGCAAAAGTTGCCTCATTAAAGGCAGGATCATCCATTCCAATGGTGAAGGACCTGACCTTTCGGTCGCTTAACTGCTGCATTAAAGCAACCGTGGTTGAAGAGTCGATTCCTGCCGAAAGGAAGGCGCCCAGAGGAACGTCTGCAACCATCTGGCCCCGAATCGAATTCCTTAAGAGGCGGTCTAACTCATCCACCGCTTCTTCGTATGTTCCGGTAAAGATATTGCTCGTGTGGTTACGAAGGGCTATCTCTTTAATATCCCAGTAGGTTTCGATTTTCGGCTCAACATCTAAGGTAAAGGGCGCATCAATCGAAAGATAGGTTCCGGGCTTAAGCTTATATATTCCCTCGTAAATGGTGTAAGGGGCGGGAATATAGCCGTAAATAAAGTAAGTATCAAGGATCTTTTCGTTAATCCTGTTCTCAAAATGAGGAAGCGCCTTTATGGAGCCTAGGTCTGAGGCAAATACAAAGGCCTCGCCTACCCTGCCGTAATAAAGCGGCTTCTCGCCTATCCTGTCCCTGGTAAGATATAATTTCTTCTCCTCAAGGTCATAAAGGGATATTGCGAACATGCCCTTGAACATTTTGATGGCTTCTTCAAAACCATAATAAGAGATTGCCTCCAGAATTATCTCGGTATCAGAGGTGCCCTTAAAGTCGCTTCGCTGGATTTGGGAACTTGCAATAAGTTTCTCTAAAATTTCCTTGTGATTGTAGATCTCACCGTTATAGGAAATTACGTAACGACCGTTATGTGAAATCATCGGCTGGGCTCCATTGCTTGAAATATCAAGGATTGAGAGCCTTCTGTGACCTAACGTCACATAATCGTCAGGGGAGTTATAATACCCTCCTGCATCAGGTCCGCGATGAAACATGCGATCCATCATGACCACAATATCTTGTGTTTTATCGAATTGATAATTTGCAAAACCTGCAATACCGCACATCTGAAATTTTATCCTTCCGCAAGATGAAACTTGCAAAATTATTCTTAAATTTTCTCAATTTCATAAACAATTTAAAAATCTTGAAAATTGATTAAATTGTCAGAAAACTAAATTTTACTTAAAAACAAATGTTATTTTATCGGATTTCTTTTATTTTCAAGGTTTGTAAAAAGATTTTCCCATTCCTTCATTACGATTTTCGGAGAATAAATATCGCGTGTCTTAGCTGCGGCGATTCCCAGCCGATTTCTCTCTTGCAAGTTATTTAATAATTTTTGCAAGCAAACTTGCATTTTTGAAACATCACCCACCGGAATTAACAGACCATTTACATTGTCCTCAATTAGCTCCGCAGGGCCTCCGCAGGGGCAGTCCGTGGAGATACAGGGTAACCCCAACATCATGGATTCGATAAGGGCATTTGGTGAGCCCTCTGTGTTCGAGGTTAATACAAAAACACTTGCTATTTTAATCGTTTCAGCTACATTATTTATTCTTCCGGGAAGCTTGATTTGGCCGGAAAGTCCCATATTTTCAACCTTTTTAAGGAGTTTGTCCCTTAACTCTCCATCCCCGTATATCACAAGCTTCCAGTCGGGATAATCCTTTGCAATATTGGCAAAAGCGTCTATTACAAGCTCGTGATTCTTATTCTCATCGATACGTCCAACGGAGACTATGGTCTTTTCCCGCTCACCTTCGTACCTGTCAATATCAAACTCGGGAGTCATGGGATTCTTCATTATTACAGAGCGCTTAATGACACTTGCAGGAAAGAAGCTCTCTGACTGATGTGTCTGCAGCACTACAGCATCAGCCTTTCTATATAGAAGCTTCGCCGTAAGCTTAAGCACAGTGTTGTAATACTCTTCCTTAGGGTCTCCGACCACGCCGACGCCTACTGCAACGCGATTTCCGCGCTGATTCTTAACCCCCCTTGAGGTCATAAGGGTCATAAGATTGGTCTTTCCTAGGTATGAGAATATTACATCCGGCTTATTATCAGTCCAGACTTCGCGCAAGCGCCTATATCTTGCAAGGAAATTATGGACTCTTGAGCCCTGAAGTTCTTCTTCCTTAGGCTCGCAGATCTCCCTTTTAATAGAAGGAAGAAGCTCATACTCTCCCTCTGTCCGATAGACGTTCACCATGATAACTTCATGGCCTTCGGACGCCATATAATTTGCTATATTTGCCATGGTGCGCTCAGCACCGCCATTTGCCATTCCGGATACGTAGAATGCGATCCTCAATATCTTTCTCCTTCTATGTCAAAGACATAAACTGCTTCTTATATTCGTCGTAGTTAAATTTTTCGGCTCTCAAACGAGCTTTTGTACCATAATTCTTCATTAAATCTTCATTCTGAAGGACCTTTAGAAGGACTCTTGAAAGATTTTCTTCCTCTTTAAGGTCATTGGGATCAAGATTCCGCTCGGTGCTCATTACAGGAACCAAGACTCCGTAGTCACCATAGATAACAGACTCCGTTCCCTCAGACTGCATAAGCATATCATCAGCCTTCTTAACCGTAATGTCAGGATTCTCAAGCAGGATCTCAGCAGGTCCTGTCAGGCAGTTGGTTGCAACGGGAGTAAGTCCCAGGGACATTCCTTCAACCAGTGCGTTAGGGAAGCCTTCGTTAGCAGAGGTTAAAAGATATAGGTCTGCTCTTTTAAGGAATTTATAGGGATCCTTTCGCATTCCCGCAAAGTAAACCGCATCCTCTATTCCAAGATCTTTGGCAAGTTTCTTATAGTTATCAAATGACCCGGCACCTAAAAGGACAAGTCGCGTATTCTTCATTTCATCGTTAACAAGCTTAAAGGCCTTAAGCATATGCCAGAAACATTTCTGATCATCATCCCTTCCCATTGAGATGATAACCTTAAGGTCGTTCCCATCTGCATCCTTATTTGAAGGCCAGGGCCATTCGGGAAGGTCACCCTCGCTTTCAGAGGTGATTTTCGAAATATCGTATAGGTTATAAAGTGTCGCTGTGTTATTAAAATGAAGTTTCGTATTCAGGTAATTTTCGATCTCACGGGCACAGCAAATGATTAGATCGGACCTGTTACCTATGAATAACGTCTGTTTTTTATTCTCGATATCGGTGTAATTTCTGATGCCGGTGTAGGTTTTTACCCCTTTTACGACCGAAAGGCAATTTACACGGTTTGCCGTTGGTCCAAAGCTGTAACAAATTTCAGGCTTTTCCGTCTTTTTCCAGTGTTTAAGCCTATTTGCGCGTTTGAAAACATTCGTTACTTTACCGATTAAATCATGATTTACTGGTACGTCCAAATTGACGATATTTAGTCCATTAACGTCATAAGCGATATCTTTGTCCGAAAAAATGATAATCGTAACGTCGAATTCATTCTGGAGGAGTCTCGCCGTCGTGATACACACTCTTTCGAAGCCTCCCTGGTGGAGCATCGGAGAGACCAAAAACAGTTTACGCTTGTTATTGTTCGAAATTTCGTTAACCAATTTTTACCTCGTTTTTAGTTCTAATCTGCCGGTTAAATAGAAGTTTTCAAGGGCTTTTGCCTCTAAAGCTGAGTCAAAGCCTGCCTCTGAAACTTCCCTTACGTAGTCATGTTCAGTGCGATTTTTTATATTGGATGTTCCCGACTGAGCGGCTGCTAAAGCATCCTCTTTTAGAATTTCCAAGGATCTCTTTGCCCATTCCAAAGGATCCTTTTCTATGCTCATGGTCTCAACTAAGTCTGTCACGATAACCTCGTCACAGATCGTATCAGACATTATGGTCTTAAGTCCGTTAGCCTGGGCTTCAACCACTGTCCCGGGAAGTCCCTCATAGCGTGAAGGGTAAATAAATAAGTCCATTGCGTTGTAATATCTGTAAATATCCTGATGATTCCCAAGGAATAAGACATTCTCGGATATCCCAAGAGTTTCAGCAAGAGCCTTCATTTCATCCATTCTGGGGCCTTCGCCTAAGAGAATGAGCACAAGGCGCTGCGAACCCTGCATTGCATCAGAGTCTTCAACTCCCTCAGCCGAAGGGCAGCACATTGCAGAATCAAGCATTGCGGCGAATACCTTAAGTAGATATTCATGATTCTTCGCATAATGAAACCTTCCAACATGCCCTATTACTACAGCATTCTGAAGTCCCAGTTCCTTCCTCACCTCATCGCGAGTCGCAGGATCGAACCTGAATTTTTCAGTTTCTATGGCATTAGGGAAAAATATAGTTCTTCCCTCATCCACAGCTTTCTGACCAAAGGCAGATACTGCTGCTATATTTGAGCAGGCAAAAAGATAATCAGCCTTGTCAGCCAGATTCCGCCTCATAAAACGGGTAAGCATTCCCTTAAGTCCGGGATCAGTTCCTGCAGAACGAACATGGGCTATGGTGCTCTCTACACCGTATTTCTTTGCAATAGGAAGATATATGGAGGCAGAGCTTGTGATATGGCCATGCACGAATGTAACGCGCGTCTCATCAGAGGCCATTATCTTCTTAAAAAGATCATTCCAGGCCTTCCTGTACTCAAGATCATTGATCATCCTGTACCTGGGAACCCGGTATATGTTGGCGCCCAGGGACCTTGCCTCTTCCTCATAGACGCCGCTTTCGTTATGTACAACGAAATCAAACTGCACCTTAGTCCTGTCAATATTCCTATACATGTCCATGGTGCGGCTCTCAGCTCCGCCTAGATTAAGTTGTCCGAAAACATGTAATATCCTTATCATTTGTGCTTTTTAACCATGGACCTTGACCAGGGTCCTTTTAAAAAGGGCAAGTGCTCTTTCTTTAATTGCTCCTGCTGCCCCACGTGCTTCTGCCGGTGCAGAAAGATATTCATCATAATCTATTATCTCATACGAGGTTCCGCTTCCCTTAAGGAGAGATTCAAAAGCCTCAAAATCCTTGTCAGTCATGGTATTTGTATGATAGACGAAGGTGCTGTAGCCACTACCTTTCTTAAGTGTAGAGCTCCTCTTAAAGGAGATAGGGTAAAAGTCCATATCTTTATAATGATAGGGCGCATCCCCGAAGCCGTCGGTTATCTTGGTAAAGCCCAGTAATTTAAGGGCCTTAAGGGTGTTTAAATCATAGGAATGAGCCGGAGCCATAAAGATATCTGTTTCTATTTCCTGCTCGTTAAAGATATCAACGGCATAGGATAGAAGCTCAAGCTGCTCAACGTAGGGAAGGCCTGCAAATTCGCTGAAGTCATTAAGAGGGAATATTCCACCCTTTTTCGTGGTATATACGTGATTAAGACCATGAAGGGCTATTTTCCAGCCGGTGTTTTGAAGCTCTTTAACATAGTTCCAGAAGTCCGAAGGTTCTTTAATTTTCTCCGACTCGACTTCACCAGAGGCCTCTGCGCGGGATCTTTCATGAAAATCCTTAAGCATCGGATCCTGATTATCCGGGATCACACCAATAAGGGGTTTAACCCCATAATAGTCAAGAAGTCCCTTAAATTTAAGGAACTTCGGCCAATCCATATCTTCAGTTATATCATCTAATCTGATTGCTATCTTTATCGTAATAATTTCCTCACAGAACTGATATCAGCACTAATACTCGCTTAAAGCAGAGTCACGTTGTTAAGGAAATCGTCCCTGTATTCGCCGAAATCCTTGCACTCTGCATCGATGGAATCGATAAGCTCTGTATATTTTTCTCTAACAAGCTTCCTGTAATTGTCGTAGTTGTCGTATCCTTCCTTGCACCAGCCGAAGGGATGGACTAAGATCTGGACCTTCTTGTTATTTAATATGTTTTCCTCAGTGGGATAGCCGTATCTCCAAATGTGATTAGCATCCGACATATATTTAACGCCCAGTTTCGTGTCGTTGGTCACATTCTCCGCAAAGGTGAAGAACTCGTCCTGGTATGCGTTGTAGATTCCGGGAAGCTTAATGTTGCTCCTTAGAACATCAGGGGAGGGTCTGTGAACCGAAAACTCGGTGATCTCGATGTCAAGCATGTTGCTTAAAAGGTCTATCTCTTTCTTGATCTGCTTCTTAACAAGCTCCATGTCGGTCAGGCCGTTAAGTGCGAAATGAAGGCCAATGTTCTGGCCACGCTCATGCATATCGCGGATCATATCCTGGTTGCGCTTGGAAAGAAGGTTATAGGAATTGTTGGTCCACTGGAAAAAGAAGGTTGACCTGAAATCCATGCTGGTCTCAACCTTGGAAAGGTCGTAGGCACGCTTCACGCTGTATTCGATGTCGTGGCGCATCAGGATGAAATCATCCTTGCCGTAGGCTTCAGCGTAGGTGGCGCAGCCGCGGCCGCTTGATTTGATTATTCTAATTATTTCTTTGTAGTCGTCGAATGAAAACATATTATTCTCCTTGGTCTGTCGCCTAATTGCTTTTAAGACAACGCGGCATCTGTGCAAGCACAATCGCAAATCAGACTTTGGTCTGCTGTTATCTCATTATACCATACTTAGGGGACAACCTTCATCTTATATACAAGTAGTTGTGTTAAAAATACGAATTAAGCAGCTCGGCCGCTTCTTCATATGACTCATACTTAGCATCTCCCCTATGGTCTTCGAGGATATTTCCGCTTGTTTCCTGATACTCAGAAAGCAGTTCCTCCAGGCGCTCCGTGCATTTAAGGGCGCCGCTTAGATTCACATGTCCGCCACCGTCATAATAGTCGGTCTCAAAATCTATGCCCATCTCATCGTATTCGGAGTTCATATTGTCAAAAATATAGCCGTTTTCTTCAATGATGCGGCCCATGTAGTTATACATCTTCATCGCATCCTCAGAAACGTTATAGGGTGAAACAATGAAGATCGCATTAAGGTCATTTTCCTTAAGATAATCCATAAGCTCATAAAGGCGCTCCTCCTGTTCAGCAGGCATTTGAAGCTCCTCCCCCGATTCTGCTATCTCCTCTATCTTTGTAAGAGAACATTCCCTGTCCGCATCTGCAAGCGCTTCAACACCGTCATTAATAACGAAGCCCTTAAGAGGGGACTTCCTCGCTCCGAATATGCTCTTAATCTGGTTAATGTCGCTTATGGAGCGCCAGTTTGAGTGGTACTTAAATATATCAAAATAATAAGTATATCTTTCCTCCAGATCATCCTCGGTCATGCCCTCATTAACGGAATCCCCGAGGGCCTCTAGCTGCTCGCTCTTCGAAGGAATGAGGCGGTTAATCGCGCTAATCCTGTTAAGAGAATACTTAAGATTGTCCGTAACACCGCGGGAATAGGCCATGTTTTCCTGCATTCGCCCATCCTCCATGGTGTACATTCTCATTTCAAAAACATAGAGGTCGGGAGACTGATATTTTTCTGCCTCCTTAATAAGGGGAAGTGCGGCTGAGGGCCTCTGGACATGGCTCGACAAAGGATATACGGTGATTCCCGTATCCTCGTACACCTTAGGGGAGGCGTAGAACGGGTAGACCGGGCTTGAGCCTATCATCACCACGTCTATGGTGTCCTTCTTCTCCGCATAGAAGCCGTTAAAGATGTTCTTAACATCGCCGCTTGTTCTAAGGCAATAGGTGGTTCCCGCAAGGAGCATCAAAAATATTAAAATGAATATTGTAAGGCTTAGCGCCTGTTTTTTATTCAATGCTTTGTCTTTCCTGTTACTTAATAAGTTCTATCATTCCAAGGCTCGGGTTCATTAAAAAGATAACCTGATGGCCCTCTATCGCGGGAGCCTCTTCTAATTCCCCCATTGCCGCATAGCCGCTCTTGGTAATGGTATCAAATGCAGTATCAAAATCATCGCATTCATAGCAGATGTGATAGGGGCTGTTCTTAAATCTCTTCATAAGGCCGGACACCACTGATTCCTCAGACTTGGGGCTTACAAGTTCAATCCTGTAGCCATCCTTAATGAGGAAGCATATGTCAACATCCCTTATGCCATCATACATTGTGTCCTGCTCAATGCTGTAGCCTAAGTTAATGAATTCGTTCTTCGCTTTTTCTATCTTTTTAACCAGATAACCAATATGGTGTACTTTAAGACCTTCCATGATAATCCTCAATCACTTTATCTATGTATTTCTTCCACTGCTCAATGATGAAGGGGCCGTTGGTGCGTTCCTTGATGCTGCGGGCATTTCTTCCAAGTTCTTCGGCAAACTCCTCGTTCTCAACAAGCTTAAGCAGGCCCTCTGCCATGGCATCAGCATTCTTAATGGGAACCAGAAGCCCGTCCTTTCCATCTGTCATGACTGTTGCAGGGCCGCCACAGGGGCAGTCGGTTGCAACTATGGGCATTCCAAGGGCCATTGCTTCTAAAAGTGCATTGGGAAGTCCTTCCCAGTCGGATGAAAATGCATAGACGGCGCACTTAGGAAGTTCCTTCTCAAGGCTGTCGGAGCCGCCCATCAGATGGATAAACTCCTCTGCTTTATATTCCTTTATCTTATTTTCAAGTATCTGCTGTGTTCCGTCGAAGGAATCTCCGCCGTATATCTTTAGCTGCCACTCGGGGTGCTTCTTGTGAACCTGCATGAAGGCGTCGATTAGCATGGGCTGATTTTTGAAGTCCACTATCCTTCCATGCTGGACTATGGTCTTCTCCCTGACTGCAGGGCGCTCCACGTCGAAGTATTTCGGGTTCACAGGATTAAGAATTATGGTTGAATCCTTCCTTATGTATTCCGGGAAGAAATCTCTCTGGCCTTCGGTCTGGAACACCGCTCCGTTAGCCCTGGGGAAATACATGGGTATGAAAAGCTTATCCGTGATCATGTCATAGTGGCCCACAGGATCAGTGCGCACGGCAATTATGACAGGTGTGTCAATTTTCTTTGCAGCCTGCAGGGTTCTGTAGATGGCCTTTCTCGTAAAGGCTATGACTGCGTCCGGCTTTTCTTCCTTGATGCATTCCTTCAGATATTTAACGCGGCATAACGCCTTGGAGAGCCTATTTTTCTTCTCGTCCTCAGGGCGCAGGCCTACGTGTATTCTCTTTACTCTCTCGTCTAACTTGAACTCGTCTTTGCCTTCCCACTGGGTGGTTACGATGACCTCGATGCCGGTCTTTACGAATTCGTTAGCAAGGTTTGAGACGACGCGCTCGGCGCCGCCCTGCTCGAGGCAGTTCAGGTGGAACAGGATTTTTTGCATTTTTGTAATTCCTTTGTGTGAATTAACTCATCTCGTTCAGTGTATATGTATTTATTTCACGTTCGAACATCTATGATACTAACCACTGCGGAATATTATTCATTGGTAACGGACGGCAACGGTTCACCCGCCATCCATGGCGGCATTTGAACCTATCCTCGGCTCAGCCTCGGATTGCCTGATATTGCGCAGTGCTAAGTATCATCACGATGTTCTCTCTATCGAAAGTAAATACATATCACTGCACTCGATGAGCGTGCAACCCACAGTGCGTTAAAAGCCCTGGTATATAAACTCAGCGGCGGAGAAGCCGGGGCCGTAGAAGCCCAGGAGTATGGTGTAGAACAACAGGGCGAACCAGATGATCCAGCGGATGGGAAGCTTCTTAAGGGCGATTCTGTCACGGATAGAGCCCTTGGAGCGGAGGGCTGAGACAGCGATCAGGATTCCAATTGAAACTACTGCAACCACGAAATCAACCCAATCTATTCCCATACAGAATATCGCTCCCGTAAAGAGGTAGCGTATGTTCCACACGGTGAAGGTGTTCTTAATCAATGTCACTGCATCTGAAACGCTTGAAGCCCGGAAGAATACAAGTCCCAGACACACCAGAAGGAAGGTGCGCACACACCTAAGGATGTCCACCCACTTTGCCTTGGGATCTATGTGTATCTTTGTAAGTAAGTTATCTACCTTGGGGGATATGAGTTCTCCCATCACTATGTAAAACCAGTGAAGGAGGCCCGATCCTATTACGTATTTCCAGTCGCCACCGTGCCATACGCCCACCGTGAACCAGAGAATGAACATGGCAAGGAAGGTGGTCAGGCGCTTCGCGGTTTTCTTATTGTATTTAGCTTTAAGCTTCGACTGGAGGTTATTAAAGAACGAGGTGCGAAGGACGGGGTAGAAAACATATTCCTTCATCCAGACGCCCAGGGTAATGTGCCAGCGCCTCCAGTACTCCGATATATTTTTAGAAAAATAGGGTCTGTCGAAGTTTTCCGGGAGCTTAAGGCCCAGCATTTCGGAAATGCCCAGGACTATGTCCATGCAGCCACTGAAATTCGTATATAATTCTACGGCATAGCAGATAGTTCCGAAAAAGATAAACGCGCCCTGATAGGCCGTAACATCATTGTAGACAGAGTCAGCGATCATGCGCATGCGCTCAGAAATAACAAGGGTCTCAAAGAAGCCCCAGAGCATGCGCTGGGCTCCGAAGGTTATATTTTTATAATCAAGCTTGTGCTCCGTAAAGAACTGCTCCCCATCCTCGCGGTATTTCATAATGGGGCCTGAGAGCATCGTGGGGAAATACATGCCGAAGGTCAGCAGCTTAAAGTAATTCTCCTGACGCTTCGCGATCCCGTTATATACGTCTATCACATAGCCCAGGATCGTGAAGGTGTAGAAAGATATGCCAAGGGGCACAAGCCACTTCGTATTTGGTATCTCAACTTTAGGAATGAAATTAATGGTATTAATGAGAAAATTGATATATTTAAGCGCAAATAGAGGCGCAAGTATAAGAAGGATCGTAACGACTAAGGCCTTCTTCCCTGCGGGTTTGTGAGTGTCAATATATTTGCCGCCAAAAAATGCTATGGTGCAGGTAATAAGCGGATATACAAGGAGTATTCCGTTTCCCGAAAGAAGATAATATGCTATACTCGATAGGAGCAGAATCACCCAGCGAAAACGCCCGGGGCAGACATAGTACACCACTAAAACAGCAAGCAGAAAACATAGAAAATAAAAGCTTGTAAGTGTTGCTCCCATGGGGTCTCCTTTCGTGATTTTGCGCATAAGCACACTACTTTAAGAATACACCATTATGACCATTAGGTCAAAATCTACAAGGACTATCAAAATGAAGGAACTTAATTATCCCTTTGATGCAGAATACATATTAAAGAAAAAGAAGTCTCTCAGGCGGGAGCTCATCGCAGAGGCCGAGGCCGCAAATAAAAAACTTCTTAAGAAAAATATAGCAGTGCTTGGCGGCTCCACCACCCACGATATTATTAAGGTTCTCGATCTCTTTCTCTTAAATGAGGGAATCGAGGCGACCTTCTATGAATCTGAATATAACCAGTACTATCAGGATGCTATGTTCGGAAACGAGGAGCTTAATAACTTCAAGCCCGACATCATCTACATCCATACCACCTCCAAAAATATAACCTCCTTCCCCGAAATCAAGGATTCTCCCGAGGATGTGAGGGCTAAGGAGGATGCGGAATTCAACAAATACAAGGGTATGTGGGAGCATCTTAAGGCAACCTACTCATGCCCCGTTATCCAGAATAATTTTGAATATCCCTCATACAGGCTTCTGGGAAACAGAGACTGTTATGACATCCACGGGCATGTTGCTTTCATTAACCGCCTGAACCAGCGCTTTTGTGAGTATGCAGAGAGCCATGACTCCATATATTTGCACGATATTAATTACCAGGCGGCCTCATACGGCATCGATAACTGGTACGACCCCTTCTATTATCATATGTACAAGTATGCATTAAGCATGAACGCGATCCCCGAGTTTGCCTTCAGCTTAAGCCACATTATTAAGGCCATTTTCGGCAAAAATAAAAAGGCCTTCGCCTTAGACCTTGATAATACCCTCTGGGGTGGAATTGTGGGAGACGACGGCCCGGAGAACTTAGAGATCGGTCAGGAGACCTCTTTAGGGCAGGTGTATCAGGAATTCCAGAAGTATCTTAAGGCTCACAAAGATATAGGTGTTCTTTTAAATGTGGACTCAAAGAACGAGGAAGCAAACGCAATCGCAGGACTTGAACACCCGGAGGGCATCTTAAAGCCCGATGATTTCATTGTGATAAAGGCAAACTGGGATCCTAAGAGCATTAACCTTCAGAATATCGCTAAAACCCTTAATATCGGCGTTGATTCAATTGTTTTCGTGGATGATAATCCCGCAGAAAGAGAGATAATAAGACAGCAGGTAAGCGACGCCGCAGTTCCTTCAATGACAGCTGATGAGGTAGTTCGGCCGGATAAATATATAAGAATTCTTGATAAGAACGGCTATTTCGAAGTTATATCTTTATCCGAGGATGATGCCAAGCGTAATGAAATGTATAAGGCAAATGCGGAGCGGGCAACTGCAGAGGCTTCCTTTGAAAACTATGAGGATTTCCTTAAATCCCTTGAGATGAAGGCGGTAATTAAGCCCTTCGAGCCTATGTACTATTCAAGAATTGCCCAGCTTACCAATAAGAGCAATCAGTTTAATTTAACCACCCTAAGGCTCTCACAGGCCGAAATCGAGGCGATGGCCTCCGACCCTAAGTATCTGACCCTCTACGGCAAATTAGCGGATAAATTCGGGGATAACGGCGTGGTATCGCTGCTTATCGGAGAGATTGAGTCCAATATCCTCCACATGCGTCTGTGGCTTATGAGTTGCCGCGTCCTTAAGCGTGACATGGAGCAGGCTATGATGGACACACTTGTTTCAACGTGCCGCGCACACGATATAAGCTCGATCCGCGGCTACTACTACCCCACCGCGAAGAATGCTATGGTTAAGGAATTTTACTTAGGAATGGGCTTTAATAAGATCTCAGAGGATTCCGAAGGAAATACCATCTGGGAGTTTAATATTACAGAGGATTACAAGAACCAAAACAGAGTTATTGAGGTGAACTAAGATGCAGAAAACAGATAATTTCTTTCTAATCCACAATTACAATACGATACCCACCGACTTAACGGAGTACTGCGAAAACTATATCATTTACGACTGTTCAGATAAGGACGGCGTTCGGGATGAGCTTAAAGCAAAGGGGCTTAAATATATTGAGATACCAAACACCGGGCACAATATAACCTCCTACTTTAATTATTTCATTGGCAATTATGATTCACTTCCCGAAGTCATAGACCTTCTTAAGGGAAATATAATAGGAAGGCATCTTACTAAAGAATATTTTGATAAGGTATATGGGAATACCTATTTCACATATCTTTATGAAAATAAAGGAGACCGTAAGGGCCGGGTTAAAAGCACGGATCCTGATGAAAAGGAAGATGAGATATCTTTCCTTATAAATGACAATATCTTCTGCGAGAAGAATACCTCCTGGTATGTTCAGTCACCTGACCATCCCCACTGGTATTTCGATGATTTCGATGATCTTCTTCGTTTCATCTATAAGGACCCTGTTGTTCCCAGATGGAATATATTTGCTCCCGGTGCCTGCTACATCGTACGCAGAGAGCAGATTCTTAAGAACACTCCTGAATTCTATACTAATTTAAATAAGCTCATGAACTATGACAGGAATCCCAACTTCCCGTCAGAGGCTCATCAGGTGGAAAGACTGCTGCCTACCATATTTAATTCATCCTACGAGGTTAATCCCTGGATGAATGATGAGACCGCCTTCGATGAGAAACTAAAGGAACGTCGTGAACTGATGCTCAAAAAGGAAGAGTGGAATTCAAAGAGATTAAAAAGATTAAGAATGCTGCTGGGGCAGAAGCCCCCGGTGTAGATCAAAAATCAATGCATCAAATAAGAAAGATAAAAGCGGTCCGTGTGGACCGCTTTTTGTTTGAGTTAGTCTATAAAAGTATTACTGATAGAATTCCTTATACCACTCTGCGAAGGCCCTTAAGCCGTCACGTAATGAGGTGGCGGGCTTAAATCCGAAGTCCCTCTCAAGTGCGGATGTGTCGGCGTAGGTTATGGGAACATCTCCTGCCTGCATGGGAACAAGCTCCTTGTGGGCCTCGAAATCATAATCCTCGGGAAGTACCTTCGCTCTAATGAGCTCTTCCTGAAGGATTTCAACGAAATCAAGAAGATTTTCGGGATTATTGTTTCCGATGTTATATACCTTGTAAGGCGGAATAGGAAGCCCATCCTCTCCATTAGCCCTCTCAGGCGCCTTCCGCATGATCCTTGATACTCCCTCAACTATATCATCAACGAAGGTAAAATCCCTCTTGCAGTTTCCGTAGTTAAAGATCTGTATCTTTTCACCCTTTAAAAGCTTATTGGTGAAGCCGAAATATGCCATATCCGGCCGTCCGCAGGGTCCGTATACCGTAAAGAAACGCAGGCCCGTCGAGGGGATATTGTAGAGCTTACTGTAGGCATGGGCCATAAGCTCGTTAGACTTCTTGGATGCAGCATAAAGAGATACGGGATTGTCCACCTTATCCTCTGTTGAATAGGGCACCTTCTTATTCGTGCCGTAAACGGAAGATGAAGATGCATATACCAGATGCTCAACACCCTTTTCACCGTTATCATAGGAATGTCTGCAGGCCTCCAGAATATTGTAGAAGCCTATGATATTGCTCTCAATGTACGAATCGGGATTCGTGATGGAATATCTGACACCTGCCTGGGCTGCCAGGTTCACTACTATGTCAGGCTTATATTCTGTAAAGATATCATTTATGACACTTCTGTCAGCTATTGAACCCTTTACGAAGTTCCACTTAACCGAAGGCTTCTTTCCATACGCTTCTTCTATCTTTTTAAGCCTGTATTCCTTAAGGGCCACATCATAGTAATCGTTCATATTGTCGATACCGACTATGATGCCTTCTTCCATATCTTTGAACATACGGAGCACAAGGTTCGCGCCGATGAAGCCTGCGGCGCCTGTTATAAATATTGTCTTTTTGTCAAGATCAGACATGTAAATTCTCCCGCTCACAAATATGACACTACTGTCAACAAAATTCGGCCTGGTTAAATTCTTGAGATAATGATATCAACCATCTCTCCAACGTTCTTCATGGAAATAACCTCACCCATGGTAAACTTCATACCGAAGGCACTTTCCATACCGGCAATCAGATTGATATGCTCAAGGGAATCCCAATCCTCGATATCCTCGGCTGTAGTCACATCTGTAACTGTGATGTCCTCATCATCGAAAACATCGCGAAAAACCTCATTAACCTTTTCAAAAACTTCTTCTCTAGTCATTATAATCTCCAGTAAATATAATCCTCGGTGCTGTATTCCTTGCGGTCAAATAAGCCCTTTATGTCCATGAATACCTTCTTTGAATGCTTGGGATCAAAGAAGGATGAGATATCATCCTTGGAATAATCAAGGAACTGGGTGTGGGCAACTGCCATGATAACAGCATCCATATTTTTAACAGCATCCATGGTCTCGAACTCGATTCCGTAAAGGCGCTTAGCCTCAGCTGCATCTGCTGCAGGATCAACCACGATAGGTGTGATGCCGTATTCCTTAAGCTCATTGTAAATATCGATAACCTTGGTGTTACGGGTATCGGGACAGTTCTCCTTAAAGGTGAAGCCTAAGATTGCGACCTTGGCGCCCTTAACGGGGATATCGGCCTTAATAAGGTTCTTAACTAAAGACTCTGCAACATACTTACCCATATCATCATTGATACGACGGCCTGAAAGGATGATCTGGCTGTGGTAGCCAAGCTCCTCTGCCTTATAGGTTAAGTAGTAAGGGTCAACACCGATACAGTGACCGCCTACAAGACCGGGTGCGAACTTAAGGAAGTTCCACTTGGTGCCTGCTGCCTCAAGAACCGACTTGGTATCAATTCCCATGCGGTTAAAGATCATTGAAAGCTCGTTCATGAAGGCAATGTTAATATCTCTCTGTGAATTCTCGATTACCTTCGCAGCCTCTGCAACCTTAATGCTTTCGGCTCTGTAAACACCTGCCTCGACTACTAATTCGTATATCTTTGCAACGGTATCAAGGGTCTCCTCGTCCATACCTGAAACGATCTTGGTGATGGTCTCAAGCCTGTGGACCTTGTCACCGGGATTGATTCTCTCAGGTGAGTAACCGATCTTGAAATCTACGCCGCACTTAAGTCCTGATTCCTTCTCAAGAATGGGAACGCAGATGTCCTCGGTAACTCCGGGATAAACCGTTGACTCAAATACAACGATCGAGCCCTTCGTAAGGTTCTGGCCAAGGATGCGGGAAGCGCCCTCAACAGGTGTAAGGTCAGGTGTGTGGTCGTCATTAACGGGTGTGGGAACCGCAACTATATGGAATTTAGCTTCTTTTAACTTGGAAGGGTCTGCGGTGAACTCAACCTTTGTGTTCTTAATCACATCATTTCCAACCTCATTAGTAGGATCGATGCCGTTTTTATAAAGGTCTATCTTTGCAGCATTAAGGTCAAAGCCAACAACCTTTATCTTTCTGGCAAAAGCAACTGCTATCGGCATTCCCACATAACCTAAGCCTACAAGCGAGAGCTTTTCTTTACCACTTACAATGTCTTCATAAAGTCCCATTTTGTTTCTCCTTCATAATCTATATATTTGTGTAACCATCAATATACAAGCGGCAGAACTCCTGTAAGAGTCAGCGCACTATTACAATAATACCATACCTGAAGTACGTTTAAAAGAATGACGCTCACCGTGAAATAGCGCTTCTTAAAGGCCTCCGGATTCCTAAATCCCAGGTATGAAAGTATAAGCACCATAGCAAGTAAGTAGCGCCCCTGAGCCATAGAATCAGAAAAATATGAGTTTCCGATGGACGCAAGGAGGTTAACTAAAAGGAGGGCAAAGATAAGCAAAAGCTCTGTCTTTTCACTCTTTGATTTCCCGGCGCTTACGCTGTGTCCCAAAAGCGTCATGATAACAACTATGTAAAGAAGCCCCATGAAGGTGTAATACATTTGGGATGTCTCATAATCCTCAAGAAGTCCGCAGAAGCTGTGGAAGGTATCCCTGAACCAGTGTGTGCTCTCCTCGAATAGATCGGAGATGGCGTAGCCGTTTTCATACATCTTATAGGTAGGGTGGCGGTCCTGCTTGGGAGTCTCCGGATTCTTGTCATAATCGGCATACATTACGTCGTATTCATACTTGATCTCGCTCTCCTGCGTTCCGTAATGGGCGAAGTCAATTCCGTACCTTGTTCCCACCGTCACTACGAACACTATTAGGATAAAGATATAGGTCCTTAAAAGCCCCTTCTTTGAATCCTTAGGCGTACGGATGAGCCTGAATAAAAGCACTATAAAGGCAAGACCTAAAATAGTCCAGTAGTTCTGCTTTCCTATAAATACCATTCCGAAAAGAACGCCAAGCAATACGCCTTTCCACCAGTTCTTCTTCGTAATGCCGTTAGTCAGAAGTTCAATGAGCATTCCATCCTCATCTGTAAGTGCAAGGAGCACAAGGAAGGAGAAGAAGAAGTCAAGCGCATCGGCGGTTACGTAACTGAATATGTACCAGGCCTGAACACTCATTCCGAGAGCAAGCACCAGATAATTTCTCTTTTTGATATTTTTAACATAAAGATATCCCATTGCGAGAAAGAGAAGGATATTGGGGATCCTGAACCAGTTGCCTGCCTCGTAAAAGAACTTCGCAATCGCCGCAACCTTACCTGCAATAAGGAAATAATAGGTACCGTTGGCAAGCTTCGTATAGCCGTAGCCGCTGAAGGTTGACTGAACCTCAGGGTCCCTGATATCAGGGGGAAGGATATGGCTCATGCCGTATTTAAGACACGCAAATACATCCCACTCATCAGGATGCATCCCAAGCTCACTCCTAAGTCCGATAACAAGCACAGCAAGGGTTGCTGCAGCGAAAGCAACGAAGGCTATGGGAACAAGAAGTCCCTCCTTCGTGTCAAAGATATCAGTTAAATAAGCATTAAGCCTGCTGAAATTAAAGATGATAAGCGAAAGAATGATAACAAAAAGTGCGCAGATTGCGATCCTTGTTCTTAATTCTATGGCATCTGCAGTTCCTATGGTCTCATCTACTATGGCATGGTAGGTTTCGCCGCTCATCAAAAGATAGGCTTCATCGCCACTAGGAAGGAAATAATAGAGATTCTCATCTGCATCGTAGTAGCCAACACCGTTAACGTTGGCAAAATAACTCTCTATTTCAGAAGCCTCTATTGCCTTAACATTCTCTCCGTTAACCTCAATATTAACGGTGCTTATTCCGCAGATCTCTTCTAAGTCAGTAGGTGCAACACCAATCTCCGTGTATTCGCCCACGTGATGCTTTAAAGTTACTCTCGATCCGAAATCAGCAACCTCTGAGGCCTTGGTATTTTCTAACTTAAGCCCTTCTCCCAGGTCATAATAGACTCTCATTTCTGAGCCGTTCATCACACCGCCGTAGATGGTCTGGATCGATACCGTATCACCTACAGGATAGGCTATTGCACCTATCACCATAATGATGAAAAGGATCACCGGTGCTATCAGTTTCTTAATGTTAAATTTCTGTTTCGTTACTTCCTCAGACATTTCTTGTCTCCCTGCTTATCTTCGCTTAATTTTCTATCTTGATTTCACTATTCTTAAAGAATGCTGTGAACCTTTGAAAGATAAGCCTTTGTTATATTTTTTCTGTCAAATTCCTTTTCGACTTTGGCGCGTCCCTTAAGTCCCATTTCCTTACGCTCTTCATTAGTTAATTTAAGGAATCTATCTATTGCATTTATAAGGCTCTCAGCTGACTTGGGTTCGCACCCAAAGCCCGTTATTCCGTCTTCAAATATCTCCCTGCAGCCCGGAATATTCGTTGCAATAACAGGGCGTCCCACGGCAGCCGCCTCCTGAAGCACATTGCTCATTCCCTCATGATAGGTGGGCAGTACCACGGCAGAGCATTCCTTAAGATGTTTATTGACATCAGTGTCATATCCGTGGGTTATTATATAGCCCTTCTCTTCGGCTTCTTTTATCTTTGATTCATAATCCTCGTCATTGTAGCCAAGGAGCTTAAATGTGACAGAGGTGTCATTTCCGAAATGCTTCGCTGCAAGAAGGAGCTCGTCTGTTCCCTTCTCCTTCATGTTTCGTCCAACATATAGGATCTGGGCTCCCTTTTCCTCTGACGGATAGGGAAGGACTTCATGCTCACTTAGGTCAACTCCCGAGCCATTGACAACAGTGCTTGTCTTTCCCTTTATACCGCATTCGTCAAATATACGCTTATTCTCAGAATTCTGGAAGAATACACACTCTGCCTTCTTAAGGGCCGTTCTATACATCATAACGATCATCTTTTTAAGAAGACCTTCCTTCTGGAAGGTTGAGCCAAGTCCCGTAATGGTGCAGATGTAGGGTATCTTTGATACTCGGCAGGCGAAGCCCCCGTATATGTTTGGCTTGATGGTATAGGTAAGAACAAGGTCAGGTCTTTCCTCTTTAAGGAGCTTCCTGTAATTTCTATATAACGAAAGGTCCTCCTTGGGGTTAACTCCCCGCCTGTTAATGTCCGTGCGGATAACCCTTGCGCCTTCTTCGGTAAGCTCCTTTACATTTACCTCATCAGGCACCGAGATAACCACCTCATATTCAGTTAAAAGGCTTTTAACAAGGTCATTCCTGAAGCCGTAAAGACCGGATGAGGAATTCCCAAGAATCAATATTTTTTTCAAGGAATGATCTCCTCATTGTTAAAGTCCCTGATAAGCACCTCGTTGTACTTCATCATGACGATTCCTTCTTTATATTCCCCTATCTTTACCTCATTCTTAATGCCCTTAAGGTTATTAATAAGGCATGTAGGCATATCAACACCACAGGCATAGGCGTGTGGATAGCCGCCTCCGAACCTGGGATTGACCTCCGAAAAATAGAAGGTATCTGTCTTCTCATCGTGAAAGATATCAATGTCTATCATTCCACGAAATCCGGCCTTTTCAACGAAGTTTCTAATCATATTAAACAGGCGCTCGTTCTTATATGAAACGGACTTATCTGTTTCGCCGGCCCTCATTTTTATCTTTTTCTTAACAAAGATATCGGTACACTTGCCGGTGAGCATATCGATGTAGACGTCGGCTCCGTATTCCTGGCCGGACATATATTCCTGGATCATAATGTCATCATAAAGGTCAGTTAGAAGTGAAACCTCAGCGTCTGAATTAACTTTATTAATGTTGATGGATGCGCTTCCCCGAACAGGCTTGCAGAAGACAGGGTAGCTTATCTCCCCCTTTTCCTTAGCCTTAAAGAATTCGTCTTTATCTATAAAGCATCTGCCTGTTGGAATATCATATTCAAGCATGAGCTTAAAGAATTCATACTTATCAAAGCAGGTCTCAACAAGGTCATAAGGGGATACAACAGGTGTGGTACCTATCTCTTTAAACCTGTCAGCATTCTTTGAAAGAAGGCTTAATTCAGGGTCTATAAGAGAAAATACACCGCTTATCTCCTCTTCCTTACAGATCTCAAGGATCCTGTCTATATAGCCTGGAGCCGTTATTCTGGGAACAAGATAAAACTTATCTGCATCATAAACTGCAGGGCCTAAATTCGAGCAGTCCGTTGCGATTATCTTTCCTTCATCTCCTATGGCCTTTTTAAATGCCTGCACCACCTTATTACGCGTGCCTGCCGATAATATCAGAATGTTTGTCATTTATTAAGCTTAGCCTTTCTTATTTCTGCGAAATTTCCCTCTGCCTTGGCAGTATCCTCTGCAACACCTGAATGCTTAAATACCGCAACAACCGTCATAAATACTATCTTTACATCAAGTAAAAATGTAAGGTTCTCCACATACTTAACGTCCGTTTCAAATCTCTCATCCCAGCTTAGATTATTTCTTCCGCTTACCTGGGCAAGTCCCGTAAGACCGGGGCGCACCGTGTGACGCAATCTCTCCCTCTCCGTATACCAGGGAAGATAGCTTACAAGCAAGGGTCTCGGGCCTATGAAGCTCATGTCACCTTTAAGAATATTAAAGAATTCAGGGAGCTCATCAAGGCTTGTCTTTCGCAATATCTTTCCAAACTTCGTAAGACGCACCTCATCGGGAAGAAGATTCCCGTTTTCGTCCTTTTCATCAGTCATGGTGCGGAATTTGCAAAGATTAAATATACGCTCTTTACCTGTATTTTTATCTATCCTTCCGGGCCTTTTCTGGTGAAAGATAACCGGGCTTCCAAGCTTAACTCTAACAAGCAATGCAACTATCCCGTAAAGCCAGCAAAAGAGTATAAGAACAAGCGCCGATATAATGATATCAAGTAGTCTTTTGATGCAATTTTTGTACATAAACAGATGAACGTTCTCCTACTTAACAATACTGTTCAGGATGTAGTTATAAAGGTTAATATAGGTGGCACTGTCATAATGAAGGCCGTCTACCAGGGTATAACCTGTTGACTTAAGGTATGAGTAGGTGTCGATTATATTAACGCCCTGAAGTCCTGCCTTAAGCTTGTCGTTTATCATATCAACCTGCTCAGGTGAGGTGTATGGATTATCGGAAACAGGATTGACTGTTGCATAATATACTGTTGCGCCCTTTGCCCTCCACTCAAGAGCCTTGGCATTAACAAGTGCCACATAGTTATCCGCGTTGCCGGGATCGTTAACTCCTAAATTGATCACTATCTTTGAGCCCTTGCCTGCATAGGAATCTATGTAGGGAATAGCCTCGTCCCTAAACCAGGTATAGCCCTTGGAATTCTCAGCGATATAGACAACTCCTGTGTTGCCCATGGTCTCGTGCATCTGCACCATGCGGGAATCACCAACGTAGATTATGGGGTACACAACTGCAGGCTGGGTTGCTGTCTTTGCAAGCTGGTCGATTATTGCCTGCTGTGCTGCTGCCTGAGCTGCGGCTTGAGCATCAGCGGCCTGCTTTTCCTCAAGTGCCTTCGTAGCAAGTGCAAGTGCTGCCTCAGCATATTCAATATCCGCTTCAGAACCGCCCTGCTTCTTAAGTGCATTAAGGTATGCCGTTAAGTCAATTACCTGCTGCTCCTCAGCAGATACTGTCTTGGTTGATTTTTTCTTGGTAGCAGCCTCTGCCTTTGTAGGTACTGCCATAAGTACCGAAAGCGCTGCAATAACTGACACAAGTGTCATTAATACCGTATTAAATACCTTCTTTTTCATCTTTATTTTCTCCCTCCTTAACAGCCTCGACGGGTGCTTCTTCTTTTTTAGCCTTAAGTTCTGCCTTTCGCTTTGCTGCTCTTTCTTCTCTCTTTGCCTGTCTTTCCTCGAATCTTATCTCGCTCTTTTCACTGCATTTTCTGACTATCTTTATCACAATGAATATACATAAGGCAATAACAAGGCCCCAGATGATAATATAGGGAAGTGCAACAACAAGTCCCACTAAGAAATCAAGGAAGCCTCCAACTGCACCTGAAAGGCTTGAAACGAATCCGCTTGTCATCTCCTCCCAGCGTGACTTTTCTTCAACGGGAGTATATTCCTTAACCTCTGAGACATTAAGATATACCGTGCTGTAATCAACCTGATTATCATAACTCCTTAGCTGCTTCTCCGCTGACTCAAGCTGGTATCTGATGTCAGCAAGGCGCTCCTCAATATCCATTATCTCTTCAATGGTCGTAGCCTCTTCCATAAGCTCTAAAAGCCTTGTCTGCTGAGCCTCCAAGGATTCCTTCTTAGCTTCCACATCAACGTACTGAAGCGTCACATCAGTAACCGACACGCTCTTGCTTGTGATATTTGATATCTCTCCGATGTTGCTTAGGAAATCATCAAGCTTCGTTGCCGGAACCCTTATTGTCATTGAAGCATATCTGGAATAAGAATAGGTTGAATTATTGTCAATATAACTGTTCTCAATATACCCGCCGTATTCATTAACTCTGGCCTCTATATTTGCAACCATCTCATCCATGTTGTTGGTCTCTGCGGAGATATCAACATTGCGGATAAGCTTACGCGAGGTATCCTGCACCTCCACCGAACTTGTTCCTGAACTTCCGCTAGATGCACCATCAACATCTTCGTCATAGTATGCGGCTTCCTCTGCTGCGTATGAGTACATATCAGAAGCTGCTGCCCTGCTTTCCATAGTTGCAGTTGTTGAGTCAGATGAAGAACCCGATCCGCAGGCGCTAAGCATTAGAGCCGCTCCAAGCAGTCCGATCAAAATTCCCTGTTTTTTCATAACTTTCCTCCCGTTTTATCCCCTATCTTTATAAGGCTGAATAGCCTCTCAAGCACGAAGGAAACTAAGACCGTTATGGCAATCGCAATGAATAGCCTTATCCACCAGTTCACGCTCTCCAGTGCTCCCAGGTTTATTATCTGGTTATAGATAAAGATATGAGATACGTAAATATATATTGTGAGCTTCCCTAAGAAGCTAAATACATAATCCTTAATATCAAGGGTGAAGCCGTTTTTCACAAAAGGTATCTTATATTCATACTTAGAAACTATCATGCCCAGGGCAAAGGTCCAGTTCGTGGTGTACCAGAAATCATTTCTGCCCTCGATATAATACACAAGTGAAAACTCGATTATAAAGAGAGTCATTATGAGGACCCTGTATTTTTCCGGAAGCTTCCCCACGAAATAAAAGGCCACATAGATAAGGATTATGACTGTTATAAACCAGAAATCCCCACCGTATAAAAGCTCCACCACATCATGGACATTTTCTAAGCTTCCCGCCCAGATTGAAGTGACTGTGGCTATGAGGAGGTAGGGAAGATACATGTTTTTTATTCTCTTAAGCACGTATCGCTTATCTGTCTTCGTGCTTCCATAGCCCTTATAGAGGGCATATCCTGAGAGGAATAAAAATATACCCACGCCGTAATCGCCCCAGGTTGCCACGAAGTCCGTGAGCTTCTCATTTCCTATTGAGAACTTTCCCCACTCGAAATAATGGGAGAAAATGACCATTATGATGGCTATCCCGCGGAAAAAATATGAAGTATTAAGGGAGATAAGTCCCGATTTTTTCTTGTTTTCGTTCATAGCTATAATCTTAAAAGCTCTCCTATCCTATAATAAAGCTCCGGATTGTAATGCTTAAGGGTGATCCCTCCGTCGGCATTAAAGATTATCATAAGAGCATATATAAGGGTAAATATAAAGATAAGCTTAAAGAGCCCGAATAATCTGCTTCTTGATACTGTTCCTAATGCATCACTTCCCGAATTCTCAGGGTCTGCAGATAATTTTGAAAATGCAGCAAGGATCACTATCCCGGATGCTAGTAGTATCCCAAGGGACATGTCGGAAGCATATCTTTGTAAAACACCTGCTGAATTGGCATCAAGAAGACCTATTATAAGGGAGCCTCCAACGAGCATAAGCGCAGGCACCAGAAGCTTTCGTTCCTTAAGGTCCTTCCTTATTAAGCCCATTAAAAATACAGGCCAGGTGATCATATTGCAGACTATGACGCCACCGTAATAGTGCTCTGTTACTATCTTTCCCAGATAATCAAAGTTTAAGGTGCTGGTATGAAGGAAAGGGTAAACAGTATCGATATTGGGCATTCCGAAAAGGAAGGTCCATAATCCAAGGAGCATCCTCTTAAGGCTAAAGCCCCTTAAGTTCATGTCGTTATTTGTAAGGCTGTAGGTTGCACCGAAATCAAATACGGAGCCGAAGCGTGCGTAGTTATACCACATAACAAGGGCCGCAACTAATGCATAGGGCAAACATATGGCGATGGTACGCCCGATTGACTTCCTGCTGAATAATCCCCTTTCTTTGATAACCTTCTCCCAAAAGATAGGGATTGCAAGGAAACTGAATATAAGTATCTGGGGTCTGCAGCCTGCAACCATTGCCATACTTAAGGAACCAAGGGCATAGCACAGGGCTTCTTTCGAAGAACCAAGTCCCTTAAGCCAGAAGAAAAGCCCAACTACCGTAAACGCAAAGGCCGCGATTATGGGAACGGAATAAAGGTCCGCCGTAAAATAAAGATAGGCCATAGGTCCGCATATGCTTGTTAAGGCGCTTAGCATAAGATAGGGCACAAGCCCTGTATTTAACTTATATCTTTTAATAATCTCAGAATAAAGCAGGAAAATTCCCACAGCAAACAGGGCATAAAAGGCAAATACCGCATAATGGTTAGGAAGGTCCTTCCCTGTAAGTGCATGCACCGGAAGATATAGAAGAAGCTCCGGCACTATTCCGAAATAAATATAATAACTACCGTTATAAAATGCGTAGTCAGCCTTATAATCTATTCCCTCTGCCTGAAGAGCAATGGTATCATAAGGATTCTCAGCATTAAGAAGTCCCTCTGAGGGCTCATCGGGAAGCTTAACATTTCCACTTAAAAGCACATCTGCAAGTTCCTTGTACTGCTGCTGGTGGGGCTTCGAGGCTTCATTTAAAAGCACATGAGAGGATGACCAGTAAAAGCCCCAAATAAGAGTGATAAAAAGCACCACCGAAGTTATGATAAGATGCTTTTTATTTTTAAAATCAAGGCTCTCGCTTACCATTGGAAGATCTGATCTTAGGGCAAATATAAACACAAGAAGAAGATATATGACTATCATCCTAAGAATGCTTATATTAAGCGGTTTCTTCACGTTGGCGGTTATCTTAATGGAGCCGAAATCAGGCTGCGCATCCACATCAAAATATATCTCCATGGTCTTCACATTGCCATAGGCGTTAATATCCCTTATAAAGGACGACTCCGCGCCGTAGCTTAAGGTGCTGCTTCCTATGTTGTAGATATATTTGTTGCCCTCATCGATAATGCCGATTGAGTAGGTGATCGGCTCGTTTTCTTTGATTCCGGTGTCGCTTAGTCGGATATTTTTAATGTCCATATCTATATTTTCTATATAGACAGTGGTCTCGTAGGCATGGGAATACTCTGTAAGATCCGTCTCCTTATAGCCTAAGGACTTAAGTGACCCGAAATTAAAAACGAAAATCTCAAGTGCTAATGTAATTATGAGAAAATAAATATATTTTTTCAAAAAAGTTCCCTGATAGTCTTAATAATAAGTTCCATGTCCTCGGGGGTGTTCTTGATATCCGAGGGAAGGCATACGCCACGCTCAAAGATATGGGCACACACATCCTCATCTCCTGCGCTTATGAAGTCATTCTCCGCAAAAACAGGCTGCAGGTGCATGGGTTTCCAGATGGGACGGCTCTCTGCATTGCACTTATCCTGAAGGGCATCCATCACCATATCCGGTGTCACCTTACTTCCATCCTTGATTGAGATACAGCTTAACCAGTTATTGGCATCTCCCTTGGGATTCATGGGATTCATGCTGATATCCTCAATATCCTTGAAAGCCTCGGCATACTGCTTGTAAATAGCCTTCTTAAGAGCCTTGTGCTCCTCTAAGTGCTTAAGCTGGCCACGCCCTACGCCTGCCACAATATTGGACATCCTGTAGTTATAGCCTATATTTGAATGCTGGTAATGGCGGGCCTGGTCACGAGCCTGGGTTGAAAGGAATGTAGCCCTCTTGGTATGCTCCTCGTTCTTAGATAGCATCATGCCGCCGCCTGAGCTTGTGATTATCTTATTTCCGTTGAAAGATATTATTCCTATCTCGCCGAAGGTTCCTGTCTGGTGACCGTTATAGGTTGATGAAAGGGATTCTGCGGCATCCTCAACAAGGGGTACGTTATGCTCATTACAGATAGCCATGATCTCATCAAGCTTCGCGGGGGTTCCGTAAAGGTGTACCACCATGACGCACTTGGGATTAGGATACTTTAAAAAGGCCTTCTTAAGAGCCTCGGGATCCATGTTCCAGGTGTCCTTCTCAGAATCTATGAATACCGGGATTCCGCCTTCGTAGACAATAGGGTTAACGGTTGCACTAAAAGTAAGGGAGGGTGCAAAAACGATATCTCCCTTCTTAACACCTATACATTTAAGAGCCATATGGATGGCTGCAGTTCCTGCGCTCAAAGCTGAGGCATGAATACCATCTCCCATATACTCTGACATTTCATTCTCGAAGGCCGTCACGTTAGGGCCAAGAGGTGCCACCCAGTTGGTGTCGAAGGCCTCCTTGACGAACTCCTGCTCCTCACCATGCATAGTGGGGGAGGATAAATATATTCTCTTCATACTGTTCTCCTTTCATTTCGGGGTTATGAATTATTCGCGTGGGCAAGGGGGCTATATTTCCGTTTTTCATCCTTTGCCTATGCATTATATTTCTAAATATTGCACAGGATTTTCACAGACCTACGGGAACGTCGCTACGCGAATCCATTCGCGTGTGCGACTTAAAAGTCCATCCATGGACTTTTATCCCCTCGATTTTCATATGCAATATTAAGAAATATATTATGCTCGGCAATAAGGCGTGATAAAACGGAAATATCAGCACCCATGCCTAGCAAATCTATGAATCATAAAATATTAAGAACATACCCTACGGCAACATCTACATTTTGTAGTTGTAGGTGCTTACTATCTTTTTAACGTAGGGGCGGATATCCTCATTCTCAATAAGCGAAGCATCCTTAAGTTCCTTTAAATCCTTAAAGAACTCGTCCTCATCAAGATCTATGGGCTTTCCGATATAAATAGATTTATTCGGCGTTTCAGTAAGTCCCTCCTCGTCCATGAGAAGCTCCTCGTAGAGCTTTTCGCCGGGACGAAGGCCGGTAAATTCTATCTTTATGTCCTCATCAACCTTGTAGCCTGAAAGACGGATAAGGTTCTTTGCAAGGTCAAGTATCTTAACGGGCTTACCCATATCAAGCACGAAGATCTCGCCGCCCTTGGCATAGGCTCCTGCCTGAAGCACTAAGGACACGGCCTCAGGGATGGTCATGAAATATCTGATGATATCAGGATGGGTAACTGTCACGGGACCGCCTGATAATATCTGCTTCTTAAAAAGCGGAATGACCGAACCGTTGGAACCTAATACGTTACCGAAACGCACTGCCACGAACTCGGTATCGAAATGCCTGTTAAAGGTCTGGATTATCATTTCACAGATACGCTTGGAGGCACCCATGATATTGGTGGGATTAACTGCCTTATCGGTACTTATCATAACGAAGCGCTGGGTGCCGTTCATGGCTGCTGCCTGCGCAGTCTTAAAGGTTCCGAAGACATTGTTCTTAATGGCCTCATGAGGAGAATCCTCCATGAGAGGCACATGCTTATGGGCAGCCGCATGATATACAATCTCAGGCTTGTAGGTCTCAAATATATAGTTCATTCTCGCAGTGTTACGAACTGAAGCGATGAGGACCTTAAGATTAAGCTCAGGATATTTGATCTTAAGCTCCTGCTGCACATCGTAAGCACTGTTTTCGTAGATATCGACCAGTATTAGCTGGGCAGGATTGTGGGATGCTATCTGTCTGCAGAGCTCGGATCCTATGGATCCGCCGCCGCCTGTTACCATTACACGCTTGTTGCTCACATATCCCATGATGGAATCAAGATCAACCTCAATGGGATCACGTCCCAGAAGGTCCTCAACCTCAACATCACGAAGCTTGGCAACAGAAACCTCGCCATTAACAAGCTGATACATTCCCGGAAGGGATCTTAATTTACAGCTTGTTTCCTTACAGATATCAAGGATCGCAGATATCTCGGCACGGGTAGCTGAGGGCATAGCCACTATGATCTCATCTATATCATAGAGTTCGGCGTACTCGATTATCTTATCTCTTCCGCCTACTACCTTGATACCCTGGATGAAACGTCCCCATTTGCCCTTGTCATCATCAATGATGCAGCGGACTATCATGGTTGAGAAGTTCGAGTTAACTATCTCTTTAATGATAACGTTGGCAGCCTCTCCGGCGCCGATCACCATTACGGAGATCTGGTTATTCCTGTTATTGTTCCTGTGCTTCATGCTCCTAAGGAATCTGTAGGAGAATCGGCTCACAAAGATAAGGCTTAAAAGGCAGAACATATAAAGGAAATAGTAAGACATGGGCACAGCGTTATGTCCGCTTTCCTTAAAGAACTGAAGTCCTATAGCCTGCACCAGCGTGGAAATCACGCTTGATATCACTATGTTCTGAAGCTCCGTTTCACCTGCAAAGGCCCAGAGTGAGCTGTACATCTTAAAGATATAGAGAATGATTATGGTGCTCACAACGCCTAGGGGCAGGAACTTCGTGATAGGTTCCATGAAGTAGGACGGTATATCCGAAATATCGAAATTGTAACGTATCAGCAATGCCAGATACGTTGCCGCGATCACGGAAATGATATCGTATATGATAAGCGCCGTTCTTCTGTAAAATTTCTTTACGTTAAATACTTTTTTCTGCTTTTCCATTTACTGCTTATGTCTTCTTTCATATAGTTCAGGATTCGCTGCTCTTAGGAGTATGTTCATCCCTTACAAAGATATAGGGTACTATGGTAAGTAAGAGCACCAGTGCTATCGGATGAGCGAAATGATATACCCACTCAACCACACCCGCTACCGCGAAAGCAACGGTTATACCCATTCCAAGTGCTCTGTATTTATCTTCACTTTTCTTAAAGTAAATGATACTCATTATAAATGTTGCTATTCCGAAGATAACAAATACGATGCCGGCTATAACGCCATGATCAAAGGCTACCTGCAGATAAACATCATGAGCATGGGTTGCCTCGGAGCCGTCCTTTAATATGGCTCCCATGGAGTCGTGTCCTGTTAAGTTAAGCTGCTCAATATATGACTTATAGATGTCAAGTCGGCCGTTGGTGTAATCAGCCTCTTCCCCATCATCTGCGGTTTCAGATGAAGCCTCATCGATATTCTCTGCTCCGTCTGAGCCTTCCTCTGAAGAAACCTCCGAAATTTGCGTCCCATCTTCGGAAACTTCTGAACCTTCAGAAGCTTCAGCTAACGCTTCCGCCTCAGCCTCAGCATTCATCTCATCCATTCTCGCACTTTCCCTAAGGTCAGCTTCCTCTAAGGTCTCAACCTCAGGATCCCACCAGGACCACTGTGCAACGAAATAATCGGAATTTATCTCAACTTCTGTTGTCTCCCACATTTCATCAGTGATGTCAAAGCCGGTGAAGTGATAGCCCTTGTTTTCATACATTTCCTTAAGGGTTGCATGATATTCGTTGAAATTATAATCATCCTTGTAGTAGGCAAGATAAGGATCAAGGTCCATTCCAAGTATCTTATCTCCAAATACAACGCCTAAACGCCCTATTGTCATATACTGTGAGGATGTAAGGCGGCGTCCCCGGGCGGTCTCCTCCTCGAAATCCTCAATATCATACTCATAAGGGTCTGATACAAGGGCAGGGATCGTCCTCTGGAATTCGAAGGTTATTGGGAACATCACAATGACACCCACTATCACATAAAGCAGGGTCTTAAAGCCTGTCTTTATATTCTGCGGGATCCCACAAATCACAGCACCGCTTCTATCTTTATCACGACGTATGAAGCACATGCAGAAGACAAAGATATACGAAACGATGACAGATGCAAAGGCTGTGCGGGCCATAGTGAATATCATGTATGAAAGAACAATGCCAAGAAGTGCCAGCTCCTTCCAAGTATTAGCAAGCTTAAGTGATGTGGTCCTTATCTTCGAAATAAGAAGCACAAGCACTGCAACCGAAACCATGGTAAGGTAGGTTGCCGTCACAGTCTCTGTATGGAAAAAGTGCGGGAATCTGGCTGTTCTGAAGGCCGTGTAAGGTCTGTGCCAGAGAGTCCAGAGCGTCAGCATAATGAACTGGATCACAATTCCCCGAAGTACGTTCGTAAGGAAGTTACCCTTCTTCGTATAAAGACCATAGGTAATCATCATAAGAACAAGGGAAACCACCAGAATGACCGTCCACCATCTGGTGTTTCTGAAGATCACGATGAGAGCAAAGTAAAATGCTGTGATCGCAGCATATGCTACATTGAGCTTGGGAAGGCGTCTCTTTTTAATAAATGCAAGCACAGTCCTTACAAGGATGATCGCAAGAAGGATCGCTATTATCACATTTCCCTTAAAGAGGAAGCGCTCATCAGAAGTCATCTCATCGGTTATATTTTTATTGCAATAAATAACACCTGCTATAGTTCCTGCAACCACAATAAGGAGATTGTATATGGTATATATTTCCTTCGCCGCGAACATGGCGATAAGGGCAATGCCAAAGCCTATAAGTTCCTTCCTCATTGCCACATAGTGGTCAATATCATAAAGGGCCGCAACGTATTCACAGCACCCCTGAAGCGCATAGGCTATTCCCAGGGACATAACGATATCGGAGGCGTGATTCCTTAGATAATCCACTGTGATGCCATCGCCCATTCCTGTCCTTTTATGATTGATCCCGTAAAAGAGCACGAAGCCAAGCAGAATTACTGAGACGACGGCAAAGATATTATCCTGGGTATAAATGCTCACCTTTCCCATGAATATCATGATAAGGCAGAAAAGCAAAAATACCGCCGTCAGGGGATTAAGGAAACGCTTCATGCAATTTTCGACAGTAGTAAGTTTATTCTTCTCATCGGGAAGGCGCATGAATACAGCATCAGTAACTGCAAGAAGCAATGTCATCGCAAGGAGCGCGCCCACTATAAGAGCTGCAAGCCTTGAAACAGAAAGGTTTTCCCTGTATACGAAATCAAGGGTCAGTGCCTTTCCCGTAAGTTCAGCGTCGTTATAATAGGGGACCACCATGACACCGGTTGAAGGGTCATAGTCCTCAAGCCCGATATAAAGAGACTGCATGGAATCAAACGTGATTATATAAAGCGCACCCTCCTCAAGATCCACGTCGATGATCACATCTGCATATCCGGTCCTGCTTTCGGGAGTCTTAGTTACCTCCTCAGCCAATAGTTTTCCTGCTCCATCATAAAGATATACGGTAAAGTCATCATCATAGGTTCCCTCGTTAAAATAAACCCTAAGTGTCTCAAGATGAGAGCCGTTTGCAACGAAGATCTCTTTGATCTTATTCCTGTAATTGACTACCTCAGCGCTTGCTCCCGTGACAGAGGGCGTCCCATAGCTTTCTGTCTGATACCATAGCTTCATGGGGAAGATGGTTGCAAGGAAAGCTATAGTAAGGATCACTATTATCGCTTTTATGGATGTTTTTAAATCAATAACCTTATTCATTATCTGTTCCTAATTTCAAATTATGTATTTCATACCAAAGTAACGGCACGAATATCCATAAATAATATGAGTACCTTACAAGGCTCATGGGCCCGATAAGGCAGGTCAGTATGCATATAAGCGGAAGCATATAGGGCATAAGCCTAATTGCAGCTCCTGCATATATAAGATACCCAAGCAAAAATATAAACATAAGAAGCATGAACCCCGGTGAAAAAAGATAACGCACAATGGGTACGTGCTGTATCGTAACATCAAGGGACAGCCACCTGTAAAGAGAGTCTATAAAGGGTATCTTTGATGCCCTTACTCCCGGCTCTTCTGTCTCGTATCCAAAGTAGGAGCTGTCGCCATAGGTAAAGGTAAATACCTCATTTCCCTTATAGCCGTCTATGGTCGCATTGGGGTAAAAGAGTCCGTAGGCTGTCATAAGCCAGGCATCTAAAGCTGATACCGGGTGCTTTTTTATCTCCTTAAATAGAATCCCGTAAAAGCCTTTTTTATCACTTTCATAGGCCTCTTCAATGAAGGCTGCCTTTACAGGATCCGAGCACTTAGGGTTATAGGTCTTAAGTGCGTCTTTATTTATATATTTTTCTATCTCGCTCTTTTCATCAGCAGAAAGAGATGCGTTGTCATAGGCATAAACTCTTGCAAGCACCTGTATGGGGACAGTGAGTATCTCTTTATGTCCCACCTTTTCGGCTTTAGTTACCGAAAGCAGGGCTGTGTTTATCAAAAATCCTGCTACCAGGGTTATGATCACAACCGGAAGAAGCTTTTTAAAGCATATCTTTCTTAATGAAGCTAAAAGCACTATCCCGAATATCACATAGGCATATATCGCATTGCTCCTTAAAAGAATAAGTAAAACGCCGGTAATGGTAAGAAGCACAGGATTTATCTTTTTATCAAAAAAACTCTCTCCCTCTTTAATAAGCTTACTTACATAGAACCCGAAAACAACTAAAAAGGTTCCGAAGAGCCCGTCCTTTGCAGAGCACAGCGCATACATGGTAAGCACCGGGAAGGCTCCGAAATATATGGAAAGCAGCACTCCCCATTTTCTTTTAAGTCCCTCTTTTCGAAGGAAGGATACTAAAAGCCCTAAAATGGCTGAAATAAAGGTTTCCTGGAGCAGCAAATATATAAATATCGCCGTGTTATAATCCCCTGTCAGTTTATGTACTGCCTGAAGAACTCCTCCTAAAAGAAGCACATGGGCAATAGGCTGCTGGTTTGAAAATGACCTTATAACAACCTCCATAAGCTCATCCTGGGCATCGTATACAAAGAACCCGGGATACACACCAAGGAGTACTATGAGATACAGAAGCCATATTATAAAAATATAGAGCCATGCTTCATGTTTTTTAAGAGCATTCTTATCTGCGGTGTTTTGGTCTTCCGCCTTAATTGTGACACTTCTGTCACTTTTAATATGTTTATCAAACCATTCATAGGCAATCGCGCTGAACAATGTGGCTGCAGCGAAGATAAGCAGGATAAAAACATAGGTAAGCACCTTCCCCGCCTTTATCTCTCCGAAATACTCGCACTGAAACCCCAGCACTATCGCAAGGGAATATATTGCTCCGAATATGTAATTAACGGCCTTCGGTCTTATCATCATCCGTTCTCTTTGCGATCACATACTGAGGTGAATTATTCATGGAAATATAGGTTCTTCCCATGTATTCACCTACAAGTCCCAGCATCAGCATGAGCATTCCGCCCATAAAAACAATGACTGACATAAGAGCTGAGAAACCTGTGACCAGGGCTTCCGGCCTTATGAATATCTTCTTAATGATCGTATATATTCCATAAAGGAATCCGATAACAGCGCAGATGGCGCCGCTTGCGGTTGCAATCCTTAAGGGCTTAACTGAAAATGCGGTGAAGCCGTTAAACCAAAGGCTTAAAAGCTTACCTAAGGTATAGCCTGACTCACCAACCTCACGGTTACGGTGGTTAACCTCTACATTCACTATATTTTTAGTGGACCTTAAAACCAGACCCATGATATAGGGGAAGGGCTTCGTGTACTTGATCATCTCGTTAACGACGAAGCGCTTAGCTGCAAAATAACTTGATATCTTAAGTTCCTTGGGCTTTCCTAACATGATGCATGTCATCTTGTCATTAACCCTGGAGCCAAAATTCCTAAAGAAGCTGTGCTTCTTACTGGGGTAGCTTGCATAGGCAACATCTGCCCCTTTATTAACCGCATCAATAAGCTTAAAGACCTCATTTGCGGGAGTCTGTCCGTCATCATCAAGGCAGACAACTATGTCTCCCGTAGTCTCATTAAGCCCCGCCATTATGGCCCCATGCTGGCCGAAGTTCTTTGCAAGGGAGAGGCCTAAGATATTATCCTGCTTTGATGCAAGAGTCTTTATAGTTTCAAAGGTATCATCCGGCGAGCAGTCATTTACAAGGACTATTTCATATTCATAGTCCTTACGCTCAGCCATTGTGCTGTTTATTTCCTCTACCACTCCGGGAAGGGTTACCGTTGAGCGGTAGCAGGGTATTACAAAGCTAATTTTCATGATAATTTCCTCAGCTTATATATTTCAAAACGTCCGATAGTATCCGTAAGTTCCACCTCTATATCAGTTCCGTGTGAAGCATAATAGGGAACTAGCCAGTCCATGCTTATATCTTTATCCTTAACGAAATATGCATTGTCAGAAAGGAGACCGCTCTCCATGTCCTCGTAGCCGTATTCCTTTAATTTGTCATCCTCAATAGGGCTGAAAGCACTCCAGCCTCCAAGGGTCACCGAATTCTTCTTAACGATCTTCGACTCGCTGTAGATAAGCCTCTCCGAATATGACACACTGGAATAGGTATCCATGAAATAAAAATCATCCTCATTATCTTCCATGTACTCATAGAGGGCTATGTAATCGGCGTTCGTATCTTTCCGGATATCCTGGTCGTATCTTAATGCGCTGCAGGAGTCCTTTAGGATAAAAATAGAGAATATTGTAAGACCACCTGCTATGAAAGCACATATTGCTGCTGCCCTTTTTCCTGCTCCGATATGCCGCTTTAAAAGCATTCCCACAAGGAATATCAAAAGCGTTATCTCGATAAAATAATTCGAGTGGGTGATCCTGTCAGGGGTTCTTTCACCCATAAGCATATATAGCCATATCGCACTTCGCCCAGCAAAAAGCGCCACTATCCTCCATATCCCAACGTAATCCCTGCTTGCAATTAGAAGAATGAGGCTCATAAGATACAGAGCCATCACAACTACATTCCAGGGATAGTCAGTTCCGGAGGTTTTGGTTATATGGGTGAATTCATAAATATATAATTTAAATTTTTCGGCAAATTTTTCTTTGAAGGTTCTGGTCTCTGTGTTAAGGGATCCTGCGTAATCCGCAACCTTCCACATGATCTCGGAATCAATCTCATTATCTATACCAAAATTGTAGTTCTTAAAGAGTATTGCTTCCTCTTCGGAAATGCCTATGCTTTCGTAAAACTCTTCGTTCCCATCCTCGTATACAGGCGGAACCTGATAATCATACAGTTCAGTACGTGCGTTAAAAAGAGAGGTAAATTCGCTCCACTCATCACTTGAATAGGCTATTCTGTTTGAGCCCTCGGCAACAAGGATGAGGCCTGCCATCACTCCAAGCACTGCAATGTATTTAATAAAATTCTTCTTAGTGAAAAACTTCTTTTCGAAGCTCCACTTAAAGACTCCGGCTGCACAAACATAGGGCATCATGAGAAGCATCATCTCGCTCCTTATCATGTAGCCTAAGAAAACTATAAGTATGGGAGATATGCAGTTTTTCACGAAAGTGACAGGGTTGTCACTTTCTTTCGCCGTCATGATAAGTGAAACGGCTGCCGCACCCATAAAGCCCACGGTGATCGTATACTGCACGTTCATAAGATGGGGCAGCATAAGAGATCCCAAAAGAAGAGTCTCGATAGTGGCAAGGGCTGTCTTGATGATCTTTATCTTTTTATCACTTCCGCTAATGAGACTTAAGGTTCTGTCCACTATAACGAAAAGCGCTCCGCACTGAAGTCTTAAAAGAAGAAGCCCGTACCAGGATATCTTGTCCGTTATCCTGTAGCACAGAGCAACCAGGAAGCTTATTGGATAGTGCATCTGGATGTCATGCCCCAGGCTCTTTCCAAAATAGGTTCCGGAAAGGATATCCTTCATAAGGACATCATCGTTAAGGTCAAAGTAATAATCATAACACAGGCTCATGATGACCATGAATATCAGCACCACGATAAGTGAAACGCCTGCATCAAACCAGCCGTCTTTATTTTTAGTTATCCATTTTTTGAATCTTTCCGGCATCTTATCTTCCGTAAAATTCTCTGGTCTTTGAAATAATGTAATCCGTCTGTTCTTCGGTAAGTGAATAGAACATGGGAAGTCTTACCAGTCTGTCTGATTCCCTGGTAGTGTACTTATCCTCTCCGTGGAATTCTCCGAATTTCATTCCGGCAGGAGCTGAATGAAGAGGAACATAATGGAACACCGTAAGGATATCATTCTTCTTCATATGGTCAATGAAGGCTGTCCTCTCCTTTAAGTCTGCTGTCTTTATATAAAACATATGGGCATTATGCTCATCATACTCAGGTATGAAGGGAAGCTCTATCTTTCCCTCCTCCTTAAGATCCTTAAGGCCTTCATAATACTGATTCCACCTTTTAAGCCTTGTATTATTTATCTCATCTGCCACCTCTAACTGGGCATAAAGATATGCTGCATTCATCTCCGAAGGAAGATATGAGGAACCGTAGTTCATCCATCTGTATTTATCAACCTGACCTCTGAAGAACTGGCTTCTGTTGGTTCCCTTCTCTCTTAATATCTCAGCATCGACTATCCTCTCGGGATCCTTAATGAAGATTGCTCCGCCTTCTCCCATGCTGTAGTTCTTAGTCTCGTGGAAAGATAAACATCCAAAGTCTCCGAAGGTTCCTAAAGCCTTTCCCTTGTAGGTACTCATGATACCCTGGGCTGCGTCCTCAACAAGAAGGAGATTGTGCCTCTTACAGATATCCACGATAACATCCATATCCGGTGCAACTCCTGCATAATGGACAACTGCGATTGCCTTGGTCCTGGGGGTTATGGCATCCTCAATAAGGTTCTCGTCGATATTCATGGTCTTGGGATTGATATCAACGAATACCGCCTTTGCTCCTCTTAATACGAATGCATCCGCTGTGGAAACAAAGGTATAGGATGGCATGATCACCTCATCGCCTTCCTTAATGTCACAAAGGAGGGCTGCCATCTCAAGGGCGTGGGTGCAGGATGTGGTAAGTAGGGCCTTCGCAGTTCCTGTCTTATTCTCAAGCCACTCGGAACACTTCTTCGTAAACTCTCCGTCTCCGCAGATGTGCATGTTCTCGATTGCCTGCTTGATATATTCAGTTTCCTTTCCTACATACGGGGGTACGTTAAATCTGATCATATTTTCTCCTTTATATTAATTTCATCACCTGTAGACTACGAACAGGGCGTTATCAAGGACACATTCGTAAGCATTATCATTGATAAAGCGGTTTATGAGTTCAAGCTTTATACTGTTGTCTGGCCAGTCTACTATATTGCGGCTTAGAACTATATAGGGCCGTGTGGCTTTATCTGATCCATTAAGGGCTTCCATATCCGATTCCATTACATCAATTGGATATGATCCTAAGTCGGCCCAGGTTGTTGAAAGAGCAGATGGTGTGTTAAGGATGTAATTTACTCCCGGAATATTTCCGTAGGTGAGTATCTTTCGACCGTTCAATTCGTTCTGTGAACTGAGGCTTAAAAGGTCACCGGCATCATCCATATATTTAACAAGCTCAGTAAGAGCTGATGCCTTAACAGCATCTGTCTTTGTTCCTGCAAGGACAGCACTTCCATCAACGTAAGTGTCGTGGGCTTCGTGCCCCTCTCCATCCATAAAGATATAGGAAACCCCTATTCCAAAAGTCTGGATGAAGGTCATAATAAGCGCTGCGGAAACCATGGCCTTAAGGGAAAAGAGCGGGACCTTCCTAGTTCTATCCAAGTACGACCTTCCCCAGCGGGCGAAGCGGTATATTATCCATACAGTTACCGGTGCTATGAAAAAGAGATTATTAAGCACCGGATAAACGTGATTGTTAGATCCTAAGGGTGTTATGAGAATGAGTATCAAAGATATACATCCTATAAGCTTCCAGTCGTGATTCAGCATCTTGGATGAGAGCATCCAGATGTCAACAACTATGGAAATAATAAGGAATATCACTCCCCACTGGAGAGCTGATTCCTTCTGGTAATACCTGAAGTTAAACATTCCCCACTTATAAAGCACGAAGAAAAGAAATGCTATGCAGATGCAGTAGACTATCTTTCGTGCCTTCATATATTTGCCCTGCCATAAGAGCATAAAGGGTATTCCCGGCAGGATGCAGATGATCATGTAAAGCCCCCACTTCATTCCATGAAGATAGGCATCAAGTATGCTTACTATCATCTGACCGAAGGTATATTCGGAATTGGCGCCTGATATTCCCAGCACTCCGGATATCATATTTCCGAAGGTTCCGCTTCCGTACATTAATGACATTACTGTCATAATTATTGCAAAGGAAATAACATATCCGATAACGCAGAACAGTGTCTCTTTAAACACAGTTGCGAAATCCTTCTTTGTATAGATTCCGTAGAACCATACCGCAAAGATAAGGAGCACCTCGAGGCCGTTATTGGGGAAACGGACGAAGGTATTAACTCCAAGAACAAGTCCTGCAAAGAATAAGCAGTAGGTCCTGTTCGTTCCCGCAAGTCCCCTGAATATCAGGATGCAGGCTATAAGAAGCAGGAAATATGTCAGGTAATTATAAAGTATCACCGTGGGTGCCCAGCACATTCCAAGGGCAAGCATTTCCGCAAGGAAGGCAAGCCATCCAGGCATCTTGGTTAAGAAAAATCTATAGCCGATGACCGCGGTAAGTCCGGTAAGAAGCCCCGTGTATACCTTCATTCCCACAAGCGTTCCTCCAAAGGGAAGAAGTGTAAGAATATGCCCCAGCACCGTTCCAAGGAAGGTTATGAGCGTCCATGTATTTGCCTCCTTCGTGCTGAAAAAGGCATAGTTTCCAAGGCTGTAAAGCGTATCTGAAAGATCTATTCCCCGAGTTGCCTTAACAAGCGGGAACAGAAGCAGTACCAGCGGAAACAATATGAATTTGCTTATTTTGTAACCCTTTTTAACTAACCCCATAAACTATCTTTCCACTCTGATAGTACCGTTTTCTATCCTGTATACCATGTCGCACTTCTCAATGGTCTGAAGTCTGTGCGCGATAATGATAAGTGTCTTTTTGCCCTGAAGGAAATTAATGGATTCCATGATCGCTGCCTCGGTTTCATTATCAAGTGCCGAGGTTGCCTCATCAAGCACCAGGACCTCCGGATCCTCGAATAAGGCTCTTGCGATTCCTATCCTCTGTCTCTGGCCACCGCTTAATCTGATACCGCGCTCTCCAATGCTGGTATCAAGCCCCTCAGGAAGTCCTCTTACGAACTCATCCAGCTGGGCCTCCTTAAGTGCGTGCCATACCTTTTCATCATCTATTTCCGAATCGGCTATACCGAATGCAACATTCCTTCTGATACTTGAGTCGATCATAAAGATAGACTGGGGAATATAACCTATATTTTTAAGGAACGAATGATAGTTGTCCCCTCTTACTTCGACCCCGTCTGCAAGTATTTCACCTGACTCAAGCTGCAGAAGTCCCAAAAGAATATCAACAACCGTTGTCTTGCCGGCGCCTGATGTTCCCACTATTCCCACTGACTGGCCTATGGGGATGGTCATGTTTGCATCCTTAAAGATATAGACATCGGTGTTCGGGTATTTGTAGGTAATATCTTTAAGCTCAAGTTTTTCCTTAATGGGAAGCTTAACTACATCTTCCTTAACCTCGTAGGTCTTTGCGCTGTAGTCTATGTTTTCATCCCTGATCTCATCCTGCAGGGAATCAGATACGTTCCACAGGAAGGGCTCAAAATATGATATTGATGTCATATAATTGTTGATCCTGTTGGCACAGGGAATGAGCCTTACCGCAACCAATGCAAGAAGAGTGAGCTGAGGCATGATATCGATAACCGATGCTCCGTTTAAAAGCCTTATCATCATGTAGATAATCATTCCCGCAAGGGCAACCGTCTCGATAAGGAGCCTGGGTGAAGCATTATAAAGATTATATTTTTGTACAGCCTCTACGTAACCCGCTCCGCAGGCGGAATACTCATTGATGAAGTAGCTCTCCTTATTGGCAATCTTGATCTCTTTGATACCCATTACTGACTGGTTGATCCACTTATATAATCCGGAATAATAATCCTGATTGTCCTGACCTGCCTTTACCATGATGGGCTTTAAAATGCACTTGATGATAAGAAGGATCGCCACCAAAAGCACGCCCACAGTGATGGTCATCCACACATCGGAAAGCAGGCTCACTGCGATGAGGCATATGAAAACTATAATCTCCGAAGTCATCTGAAGGATCGCAAGGATCATTCCGTACATGTTGTTAACGTCGGATGTGATCTGTCTCTGGATGACAGAGGTGTCAGCTCCGAGGTAATACTCGTACGGCCGCTTCATGAAGTTGATCATCATGCGTCTCGAGGTTGCGAACTGATTGTTATATACGAATTTCATCTGGACCTTCAGCTGCAGGAATAAAAATATATTTTTAAACACAAACACTGCAATAAGGCCAAGCATAACCACGATCATCAGTGTCTTCGTGTCATCATACCCTATCCTGAAGATGTTGCAGATCCACTGAAGGTAAACATGCTTGCTTACGGCATCATCCTCCATGACAACGTTCATAACTGGAAGGATCATTGAAACTCCCAAGGTCTCAAGGATCGCACCAATGAGCATCATGAATATCAGAAGTACCATTACACGCTTCTGTTTAGCATCAAGTATTATGAATAATTTCTTTAAGATTTTAGCCATATTTTAGGTTTTTCCTCGCCTGCGGGCATAAATACCCATAATCTATGATATTTTACTACTTATGCGCATATTTGTCGATAGAGCGAGGCCGTGATAGAATATACATATGTTATTCAATTCCCATATATTTTTACTCGCTTTTCTTCCAATTACATGGTGTGTGTACTATATTCTCAGGCATTTTAAGTGTTTTAAGCTATCACTTTGCTTTTTAAGCCTTGCTTCCCTTGTTTTTTACGGCTACAACGACTTTAAATTCGCGCTTCTGCTTGTTGCAAGCGTTGTTGTAAATTACTGCCTCTACCTTGCTTTTAGACGTATTTCAGGTGCGGATTCCGCTGTTTTAGAGGGTTCAAACATAGGGTCCCGCGCAGATTCAAAACGCATTTTTCTCCTTATCCTAGGACTTTTATATAACTTCGGGATCCTCTTTTACTTTAAGTACCTTAACTTTTTCCTTACAAATATAGGAGCTTTGACAGGCACATCCTTTGTGCTTAAAGATATAGTTCTTCCCCTCGGCATAAGCTTCTATACCTTTCAGCAGGTATCCTTCATAATAGACTGCTATCACGGAAACGTTCCTTCCTATAAATTCCACGAATACGCTCTTTTCGTATGTTTCTTCCCCCAGCTCATAGCAGGTCCCATTGTGCTCCACACCGAGATGGTTCCACAGTTTCAGAATGATACCCGTACAGCACCTTCTGCTGCTGATATCTATGAGGGCGCACAGTTTTTCATTATCGGTCTTGCAAAGAAATTGGTAATTGCAGACGCTTTAGGTCGCGGAGTTGATTACGGCTATTCCAATATTCTTTACCTTAATTCATTGTCTGCAGTGGTTCTCATTCTGCTCTATACCCTGCAGATCTATTTTGATTTCAGCGGATACTGCGATATGGCAATCGGCCTGGGACGATTATTCGGCTTCAGGATCTGCGAAAACTTCAATTCTCCCTACCGCTCATTAAGCGTGTCGGAATTCTGGAAGCGCTGGCATATGACCCTTACGCGCTTCTTTACCACGTATCTTTATATCCCCCTGGGCGGCAACCGAAAGGGATATGTTCGTACCCTCGTTAATGTGATGATCGTATTTCTCTTAAGCGGCCTCTGGCACGGTGCTGCATGGACCTTCGTCCTGTGGGGTGCCATGCACGGAATTATGATGGTGCTTGAAAGGATCATCGGGCATGATCGCCTTACGCGCATACCCGCTTTACTTCGGTTTATCTATACCTTCGGCTTCGTTAACTGCGCCTGGGTATTTTTCAGAGCTCCGGATTTCACCTCAGCCCTTAATATCTTTAAACGCATACTTCACGGCGGTGCAGGTTACATCCTTCCCGGGATGTCAGAGGCTATATTCAATAATACCTCCGCTACCGTGCTTGATCACATAGGACTCAGTTTCCTTAAGAGCCCGGTGTTCATTTCCATATACGCAACAGTATTTATCCTCCTTGCACTTTACCTTTCGATCAGGCATAAAAATACACAGGAGATTGTCGCCTTAGGGATCACCAAAAGTTTCTATCCTGTGCTGCTGGGATTTTTGTTCATGTTGTCACTTTTGAGCATTTCAGGAGTGAGCACATTCCTGTACTTTAATTTCTAGATTAAGTGCCCGGGTCGCGAAGGCCATTCGTGTCTCATGTCCGGGTCGCGGAGGCGGAATCACTGCCTTAAATGCTTTTTCTGCGCATCTGATTTCTAAATGTTGCCGCAGAATACCACAATTCTACGGTGCCGCCTCACCGCGAATCCATTCGCGGGTTGAGGCTGAACAGTCCATCCATGGACTGTTCGCACCTTGATTACATATGCAACATTAAGAAATCCGTATGCTCGAAAATAAGCATTTTTCACCAGTGTTCCGCCCCGCGACCGGGTACAAGCGAAGAATAAAGCCGCATAATAAGCAGCAATATACGAAAATGAAGAAAGCTTTAAAAATTCTAATTATTACAATTGCATCATTGCTGATTCTTAATATACTGCTTGTAGTGGTCGTGGATCCTTTCTATCACTACCACGACAGTATAGTAGAACCATATGTTTATTCTGAGGTGTATCAGAGCCCCGGAATGGCCAAGCACTTTACCTATGATACCGTAATGCTCGGATCCTCAATGACTGAAAACTTCAGGGCCTCATGGTTTAATGAGTACGGACAGAATGCTGTTAAATTATCCTACTCGGGTGCAAGGAGCGCAGATATTGCCGCCCTTTTAAACGAGATATTTAAGTCAGGAAATAATGTTTCGAAAATCTATATAGATGTAAATGACTATCAGTTGACAGAGGAGCCTACTTCAAGATACGGAACCGTTCCAGAATATCTTTATGATGATAATCTGCTTACAGACGTTCAGTATATCTTTAATAAGGATGTTGTGATCACCGCTCTTACGATGCTCTTTAATAAAACTGATGAAAAGCGCGGAAATATTGACGAGGCTTTCACCTGGTCTGAGGATACCAAGTACGGAGCAGCATATGTTACTGAAGATATGAATTCAAATCATGAAAATCAGGCCTGGATTAATACCAACGCTTCACATCGCTCTAGCGACGAAATAAATGACACCATTGTCAGAAATCTACAAAATCTCATTCCTTTTATTGAAGAGCATCCTGAGACTGAATTTATATTTTTCTATCCACCCTACAGCGCAGCCTACTGGGTGAATGAAAGAATGAATGAGAATGTGGATAACAAGCTTACAATGTACGAAAATTCCATAGAGCAGCTGCTAAATTATGATAATGCAAAAGTCTATTTCTTTATGGATGACTATGAACATATAGGGGATCTTGATAACTACAGGGATATGTGCCATTTTAAGCCCGAGATCAACAGATATATGTTAGAATGTATGAATGACGGCAGATTTCTCGTTAAGGATGCATCTTCCTTATCAGAAAGGTTGGATGAACTTGGCAAATATGTTTCTGACTATGAAATGCCGGAAATTACAGAATATGACGAATAAGAACGTTTCAGATCTTTGAAAGGATTAAATATATTATGACAGACGGAATAATTTTTGATGTGGACGGAACGCTGTGGGACTCAACCCCAATAGTCCAGAAGGCCTGGAATAAGGCAATTAAAGATATGGGTATCACAGATGCATCAGTTACCGCGGATATGCTTAAAGGCCTCTTCGGGCTTCCCATGGAGGATATAATAGATGCAATTCTCCCTAATGAAAGTTTAGAAGTCCGTAAGGCGTTCAAACCCCTTTGCTTTTCATATGAACATGAATTCTTAGACAGGGAGCCCGGAATACTTTATCCGGAATTGGAAGAGACACTTGCGATTTTAAGTAAACGTTATCCTCTCTTCATCGTAAGTAACTGTCAGGCCGGATACATCGAACTTTTCTATAAAAAGACAGGTCTTGAAAAGTACTTTAAAGATCATCTTTGTCCAGGGGATACCGGACTTCTGAAGGCAGACAATATTCTTATGGTCAAGGACCGTTATTCACTTAAGAATCCTGTTTACGTGGGAGATACCCACATGGACGAAGAAGCCTGCCGCAAAGCAGGAGTGCCGTTTATCTTTGCCGCCTATGGTTTCGGCCACGGAATAAGCCCCGATTACATCGCAGAAAGCTTCCGTGACCTTGCTGACCTTAGGTTATAACTTTTATTTTTATCAGATTCTTGCAACACCGCTCTTACGAGCTGCCTCAGCTGTTGCCTTCGCAACCGCATCTTTAACCCTGCTGTCAAATGCCGCAGGAAGGATATATGTTGATGAGAGTTCCTCATCGCTGACAAGTCCTGCAATCGCATATGCGGCAGCAACCTTCATCTCATCGTTAATGTCTGAAGCTCTTACATCCAGTGCACCACGGAAGATACCAGGGAAACAAAGCACATTATTTACCTGATTCGGGTAATCACTTCTGCCTGTTGAAACAACAGCTGCGCCGGCAGCTATAGCCTCCTCGGGGAATATCTCCGGAGTAGGATTTGCGCAGGCAAAAATTATCGGATCCTTGGCCATAGTCTTAACCATATCACCTGTAAGTGTTCCGGGAGCAGAAACTCCGATAAATACATCAGCACCCTTGATAACATCTGCAAGGCTGCCCTTTTCATGATTAAAGTTAGTGATGGCAGCCATCTCCTCCTTAACAGGATTCAGTCCTTCTCTGCCCTCATAAATAGCGCCCTTACGGTCAGTCATAATAACATTCTTAAGTCCCATGGACATAAGCAGACGAATAATGGCAATACCGGCTGCACCTGCACCTGATGTAACGATCTTAACATCTTCAAGTTTTTTTCCTACAACCTTTAAAGCATTGATAAGACCTGCAAGCGTAATAACTGCTGTACCATGCTGATCATCATGGAAGATTGGAATATCACATCTCTCCTTAAGCTTCTTCTCAATCTCAAAACATCTTGGAGCTGAAATATCTTCCAGATTTACACCTCCAAAACTTCCTGCAAGGAGAGCAACTGTATTTACAATATCATCAACATCCTTGCTTCTTACGCAAAGAGGAATAGCATCAACATCGCCAAAAGCCTTGAACAGTACACATTTACCTTCCATAACAGGCATACCTGCTTCAGGTCCTATATCACCAAGTCCGAGTACTGCTGTTCCGTCTGTAACTACTGCTACAGTATTCCAGCGACGTGTAAGCTCATAACTCTTATTGATATCCTTCTGGATCTCAAGACAGGGCTCAGCAACACCCGGAGTATAAGCCAGACTAAGGGCCTCCTTTGAGTCTACTGCTGCTCGCGTAGTAACCTCAATTTTTCCCTTTAGTTCATAATGCATCTTAAGTGACTCTTTTGCGTAATCCATATTTCTCCTTTCGGCAGACCTGCCAACACAATAACTGAATATTGCCTGATTAAAGCCTAAGAAATTCTATAGGCTATTCACCGGGATTATAACACAAAAAGGCGTGTGAAAAAATGAAAAAACATTTTTCACACGTCTTTTTAGAGGTGCGAGCCGGATTTGAACCGGCGATGACGGTGTTGCAGACCGGGGCCTTACCACTTGGCTATCGCACCAGAATATGAAAATATGAGCACTTGATGTGCTCTATTGCTCTGCGACTCAACTAAACTCATACTGTGCAGAGACTACCTCTATCTGCTCTGCTAGGCTCGAAAATACCTCGCCAAGCATCCAGATAGGTTTATCACTCCCCGAGCAGGACTCGAACCTGCGACATACGGATTAACAGTCCGCCGTTCTACCGACTGAACTATCGAGGATCAT
>R20__coassemble_22_pt1 | contig 115248 bp, 85 predicted proteins | sample R20__metabat2_low_PE_052 | metagenome-assembled genome bin R20 | reverse complement strand
AGTGGAACACCTACTCTAAGGAGTTCATGCAGCATCTTATTTCCGCAACCGAGCGCGGCGTTACCGTTAAACTCGACTACAAGTATGAAAAGAAGAACTACGTAACAACCGTTCCCGCAGGCACCACCATGGACCTTGCGTATGACTACTACGGCCCTCTCTTCATCCAGAACCTGTTCGAAACCACGAAGCTCAACTAATTTTCCGTTGCTCAGCTCCAATATATATGCTAAATTATTACCAAGCAAATTTTCTTTGCTTGGTAATTTTATATTCACGCGAACCACGCGACGAGATTACCAAGTGTCTCTTATCTGATATTTCTATATATCTTTTTGAAAATCTTGCTTAATTACACAACATTAATTTTAGATTGGGCGGGATAAGGATAATACAAACATGCCGCTCAGAGGTGAGGAAAACTATGGCACTTGAAACTGAGGAGCAGCGAACAGGACGAAATAAAGAAACGATTATAAATCATACGTTTATTGAAGGCGGAGAGTTCAGGAAAAAATTTGATGCTATTTCAGATGACAAGGAGCTAAATAAATTAATTTATACTCTTGCTAAAAGGATGCTTATTCACAGAAGCGGAACTCTTTATGAGGATATGTATTGGATTGATTATGATAAATGTGATGTAGTAGCTAAGGAAATTGATTCTCAGATAGAGAGAAAAATAATATATTCTGATGCGACCAAAAAAGTTATAGATAAGTATAAGAGTGCACCGGATAAAACGCTAATAACAATTCATTCTCATCCGAGCAGTTTTCCACCGAGCATCGATGATTTTATGGCAAATTATGACAATGACTATACTCTTGGTTTAGTTATTTGTCATAATGGATCAGTATATATGTATGCCGCTAACGAGTGCATTAACAGCGATTATTATAATTTGGTTGTTGCGGATTATATTAAGGCTGGATATAATGATTTTGAAGCACAGATAAATGCTATTAATGAGATTCAGCAGAACTTCGATATAATGTTTAAGGAGGTAGTTGCATTATGATGATGGAAAATGATGTATATGAAATTCCTGAAAAATACAAAAAGATGACAGCCTCCGAAATAGAAGCTGAAAAACAAAGATTATTTCAGGAAATTAAAAGTAGGCCAACTGAGAAACGTGCTAAAAAAACAGGATGTAAGAAGATAGTATTCAATTTTGGCTAAAGAGGTGATCCTTCGGGATCACCTTTATTATTTTTGAAAGATCATATTCTTGCTTGATTAGTTGGAACCACGGGAAATTAACCTGCGAAACCATTGACCGGGGGGGTCATCGTGCTATCCTTGAAATATTGAAATTATAGTGTTTAACGGTATTTTAAGGAGGTTAAGATGAAGAAGTTTAAAGAGATTATGGCTGCAATACTTGCGGTTGTGCTGGCTGTTGCGGCTGTTGCTGTATATGCACCGACTGAGGCGCATGCAGCTACGAGTCATGTGACAAAATTAACGGTTAATGCTAGTAGTTCAGATTCAATCAGTCTTGTTTCGTGGGAAGTAGATCCGAACAGTATTGTTGCAGTTGACGAGGGTATGACCATCACGGTAAAGAACGAGGGTAATACATCCATTAGTGCTAAGTGTATATACAAATATGATGGTACAGAATTAGAAAGTAGTACTTTTTCTAATATAGTAGGACCGTATAGTGACGAGAGATCTGATACTTGGACATCTAAAACCATTAATAAATGGTTTACAAATGAAAACCTAACTAGGCCTGCCAATCTCGGAGTTAAATATTCATACAAAATTGATAAATCAGAAAAAGATCCTGTTCAGGTTATTGTGACATTCTATGATGCCGATAAGGTAGCACCTGCATCAGATGCCGCATCCTCATCAAACGTAACTGCTCATGTCCACACCTGGAAGTACGGCACGATCTTCGATGCTACAGAAGATACTGACGGCCTTGAAGGCTACTACTGCTCATGTGGCGCTAATAAGGAAACAACCATAATTCCTTCAATAACCGCAATATACAAGAACAGATACACCCAGATGGACCAGGCAGGTAAGGGCGAGGTTATTACCCTTAAGATGGGAGAGTGGAACACCTACTCTAAGGAGTTCATGCAGCACTTAATTTCTGCAACCGAGCGCGGTGTTACCGTTAAACTCGACTACAAGTATGAGAAGAAGAACTACGTAACAACCGTTCCCGCAGGCACCACCATGGACCTTGACTACGACTACTACGGACCGCTCTTTATCCAGAGCATGTTCGAAACCACACAGCTCAACTAAGAATGACATTGCGACCTCTCAGTCGCCTTCGGCGCCAGCTCCCCTTGGAGCAGTACCAAGCGAGGTCCTTTCGAGCTTTTGGTACTGCCCATGCGACAGGTCTCGGACGAGGTTCTTCACGAGTCCGCTAAGACCGAACCGCTGGAGGGGAGCCAAGTTAAAAACGTCACTCCTGGGCACCAGTTCCCATTTTTTGGGGGAGCTGTCTGTGGAGCAGACTGAGTAGGTATTCTCAGCATTTTAGGCATAAAATGGCAGTCAGGAAATATATGCCTAAAACTTGCGCTCCGAAGAGGCACAGTGGGAGCTTACAAAATACCCCCGCCACCTGATCTTTCAAGTGGCGGGGGTAACTGTTAATATTCACTGCCAATTTGCAGCTGTCAATCGTCTTTCGTTTATTTACACATTTATTTGCGCTCAATATCATTTGCCGAATACCAGGTGGTGCCAACGGTCTTTCCGTCTCTCATCAGCATACGATATTCGTAATATCCATCTATCTCATTTTTCCTGATCATATAGATCGTTGCGCTGAAGGTGGATTTATGAAACATTGTGTTATAAACCTCAACGGCCTGGCCGACTGAGTACATGGGCTTTTCTCCCATATCATTATTTGCATCGCCGCGATTACCGCCGGTGATATTTGCACACTTCTCATCGCTTAGCTGCTTTGTTTCATAATCGTTTTCCATATTTTTATACTCCTTCAATATCAAAACTAAATGTCCGACTGACATCCGTCACCTCGTAAGCACTGGAAACGGCGGGGGTTCCTGCTACTATCTGTTCATTAAGATGATATTACTACCGCAGCAGGTGTACTCCTGCAACTCCTTCTTAGGTAAGTAAACGTTAATATTAGCGCCGCCTGATACATTTTCAAGTTCGCTTTCGCTAAGTGCGTTCATCTTGATCTCGTTATTCTGTGTTTTGATTGTCTTTGTTTCGTTTTTCATGATTTTAGCTCCCATTTCTTTATTTTAAACATTATACTTAAGGTGCGATGCCAAATTCGTTTCATCATTTCCTGCAACGCACATTAGCAATAATAATACCCAATATGTTGCAGAAGTGTTGCACTTTTGACACCGGCATAAAAATATCAGTGACTTACGATCTCAAATCGGAAAACCAAGTGGAATTAATTGGAGGTAATTATGAAGCGCTGCAAATGGTGCAATTTAAATAATCCACTGTACGTTGCCTATCATGACGAGGAGTGGGGCGTGCTTAGGACGGATGATCAGTATCTCTTTGAGATGCTCATACTTGAATCCTTTCAGGCGGGCCTCTCCTGGGAGTGCATATTAAATAAAAGAGAGAGTTTCCGCAAGGCCTATGATGGCTTCGACATAATGAAGGTCTGCGAATATGATGATAAAAAGATAGAAGAACTTAAAAAGAATCCGGGTATAGTAAGGAATCGCCTTAAGATCATCGCGAGCATAAGCAACGCCCGTATATTTAGGCAGATCGTTAAGGAGTACGGAAGTTTCTGGGACTATCTTAAAAATATGGGCTGCGGCGAGATCATTTATGAGACGGATAAAACAACGAATGAGCTTTCGGATGCCATATCAAAGGACCTAAAGCGCCGGGGCATGAAATTCGTAGGCAGCACCATCATCTATGCTTACCTGCAGGCCATTGGCGTAGTGAACTCCCATGATGCGGAGTGCTATAAATATATAGGAGGATGAAAGTTCGCAATGCTGTTGCTGAGCGCTTCAACAAGTGTACTGAGACGGAAATGACAAATAATAACATACGTTATTAATGTTATGTAATCTTGACCGGGGGGGTCAACATGCTATGCTCCGTTCGGACGATTTGAGAAGATTGGTTCTGGATATAAGAAGAACATAAGGAATAGGAGCGTGGACATGATGAAAACAATTAAAAAGATATTAGCAACGATACTTGCGCTTGCGGTTGTAGCCACAATGATACCGGCAGTTGATGCAAGGGCGGAGGAGACTCAATTAGTTAAAGAAATACATGTGAAATTTAGTGACGGCAAAATAACATATGAAGATAATGGTGGAACTGCAACGGATGCCGGAGCTTCCTATACCTTCAGTCAGAAAAAGGGATCTTCAGACCTTATGCTTCTTAGAGCAGTTGGGGATGGTATCAAATATACCCTTGAATTCGTTGATGCAACCGGTAGAGTTTTTGAAGGCAAGGCAAATGCTGAGTGAGGTCCAGATGCCGGACAAATTGTGTTTTATACTTTATATGAGGATAGTAAAACTGAAGGTGCAGATAATTGGTTCTGGCATAGTGTGAATGGCGGCACTTCTCTCCCTTATGCTGACTACGCAGATTTCAGCAGATGGCTTAACCACTACGGATATTACGAAATCCCTGACACCCTCTATATCACAATAAAAGAGTTTAAAGATGCAAATGATAATTATCACATGCAGGTTATTTTTAATGTAGCGATCCCGGATCCAACTGCTCCTCATACCCATAACTGGAAGTACGGCACGATCTATGATGCTACGGAAGATACTGACGGCCTTGAGGGCTACTACTGCTCATGCGGCGCTACTAAGGACACATCACCTATCCCTTCCATAACCGCTATCCTTAAGAACAGATTCATCCAGATGGACCAGGCAGGAAAGGGCGAGGTTATTACCCTTAAGATGGGCGAGTGGAACACCTTCTCTAAGGAGTTCATGCAGCACCTTATTTCTGCAACCGAGCGCGGCGTTACCATTAAGCTCGACTATAAATATGAAAAGAAGAACTATGTAACAACCATTCCCGCAGGTACCACAATGGATCTTGACTACGACTACTATGGTCCCCTCTTCATCCAGAGCATGTTCGAGACTGAGAAGCTTAACTAAGAATGACGGAGTGACCTCTCAGTCGCCTGCAAGCTCAAAAATTTTCTATCCTGCAACACTTTTGCAACAACTTTCGTGGTATCATTAAACCATCAAAAACACACCCGCCCGGGCAGTAATAAACCGCCGACAGAAGCAGTAATAAACCGCTAACAGAAGCAGTAATAAAACCGCCAACAGAAGCGATAATAAAGGTGACAACATAAGAACCATAAAGCGACTCGGGCAATCGATATAAAATCTAACACGAAGGAGGACAAAAGTATGACAGATTACAGAGAAAAGGAAATGAACATCATTAACGAAGAAGAACTTAATGCAGTTACCGGCGGAGATAACGGAGATACGAAGTGGGAAACGGAGCACGATACACCTCTTTATCATGTAGGAGATACAGTTTATGTATATGATACGCCATTCCATATAGGTTCAACGGAAGCAAAGGTAGTAGAGGCAAACGGGCTTTGGTCTTTAGATTATCAGTTAAAAAAGAGAGAATGGCGTTACATTGTACAGTATAAGAACGGCAAAAAGAAGGAAGTAACAGCCGACCGTATTAAAAATAAAAATAAATAAAAATTTTTGTTGACAAATGAAATTAAAAAGTTTATAGTACGTAAATGTAAAGCAAAGGCGCTTTGGAATTTTCCAAGGCGCTTTTTTTATTGCACAGGGCAACGAAAATAAATTGCCCTAAAAAAGAAGCTAATAAGTTTCATTTTGAATCCCTCTCATAGCAGAAGCAAAGGCGCTTCGGGTTTACCCGGAGCGTCTTTTTTGCTTCCGGAATGCGGCAACAACCGAAGCGCAGGAAACAGCCAAGAAAGAAGCGCAGGCAACGGCCAAGGGCCGAAAGAGAATCCACCAACAGGAATGAAACCAAGCAGGTATATATTTATCGAAAGGAGATTACATATATGGCAACAAAGGTACCCGAGATGTACGGAAGTCTCGTATTCAATGACAAGATCATGAAGGATAAGCTTCCCAAGGACATCTACAAGGCATTAAGAAAGACAATCGAGAAAGGAACTCACTTAGAGCTGGATGTTGCGAACGCAGTTGCGATCGCAATGAAGGAGTGGGCAGTTGAGAACGGAGCAACACACTTCACTCACTGGTTCCAGCCCCTTACAGGATATACAGCTGAGAAGCACGATTCCTTTATTTCACCTACAGATAACGGTGAGGTGATCATGGAGTTCTCAGGCAAGGAGCTTGTTAAGGGCGAGCCTGATGCTTCTTCATTCCCCTCAGGCGGCATCAGAGCTACCTTCGAGGCAAGAGGATATACGGCATGGGATCCTTCATCACCTGCATTTATAAAGGACGGAACCTTATACATTCCCACAGCCTTCTGCTCATACACAGGCGAGGCACTTGATAAGAAGACACCTCTTTTAAGATCAATGGATGCTTTAAGCAAGGAGGCAACTAAGGTATTAAACCTTTTAGGAAATACAGAGGTTGAATCAGTAACAACAACAGTTGGTCCTGAGCAGGAATACTTCCTTATTGATAAGGAAGATTATAAAAAGAGAAGAGATTTAAGATTTACAGGAAGAACACTTCTCGGAGCTCCCGCACCTAAGGGCCAGGAGATGGACGACCACTACTTCGGTTCAATAAGACCAAGGGTTTCAGCTTACATGCATGACCTTGATGAGGAACTTTGGAAGTTAGGAATTCCCGCAAAGACCAAGCATAATGAGGTTGCTCCTGCACAGCACGAGCTTGCACCTGTATTTGATACAACCAACGTAGCTGTAGATCATAACCAGCTTACAATGGAGATAATGAAGAAGGTTGCTGAGAAGCATGATCTTGTTTGTCTGCTTCATGAAAAGCCCTTCGCCGGAATCAACGGTTCAGGTAAGCACAATAACTGGTCAATGTCAACCAACACAGGAGTTAACCTTCTTGATCCCGGTAAGACTCCTGCTGAAAATACACAGTTCCTGGTATTCCTTGCAGCAGTAATAAAGGCAGTTGATGAGTACTCAGACATGATGAGATTATCAGTTGCATCTGCAGGAAACGACCACAGACTTGGAGCTAATGAGGCACCCCCTGCTATCATCTCAATCTTCTTAGGTGATGAGCTTACAGCAGTCATCGATTCAATCGAGAATGACACCTTCTTTAAGAAGGATGCATCAGTTGTAATGGAGATGGGAGCTTCGGTAATCCCTCACTTTACCAAGGATACAACAGATAGAAACAGAACATCGCCTTTTGCCTTCACAGGTAACAAGTTCGAATTTAGGTCCTTAGGTTCATCTGCTTCAGTTGCAACACCTAATATCATTCTTAACACTGCTGTTGCAGACGCTCTTTCAGAGTTCTACGATCAGCTTAAGGATGTTTCAAAGGAAAGATTCGATGAGGCAGTTCACGAACTCATTAAGGCAACCATCATCCAGCATAAGAGAGTTATCTTCAACGGTAACGGATATGCAAATGACTGGGTAGTTGAGGCTGAGAAGAGAGGCTTATATAACCTTAAGTCAACTGTTGATGTTCTTCCCAAGCTTCTTGAGAAGAAGAATATCGATCTCTTTACCAAGCACGGCATCTACACAGAGACAGAGATAAGGTCACGTTACGATGTGCTCCTTGAGAATTATTCGAAGACACTTCACATTGAGGCCTGCACACTTAAGGATATGATCTATCACGACTTCATGGGTGCTGCTTCGAAGTTCATGGATGGCCTTACAGCAAGCATTTTAGCTAAGAAGCAGGTTTCAAGCGCTATCTCAACTGCCGCTGAGGAGTCTATGCTTACAAAGATATCAGCTAAGTACGAGGCTTTAGCTAAGGAAACAGAAGCACTTGAGAGCGATATCGCAAAGGCAGAGGGCATGGAGGAAGGCCTTGAAATGGCAGCTTTCTACCACGATGTTATCTTCGAGGATATGCTCAAGGTAAGAGAGATTGCAGACTACATCGAGAGCTACATTCCCGATGAGGATCTTCCTTATCCTACATACTCACAGATTCTGTTTTATGTTTAAGTAAATGCTCGAAGAAACATAACAGCAGAAAATGACACGAGTGTCAATAAGTACGGCTCATGTTAACACCCTAATTAGCATGCTGTGCTTTTAACACAAACCCATATATATAATCTTACGCAGGGGCGCGTTTCGGCAATTGCCGGACGCGCCTTTGTAGATTATAGGACTTAGATGGCAGACCGAAATCGGCAGTCTCATATGGGTATAAAGATATTAACATCCGGCAAAGGGCCGGAAACAAGGAGGAGATTTATTATGGATTTACAGGAAATTCTAAGCGCAGTCGATGCGGAAGTATACGGCGTCTGGTTCCTTATAGGAGCTGCGTTCGTATTCTGGATGCAGGCAGGCTTCGCAATGTGTGAGGCAGGCTTCACCAGAGCAAAGAATACCGGTAACATTATCATGAAGAACCTTATGGATTTCTGTATAGGTACTGTGATGTGGTTTATAATCGGTTATTCACTTATGCTGGGTGATGGAGGTAACGGCTTCGTCGGCGGACTTGATTTCAAGGTACTGACCGATTTCGCTAACTTCAGGGATAACTGCTCAGCATTCGTTTTCAACCTGGTATTCTGTGCAACAACAGCAACCATCGTATCAGGTTCAATGGCAGAGAGAACCAAGTTTTCTTCATACTGTGTATACTCAGCCATTATTTCAGCAGTAATTTATCCTATCGAAGCTCACTGGACATGGGGCGGCGGCTTCTTAGCGCAGTGGGGCTTCCACGATTATGCAGGTTCTAACTGTATCCACATGGTAGGTGGTATCTGTGCCATGATCGGTGCAGCAATGTTAGGACCCAGAATCGGTAAGTTCGTTAAAGATAAAAACGGCAAGGTAACGAAGGTTAACGCCTTCCCCGGACACAACTTAACAATCGCTGCCTTAGGTGTATTCATCCTCTGGCTGGGCTGGTACGGCTTCAACGGTGCAGCTGCAACTGATATTGCAACCTTAGGTTCTATATTCCTTACAACTACAGTAGCTCCCGCAGTTGCAACAGTTACATGTATGATCTTTACATGGGTTAAGTACGGTAAGCCTGATGTTTCAATGTGTCTTAACGCTTCCCTTGCAGGACTTGTAGCCATCACGGCTCCCTGTGATGTTACAGACTGTCTCGGTGCTGCAATCATCGGTCTTGTAGCCGGCTTACTTGTAGTATTCGGTGTATGGTTTAACGATAATGTTACACACGTTGATGACCCCGTTGGTGCAGTTGCAGTTCATATGTTTAACGGTATCTGGGGAACAATAGCCGTAGGACTTTTCGCAACAGCTTCAGCTCCCGGCTTTGAAATTGCAGGTATTGATGAAGGACTTTTCTACGGTGGCGGCTTCACACAGCTTGTTAAGCAGTTAGGTGGTATGGCAGTTACGGCTGCTTGGACAGTAGTTACCATCACGATCGCATTCCTCATTATTAAAAAGACCATCGGTCTTAGGGTTTCAGAGGAAGAAGAGATCATCGGTCTTGACAGAACAGAGCATGGTCTTCCTTCAGCATATGCAGGCTTCTCAATCATGGATATTTCTAACACAATGACCATGGATGTTAATGAGAACACCAACTTAGGTAATGATGATTACGAAACAGCCTCTGAGGTTCAGAAGAAGGCAGCAGTTTCAGTTGCTATGGCACCTGATCTTACTACCGGAATCCACAAGGTTGTTATCATAGCAAAGCTTACAAAGTACGATTCACTTAAGAAGGCAATGAATGACTTAGGTGTAACCGGAATGACAGTAACTCAGGTAATGGGCTGTGGCGTTCAGAAGGGCGCAGGCGAGATGTACCGTGGAGTTGAGGTCGATGCAACCTTACTTCCCAAGGTTAAGGTTGAGGTTGTTGTAAGCGAGATCCCTGTAGAGAAGGTAATAGAGGCAGCCAAGAAGGCTCTCTATACCGGCCATATCGGAGATGGAAAGATATTCGTCTACAATGTGGATAAGGTCGTTAAGATCCGTACAGGTGAAGAAGATTTCGACGCCCTCCAGGACGTGGAATAAAATGAAGTGAGTGTCAAAAGTTCCTTTTGCCACTCACTGATGCACCCGGATTGCTTCATTGCTGCGCAATTCCCGCAATCCTCGAACACCTCAAGCTTTCATAAAATGCCATGAAAGGCATTTCATTCCGCTTTCGGTGTCCGGCGTGTCAATAAGTCAAAAATGCTCATCTGAGCAAGCTCAATCGCAATTTTGACTTTTGACACTTGCATCATATAATTACATATTTTCTTAATCCAGGGAGACCGCAGTTAATCTGCGGTCTCTTTGTATGTTATAATAAATAAAAAATGTAACGGAGGAAAATTATGCGATACACACTTGAAAACGACCTTTTAAAAATAGAAATTGATTCAAAGGGCGCAGAGATTAAGTCAGCCCATGATAAAAAGACAGGTCACGAATATATGTGGCAGGCTGACCCCACCTTCTGGGCCCGCACTTCACCTATCCTTTTCCCTATTGTAGGGTCACTTAATAACGAGACCTATCGCTTTGATTCTAAGGAATATAACATGAAGTCCCACGGCTTTGCCAGGGACACCGAATTTGCATTAGTTTCCCAGAGTGATAAAGATATATGGTTTGAGATAAATGACACTGATGTCACTTATGAAATATATCCCTTCCACTTTAAACTTAAGGTTGGCTATGAATTAGAGGGAAAGACACTTAAGGTTAAGTGGAACGTATATAACCCGGGCCAGGACAGAGATGATGAAAACTTATATTTTTCAATAGGAGCACATCCTGCCTTTAACTGTCCCATCCACGGAGAAGAAAATAAAGAAGGCTACAGATTATACTTCGGAGAAGGAAAAACAGAGCTTCACCATCATGGCAATTTAACAGGCACCTGCACCCACGAGGACATAACCCTTAAGCTTGATAACGAAAGGGCATATATCACGAAGGATTTCTTTGACAGGAGCACCTATATAATCGAGAATAAGCAGCTTGATACAATTGCAATAGAAGAGCCAGACGGAAAAAGGATCGTTACCGTTAATTTTGATACACCCCTTGTTGCTGTATGGTCTCCGGTTAAGGGAAAGAATGCTCCCTTTATCTGCATAGAGCCCTGGTGGGGAAGAGCAGATTATAACGACTATGAGGGAACCCTTGAAGAGAGGGAATACGGAAACGTCCTTTCCAAAGGAGAGGAATTTAACAATACCTACAGCATCACCTACGGCGCCTAAAGCAACAAATGCCTGATGCAACGAACGCATGACTGAATCGGCACACCACAAACGCAGGGAAATACATGAAATTACTCACAATAATCCTACTTGCAATCTTAATAATAATCATAATAATATTTGCCATTGCAGCCTACCTTGCCCGCTTTATGGCCCGTCCCAAGCTTCAGACCAGAGAGTCTGAAACTAACTATGCCAAGGAAAACGGCCTCTGGGATGATTACGATAAACTCCAGACACAGACCTATGATATAACCTCCTTCGACGGATATCTTTTGAAGGCTGAATTCATACCGGCACCAGGAGGAAGCACCGTGGCAGGAAGACAAACCACCGATGCAGGAAAGCAGACCACCGGCGCAATTAAGGATGCTACAGCCGGGAAATCTGACAAGTATGTCATAATTTCCCACGGCTACAGCGGAAACCGCTTCGGCTCAGTTAAGTATGTTAATCTTTATCGGAAGCTTGGCTTTAACTGCCTGATATTCGATAACAGAGGACATGGCGAGAATATGAAGGCTCCCTGCACAATGGGCTATAAGGAAAGCAGGGATTTAATGAGCGTTATCGACCATGTCTATGAGCGCTTTGGTGATGATATCACATTAGGCCTGCACGGAGAGTCCATGGGCTCAGGCATGACGGTAAATGCCCTTCAGTATTCCCCTAAGGTTAAGTTTATAGTAAGCGACTGCGGCTACAATGACCTTAAGGCGCTTTTAATGGACCTTGTTGGAAGAAAGGCTCCCTTTGCGAAATTCATAGTCTATCCGGCGAGCCTTATCTCAAAGATATTCTACGGCTACTATATTTCCGAGGTATCACCCAAGCGATATGTTGCCTACAATGAGATCCCCATCCTCTACGTGCATGGCCGGGAGGATAGATTCATTCCCGTGCATCACGCCCAGGAGATGTTTGAGCTTAATAACGCCCATGTAAGGAACACCGGAAGGGGAACCTGCAAACTCTCTATTTATGAAAACGCTCACCACGCGGGAAGCATCGTAACTGACAGGGAAGGATATCTTAATATGCTTCGGGATTTCCTTGAAGGCATCGGGATAATCTGATATACTTAATTTAGATTTTTTTGGAGGTAAGCTTATGGCTTCAGGATTTTTATTACTTGCAGGCGGACTGCTCATTGTTATCGTAGCGGTTGTTATATCAGTTGTTTCCACCATGGTTTCTACCTTTGCGGCAGTTACTGATGATGAGGAAGAGGACTGACCAGTATTTTAATTACAGACTTTATTAAGAGATACCTTCGGGTGTCTCTTTTTGGCATTATGAGGCAAATATATGGATAAATATATTAAGAACCGAATCACATACAACGGAATAGGCAGCACTGACGAAGATATGGCTCTGCTTTTCGAATGCATGGAGAATTTCGGAAACGGCGATTTTTCATATGTTAACAGGGAAGATTTTGATGAGCCCCAGATAGGTGATATGTTTAACAGAATGCTTAAACTCTCTCTGGACCGTAATAATAAATACCTTGCCCGTATAAATGATGCCCAGTACCGTATAGGTGACAGCACCTGCCTTAAGAATATGCTTGAACTCATATCCACCCAGCAGGAGATAGCCGAGGTGCTCAGTCAGTATCGGGAATCGGCAGATGACGGGGAGTTTTCCACTGATGACGTGAACAGGGAATTTTTAATGCTGTCTAAAGAGATCAAAAACACCTTCCTTCCCTGCATCAAAGAAGTACGTAAGTCTATGTTTTTGCTTGATGGAATGCTTAACGGCGGAGAGATGGACGCAAGTGAGGAAATAAGAAAGAGACTTTCCGTTGTATCGGAGAGCCTTTATAGTATGACTGACCGTATAAGCGATATGTCAGAAGATGCTGAGAAACTTTATGAGGTTTTAGATAAGAATTCCAGATTCAATGAGACCTTCCTCGAAAGCGTTGATTCAATAGTTAAGTCCTATAAGGAGCTTTCAAGCGAATGCCTTGATACGGGAAGATATCTTATAAGGATATCAAGAGATGTGGACAATTCCAGAAATGATATGTTCCGCCATAATTCAAAGCCCACACTTCATGATGAGCTGCGTGTCTATGATGTTGATCATTTAACCCTTACCTGGCGTTTATATAACAATATAGTTGAGTTTGAATCACTGAGGCTTACCCAGGTTAATAACCCCGAAAGCTGCAAATTCGGTAAGTGGGTCCAAAAATCAAAGGATTCCGATGCAGGATATGTTTCAACGCCCGAATTCAATGCTGTTGTGGAGGCCCACCTTGCACTACATGAAACATCAGTTAAGTGTTTCGAAGCAAAGCAGCAGTATGACAATGCCCTTGCAATGAAATATTTCGAAGAGGCCCTTAAGAAGTACGAGGCCTTCCACCTAGCCCTTGAAGCGCTACATGAGCGCTTAAGAGAACTTGGCATTACAGATGAAACTGATGTCTGGAAATTCAGGGGATAGACCCTGTACTTAAGTTATCTAGGGGATTATCTCAATACATTTCTTGGGAAGCCACTTAAGGAGTATCGCATTAAGATCCCGAACCTCTATGGGCTTTGCCAGGAAATCATTCATACCTTCATCCAGGAAAAGCTGTTTAGCCTCGCCTGCAACGTTGGCAGTAAGGGCTATTATGGGCATGTTGTCATATTTGGTGTGGAAACGACGTATGATTCTGGTGGTATCAATACCGTCAAGCTCCGGCATCATATGATCCATGAACACTAAATCATAGTGAGAAGAGGTTATCTTTTCAATGGCCTGCTTTCCTGAAATGGCCTTATCAGGCTTTATTCCTACTCTTTCCAGTAATTTTTCAGCAACCCTTAAGTTAATAGGAGTATCATCAACCAGGAGCACTGATGCGCCGTGGACCATGAAATGAACCTCGGAAGGAGTGGATATGGAATCAATGTCCGGAGTAATGCCCTGAGCCTTATTTAGGCAGTTATAGATAAGGTTTTTAAGGTTAATGGTGTATATGGGAGCCTTGATGGTCTCTATTTTTGTATGATCCTTTAATATGGCAGGTCTTTCTTCTCCGGTTATAAGGCACACGTGAAGATTTCTATTTTCATTCATGAGGCCTTCTAAGAATTCGATATCATCGCTTTCCATATCTTTATCCTCCTCAACGAGAAGGAAGCACTCAAGGGATGAGTTATCCCTGATCCAGTGCATGAGCTTCTCCAAAGCATCTGAATCAAATTCAAGAAAGGCGCAGGAAATTCCCAGCATATCCGATACATGAACAAGGTGCTCAGAGCGCAATGTGGGCTTAGCCATATTTAATATGGCGATATTCTTTGCATTTTCAACAAAGGCACAGGGAGTGTTTGAAGGAACCTCCTGGGGGATACTGAAGGAGAAGACGGAGCCTACACCGAATTTACTTGAAACAGATACATTTCCGCCCATAAGCTCTGTAAGCTGCTTCACTATCGCAAGGCCTAAGCCCGTTCCTTCTATGCTTCGATTTCGCTTACTATTCACCTGCGTGAAGGACTGGAAGAGCCTTCCCAAGTCTTCTGATTTAATTCCTATACCGGTATCCTCAACCGAAACATTCAGTATTGTATTTTTCTCATTCTGGCGCTGATGGGAGATAACTATGCGGACAGAGCCGCTTTCCGTGAACTTAACGGCGTTATTTGCAAGGTTTATTATTATCTGCTGGATCCTTGAACTGTCACCGATGAGATGCTCAGGGATGGTGGGATCAACATCAACTAAGAGTGAAACAGAATCCTTCTTTGGAAGGAGACGGTTTGAGATTATTGAATTTACGTTGCTTATAAGCTCGGGCAGGGAATATTCCTCAGGAAAGATATCAAGCTTTCCGGAGTTTATCTTTGAGTAGTCAAGAATATCGTTTATTATCCTAAGAAGCGCCTTGCCTGATGACTGTATCTCTTTAACATGCTCATAGGCCTCGGCAGACATATCTTCCTTAAGGGCTATCTCGGCCATACCGATGACCGCATTCATGGGAGTCCTGATCTCGTGGGACATATTGGCCAGGAAGTCATCCTTAAGAGAACTTGCCTTTAACATTTCTTCATTGGAACGCTCTGTATTAAGGCGGCCGTTTGCGGCATTTGATATGATGAGCGCCATTGTATACATGAAATCAGAGGCTTTCATTATGCTAAAGATATCGGAAGTGTGCTTTTCCTTAAGGGCACTCATTAAAAGCTCAGGATCAAGATCGTAGTCTCCCGCAATTTCCGTAAGTTCTTCAAGCGAGGGAAGACTTTCGGGAAGCATTCCGCCTACCATACAGGCAACGGTTAATCCGTCTATTATAATGGGAGAAGAGAATTCAAGGAGCCCCATATGGCAGTAATAGATACTTGCCTTTTCACGCTTTCCTGCTTCATTTGCGCCGTAGACATGGCATTCACGGCAGAGCATGCAGGCCTTTTTGTTATTTTTAACAAGCTCATCACAGTACCTGTCATTGCCGGACTTTTTGGTTATGGGATTGCCCTCGAGATCTATGGTAACGGCTGACATTCCCGTCATTTCGTGGAAGGAATCCTGCACACGCTGTAATTCATCTATATTAAGCCATTTTAAAAGCTCTTTTTTGTATTCCTTACTTCCTTGCATATTGCCTCCGGGATGAGAGTCTTTTAAGACATTTACTCCCTGTATCTTTAAAACAGTGTCTTAACAAGATACTGATATATTTCCTGATTATGCTTATTCCAGTTATCGCAGATGCGGATCGCGGTTTCCTCAATGGGAACGGAGAGTGTCAGATCCAAAAGCTTTATATCTTTATCCATCGCAACAAGGTGTGACTCGTATTCGCCGCTTGTTGCCTTGTAATAATCAGCGGTTATCGAAACTTCATTTCGAAGCTCTATCTGGTTCTTCTTAAAATAATCGTTTATTTCCTGCTTGATGTCGGAATTGATGTCGTTTTCAAAGAAATGGATGGCATCCTTGCCTTCCTTGGTAAGCTTAAGGTGGGTCCTGTTCCTGTAGGACTGGGCCGTTACAAGCTTGGCATCAAGAAGATCCCCTATGACCTCCTGAAGTGTCATGAAGTTAGTATATTCCTTCTCCAGTATGAAGTCGCCGATCTGGGCCTTCGTAAGGGGGAAGTCCACCCGGTCAAGCATGTAGAGAACTATTAATTTATATGGTGTTAATTTATCTGTCATTTTAGTCTCCGGAGTTTTGCTTTTTTTGCAAATATATCTTTTTAACCCTTGATGGAAGTGAAAGAAGGGACTTGACTAATACAGTCAATATACTTATCACTAAGATCTCGCATATGAAAAGCACAAGCACGTTCATATTGCTGAAGGGACGTCCTGCAACCTGAAGGGTCATATAGTCAACCACCACATGGTGTATCAGGAAGAATTCGTAGGTATAGCCACATAGGAAGGTTATGACCTTCATGACCTTCGGTATCTTTTTAAACACATCCTCAAGTCCCCTGAAGAAGAGGAATACGGCAAGGATCTGGGAAAGTATCATCAGATTGTCGTTTATGCCTAAGGGGTTAGGATAAAGAAGATAGAAAAGTATCACCGGAATGCCCACGCCGAAGGATATCCACTTGGGTATCTTATCGATTATGAGGATAAGGAACATCCCGAGGAAGAAATCGTATATCTTTACCGTGAAATTAACATATCCCGGGTTCGTTGCAGCATAGGGAAGCAGGTGGTAGGTTGCGATCGTCACTATATAGTAGATGGTTGCAATCACGAAGGTTACGTACTTATTCTTAAGAAGCGCCCATCTTATGATTGGGAAAAGGATATACATAAGCATAAGTGCGCCCAGGAACCACTCGCCTATTCCCAGTGAAAAGGTGGAAACGCCGAAGGAACTTAGATAGGCATCCATTCCAAGCAGCGTAAATATAAAGCTAAGGGGATGAAGCGTCCTGTTATAGACACCGCTTAGGCTTTCGCCGCTTAGTGCCATGAAGGCAAGAAGGTAAAGCACGTACACCAGGTAAAAGGGCACCAGGATCTTAAGGAAACGCTTCTTAAAATAGTCCTTGATATCAAAGGGGGACTTGTCCTTAGTAGACAACATAAGGCCCGCACCGGACATCATGAAGAAAATGCCGACGCTGACCTTTGCAATGTGCATGTTTGAATTTTGAAAAAGATATACTACGGAATCAAGCTGGCGTATTCCCTTCTGATAGAGGGCAAAGACCATATGGTAATATACGATCCCCGCCATGCATAGAAGCCTGAGCACATCCATGAAATAATATCTTTTTTTCATTAGCGGTTTATGAATTTTCGTCTTCTATATATTTAAGCGCTGTCTTTAAGTCCTTAACTCCAACGAAGGTTGCAGGGAAGGAAAGACCGCTTTTAAGAGATACCTTAAAGGGTGAATATTTTTCCACGTAAACGGCGTTTACTATGGTTTTGGTGCTTATGAGCGCAAAATGGGTATACATACATATGAGCTCGAAAAAGTTATAGATATCGGTAAGGATCGGAACGCAGGTGCCGTCCTTTAAGTATACGTTAACGAACTGCTTGTCAGTTTCGGCGTATACGATATCATCCTCAAGAACATAGTAGGTCTCGTTCTGATGCCTTAATTCTATGGTGGGAACCTGGTTCTCGGAAATGACCACTGCCTTATCCAAAAGCTCTGAAAGCTCTTTTTTGATTATCGGTTTGTTTAGGAAAAGTATATTGTCGGGATAAGCCTTAAGCTCTTTTACAAGTGATGAATAATCAAGCTTTGAAGAGCAGAGAACTATGGGAGCGGTAACGCCATCGGCACAGAGATTAAGGGCAAACTCAAGCCCGTTCTCGGTATCCTCAACTATATCAATGAAAAAAAGATCGTAGGATTTCCTCTTCGGAAAAAGCTGTGAACCAACCCCGAAGGAATCCGTGTAAAAAACACCTGTCTCTGACTTCCTGGCATCCGACTCGCGCCCTAAAAGACGCTCCAGCTGCTTTCTGTCAGCGACATTGTCATCGCAGATAGCTATATGCATTGTAACCCCTTATATTTAACCCCATATATTTCCGGTGCGTCAGATGCTGTGGATGCTGAACGGACCGAATTTAAGAAACAAAAATAAAATAACCTGAAGAACTAAGATGACCGGCATTCCTATGGTGAATTTAAGGTGCCGTGTTTTATGCCTAAAAATATACATTCCAAGAAGCGACCCTACACTTCCGCCCATTATGGCGATGAGAAAGAGAGTAGCCTCCGGGATCCTGAAGGCGCGTTTCTTTGCCTTCAGCTTGTCAAGCCCCATGATAAGAAAACCTATGATGTTGATTATGGCCAGATATCCGATGATAAAGGCCTGAACCGAAAGATTAGTCATATCCTCAGTATCTTACATCAAAAAACGCCGTATTGCAAACCGATGATTTGCATAAAAATTAGCATATTCATTATAATTATGCATAAATATAAAAATATTGTTGATATTTATGCATTATAGGTGTATAGTTATTCACTGGCGCGATGACATATTTCTTTATTAAATAAGAAACGTTGAGTTTTAGCTTAGATAAGAGTAAAATATAACGGATAATGCGTTCAGGCATTATCATGTATCAATTACGGAGAATTAAGGATTATGAAGACCAATATTTTTATAGACGGCTCAGAAGGAACAACAGGATTAAGGATATTCGAACGTTTCGAAGGCAGGGATGATATTGAACTTATGAAGATAGATCCCGAGAAGCGTAAGGACCCTTCAGAGAGAGCAAAGATGATAAATGCTTCGGATATCACATTTCTTTGTCTTCCCGATGATGCATCAAGAGAGTCGGTATCTTTAGTTACCAATGACAAGGTTAAGATCCTTGACACCTCAACGGCCCACAGAACAGAAGATGGCTGGACCTACGGTTTCCCCGAACTTAAATTAGGTCAGAGGGAAAAGATAAAGGAATCAAAGAGGATCGCAGTTCCCGGCTGCTATGCAACAGGCTTCATATCTTTGGTATATCCCCTTATAGAGTCAGGTCTTATGAGCGCTGACTACCCGGTATCGAGCTTTGCTCTTTCAGGCTATTCAGGTGCCGGAAAGAAAGCAATCGCAGTATACGAAGGCCCCGATAAGCCGGAGGAGTTTAACTCTCCCAGGGAATATGCCCTTACACAGAAGCATAAGCATCTTAAAGAGATGCAGAAGATAACGGGACTTAAGAGGACACCTCTTTTCAGCCCTATAGTTGATGATTATTATTCGGGAATGTTCGTATCCGTTCCCCTTTATACGGACATGTTAAATGGCGTTTCATCTCCTGAAAAGGTGCATGAAATGTTCGTAAAGCACTACGAGGGTGAGAAGTTCATCCATGTGATGCCCTATGGCGCAGAGAGCGAGACGAACGGCTTCATCGGAGCCAACAACCGCTCAGGCTGGGACGGACTTGAAATCTTCGTAACAGGCAATGAGGAAAGGATAGTGGTTACCTCCCGCTTTGATAATCTGGGCAAGGGAGCATCAGGTGCAGCAGTACAGTGCATGAATATCCTGCTTGGCTGCGATGAAGCGAAGGGACTTAATTTATAAATGGCAGACTTTACCGTAGAAACAATGACAATTGAAAACTATGAGGGTGTTAAGGCCTTATGGATGACCATTAAGGGCTTCGCCATAAGGAGCATTGACGACTCCTATGTGGGAGTTGAGAGATTCCTTAAAAGAAACCCCTCCACATCTGTTGTTGCCATTTCAAACGGCGAGATCGTGGGCGCGATCCTTTGCGGTCACGACGGCAGAAGAGGATGTCTTTACCACGTATGTGTCCGTGAGGACATGAGACGGCGCGGAATCGGGAAGGCTATGGTTGTTAAGTGCATGAATGCCCTTAAAGCCGAGAACATAAGCAAGGTTTCACTTATAGCTTTTTCCACCAATGATATAGGAAATGCCTTCTGGAAAGAGATAGGCTGGACCAAAAGAGAAGATCTTAATTACTATGATTTCGTCCTGAATGAGGACAATATCATCAGATTCAATAATTAAAGGAGCGCATTATGAAATTCATCGAAGGCGGCATCACAGCACCTATTGGCTTCGAGGCAGCAGGTATCGAGGCAGGTATTAAATACGAAAACCGTAAGGATATGGCTATCATCTATTCAAAGGAGCCCTGCACCGTTGCAGGAACCTTCACCTCGAATAAGGTTAAGGCTGCCCCTGTTAAGTGGGACATGGCTATAGTAAATGATTCACCCTATGCCCAGGCAGTTATAGTTAACACAGGTATCGCCAATGCAGGCACAGGTTCAGAGGGAATGAAGTACTGTAAGGAAACCGCCAAGGAGGCTTCGAAGGTATTGGGAATCCCTGAGAATGCTGTACTTGTAGGCTCAACCGGAGTTATAGGAGCGCAGATCCCCATTGACCGAATTAGGGCAGGAATTTCTAAGCTTGCCTTAGCTAAGAACTCTTCCAAGGAGAACGGAACAGATGCTTCAAAGGCCATAATGACCACCGATACCGTCAATAAGGAACTTGCAGTAAGTCTTGATATAGACGGAGTAACAGTTACCATCGGCGCCATGAGCAAGGGCTCGGGAATGATCCACCCCAACATGTGCACCATGCTTGGATATGTTACAACCGACGCTTCAATCTCCAAGGAAGCTTTAACAAAGATATTAAAAGAGGATGTGGTTGATACCTACAACATGATCTCAGTTGACGGTGACACCTCAACCAACGATACACTCCTCATCCTTGCCAACGGTATGGCAGGAAATAAAAAGATAGAGATCGGCACCAAGGCCTATGAGGACTTCAAGGAGGCCGTTCATTATATTAACGAAACTCAGGCTAAGCGTCTTGCAGGAGACGGCGAGGGTGCAAATGCCCTTATCGAGTGCAAGGTTATAAACGCTGCAACCAAAGCCGATGCCCGCACACTTGCCCGCTCGGTAATATCTTCATCTCTTACGAAGGCAGCAGTTTACGGACACGATGCCAACTGGGGAAGGATCCTCTGCGCTCTTGGTTATTCAGGGGCTGACTTTGATCCTGAGCACATGGAGCTTTACTACCAGGGCGAGACCGGAAGCATGCTTATCTACAAGGATGGCCTTGGTACTGACTACTCTGAGGAAGAGGCAACGAAGCTTCTTTCCGAGAAGGAAGTCCGCTTCTTAGTTGACCTCAAGATGGGTGATGAGAGCGCCACCGCCTGGGGCTGCGACCTCACCTACGACTACGTAAAGATAAACGCGGACTACCGCAGCTAATATATTCTTTAATTTTGTACTGCGCATGGCAACACATTGCCCTTCGCAGGCTGCGCTGCGCATGGCAATTCACATCCACGTTGCGCCGGCAAATATATTGCCCTTCGCAGACTGCTGCTGCGCATCATATTTCTAAATATTGCATTTAGGATATCGGAAGAATGCGGGCCGTCGCACCGCGAATCCATTCGCGGGTTGCGACTGAAAAGTCCATCCATGGACTTTTCCTCCTTAAGCTGTGAGGCAATATCAAGAAATATGTATTGCTCGCAGCAAAGCCTCGCGAACGGCAATATATTTTGCCGGCGCCGCGACTTAAGGTAGTGAAGCGCAGTTGATATTAGGATTAAGAATACCTGCGGAAGCAGGAAGGAGTGTATAAATGGAAAAAGACATGGACGAATTATTGAAGAAGGCGGAGGTGCTCATTGAGGCCCTTCCTTACATTCAGAAATTTAACAGAAAGATAATCGTTGTGAAGTACGGCGGCTCAGCCATGAGCAACGAAGAACTTCAGAGGAACGTCATCGAGGACGTAACCCTTCTTAAACTTGTAGGCTTCAAGCCGATCATCGTACACGGCGGCGGCAAGGAGATAAGCAGCTGGGTCAAGAAGGTTGGCAAGGAATCTGAGTTCGTTAACGGCCTTCGTGTGACGGACGCTGAAACAATGGAGATCGCCGAGATGGTCCTTAATAAGGTAAACAAGCGTCTCGTCAATATGGTGAATGAGCTTGGCGTAAGCGCTGTTGGAATATCCGGCAAGGACGGAAGATTACTTAATGTTGAGAAGAAGTATTCCGATGGCAAAGATATAGGCTATGTTGGAAACGTTAAGGAAGTTAATCCCAAGATCCTTTATGATATGCTTGAGAAGGATTTCCTTCCCATCGTGGCACCTATAGGCTATTCCGATGAATTCGAAACCTATAACATCAATGCAGATGATGCAGCCTGTGCGATCGCCAAGGCCGTTGGAGCTGACAAGCTTGTATTTTTAACCGATATCGAGGGCCTGTATAAGGATATAAATGACAAGGATTCGTTCATTTCGCGTATCACGGCTTCTGAGGCCGATGAACTTATAAGCGGAGGCCTTATCGGAGGCGGAATGCTTCCTAAGCTTAATAACTGTACCTCAGCCATTAAAGAGGGAGTTAACAGAGTCCATATTCTTGATGGAAGGATCCCTCACAGTATGCTGCTTGAGATTTTTACCAATAAGGGTATCGGAACAGCTATCATTAAGGATGAAGATAAGGACAAGATGGTGAACTAAAATGGGAATGAAAGAATATATCGAAGAGGCTGAAAGCGCTCTTCTTCACACCTATAACAGATATCAGGTAGTACTTGATAAGGGCGAGGGCGTATATCTTTATGACACGGATGGAAAGAAATACTTAGACTTCTGTGCCGGTATCGCCGTGTTTGCTTTAGGCTACGGAAACGAAAATTACAACAACGCCTTAAAGAGCCAGATCGACAAGGTGATCCACACCTCGAACTACTACTATAATGTGCCTGCCATCGAAGCTGCTAAGAAAATTCTTGAAGTATCAAAGATGGACAGGGTATTCTTCACCAACTCAGGCGCTGAGGCCATTGAGGGTGCCATTAAGGCTGCAAGAAAATATGCGTATCTTAAGGACGGCACCACGGACCACGAGATAATCGCCATGGATCATTCCTTCCACGGACGTACCATGGGAGCCCTTTCGATCACCGGCACGAAGAAATACAGAGAGGCCTTTGAACCCCTTATTCCCGGCGTTAAGTTTGCGACCATGAACGACTTAAACTCGGTTGAGGCTTTGATTAACGAAAAGACCTGCGCCATAATCTTCGAGACCGTTCAGGGCGAGGGCGGAATATATCCCGCAACTGAGGAGTTCATTAAGGGCGTACGTAAACTTTGTGATGAAAAAGATATACTTCTTATTCTTGATGAGATCCAGTGCGGAATGGGAAGAACAGGATATATGTACGCATGGCAGAAATACGGCGTTAAGCCTGATATCATGACATCTGCCAAGGGCCTTACCTGCGGAGTACCGGGAGGCGCCTTCCTTCTTAATAAGAAGGTCGCTGAGAATTCTTTAGTTGCAGGAGACCACGGAACCACCTACGGCGGCAATCCCCTTGCTGCCATGGCAACATGGACTGTGCTTAAGGAATATGAAAGACTTAATATCCTTGATAATGTTAAGGAAGTGGGAGACTATCTCTTTGAAAAGCTCGAGGAGATAAGTGCTTCATGCGACAAGGTTACGGGACATAGAGGAATCGGGCTTATCCAGGGACTTGAATTTTCAGAGCCTGTAGGCCCTATAATAAATAAATGCATGGAGAACGGACTTATCCTTATAAATGCAGGAACCAACATCATAAGATTCGTTCCTCCCCTTGTTATCACCAAAGAAAATGTTGATGACATGATCGATATACTTAAAAAGGCTTTATAGATTTTATGAGCAAAAGAAAACGTATTATTTCAATATTGATAATATTGCTTGCAAGCGCTGCGATGGTAGTTGTCGGAGTGCTTGGAATTGCGATAAAACCTGTATCCGAAAGCGGAGACGGCACCTCAGATACTGTAGTTTCTGAGATCAAATATGATAATGACAGTATATATTTGTGGTATACGGATGATGCCCTGACGAACTTTTTAAGTTCTGCGGCTGTTCAGTATAACGAAGAGCACGGTGTCAGGATCGTTCCCGTGCTTCAGAGTGAGGTAAATTTCCTTGAGAACATCAATACCCAGACCATTGAGTCTGATGTTCCGGATATGTATATCGTCACCAATGATTCCCTTTCGAAGTGCGCCCTTGCAGGACTTGCAAGTGAGGTAAGCGCTCCCGAGGGCTCTGACTTTACCGGAGCCTATCTTGAAGAGGCCTATAATGCCGTTTCCTATAAGGATAAATATATGGCATATCCTCTTTATTTCGAGACCAGCGCTCTGCTCTATAATGAGACCTATCTTGAGAATATGGCAGTAAGCCTGCTTGATGCCGAAGCCCTTGAAAATGAGGATGCTGACGGAACGGAAGAATCAAGTGAAAGTACAGAAGCAACTGAAACCCCTGCAGCAACTGAAACGCCATCGCCTACCGTGACACCCACGGCAACGGCATCTCCAACAAGTACTGCTGCAGCTTCCACCGAAAGCAGCGCTTCACCTACGGCCACACCTACCGAGACACCTACGCCCACACCAACTCCTACACCTACGCCCTGTCCCTACACCTCAAGCGAGATAATGGACAAGGTAATGGAGATAATGCCACAGACCATGGATGATATCACAGAGCTTGCTAACAGCTACGATGCGCCAGAGGGCGTTGAGTCCTTCTTTACCTGGGATGTTACGGATGTTTTCTATAACTATTTCTTTATCGGAGATACCATATCCTTAGGCGGAAAGGGCGGCTGGGACAGCTCGATAATAGATATTTACAATGAAGAGGCGATTGAGTCATTAAACGCTTATCAGTCACTTAACCAGTTCTTCTCCATTGATACATCTGAGTCTGAATATGATGATATAATCAGTGATTTTATAGATGGAAAGATAGTATTTACCATAGCGACCACGGATGTTGTATCAACCCTCGAAAATGCCAAGGCTGAAGGGACCTTTAATTATGACTACGGCTTTACCATGGTTCCGGATATGAATGAGGAGCTTGATACCAGATCCTTATCCATAACGGACTGTATAGTTATCTCGCCCTATTCCAAGCATTCCGAGATAGCGAACGACTTTGCGTATTTCGTAACTACCGAGCTTGCAGGCTCACTTTACAGTAAGTCAGGCAAGGTTCCCGTTGCTAAAAATACGGAATTCGAGTATCCTGCACTCCGTATCTTTGCCAACGAATATGAATATTCAGTTTCCATGCCGAAGATCCTGGAATTAAGTAACTTCTGGGTACAGCTCGAGGCACTCTTCGCGGATATCTGGGATGGCGAAAATCCCAATGACGGCTTAAGAGAACTTGCTGAAAACATGAATTATCAGCTGACCGGCAAGCATGATGAGATTCCTTACATCTACGAGGAAACCACCGAAGAGGAGATTGAATACATTGATGAGGACGAGGCTATAGCCGAGGCCCTTGCTGAGGACGAATAAATTTGGGTTTAAGGAGCCTTCCTTCTTTAAACTAAAGGAGGAAGGTAACCATGAATAATAAATTAAAAATAATTGCGATCGCCGCGCTGTTTGTTATCGGAACAGCAGTTGGGATCAAGGTAATGTCGGATTCCGGTAAGGATGAGATGATAGACCTTGAAACAGGTGGGACTAACGTGGACGTCCTGCTTGATGAGCCGGGATCTAATGATGACGGGGACAATGGGGTTTCCCAATTGCAGCAAACAGATGTTGAAGACAGTGCCGCAAGCACTGCGCCTTCAAATGCTACCCCTGAGAGCGCTGCAGAAATTTCCGAAAAAGATTCCGAAAAGATCATGGTTCATGTCTGCGGGGAAGTGATAAGTCCCGGAGTATATGAGCTTGAAGGTGAAAGCCGGGTCTATGAGGCGATTGAAATGGCAGGAGGTTTTACGGATGAGGCCTCCGAAGATTATCTTAATCTTTCATCCTTCATTTCTGATGGGCAAAAGATATACGTGCCCTCTGTCGATGAGATTTCCGAACTTGATGTAAACATTAATATGACAAATGAGACCATAGCAGGTTCTGCTTCAAACACTGGCAGCGCTTCCGGGAACATAGAATCCTCTGACGCAAATGGCCGTATTAACATTAATACAGCAACCAAGGAAGAGCTTATGACACTTAGCGGTGTGGGAGAGGCAAAGGCTGAGGCCATAATCTCGTATCGGGAGACTAACGGTCCATTTAAAGAGTCTTCGGATATCATGAATATAACAGGCATTAAGGAGGGACTTTATAATAAGATAAAGGACTACATATATGTCTGAATCCTTAATTTTTCTCCGTCTGTTTTCACTGTGATCTCGCCGCTTTCATCGGTACGGAAGATATCACTTCCAATCTCTGAAAGTCTCATCAAAGTTTCCTTATGGGGATGCCCGTAGGAGTTATCTTTTCCCGCTGAAATAATGGAATTAAGGGGCTTTACGGCATTTAGAAAATCTTCACCCGTTGAATTCTTCGAGCCGTGGTGGGCTACCTTAAGAAGCGTAAGGCAACTCTCTGAATATCCCTTTTCATTTAAATAATCCGTAAGCATATCCTCTGCCTCGCCCTCACAGTCTCCCGTAAAGAGAGAGCTGAAGGCGAGGCATTTTACGTACAAGACAGTTGATGCTGAATTTATATCGTCGGTTTCGTAGTTTTCAATGGGCGAAAGGCATGTTATCGAAATACCGTCTCTTTTTATCACATCTCCCCTTTTTATATAGGCGATATTTATGCCGTTTTCCAGGGCGATTTCCTCTAATTCCGTATATTTTTCATCCCGTGAACTTTCTGATATATCGGGAAGTACTATGCACTTTATTTTTATCCCTTCTGTTTTTCCGCTTTCCATAAGCTCTATTATCCCGCTTGTGTGATCCTTGTCCGGGTGTGTCATAAAGACATAATCAAGTGTGGCTGCTCCCTTGTATTTAAGGAAGGGTATTATCCTGTATTTTCCCACCTCACTTTCTGTGGTCGATCCTCCGTCTATTAGGATATTAAGCTCCTTTGAAATACCGGGTATATTTACCCTATTTTCTGAGTACCTTAAAAATATGGAATCTCCCTGTCCCACATCCAGCATGTTAACCTCAAGAGGGCATCTGACCCTAACGGTCAACATTATTAGCGCCATGACTGCGATGGTATATTTAAGAAATATTCTTATATGACACCTATGTCGGTATAAAAAGATCATTATAATGATGAAAATGCCGATTTGAAGGTAACTTGGCATGCCGGGAGTGTAATAATGACCTGGAAGGTCATCTGCAAATTCTGCAAATTTTTGAAATATTGTGAGAATACCCGTGATAAAACCACAACATATTGCGGAAAGAGGCAAATTAAACCACAACATAATGAGGAGCAAGATGCCAACCGGGAAAAGTACGCTCATTACGGGGATTATAAGGAAATTTAAGAACATGGAATACACAGGAAACTGAAAAGACGTGGCTAAATATATGGGAAATCCTATGACTGCCATGGTCAGAGCAGAAAGAATGCGTTTTTCGAAATTGCTTAGTTTTTTCTTCGGGTTACCTGCTATAAAAGCCCGTAATCTGGAGGGATTCTTAAGTTGTGACACATTAGGTGACACATCATTCGACACAAGTGTCGGTATTATAAAGGTAATCCCGAGAATACATCCGAAGGAGAATATGAACCCCGTATGGTAAAAATAAAGGGGATTATCAAGAAGAAGCAGAGCGGCAGCTACGGAAACGGATGTAACAATGTCATAGGTACGCCCCAGGAATACCGCCAGCATTGAAAGAAAGAACATAAAGAGGGCTCTTAAGGCCGAAACCGAAAAGCCTGTCATTATTACATAAGTAAGAACGAACAGGAAGGAGATAAAGGCAGCAACAGGGTGCTTAAGACCTGTTCTTTTAAGTAATTTAAATAAGAGCATCCCAAGGATTGAGATATGAAGTCCCGATATTGACAGGATGTGGGCAATCCCGTTTCTTTGATAAAGACTTTTTATTTCAGGATTAAGCTCGCTTTTAACTCCTAAGAGCATGGTCTTCATAATGGAGGCATCATCCTCAGGCAATGCTTCATCAAGGAGAAGACACAGCTTTGTCTTAAAGCGAAAGAGGGAATCCCGAAGGTGGTCATAGGAAGAAGATTCTGAGACCACAGAGGCAGAATAAAGCCCATAGTTCATATTAAGAGTGTTATAGTAGGTAAGGGCGTCAAACATCCCCTCATTTGTGGGCCGGCTAAAGCTTACCCCTGTACCCTTAACACATATCCTTGCCCCGATATGGGGAACGTAGTAGGAGTCTGAAAGATAGGCGATTACGCCCTCTGAGCCGTTAACATTTTTGATATACAGGGTTTCCTTACGTACTCCGTCCTTTATCTTAAAGGTGATGTCGGAAACGATGCCGGAAATTTCTATATTTTTACCGTTAATCTCAGTGTGCGGATCAAGAGATGACCGAATATTGACAGAGATAAGGATGCATACGGCCGAAACAGCCAGAGCAAGAAGACTTAAGGGTCTTTTCATAGAGTATTAAGATCTACATTTCTTAAGAGAGGTCAGTATAGCATATTTATGAGATTTTTGCTACAATAATTGTTTAAATAAAAGAGTGATTTAATCCTTTCGGAGGGTAAATATATGGGAGCAAATAAAAGCTTCAAGATAAAGCATGAACGTATCACCAATATGATGACCAGCATAATCGGATATATTGCGATCGTGGCGGCGATACTTTTTTACGGTCATATGTCGGCACATTATATGATCAAGATGGGGAATTTTGATATCAAAAATCCTTCTCTTGAATTCGTGGTTGCCTGTCTGCTCTGCGTAGCGATAGTTGTTTTTGCAACAGTTACCTTTGTGGTTAATGTTTCCTCGCAGAAGAGGGTGGCTGATCTTCTTTATAAGGACCCGATCACCAGGGGGAATAACTGGTTCTATCTTGAAAATGCAGTTCCCAGAACCCTTTCCCTTTTCAGATTCTTCAGAAGAGGCGGCTATGACTGCCTTGTTACCTTAAGCCTGATGAAATACCAGAGCTACTGCGCCTGCCATAGCATTGAAGAGGGCGAGGATATCCTTTGGGAAATAAATAAGTCGGTTTCTTCGCACCTTGGAAGATCAGAGTGCATAGCCCGCTATCAGGGCTCTGATTTTGCTATCTTTATGCATTCCGAATCTGAGGAAAAGTTTAAGGAACGCCTTGATATAATAATGAAAAATCTTGCCAATGTTGCCCCCGAGCACAGGCTTGTCTTCCACGCGGGAGTTATGCCCATTTCGATTGATGAGACGAAGATGCAGGCAATGCTTAATGCCATGGCAAAGCATCATGAGAACGTTGAGAGCAGTATGAGAAACTGCGATATCAATGCCCTTGTTTCCGAAAAGAAGCGTATGAAGGCCGAAAAGGAAGAGATGAAAGACCGTGAAAAGGGAGAACTTTCTTTAAACCAGCTTTACATGTATGCTTCAACTGCAAGAGATACACTGGAACTTAAGGAGGATAACGGAGTTGCCTTCTTCGACCAGAGCCTTATAGATGATGAGGTCTGGGAGCACCAGGTTGAGGATACCATGTACGATGCCCTTAAGAATGAGGAGTTCAAGGTTTACATACAGCCTAAGTATGCTCCGGGAAGCAAGATTCTTAACGGCGCGGAGGCACTGGTTCGCTGGATCTCGCCGACCCATGGCTTTGTATCTCCGGGACGTTTCATCCCTGTATTTGAAAAGAACGGCTTCATAACAGAACTTGACGATTATATGGTGGCACATGTTGCAAAGATGCAGTCCGACTGGCTTAAGGAAGGCTTTGAGATAGTTCCGGTTTCCGTTAATATTTCAAGAGCACACTTTCTTGAATCCGACCTTGCTGAGCATATCTGTGAGATAGTTGATAAGTATGAAACACCTCATGAATATATAGAGATAGAGCTTACTGAGAGCGCTTTCTTCGATGACAAGAAGGCACTTCTTGATACCATAAAGAAGCTTCAGAGCTACGGCTTCGAGGTTTCGATGGATGATTTCGGATCGGGGTATTCTTCACTTAATTCCTTAAGGGAGCTTCCCCTTGATGTGCTTAAGCTTGATGCTGAATTCTTCAGGGGAGATGATGCTGATTCGGAGCGTGCAAAGATAGTGGTTTCCGAGGCCATCAAGCTTGCGAAGAATCTCGATATGCGCATAGTTGCCGAGGGAATAGAACTTAAGGAACAGGTGGATTTCCTTGAGGGCGAGGGCTGCGATATGATCCAGGGCTTCTACTATGATAAGCCACTTCCTTCGGATGAGTATGAGACCAGAATGAAGAAGAAGGTCTCATAATGAAAAAGATAAGGGAAGATATCAAAAACGGGACCTTCTCCCATTTATATCTTTTATACGGCGATGAAGCCTACCTTAGGATCCAGTACAGGGACATGCTCATCAAGGCCATTTCGGGCGACGATACCATGAACCTTACCATATATAAGGGCAAAGATATAAGTGTTCCCGCCCTTATAGACCAGGCCGAGACCATGCCTTTCTTTGCAGAAAGACGTCTTATTGTTATTGAGGATTCCGGACTTTTTAAAGCGGAAGGGCAGGAGCTTGCCGCATATCTTAAGGACATCCCCGAAACTACTTATTTCGTTATTGAAGAGCCTTCAGTTGATAAAAGGGGAAGCCTTTATAAGATCTGCCAGAGCGTGGGCTACGTTTCCGAGATGAAAACCCCGGATGAGATGGAACTTAAGCGCTGGATAGCCCGTCTTCTTTCTGCAGATAATAAAAAGATGACGGAGCGTGACATAGAATATTTCATCGATACGGTGGGGACTGACATGGTCCTTCTTAAAAACGAGGTTTCGAAGCTTTCGAATTTCACCGGGGACCGTGAGGTTGTTACCCGCGCCGACGTTGATGAGATATCAACCCATCTTATGGACAATGATATTTTTAAGATGATAGAGTATGTGGCGGACCGCCGGGTCAGGGAGGCTCTTAATATGTATTATGAGCTGATCGCCCAAAAGGAAGCCCCCATGAAAATCCTCTCCCTTATTACCAGGCAGTTTAATCTGCTGCTTCAGGCCCGGGAGCTTATGCTTAAGAACACTCCGGCTAATACCATAGCGGGGAAGATAGGTGTTCCGCCCTTTTTCGTTAAAAAATATATGGGCCAGGCTTCCAAGTTTGATATGGAAACCCTGAAAAAGGCTCTTAATATGTGCATTACGGCAGATGAGGATATTAAGTTAGGAAGGGTTAAGGATGAACTTTCGGTGGAACTTCTTATAATAGGGATAGATAAGGAACTGGACTGAATTTTTGGGTGATATTTTGGAGCACCCCGACCAAAGTGTAAAAATATGGACTGTACTTATGGGATTATATAACCATAAGAACGGTCCATTTTTTATTTTAACTTTTTCTTTGTATATAAGGAGGCGGGTATGAATACATCTAAGGATTTTAAGGGACAGGCCATAAAAAATATCATTTTTTTCGCAACAGCGGTTCTTCTTGTAGTGCTTATATCTTTGTGCATAAAGGGCACGGCCCACAGTATGGAAAAGAGTGAAGGCGCAGATGAGATGGAGAGCTATTACAGATCTGTTGAGAAGGAATATGTTTCTTCGGTTAAGGAGGTTCTTAAGGATTTTGGACTGGAGAATTCCGGAGTTATGTTAACCAAGACTATTGATGCAGAAGGCGCCCGTACTTATGTGCTTTCAATTAACCACAGGAGACTTAAGGAGGGCACAAGCTTTGATACCGAGGGACTTATAAATGCCCTTTATGAAATTGAGATCGGTATTCCCGAAAGCACTATTTCAATAATGACAACGGGCTGATTTCTATATTATAATTACTGTAGTTTTGGCTAAGTTAAGCCGTATCTTAGGAGGACTGCAGTATGGAAGTCGCAATAGGAGCAATTTACAGGCATTTTAAGGGAAATCTTTATAAGGTGATATGTCTTGCGGAGGATTCCGAAACCGGGAAGGAGCTTGTTATTTATCAGGCACTTTACGGAGAAAACAAGATATACGCCCGGCCGAAGGATATGTTTTTATCGCCTGTTGACAAAAATAAATATCCAGATGCGACACAGAATGAAAGGTTCAAAGAATGGGACGGAGGAGTGAATGGTGTTTCGGCGGTTTCAGCACCGCAAACACCGCAAAAGTCTTCCGGGAATGAGGCTTCCTTTAAAAAGGATGAGTCGGATTTTGAAGCTTCTTTCGTTTCCGGGAAGAACTTCAATGAAAATCCCGCAGGCGTTGACTCAAGGGTAATGGATTTCCTTGATACCAAGAGCTTCGAGGAGAAGCTTAACATCCTTACCTCAATGAAAAGCTATGTTACGGATGACATGCTTAACACCATGGCCTTTTCTATGGACCTTGAACTTAATCCCGGTACCACGGAGGATAAGTACCAAGAACTTCTTAATGCAGTTACCCTGCGTGAGAAGTTTGAATGTAACAGATTAAGGTAACCTCTTAACTGTACCGGAATGATTCATATTTTCGAACATATTTTCGAAAATATATTGACAGAACGAATGTTCGAATATATCATTTACAGTACAGCAGGGAGGCAAACATATGGCATACGATCTTTTTAACAAGCTGGTCATTGGAGTTTCATCGCGGGCTTTATTTGACTTAACCGAAGAGAATAATATATTTGAAACACAGGGCGTGGATGCCTATTGCAGATATCAGGTTGAGCATGAGAACGATCTCCTGATGCCCGGCAACGGTTTTCCTCTTATCAAGGCCCTTCTTAATATCAACAAGCTTCCGGGACAGGAGGGCAGGGTTGAAGTGATAGTAATGTCACATAATTCTCCTGACACCTCTCTTAGGGTATTTAATGCCATAGAGCATTACGGACTTGATATCACCCGTGCGGTACTTGCTTCAGGCGCGCCCCTTACACCATACCTTGAGGCCTTTAAGACTGACCTTTATCTAAGCGCTGATGAGGAGGATGTTGTAGCTGCCATTGATGCAGGTATAGCCGCAGGTATCATATGCTGCGATACCATTTCCGCTCCCGGAGCCGACAGGGAGGATATCGGACAGATCCGTATTGCCTTTGACGGAGATGCGGTGCTTTTCTCAGATGATTCTGAGCAGATATTTCAGGCCGAGGGACTTGAAGCCTTCGAGGAGAATGAAAGACGCCTTGCAAAGGACCCTATGAAAGCAGGCCCTTTTGCCAAGTTCCTTAAGACCATATCAGACCTTCAGAAGGAGCTTCCTCAGAATGAGGCTCCCATTAGGACAGCTTTGGTTACCGCCCGCAGTGCGCCTTCTCATGAGAGAGTCATAAGGACACTCCGCGCCTGGAATGTACGTATAGATGAGGCATTTTTCTTAGGCGGTGTAACGAAGAAGGATGTGCTTAAGGCCTTCGGTGCCCATATATTTTTCGATGATCAGGCTGTGCATACGGTTCCCGCAAGTGAAGTGGTACCCTCAGCCAGAGTTCCATATAAGACCAAGGCCCCTTAATGGGGAGAAAGGAATACCATGTATCATGTGATCGTTAATCCCGCTTCCAAGTCAGGTAAGGGCAAGCTTATCTGGGCAGAACTTGAGCAGGTGCTTGTTGACAGGGGGATTGATTATAAGGTTGTATTTTCAAAGAAACCCGGCCATGTCATCAAGCTTGTCCGGGATCTTTCAGGTTACGTTCTTGCAAGCTCTCCCGACGCTGTACTTAAGCTTATAGTGCTTGGCGGAGATGGAACCCTTAATGAAGCCCTTCAGGGCATATCGGATTTTTCCCGTGTGGAGATAGGGTATATCCCCACAGGCTCAAGTAATGACCTTGCACGAGACTTATGCCTTCCCAAGGACCCGGTTAAGTGCCTTAATAACATTCTTGATTGTAAGAAGCCTACACTTATGGATATAGGCGTTCTTCAGTATGATAATACCTCTGATGAACTTTCACGCCTTCATGATGAGAATGTGCTTAGCAGGAGATATTTTGATGTAAGTGCGGGAATAGGATATGATGCGGCGATATGCGAGGAAGCACTTGCAACACCTCTTAAGAATGTTCTTAATAAGATAGGCTTAGGGAAACTTATATACCTTATAGTTGCCTTAAAGCAGCTTATCCAGACGAAGAGGTGCGAGTGTACCATGACCCTTGATGATAAAAAGGTAATTAAGATGCCGCAGTTTCTTTTTATAGCGGCAATGATCCATCAGTACGAGGGTGGAGGTTTCATGTTCGGTCCCGGCGCATCGGCCTTTGATGGGAAGTTTGACATCTGTGCAGTTACCGATATACGTAAATATATGGTTCTCCTTGCGTTGCCCACAGCCCTTAAGGGAAAGCACTTTAGATTTAAGGGCATCGAAAGATATGAGGCTTCAAAGATACATATCGAAACCAAGAAGCCCTGCTGGGTACATACCGACGGTGAAGTATCGATGAAATCCGATGCGATCACATTGGAGTGCCTTAAGGAAACACTTCAACTGCTTAAATAATTATGGTATGATTTAGCACAGTGGTGTTTTGAAGTGTCGTTAGGCACTCACAATATAGACTAATATAAAGGAGAAAATTATGTATTCACTTGATGAAGTAAGGAACGTTGATCCTGAAATCGCACAGGCTATAGTTGATGAGCAGAATCGTCAGAATTCTCACATTGAGCTCATAGCTTCCGAGAACTGGGTTTCAAAGGCAGTTATGGCTGCAATGGGAAGCCCACTTACCAACAAATACGCAGAGGGCTATCCCGGAAAGAGATACTATGGCGGATGCGAATGCGTAGATGTTGTGGAGGATCTTGCAAGAGAAAGAGCTAAGGAATTATTCCACTGCGATTACGTTAATGTACAGCCTCACTCAGGTGCTCAGGCCAACATGGCAGTATTCTTCGCTGTAATGGAGCCCGGAGATACATTCATGGGAATGAACCTTGATCACGGCGGACACCTTTCACACGGTTCACCGGTCAATATGTCAGGTAAATACTTTAACTGTGTACCTTACGGTGTTAATGATGACGGTTTCATTGATTATGATGAAGTAAGACGTATCGCACTTGAGTGCAAGCCCAAGCTCATCGTTTCAGGTGCCAGCGCATATGCACGTAAGATTGATTTTAAGAAATTCAGGGAGATCTGTGATGAAGTAGGTGCGGTTATGATGGTAGATATCGCTCACATCGCAGGACTTGTTGCAACAGGTTATCACGAGAGTCCCTTCCCCTATGCTGATGTTGTTACGACCACTACCCACAAGACCCTTCGTGGACCCCGTGGCGGTATGATCATGTGCAACCAGGCAGCAGCAGATAAGTTTAACTTCAATAAGGCTATCTTCCCCGGAATCCAGGGTGGTCCCTTAATGCACGTTATCGCAGCTAAGGCTGTATGCTTCAAGGAGGCACTTTCTCCTGAGTTTAAGGAATATGCCAAGAACATAATAGACAATGCCCAGGCACTTGCAAACGGTCTCCTTAAGAGAGGCTTAAGCATTGTTTCAGGCGGTACTGATAACCACCTTATGCTTCTTGATCTTCGTCCCCAGGGACTTACAGGAAAGGCAGTTGAGAAGCTTCTTGATGAGGCTCACATCACAGCCAACAAGAACACAGTTCCCAACGATCCCCAGAAGCCCTTCGTTACCAGCGGTATCCGTCTTGGTACCCCTGCCGTAACCTCACGTGGAATGAACACCGAGGATATGGACCAGATTGCCGAGGCAATCTCCCTTGTAGTATTAAAGGGCGAGGACGGCGTCCCCGAAGCCAGAGCTATCGTCGATTCACTTACTAAGAAGTACCCCTTGATCTAGGATATAGAGAATTGGAATTTTGGAGATTCTTATTATGAACTTTAAGAGCCGTGGGCATTGTGCCACGGCTCTTTTTTTACAGGCTCCCCCTTTGGGGGAGCTGTCTGCGAAGCAGACTGAGAGGGTAAGCACCGAATGTGCTAGAGCCGCGTTTTCAGCGGGCGGAAATATCCGCCCGCTTTTTGCGTCCAGGCTCCCCTTCCAGGGGAGCTGTCGCCGCAGGCGACTGAGAGGTCCTCATGGCGGGGCGGAAATATATTCCCCTTGAATCCCGGATCTACGCAAACGGGGACTAGATATTACAATTTTCGCTTTCAGCCACGTCCGGGTCGCTCCGAGGCGAATCCATTCGCCACCGGAGCTTGAAAGTCCATCCGTGGACTTTCATCCCTTTGCTGTGAGGTAACATCAAGTCCCCGTAATGCTTAAGATCAGGGCTCCTTCACGGAATATATTTCCTTCCCGCCTATTCCAACTGCTTTTGCGGCCGGTGAGAGGTCCTCGCACTCTCCTCAATCGGAAAGTCCGTGCTTCTTCCGCAGGTACACGCTTAAAAGATACAGCACCAGCATAAGCAGCAGAAAGGCCATGAGACGGATGGGATCTGAGAACATGGAAGTCAGCGAATCGCCAAACAGGGAGAGTGAACCGATCATAAGGATCTTTGCAGCTAATAGCGTAATCAGATAGCGTTTTGCGGGAAAATCAGATACGCCGAAGGCAAAATTCATAAAGGCACTGGGGGTAAAAGGGAGACAAAGCAGGAGAAAAAGGGCAGCGGTATCAAAGCCCGCAATCCATTTCCGGGCTTTTTCCAGTTTTTTACTTTTCCAGTGAAAAAGACCGGCCAGTTTTTCGTAGACATACCGGAAAAAGAAGAAGGCCAGCGTGCAGCCGGTGCAGGAACCGGCCCATGTCAGAAAAAAGCCGGCGGCAAGACCGTGCGCCGTTACATTTAGGGCAGCAATGGCGGTAAGCGGCAGAGCCGGAATGAAAGATTCAAGCATGGCAAGCAGAAAAGCCGCAACCGGTCCGGCTGCCTGGAAGGAATTCAGAACTCCTTCCCAAAATTCCAATGAAGTTATCGTATGATAAAGATTGACCATAATGTGTTCCTGTCGTTAAAAAGGGCGGTTTGTTCATTTATTTTACTCCTTTATTTGGTAATGTGGAAATACAGGATCCCCGTTTTGGAGCAGTACCCAGTGAGGTTCTTTCGAACTGATGGTACTGCCCATGCGACAGGTCTCGGACGAGGTTCTTCACGAGTCCGCTAAGACCGAACCGCTGGGGGAGCTGTCTGCGTAGCAGACTGAGAGGGCTTTGAACTCGCACTGAGAGAGTATTAAACTCGCGTTGAGAAGATAAATTGTCAGACAAAACACCAAAAACAGGCAAGAAAACCAGACAACAGAAGCGACAAAAGGAAAAGAATGAAAAAATATTAAAAAATATTTAAAATTGTGTTGACAAATATCTTTATAGCCCATATAATGAATACATAAACAAGAAACAAACAACATTCAAATAAATCTAAGCAAAGGAGGTACAGTCCACCTAACCAATTAAAGGGTATCAGTAGTAATACCTGATATCCTATAAATTAAAAGAAGGAACGATCGCAGAGCTACGAAGTTAATAAGTAACGAAGGAAATCATAAGAGCTAACCGTTACAGATGTGAGTACACAAAGTAGTGAGGACAGACGAGAGGGACGAACAATTGAATAGGATTAGAACAGAATTCAAAGATTGAAAGAGAGGTATAGTCCATTGGATAGCATAGTCTAGAAGCGGGTGTCGGTTTTAAAAACAGATGCCCGCTTCGTTTGTGCGCCCGGCAATATGCGCCATCCAGCCCAACCAAGACTAACCCCGAAATTAGAGCCCCAAACCCGTATTCCCAACCTCTATAATGTGCTAGTGAAATGTTAAGCTCTCTTGTGGTATCATATATTTTGACACTAAAAATTATCTTTATAAAAATATATAAACTAAATGAAGGAGAAATAAAATGGCAAACGCACAGGTAACTAACGACATTCTTTACATTGGAGTTAATGACCATAATGTGGATCTTTTCGAGGGGCAGTATGTTGTGCCGAATGGCATGTCCTACAATTCATATGTCATCATGGATGAAAAGATATGCGTTATGGACACAGTTGACAAGGCATTTACGGATGAATGGCTTAACAATCTTTCTGAGGCCCTCGGCGGCAAAGCACCCACTTACCTTGTTGTTCAGCATATGGAGCCCGACCACAGCGCGAATATCGATATATTTATGCAAAGATATCCTAACACGACGGTGGTCTCATCCAAGGCGGCTTTTAACATGATGAAGCAGTTCTTCGGAACGGATTACGCAGACAGGCAGATTGTTATTAAAGAGGGCGACACGTTGGAACTCGGGGAACATACACTCAGTTTCGTTGCAGCTCCCATGGTGCACTGGCCCGAGGTAATGGTAACCTATGACGTTAAAGATAAGGTTCTTTTCTCGGCCGACGGCTTCGGCAAATTCGGTGCACTTGACGTGGAAGAAGACTGGGCCTGCGAGGCAAGAAGATATTATTTCGGCATCGTTGGCAAGTTCGGCACACCTGTGCAGACGCTTCTTAAGAAGGCATCTGGCCTTGATATTGAGGTTATATGCCCACTGCATGGACCTGTCCTTAAGGAAAACCTGGGATATTATATCGGTCTTTACGATACCTGGTCAAAGTACGAGCCTGAAAAGGAGGGCGTTCTTATTGCCTACACCTCGGTTTACGGGAATACGAAGAAGGCTGCGCTTATGCTTGCAGATGAACTTAAGAATGCCGGCGCATCTAATGTTGCAGTTATGGATCTTGCCCGGGATGATATGGCAGAGGTTGTTGAAGATGCCTTTAAGTATGATAAGCTCATTCTCGCCACAACCACCTACAATGGCGATATATTCCCGTTCATGCGCGATTTTATAAACAGATTGACTGAGCGCGCCTACCAGAAGCGTAAGGTGGGCTTCGTTGAGAACGGAACCTGGGCAGCAACAGCAGCGAAGGTCATGAAGGGAATGCTTGAGGGAGGCAAAGATATTGTTTTTGCCGAGAACACGGTAACCATCAAATCCGCATTAAATGATGAATCAATGGCACAGATAAAAGCCCTGGCAAAAGAAATGGCATAAGGACGAGAAAATTGCACAGAAGCAAAGACATCATTGCATAATGTATCATAGTGTTGTATTATATAACAGTAGATATTAAATGATTTTGAATTTACGGAGCGTGCAATGAGCAGAAGAGACGATTACGAAGAAGATTACCGCGAGGAATACGACGAGGACGATTTTGACGAAGAGATCGATCGACGTGAATACAGAAGGAAGAGAAGATCCCGCAATCAGCTGATAACGATCATCGTCTCTCTGGTCCTTCTGCTTGCACTTGGCGTTGGCGTGTTCTTCGGTGTGAAGACATTGCTTGACATGTCTGCTTCCAAGCAGCAGGCCATTGAGCAGGAGGCTGCAGAGGAAGAGGCCGCACCCGAGGAAACCATTGCCATAGAAGCTCCTGAAGAATAATTTTAAAAATATGTTTGACAAATCATATTTGATAATGTAATATATCTATTGTTGTGACGAAACAACATATGCACGAGTGGCTCAGTTGGTGGAGCACGACCTTGCCAAGGTCGGGGCCGCGGGTTCGAGTCCCGTCTCGTGCTCGAATAACACACGAAAAGGTATCCGGTACGGATACCTTTTTTCGTGTGTTGTTTGAGCACCGCCGGTGCTCAAACAGTTCGAGGTCTCAGCATCCTTGCGGATGCTTCGGTCGGTTCGGGTGGAAAAAGGTCCACCGGACCTTTTTCTTAATCACCCTCACCGTCTCGTGCTCTCAGCATAGTCTTTTTAATCTTTTCCTATCCAAACATCTCATTCCAACTGAATCACGGTTTCTGGAAAAGATTTTTACAAAAAAGAATTTTAATGAGAATAAAAAAGGTTTTATTTCAGAAGAGTTATGTTATAATGAAATCACAAAGGTGCTACCGATAGACGGTTAGCCACATATAAGAATCATAAAAATGATCGCCTACAGTTTGCAGCTACTGGCGGTCATTTTTGTTGTGTTCGATAAATCTTCCAACTGTAACTCCAGCTCTTTATGACTGATACAATGAATGGGACAGAAAAATGACAGTCCTGCAAACCTCCTTTTTATCAGTGTTTGCGCATGCACAAATATGCAATTTAATTGTAAATATTTAAGCTTAATAATAAAATAATAAATATGTCAGAGCATGAATTATTAGAAATAGAAGAGAATAATGGCTCACAGTTAACTGATGAAAAACTCGATTTTCTTGTTAAAGAGGCTGTTAGATTGGAACTTGAAAAGCAGAAGGTACTTGGACTGGATTTATATAAAGTTGATCCCGAAAAGATGGTAAACGTCTATGCATAAGCCGGAAATAAGGCGTCCTTGAGGACGGTTCTCTTTGACACCACTAAATATTGATTTTTAGGGTTTCCATTACACAAGATTTATTGTTATAATAAAAGAAAATACTATTTAGGTAAGGAGAAAATTTATGCAATTTTTATTAGCTTTAATCGTTTTACTTATTTTTGCAGCGATCTGGTATCTGCCCATAGTAAAAAGGCAGCAGGCCATAAGCGGGGTGGTCACCAAGAAGACTTTGTGGAAGACCTTCTTTTTATGCCTTCTTCCCGGTGGAATTGTTATTCTTATTCTGGAATCCATTTTAGGATGGGGACTTAAGTTTGCCCATATCACGGAAGATATGATGCTCTATCAGGTGCTGTATGCTTTTATAATTTATAGCATGGTAGAGGAGTTCGTGAAGTATTTCGGTGCCAGATTTATGCTTAGAAAGAATACCGAGGTTAAGCGAATCGATATTATGGTGGTATTCGCTGCTGCGGGTCTTGGATATGAGGTTATTGAAACTGCCGTTATGGGCAATCTGATAGCAAGTATCTCGAGGGGCATATTTGTAGCACATATGATGTACCAGCTTGTTATGGGACATTTCTATTGCGAGAGCCTGAAGGCTAAAGCAGAAGGAGATGAAGGAAAAGCCAAGAAAATGGCAGTCTTCGCTCTGTTAATACCCATGATCATCCATGGTGTTAATGATATGGTATGTCAGTTGATCGGATATGAAGGATTAGGCATTGACCCGACCATTATGACGATCGTTTGCGTAGTATTTTTATTTGTACTGCAGGTTGTTACTGCAATCGTTGGTGTCAAGCTTTCCAAGAAGGATCAGGATTTAAGTTTAACGCTGCCTGCTAAGAAGGCTGAGAACGCTGATAACGCATAGGTTTCTGAGAACTCTGAAAATTAGGAACAGAGGTGTCATCGGGGAAGTCCCCGGTGACACCTTTTTTACGTTCACAAATCTTATATTTTTCTTTAAGAATGCCGAAATAATTTAGTATAATATAAAGGTTAACACATTAAGTGGATGATCAAGGAGTGATTTTCATGAATTCGTCGAAACGTCCGATAATAATATCTTATTCTGTCCTTGCGGCATGTCTGCTGGGAATTTTCGTATTTTGGTTCGTTCATTGCAGTGAAGTTAAAAGCTTTAATAATGTTGAGCATACAGCGGATGCAAAGATAGCGGATTCCGAGTCAGCCTATAATGTGGGAACCAAGGATACTGAGGATGCTTCTTTAGTTATATATTTCAGAGGCGGAAACTCAGATTACTGGGTTAAGGAAAGCGACCCGGATGGAAGAGAAGGATATGACCTTATCGGCTCCATCTATCAGATGAGCGTATATAACAACAGTGAATATAAGCTCTCTGACTGGTATTTCAGGCAGGATATAATGCAGGATTGCTATATCAATAATGCCTGGTGCGGAGATGTGGAGATCCATCAGTTTGATGAAAATGGCGATGAGCATGTTGAGACCCTGAATCTTATGGAGTATACCGAAGCGGATGTTTCCCTTGACCATATAGTTAAGGGCTCCGACGTTCTGATATCTTTGCACGAAGGGGATTATATCATTTATCATCCCGCACTTGATGTGTACGAGGCACCTATTGATGCCCGGAGCGAGAACAGAGTTTCTTCTTCCAATATCGGATTCATCTACTATTTTTATGGCAAAGATATTGACCTTTCGCAAACGAGCCTTGTTTACAAATACGAAAAGACAATATATCAGGGCGATGCATTCACTATATTTGCCACGCTGCTAATCATCTGGGTGATAGCATTCTTCGTATGTCTTACGGCGACTATCTCAGCAATAAGATATAACAAACGTGAGAAGTTCATAAGTGAAGCCCTGACGGTGTTCACCAACTTTGTCGATGCCAAAGATCCCTACACAAGCGGCCATTCCAACCGCGTTGCCGAGTATTCGGAGAAGATTGCCAAGGCAATGGGTATGGGTGATGAGGAATGCAGAAAGGTATACTATATCGCCCTGCTTCATGATGTGGGTAAATGCTACATAGATGACAATATTTTAAAGAAGCCTTCACGCCTTACGTCGGATGAATTCGAGATCATAAAGAGTCACACTGTGAAGGGCGCCGAGATGTTAAAGCCCCTGTCTTCCGTGCCGGACCTTTATAATGGCGCGCTCTATCACCATGAGAGATATGACGGCAAGGGATATCCTTCGGGGAAAAGGGGAGAGAACATTCCTCTCATCGGAAGGATAATCTGTGTTGCGGATTCCTTTGATGCCATGAATTCCGACAGGTGCTACAGACCGAAATTAAGCAGGGATGTGATCATTTCCGAAATAAAGAATAATTCCGGGACACAGTTCGATCCCAAGATCGCTGAAGTATTTTTAAAACTCATAAACGAAAACAAGATAAGCTGCGGAGAATAGGCAAATGAAGGAACGAATTGCGTGTAAATTAATGGCAGTGGTTGTGGCAGAGATTTTTATATTTAACCTGTCACAGATTATTGCGACAAAGATATATTACTTACTCCTTTCGGTTATTCAATTGCCGCAGGATGAACTTAAAATTGAATTTATAACTGTTTTCATGTCCCTTATAGGATTTGTGGTGCACATAGTGCTGTGCGTTATTTATATGAGAGTCATAAAGCCCTCATCCATGAGTTACTTTAAGTTTAGCGGCAAGGAACTCGGAATCGGACTCCTTGCAGGCCTTGCTACTAACGGATTCATAAGCCTGGGTGCTGTATTTGGCACCGGTATGAATTTTGGTTTTGCCCACTTTACGCTGCTTCTTATTCCGGTGTTTTTACTTGTAGCAATCCAGTGCGCGGCGGAGGAGGTGCTCCTTAGGGCTTTCGTTCCGGCATTTTTGGAGGAAAATTATGCCTGGGATGTTATAGCCTTCGTTTCGGGCGTGCTCTTTATCTTTCACCATATCGGCAATATGGAGTATTTCGGCTTTGATAAGTACTTCTGTCTTAATGTTTTTCTCGTTGGTGTATTGGAGATCATGATCACCAGGAAAACACATAATATCTGGTGGGCGGTAGGCTTCCACACAGCCTGGAATTTCACCCAGGAATATATTTTCGGCCTTCCAAACAGCGGAATGTCATCACCCCTTGCAATATTCAGCACAACGAATGCCAGGACGAACTTCTTCTTTAACGAAGTGTACGGAAACGAGGGATCACTCCTTTGTACCTGCGTTATTGTGATCATAATAATTGTCGTACTTTTGACAGATAGGCGTAAAAATATAAATGAAAACTGATACTGAAAACGATCTCTTAAGCGGGGCAATAGCGCCTGCACTTGTTAAATTTGCGCTTCCCTTTCTGTTTGCATACTTCCTGCAGTCCCTGTACGGGGCCGTGGATCTTCTGGTGGTGGGCAAGTTCGCAGATTCCGCCAGCCAGTCGGCAGTTTCGGGCGGCTCGCAGATCATGCAGCTTACTATGGCGCTGGTTAACGGTATCGCCATGGGAGGCACGGTGCTCATCGGCAGAAAGATAGGAGAAAAGGACACTCCCGGGGTTTGTCTCGGAGTAGGGAATCTTTCCACCTTGTTCGTGATCCTTGCGGCGATATTTACGCCCATAATGTTCCTTAGCATTAATGGCCTTATCACTATCATGCAGATCCCTGCAGAAGCAGTTGCTCACTGTCATGACTATCTTTTTATCTGCTGCATGGGACTTCCATTCATAGTTGGATATAACGCAGTCGCTGCAATATACAGGGGCATCGGAGATTCGAAAACTCCGGTGTATTTCATAGTTCTTGCCACCATAGTCAACGTGGTGCTTGACCTGGTGCTGACAGGGGGCCTTGGGATGGGCGCAAAGGGCGCCGCGATCGCAACCATAACCGCCCAGGGCGCAAGCTTCTTAGGATCCCTTCTTTATATGAAGCTTAAGGGCTTTCCCTATAAGATCGCGTTTTCCGATTTTAAGATGGATCGTGATTCGGTCACAAATATATTGAAGGTTGGCTTGCCCCTTGCTATGCAGGACGTTTTAGTGCATTTTTCTTTCATGGCAATAACCGCAATTACAAATACATTAGGTGTTTTGGTATCTGCGGGAATCGGCGTTGCCGAAAAGATAATGAGCTTCGCCTTCCTTATTCCCAGTGCCTTTGCTGCAGCAGTTGCAACCTTTGCGTCCCAGAACTTAGGAGCCGGAAACCGCAAGAGAGCCATTAAGGGAACTCTCCTTGGCGTTGCAATATCGGCGGTTGTGGGAGTGCTTGTATGTCTTTTGTGTAACCTCATTCCCGAGGTGATGGTTGGATGGTTTTCAAACGATCCCGGAGTTATCAGCCAGGGTGCCATGTATATTAAGACGTATTCCATCGACTGTATACTCACGGCCTTCGTGTTTAATGTGAATTCCTATCTTAATGCCAACAGGAAGTCGATGCTGTGCTTTGCGCATTCAATGTGCGCCACCTTCCTGGTGCGTCTTCCGGGAACCTATCTCCTTAAGCGTATTTCAGGAGGCTCGGTTTTCATGATCGGGCTTGCTGCTCCCGCAGCTTCGATCCTGTCGATAATTATCTGCGTCGTATATCTTTTCATAAACCGAAAGGAAATGCTGGGTGTCAGCGAAAATATTTAAATATATAGGTACATAGGAGGTTACAGGTGATGGAGAATTACAGGACAAAGAGAAATGACATGTATGCCAAGGAGGTCATGAAGGGCCTTGAGAAGCGTAATATGTCGGCATATTATGCACATACGAAGGAGGAGGCTCTTGAGATCGCACTTTCTCTTATCCCGGAGGGCGCGAAGGTTACGAAGGGTGGTTCCATGTCGGTCCTTGAGATAGGACTTCAGGATGCCCTCATCGCAGGCAATTACGACTACTGCAACAGGGATGAGATGACCGATAAGAGGGCAGCAGAACTTTTCGCATATGATGCGGATGTATTTTTAGGCAGCGCGAATGCCGTAACTGAGGATGGCATATTGGTAAATATAGACGGTAACTCGAACCGCGTATCTGCCATAGCCTACGGCCCCAGGAAGGTTATCCTCATCGTTGGAATGAATAAGATCGCAGCAGATGTTGACTCTGCCATGAAGAGAGCCCGCAACGAGGCAGCTCCCATTAATGCCCAGAGATTTAATTTAAGCACTCCCTGCTCGAAGACTGGAAAATGCATGGACTGCTTAAGTCCCGATACCATTTGCTGCCAGTTCCTCATAACGAGGTTCAGCAAGCATAAGGACAGGATCCACGTGATATTGGTTGACGAGGATCTGGGATTTTAAGGTAAAACGGGTGACAAGGCGGCGTCCCTGCAGCAGAAAAGCAGGAGCAGCCGCACGGGAATATAAAGGTGAAAGGGTGAAAATATGAATTACAGGCATTTTAACAAGATCAAAATGGATGCATCTACCTTCGGGCTGGGATGTATGAGATTTAACGGCCCCGCTAAGGGCGACAGCTGCATTGATGAGGATAAAGCGATATCGCTTATCAGAAGGGCTATTGACGGAGGCGTCAATTATCTTGATACCGCATATGTTTATCTTGATAAGACATCCGAGACGGTGCTTGGAAAGGCACTTCGGGACGGCTACAGGGACAAGGTAACCATAGCAACCAAGATGCCCATTGAATATGTCAACAATTATGAGGAGATGGAGGCGCTCCTTGACTCCGAACTTAAGAAGCTCCAGACCGACCACATCGACTACTACCTGATGCACGGCATTGACAAGAATAAGTGGCTCAGGTTCAAAGAGATGGGCGGCGACAGGTTCTTTGAGGATAAAAAGAGAGAGGGAAAGATAAGATACAAGTGCTTCTCTTTCCACGGCAGCTATGAGGATTTCGAATATATCATCAAGGACAACGACTGGGATATGGTCCAGATCCAGTTTAACTATATGGACATTGCTAATCAGGCGGGCGAGAAGGGACTTAAGCTTGCAGGAGAGCTTGGTATTCCCGTGGTCATCATGGAGCCGCTCCTTGGAGGTAAGCTTGCTAAGGCTCCCGACAATGTCAAGGCGCTTTATGATGCGTTCCCAGTGAAGCGCAGTTCTGTTGAGTGGGCCTTCAGATGGATCGCCAATTACCCTCAGGTTATGACTATCCTTTCCGGCTGCAATGAGGCAGAACAAATAGATGAAAATCTCCGTATTTTCGATAATGTCGCTGCTGACTGTATGAGCGATGAAGAACTTAAACTTATAGACAAGGTTCGCGATGCATATAATGACCGTACAAAGATAGGCTGCACAGGGTGTCGCTACTGCATGCCTTGTCCCGGAGGCGTTGATATTCCCAGGGTTTTCGCAGCCTGGAATGAGTGCTCATTATACGGCATAAAGGCCGAGGAAAGCTGGAATTACCAGGAACTTAAGAGACTTAATCAGACACCTGCTAACTGCCTTAAGTGCGGCAAGTGCGAGAAGGCCTGCCCTCAAGGCCTTAAGATTATCGACAGCCTCCAGAAAGCCTGGCACGAGCTTGAAACCGGAACAGTATAGTGTCAGCAGGTGTCACCGGGGTCTCACCGGGGATGGTTCTATTTGACACGTTACGCTGCTTCACAAATTCATCACAGATCAAACACTTTTGGTTCAAAATTACATACTATATTTGGATATGAAATTTGAAGAAAAAGGAGAATCTTATGAAAAGAAAGAATCTGGCCATGATGGCCGTTGTAACTTTAAGTATTGCGCTTGCGGGATGCTCTGCTTCCGATGCGGCGACCACCGGCACTGAAAGTACTGATACTGCATACGTGGAAACAGAAAGTATTGAGGAAGAAACATCCGATGACTGGGCTGAGAACGTTGGTACGGGAGATACCTACTCAGCAACAGAATCTGAAGAACATGCAGTTTCGGCAAGTGGCGAAGAGGCTTCCTATGATAATATCTTTGTAACAAAGACAGGTGACAGTGACGGCGACGAATCGGACTTCTACGGAACCAACGCAGCAGTATATGCTGAGGAGGGCGCAACACTTAATATTACGAATTCCAAGATAACGACTGACGGAGCCCATGCAAATGCCGTATTCTCATACGGAGAGGGCACGACGTTAAATATATCAGATTCCGTGATTGAAACCACACAGAATAATTCAGGCGGAATAATGGTAACAGGAGGCGGCACTCTTAATGCCAATAACCTTATCGTGACAACCCAGGGTGGCTCAAGCGCAGCAATAAGGTCTGACCGCGGAGGCGGTGTCATGAACGTTGAGGGCGGCAGCTACTCAAGCTACGGGCTTGGTTCACCTGCAATCTATTCAACCGCAGAGGTTTTCGTCAACAACGCAACCCTATATTCTGACGTTTCCCAGGCGGTAGTCGTTGAGGGAAAGAACTCCGTTACATTAAATAACGTGGATGCCACCGGAAATAATACCGGAAAGAATTCCGATAATTCTGATACCTATCAGGCTGTTATGATCTACCAGTCAATGTCCGGCGATGCAGCAGAGGGCCAGGGCAGCTTCACTATGAATGGAGGAAGCCTCACATCCCTTAACGGAGGAATGTTCTTCGTTACAAATACAGTGGCTGAGGTGAACTTAAGCAATGTTGCCTTAACCTATGCAACAGATGATTTGCTTCGTATTGAAAAGGCAGGCTGGGGCAACGAGGGCTCAAACGGCGGTCAGGTTAATTTCAACGCTTCCACACAGGAACTTCAGGGAATCATAAGCGTTGACGAGATTTCGAAGCTTAACCTTTATCTTAAGGATAATTCCTCATTTGAGGGTTCAATCGAAGGGGAAGGTGAGGTCTATGTTGAAATTGAAGACGGATCAACCTGGAAACTTACCGGAGATTCAAGCATAACATCGCTTACCTGCGGCGCTGATGCAATAGATTTAAACGGTTATACACTTACTGTTAACGGAGTTGCCTACGAAGAAGGAATTTCAAGCAACGGAGAGGCTGTAGAATTTACTGTAACTCAGGGAGAAGGCGGAATGGATGGAATGACACCTCCTGATGGTAACGGCCAGGGCGGTCCCGGATCTGATGGCAACGGCCAAGGTGGTTCAGCCCCTGATGGCAATGGCCAGGGCGGTCCCGGATCTGACGGCGGCCAAGCTCCTGATGGTAACGGCCAGGGTGGTCCCGGAGGAGACGGCAGTGAACCTCCCGCCAAGCCCAACTAATACAAGGCTCCCCTTGAGGGGAGCCTTTTTCGTAGAGTAACGTTTTTCTGGCTCCCCTTGAGGGGAGCCTTTTTCGTAGAGTAACGTTTTTCTGGCTCCCCTTGAGGGGAGCTGTCGCCGTAGGCGACTGAGAGGTGTTCGTGTAGAGGCATTCGCAGAGACTAAGCTGCAGTTCCGAGGTACGAAAGCAGCTCCTGGCACTGGGCGTATAGTTCTTCGTCCTTGCCCTTTGAAAGCTCGCTGCACTTAAGAAGGTCAGCTGAGGCATCGGAGTATTTCTCTAATGCCAGCTCGGCCGTAGCCTTGCAATAATAGGCAAGTGAGCTGGGATCCTTTTTGATAACAATTGTTATATCTTCTAAAGCTTCGCTGTATTTCTCTTTTCCTATGTATGAGAAGGCTCTGTAGAGTCTTACTTCATCATTGGGGAGAGGAGAGGCGAGGTTAAGGTCTGCATATTCTATACATTTATCCAATAATCCAAGATCATAAGCAATTTCACAGGCGTTGGTGGTAGCATCTGAATAGAGTTCTGACTCTTCTGAAGCATCAATCAACGTCACAACATCATCATATTCAGATAGTGCCTTTTCGTAGGTTGAAGAATCCATCACATAAATAGATGAAAGAAGAAGCTTAACGGAAAGAGGATCATACTCGCCCTTCTCAAGTGTTAGAAGCAGGGGGAGGGCATCCTCGTATCTGCCCGCATTGAAGTAGCAGAGGGCAAGGTTATATGATGATTCCTCATCCTCCGAGTCCTTCTCAACTATGATCTCATAGATGCTTGCTGCACTCTCATAATCTCCATAGGTGAAGTAGGTTTCGGCAAGCACTGTTCTGATCTCGGGAACATCGTCAGCATAGGGGAGGGCATCGTTTAATATCTGGATGGCATCCTCTTCATTTCCTAAAAAGCTCTGTGAGGCTGCGGCGATTACATAGGCTCTGGCGGTCTCGGGGGATAAAGATATGCATTTATCTGAGTTCTCATAGGCTGGAGTATAATCTTCCTTTTCAAAATAAATCTCCGCGAGAATAAGATATGCATCCGAAGATTCAGGAAAAGCAGCTGTTATTCTATTTAAAACAACTATTGCTGAGTCAATGTCGCCATTAGCATAGTAGAGCTGCGCGGTATCAAGCAGTACTGATTCCGGGGCGTCGGCTCCATATAACTCCACGGCGTCCACATAGGACTTAAGTGCTGACTTGAAATCCCCCTTCATTAGATAAGAGTTTCCTTCGGATAGAGAGTCTGAAGCTGCCTGTCTGGTCACATCTATATAGTCGCTTCCTGCTTCTGCTGCGACCTGCATATACTGAACCACTTCAACTGTTGCCATCGAGATGATGAGCAGCGCTGCTATCCATCTGAAGATGGTCTTGCGCTTTAATTTGGGGCGGGATGAATTCTTATTTTCCATATGTTTCCCTAATATAATGTAAGTTTCAAAGTCAATATGCGATCGAACCTGTTCAAATGATCATTTGGGCTGATTGATGCGCCAAACGTCGAAAAGCAGAATTTGATGATCGCAATGTAAAGATTTTATCATTTTTAGCCGGTAAATACTATATAAGTTTCGGCTTGAAAAATACACATTTTTAAGTTTACATAACTCGAAGCAACCCCGGAAAACCGGTACCTAAAGATTGTAAGAAAAAGTGAAAATCTTACATTGTGGTAGCGGGCTTTATTAGGGTATAATTGTAAAAATATAAAATTGTGTATTATGTGAACCTGTGCAAATATATGCAAGATATTTCTTAAAGATATGATTTTGGGTTCACATCATCAATAAAGACAAGTTACAAAGAGGTAAGCATGAGAATTAGTACCATCGGAAAGAAGTTAAGACGATTAGCTGCGGTATCAATGATAGCGCTTCTGCTTAGCATGTACATAGCAACACCTGCATATGCGGAAGATACGACAACTGATGACAGCGTATCAACGGATACCACAATTGATGGAGGCGGAGATTCTTCCACAATAGTGATCGAAACCGGTGGTAATGATAAAACCGATATAACAACAGGCGACAGCTCTGACAAGGTTGATGTGATAATTGATGATCCTTCGGCTGCACCTACTATTACCGTTACTACAGGAGATGGGGATGATAAGGTCCAGATCTCTGATCCTGACCATGCAACTACGGATGGCCAGAGCGCAGTTACGGATACTGAGAATAAACAGCTTGATGATGAAAAGTTAAATGTAAATATAACAACCGGAACGCAAACAAACGATGGAACGGTTAAAATAGCAGTTGATAGTACAACTACTTCAACAGATTCCGACGGAAAAGAAACAACAACCACAGCAACAGAAGCTCAGGTGACTTTCAGCGAAGATAGCGACGGTTCATATTCAGTAACAGGCGATATCTCAAGTTTTGAAAGCGTGGGCTCTGATTCCGATGCCCTGTCAGGAGATCCTGAGATATATTATTACGACTCCGACTATACGCGGCACACAGTGGACTACTCCGGTTCATCCGGAGCTAACAACCTGCAAAAGGCCATCGACTGGCTTGCAAGTGAGGCTGCCAAAGATACCTTTTCACTAAGCGATACTCTTTCTTCTGACCTGACGCTGTATGTTAAGCAGGGAACCATAAGCGGAGATGTGACGATAGACGGTTCAAAGACAATAAATCTCCAGAGTGCGACCACGAATGAGGACGGAACCACAACCTGGAGTGATAATGGTGAAACAACGACCCTTGGGGAATGCCTCAAGGGTCTTTCTATTGTATCCTCTGAATTAGATAAGTACTTATATGCATCTAATGAGGCTGTTACTGCTTCCGGAAAGACAAGTATGAACGGAATCTTCACTATTATAGATACCATGAATGTTACAGTTTCCGGAATTTATCTTTCAATGAAGAATGGAGATAAGGAATATGCAGGAGTTGTAAGCCTTAAGAATGCAGACGGAGCTACCATAAACGGAACAACCCAGGCAGACAGCATTCTTATTATTAATAATGATTCGGAAGATGTCACCGTTAATCCTTTAAGCGGAAGCGATAAGGTAATGGTGATAAGTATAGAAGGAAAAGGAACAAGTACTTCCACAGTAAACGGCGGAACGGGTACAGATAAAATAACAGCCGTTAACAAAGCCGGCGAGATTACAATCAATGGTGATGCAGGTGCTGATACAATAAAGGCCTTCACCTATGATGATACAACGAACACCATAAACGGCGGCGATGGAAACGATATCGTATATGTAAATTCAAATGCTTCTGATACCGTAACAATAAACGGCGATGCAGGAAATGATAAGATCGGTGTCATAGCTAATAAGCTTAAGACCTTAGTTATAAATGGCGGCGACGGAACAGATTCAATAACAAGCGTTATCAATAAGAAATCAGGATATGCAGCGACAGCCGATGAACTTAAAAACAGCGCAATTACAATAAATACCGGCGCAGGAAACGACACCGTAACAATTGAGGAAGGTGCAATTGTTAAATGCGAAATTAACAATACAAGCGTTATTAAATCTAGTGATAAAGCAATCGCTTCCTTATCTATTAACACAGGCGATGGTGACAGCGATGTAATAAAGCTGCAGGCGCTTCAGACTGATGGCGCGTATGCAGATATAAACATAGACAACACATCCACAGCTTCTAAGTCTATAGCAAGGACCGATGTGACAGACGCGGAAGGAAATGTCACAACTGCAGGCGATGCCAAATTAGATAGCAGTGGTTATTTAATCCTTAATAACGATGCAACCCTTCAGACCACCCTGTTCTTCGATAGAACCTTTGATGAATCAGGTGAAGTCCTTAATAGCGGTGTTTCAGTAATAATAAGAAATAACGAAACCCTCAACAACTTAACGCTTGCATCTGACACGGATGAAGACGGAAACATATATAACCCTGAGGATACCTTCGGTAAGGCCTTTGGCAGAAACTACTTATTACAGAGTGGAGAGGATGAAAACGGTGAGTATATTGCCTTATATGATACGGATAAGATAGACGGAGATTCCACCACCGGACTTCTTCATAAGTATTATCTCCACGACGGATCGCTTATAGACATTAAGGGCTATAGCATTGATGTAGTAAATGATCTTGTTGATTCAATCCTCTCAGGAGCAACCACTGCAGCGGCTGCAGCAGCAATCGCAACAGCAGCAGGAGCTGCATCTGCAGGACTTCTCATCTATTTCCTGGAAGGCTGGTCGTCTTCAACAGGTGTTGCCAACACACTTTTTAGCAGCACTGACACGACCCTCACAAGCAGAATCTCAACTGCATATTCATCTCTTGATATGCTTATTAAGGACCTCGTCGCAGCTGCCAAGCAGATCTGGGATGACAACACCCTTGCCGTAGCAGCTGCTGCAGGTACAGTTGGTGTCGGTCTCGTGGGCGCTCTTACTGCTCTTGAGATAATCTCAGGCGGAAGCACACTTACCGTTGATATTGACGTTAAGGGGCAGTACCTTATGTCTTCCCTTAACATCGGGTCCAATATATTCGGAAGGAACGTTATTATTAAGAAGCTTAACGCTCCCTATCTTGATGTAACCATTAACGGAAACAAAGTTGATTTCGTTAACACCGATACGACCGAATCCAGCGAATCAATCGCCTCAACCACAAGCGTCCGTGACCTTACCGTCAATGCCCAGAACAGGATCGAGAATCCCCTTCTTCCTTTCTCTGCATCTGCTGAGATCACAACCGACGGAACAAGCACCATCGACTCCAGATTCGACGTTAATTTGAATTCCACAACAGACCAGTACATGACACTGCTCTGTTCTTCTGATATACCCAAGGCTTCCGGCGCTAACGCCGTTAACGTTAAGGTTGGCGAGAGCCGCATCGATCTCTATGGTGCGATCAAGGCAATGGGCGACGTTAATCTCAAAGCTTCATCTATTTATACTGTTTCAACAACGGCAACATTAGTTCCTGCAACTGCCATCGTGGTTCACGCCAATGCCTACACCAAGCTTCATGGCGGTGCAAATATAGAAGCTAATGGCAACGTTAATGAGGAAGCTAAGACGCTTATCGCCTGTGAAGGTTCAAGCACTCCTACAAGCTGGCTCACATCTGCTCTTGCAGCCTGCGTCGTATACAGCGACTGCGAGGCTATAGTTGAGGGAAATATAGCAGCAGGAAAGAACGTACATGTTCTTGCTGATAATGAAATATACACATATCTTTCTGCTGCTAAGGAATTAAGCACCTCCGAGGATACAGACAGTGATGACTCTTCATCAACCGACCTTTCTCAGATAACCTCAGACCTTACATCAGGCTTCAACGTTGGAGAGACCTGCGATTATGTTGAGTATGCCTTTGACAGGCTCCTTAATACCACAGGTGACGGTACCTTCTGCGAAACCTTAGGCGAGATATTAAGCTCGACACTTGGAATCGACATAACCTCTGCTCTTGAAAAGATCGGAGACACCGTAGATAAGATAAGGCTCTTTAATAAGGCTGACACCGAGAAGTGGTACATAAGACTTGGAATGTCTGATGATTCAACAAGTACTGATGCCAACAAGGGTTCCATCGTATATGTAAATATAGAGCTTCCCGTACTCCTTAAGCTTTATGAGAAGATTGCAACACCCAATGAGGATGGCTACTACACCTACAGAACAGACCTTTGTGACTTCTATGAGCTTAACGATACCTATTATGTAAGAACAGGCTCTGCATCAACAGGCTATACATACACCAAGACAAGCCTGGCAACTCTCTTAGGACTTGTAAAGACAGGAAACGTTCATCACTTTGATAAGCTCACTGTTACGGATGTTAAGACAACACAGGAAGATGACGATGGTAATACCACAACCTCTGTTACCCAGACAACAGTTCTTAAGGCAGGCCTTCGTGATAAGGATTCAAACCCCGTAGACAGCGCATGGGGCAGCACCACCACAACGACCACCACAACTGGTGAAGATGGAAAGACAGAAGAGAAGACAACAGAAACCCCTGTTTACTATACCTGCATAAGCACCAATCTTATTGACTGGTACCAGTTCAGAGCACTTACCACAAGCGAGAAGACTAACTTAGCAAAGACTCCCACAGCTGATATTTCGAAATCAGATGCCGTACAGTCTATGGGCTTCAGCGGCTTCGTGGCAGTTACTGTTGCTGATATGGTAACTATCGCAGAGGTTATAGAAAATGCCTGCATTAGCGGTAATAACATTACTATAGAAGAGATTTCAGTTGACCACTCAACAACAGTTGCTGCAAGCGGTGAGGATAACTCGAAAGAGGATTCTGCTAAGAAAGAGGCCGAAGATGCAGCAGAAAAAGATAAGACTGTTACCTATGAGAAGATGTTCTTCCATGGATATCAGGAAGTGATTGATCTTGCTAAGAGCGGCCTTACAGATACACTTGCATCTTATGCAAATCAGATAGGCTCTGTAGATGATATTACCTGGGGTTCAGGAATCGTATCTGCAGTTAAGGAAGCAATCTCTGATTTCCTTCTTAACGGCGGCTTCATTTACAGCACAACAGAGACCACCAAGGATGAGTCAACAGGCAAGACGACAAAGACAAAGAAATACTACTTCAAGTATACTTCAACAGATTCTGACGGAACTGCAGTAACCTTCTTTGACTTAAGCGAGGCCTGCTCTCTTAATAAGGATGGAAAGACAACTGACTTAAGCAAATATATCCTTCCTTTCTTCCTTATTTCAGACTTCAATGAGTCAGAGACATATACGGAATACATCTGCAACTACACAGGCACAGATGAGACAATCAAGTCTAAATATGGCGGAAAGACAATATACTGCAAGGATAAGGCTTATTACACAACAACATCTGCACTTTCCGATACTGTCATTAAATACAGCAAGATCACTAACGCAGATGAACTTGCAGCAATAGAGAAGGACCTTACAAAGGTAAAGATCGTCACAAGCCCTGCCTTAAAGGAAGCCCTTGAAAGTGATTCAAGCGGTTCCGGCTCATCAGAGGATTCGGGCTCTGAGTCAGTTGATACCGAGTCTTCTTCAACTGACGAGATCATGGCTTACCTTGAGAAGATAGTTACCCAGAAGGTATCTACCGATTCAGATGGAAAGACAGTAGTCGATAAGGAGACAACAGAGCAGGCCATTTCTACAGACAAGATAAAGAAAGTTAAGACCAATTTAGATACAGCAGTTTCGTCTGCTAAGTCTTCTTCAGACAATGATGACATAGTTGACACCAAGCAGCGTGCAGGTGCCATCGCAGTTAACGTTATCATCAATAACGGCAAGGCCCTTATCGATACAGCAGGCAATATCATTGCAAGAGGAACGCTTTCAGTTATAAGCAACGGCGTAACCGAGTCAAGCGTTAAGGCTGACGGTAATGCAGGTTCAACTGAGAGCGATGTTGCAGATGAGATTAAGTCATCAGGCCTTACGACCTCTGAATTTGATGCTCTTAAGAAAAAGATAGAGGATGCTTATTCATCTTCCCAGGATGATGATTCTTCAAGCGAAGAAGAATCAAATGATGACGCATCCCAGAATGATGAGGATAGCGAGGATGCTTCAGGCTCAACCTATTCAGTTGATGAGGACGTACATGTATATAAGAAGGCATCAGACCTTATAATCGGAAGCGGTGAAAATGATGTTGCAAGCGCTGCAGCAAATGCTGAAAAGACAGTCTACATCCGTGTTCTTACAGACAGTGATGAAAACGCTGCTGTTTACTACCTGATAACAGATAAGGGTGCAGCGGTTCCCAAGGCTTCAGATGAGGGCTGGACCTTTGACCACATCCAGCTTAAGGCAGGCGCTAATGTAATAAAGAGCTCTGATACAGTCACACTTTCATATTTTTATAATGAAAAGGGATGTCTCGTATACGTAATAGAAACAAATGACGACTACATCAAGACTTCTGCATCGGATTCTGAGAATAACGAGCAGGAGGGCTATGTTCCTGCAGGTGTTGATTCGATGGTAAGATTCATATATTCTTACGACGGAAAGACCAGGAACGGCTCAAGCCTTGAGAACGTAACGGCACTTATCGACTACAGAAATGCAGTAAGCGTAAGTTCTTTAGTTGATAAGATGTACTTAGGCCTTGATTCTGATACGACCGCTACAACGAAGCGCATAGTCGCAGTCTTTGATGTGGACGGAGATGATAAGACAAAGGGAATTGCAGACCTTAGTATTTATACAACACTCCATAACGGAGACCTTAAGAGTGCGGTTACAAGCAATACCCTTACGGGAGAGTTTGCAATAACTGCAGATAAGCTCTTAAGCTCAGAGCCTGCTTCAATCGGACTTAAGTCCTTAAGAATATACGGAACAGACGGTGACAGCTTCATATTTAATATGAAGGATCTTCAGGGCGCACAGGGCAAGGAAACCATTAGCCGCTACACCCTTATCTCAAGAACCAAGACAGATACCGAAGGTAAGCAGTTTGATGAGTCAGAGGGCTCATACTGCTTTAAGAAGACAACTGATGCAGCAGGTTCGTCTGTTATAAGCAGCGCTTCAGACCTTGGTAACGAAGAAACCAATTCAAATGAGACGGTTTCCTCAACAAGCTTCGGCGTTGGAGTTGCTGTTGCAGTTGTTGATACCAATGTTCAGACCATCATAAATAAGGGTAACATTTACGCCGGAAACCTTGTTGTTAAGTCAAATGAGACAACAGCAGATGTTTCAGACCTTTACTCAAGACGTCAGAGCGTAAGTCCTTCAGCACTTATGCACTACCTTGCAGATTCAGGCGTTTACGGAACTGTTACTCTTAAGAAGACAGAGAAGACAGCAACTAACGGAAGCACTGTTACAGCCATTTCAGGCTACTCAGCAGGAGATTACGGTTATGCCGGATCCATCGCAGTTAACGTAGCACTTAATAACGTTACCGCTCCCGTAGTTAAGAAGGGTAATGATGTAAAGATAGTGATTAAGGAAGGCGGAGACATTACAGTCTTAGCTGACAGCACCACCAAGAATGAGACTAAGGCTACCAGCATCAGCAAGAAGGGCGGAAAGGTAGGCGTTGGCGGCGCAGTTGCAGTAAGCGTTGAAAAGAATTACACGGAAGCTACCCTCGATATTCCTGTAGCAGTAACTGCTGCAATAGATAATGACACGACCAAGATGGTGGTTTCAGCTAACGGATCTTTAGGTGATGTTAAGGTTATAGCTAATCAGAATATAGTAAGCAACATAAGCGCGATCGCAGGTTCTGCAGGAAAGACGGCAGTTACCCCTTGTGTTGCTTTAACAGTTGCAGAGAGCGAGACTAATGCAACAGTCGGCGAGAACTTCACCAATGAAGCAGGAAACGCAGTTAACCTTAACAGCTTAACAACTCTTGCCCAGGGTTCGGTTACACGTACCGCAAAGACAAGTGCTACAGCTTCAGGCTCTAGCGCAGGCATCGGTATGGCGATCGGCGTTCTGGTTGCCAACGACTCTATCATTTCTAAGTTAAATGCAAACATAAATGCTAAGAAAGATATAAACACTTTAGCAAACGGATATATTTATAACTATAACTACACCTTCGCAAGCGCAAACGGCGGCTCTAAGAAAAAGACAAAATCAGACGGAAGCACCGATACAAGCAATGTTTCCTCTAATCCCAATGCAGCTAAGGACAGCCTCCTTAATGCGGCAGAAAACTTAAATAGCAACAATAACAGTTCTGAAAGAAGCGCAGCTTCTTCTAATGAAAATATAGAAAGCGGCAAGAAATCAAAACTTGAGACAACCGAAGGAAGCGTGGAGGTTGCAGGTGCTGTAGCAGTTAATGTGATTAAGAGCGTAATAAGCGCCCTTGTTAATGCTGCAGCAAATACAGACCTTTCACTTAACGCTGACGGCAATGTGACAACAGCTTCAACCGGCGGCTTCGCTTCAAGCGCCTCAGCTAATGCAAGCACAGCCAAGGCTTCAACAGGAGTTGGCGCTGCAGTATCCCTTAACCTTACCAACTGGAACAATATAGCTAAGGTTTCAAGGGCAAATATAAGAGGACGTGAGGTACGTACAGTTGCAACCAGAGCAGGCGGATCAAGCGGTGAGAGTAATGCCGATGATTCCGACCCTGGGGCGGATTCTGCGCAAACAGATGTAGACTTTGTTAAGAATATAATCAATCCTCTTAATAACAAAAATAAAAAGGCCTCTAAATCAACAGATATAGATGCCCTCACAACAAGCTACCAGGTGCTTGCAAAGATCGCACCTACGGTAGAATCAAGTGTAGATATAGATACACTTATTAGTAATGCTCTTTCAAGCCTTTATGGCGTTGATCTAAATAGCACATATACGGTTAACAGATTCCTGACCAATGCAGTATCAGGTGCCGGAGCGACAGGCGTTGGCGTTGCAGGTGCAGTTGCCCTTGCAATCATCACAGGCACTGTTTCGGCAATAGTTGAAGACAGCGAAATCAACACTGTTGACAAAGATTCTGAAACAGGCAAGGTTACTATTGCATCCTTTGCAAAGTCCATAATCGACACCTTAGCAACAGCTAAGAGCGTCGGAGGAAAGGCTTCTAAGGATGATAAGAAGTCAGGAGATAAGACCGGATCTTCCGACTCTTCTTCGGTATCTTCAGCAAAGAGTTCACAGGGCTCAAGCGTTGGTATCGGAGCATCAGTTGCAATCAACACAATAAATACAACCATCGAGGCTTTGCTTAAAAACAGTAAGGTCTCTACAAGTGCGCTTCAGTTAGGTTCTCTCTACAGCGGCACAACCTCAGCCCAGGCTGTATCAGGTATAGAGGTAACAGCAGTTGATAAGAGCACTAAGGCAACAGACACGGCCCTTGATGCAAGCGTAGCAGTTAACGTTAACAACACAACGGTTACCGCACTTGCAGATGAGAATTCGACCATATCAGTCAATGGAGCTAACCAGGTAGAAGAAAAGCCCTTCGAGGAATTACAGGGTGAGGACTTCCTTAAGTCACTTGCTAATCTTTGGAACACAGCAAGGGCATGGGAGAGCAAGTACCTCCAGACAGATATCCTTAAGGCCATCGGCGGCAACATCGACATCACTGAGGTAACGGAAACTAAGACCTATAACACATATATTTATGCATTAGCAACAGAGCACACTCTCGCTAAGGCAAGCTCTGCAGCCTTAGGAAAGAGCGCAGCGGTTGGCGCAAGCGTTGCAGTTAATATCGTTAAGAGCGCAATAGAGGCACTGCTTAAGGCCTCAGCAACCATCACAAACGGTGACATCGACGTGGTTGCAAGAGCTGTGAACAGCGACGATTCCTATGCGATTGCAAGTGCAAACGGATACGACGCATCTAAGTCAGCAGCAAAGAAGGGAACCACGGAAGAGGCTGTAGTTGAAAACGGCACAGGCTCTAAGGGTGCAGCCAATGCAACAGATACCAATTCAAACATCGTGCAGGCAGCAGGCGCAAACTCAGGGGCTGAGGATGATGAGGCCGATGAGGATTATGATGAGTATGGCCTTGATCAGCTTTATGGCGGAGGCTCATTAAGTGAGAACCTTCTTGCAAATAACGCAGTAAAGAATCCTTCTGAAACTGATGCTACAGGCAATAGCACAGGCGCAATACAGAATTCAGGAAACAACCAGATTAACGTAGCAGCAGCTCTGGCATTCACACTTGCTAAGCATACGATCAACAGTATTATTTCAGGAAATATAACAACAGATAAAAATATAAACATCGATGCCAGAAATGATAATAACTTTAACGCCATGGGTACAGGACTTGCAGTATCTAACTCAAAGTCGATCGCAGCAGGCGTAGCCATTACCATTAATAAGAGCACAAACAATGCGATCCTTAAGAGCGCAACTGCTAAGGCAGCAGATGTTAATATCGAAGCCAATACAACTCAGAATACAGGAAACTCCTATGCAGGCAAGATGGCAGCCCAGGCAATCGCAGGTGGCGTAGCATCAAGTGATGGAAAGACCACCGGTACAACGGCCGGAGTTGCAGGCGCTGCAGCGGTTGTAGTTAATAAGGCAAAGACCAATGCCCTTATAGAAGGTTGCGACTTAACAACAACTGCCGATACCACTTCAGGGGCAGCAGGTGATGTAAATGTAAATGCAACTGAAAAGAATCACTTAGCTGTAAGAGCAGGTGCAGTATCAGTAGCAACTACAAAGGGTGCGGGAAATGCCATTGGAGTCGGCGCTTCCTTTGCTTTCCTCTATGCAAATAGCGAAGTTCGCGCAGCAGTAGATGAAAATAACGGTACTGCAAGTGAGCTTAACATAGCAGGCAATCTTACAGTCAATGCTGAGCGCAAGGCTGTTTCAATTAAGGATTACGTAGCAGCATACTCAATAGAAGACCTTGTAACAGCAGGCGAGAACCTGATTACACTTAAGGGAGAGGATGCTGAGAGCATACTTACGATAGTAGGACTCCTTAATTTCTTAGGAAGCGTTAACTACTATGCTGAGGCAATTGCAGGCGGAGCTGCCAAGAGTGCAAAAACAAGCGGTTCGGCAGGCGCTGGATCCTTTGCAATGATCTATGTAACACAGAAGACCATAGCAGAGATTGCCGCAAGCACAGTTGTTGCATCAAAGAACCTTACACTTAAGGCTACAGATAATACAAATATAAGGCTCATCGGCGGAGCTATAGGCATAAGCACCGGTAAGACAGGTGTTGGAGTATCCCTTACAGGCATATATGATTACGCAAAGACAGAGGCTCTCTACGGCAAGGACGAAACACTTACCCTTAATTCAACAGGCGACATTGTTATAGAAGCTTTATCAAATAAAGATATGCTGGGCGTAACAGCCGCAGTTGCATATGCAATGAGCTCAGTTCCTTCAACCTCAGTTGGCGGCGGAATCAATGTTATTTACGATAAGACCATTACAAAGGCAGCCCTTGGCAATGGTAATGGTAATGAAGATTTCCTTAGTATTAATAAGCTTACGGTTAAGGCTGATAATAAAGATGAACTTCTGAATGCAGTTATGGCAGTAGCATCAGGCGGTGGCACCGCAGCAGGCGGATCTGTAGCAGTTATAATAACTGACTACGATACGGAAGCTTTGTTAGGAGATAACTGGGAACTTGAAGTTACTGATTCCGTTAATGTTCTTGCATCTGACGAGGAAGTGCTTATCAATGTAATAGGAAGCGGAAGTGCAGGCGTCAAGGCATCAAGCGGAACCGTAGTTTCGGCAGTTGTTACAGTAGAAAAATCAAAGACAAGAACAATAGCTCAGATTGGAAATAGTAATTATATAATAGTTGGTAATGATGTTAACGTGATCGCTACATCTAATGTGGGCGCATACCTTATAGATTTAGGATTTGCACTTAACTTTACCGGTTCGGGAACCGCAGTTGGAGGCATAACCAATACTTTTGTATTCGGAAGAGAAATTTTAGCAAATGTTTCAGATTCTACTACCATAATGTCAAATGGTGGAAATGTGCTTATAAAGGCATACGGAAAGGATGATAGTATAATTGTTTCTGCTACAGCAGGTGCTTCAACAGGAACTGACGTTGGGGCATCCATTTCAACTGTTGTTGGAGCAAGTAAGATATATGCTCTAGTTGGAAATGGTGTTGGAATTTATGCGGGTCAAAATATTGCAGTCTTTGCTTATCTTGACACGGATTCTGCAGTGGCAGCAGGAGAGGCCGGCTTATCCGGTGGAACAGGTGTTGGAGGAGCTGTAGTTACCAATGTTTTATCAAATGAGATCAAGGCACATGTGGGCGAAAGTTCAGGTCTTACAAACTGTTCATCAGATGATAAAACCATTAATGAATATGAGTTAAAGGTTGGAGACGAAGTTTATAAAAAGATTATAGGAGTTGCAATTATTGCGGATTCTGAAAATGATTTCATATATGTTGCAGTAGGTGGCAGCTTATCAGAAGGAGCAGCAATTACAGGTTCAGTCGCTACATTAGTTATTAATGAAACAGTTGACGCTTCTTTAGGAGATGGATCTGCAATTGGCGCCTACACTAATAAGAGCAATAGCACAGAGAAGACTTCTGATTATGGATTCCTTGTTTTAGCAAATAACAAGACAAGCATTGGAGATTACGTAGGAGCCCTTAGCATCTCAGCAAGCTCAGCTGGAGTTGGCGGAGCTGTTGCAGTGATTGTATCAGATAACAAAGTTACAGCGCATGTTGGTCAGAGTGTTGCTGTATGGAGTGATGCCAACATCAGAGTGGAAGCAACAAGTAATAGTGATCTTTTACTTGTTGATGCAGGAATTGCGGCAGCATCAAGCACAGGAGTGGCAGGCTCTGTTGGAGTTGTACTCTACACAGATGATGTTGAGGCTATCCTGGCATCAAATGAAGCATCGGATGCTGATAGTGAATATAAGTATTTTGAAGGAAGGAATATCATTGTAAGCGCCACATCAATCAATAAGGTTGAGGCAATCTTAGGTGCAGTTGGAGCAGGCGAAACTGCAGGTGCAGGCGGCTCGGTCCTTGTATTTACCTATAAGGGAACAACAATTGCCTCTGTAGGAGATTACCTGAAGCTTACAGCTAACGGTGGTGACATCGAAGTTACAGCTTATGCTTCTGACAATCTTGATGCTATGGGCGGCTCTGTTGGTGCTGCAGGCACGGCAGGAGTTGCAGGAAATGTTCTTTATATTAATACAGAAAGATATACAGAGGCGCTTATTGGAAAGAACGCAGTATTAAAAGCAGCAAACGGAAATGTAACCGTTAAGGCGCAGAGCGTATATGATCTCTTTGCATCAATGGGAGCAGTTGGAGCAGGCGGAACAGCCGGCATTGGAAGCGCAGTTGCGGTTCTCATTGTTAATAACCTTGTATACGCTAATGTAGATGAAGGCACAACCATAAGTGCCGGAGGAGACGTTACAATCGAGGCTCTTGATAACAGAAAAATCCACAGCTATTCGGGCTCTGCAGGAGCAGCAGGATCTGTTGGCGTGGCAGCGGTTATCACAGTTACCATTGTTGGCGGAGCCATTACAAGCGAGGTTCAGACAGACCTTGATTCAAGTTCTGCTCCTAACGGAAATGATCAGGTTGATTACGCTTATAATTATTTAGATTCTATATATAATGGTCAGGGCGCAGCTTCTGATAAAGAGGCGATTGAGCGTATAAATAAATTGGGAAGCACATACAGAAGCTCTTCTAAGCGTCCTTCATCTGTAGATGACTCTACAGAAAATAATGCCAGCCAGATGCAGACTTCTGACAGCATTAGTAATACTGCAAGCTCTATGGCAAAGTCACCAGATCGTGAAAGCGACGGAACAGCCAATATTGATAAAGAAAATGCAGCAGATTCTCTTGACGACGGGGAGTCTCACGCGGAAGTTAAAACACGTGGCAACAAGGTATGGGCAACAGTTGGAAAGAATGTAAATATAACAGCAAGCGGTAATATCACAGTACTTGCTAAAGAGATAAACACCATAGACCAGATAGCAGCCGCAGCTGCAGGCGCAGGTGCTGTTTCGGCAGTAGTCGGTGTGTCTGTAGCAATCCTCTTAAGTGATGTTTACACAGAGATCGGAAAGGGTGCGGTACTTACCTGCGGACAAGGTAAAGAGATAAACGTAAGTGCAATAAGCACAAGCACGGAAGAGAAAGAGGAAGATGTTACCGCTCCCACAATAAGCGGTAAGTCACTTAAGGTAAGTAACAGCGACGGAACTAAGACTTCAGGTAGCAATACTGAGGAGTCAAAGGAAATGTCAAAGGCTGATTCTTCAAGCATAAAGGATACTAACGGTGCTAATACAGATCAGGCTACGACTTCTGATGGAACCACAGCCGATATGAGCAAGTACACCATAAGAAGTATCCTGGTATCAGTATCAGGCTCAGGTTCAGCAGCAGTTGGCGTTAATGTAGCATTCGTAAAACTTGCAAGTGCAGTGACAACGAATCTTAACAATGCAGACTTTGAGGGAAGCAATGCAACAGTCAGAATCACCACTACAGGAGATTATGGCACTAACTATGCAATGAGCTTCGCAATAGCAGGAAGCGGTGCGGCAGCAGTTACAGCTAATGCAACCGTAGTCCTTGTAGATGGCGAGGTTAGAACTATAGCAGATGGAGCTTCCTTTGGAAAGTCAAAGCCTCTTACAGCTTTATATGTAAATAACTTCCTTAAGAGCTATATGATGGTAGTAAATGCAAGCGTCTCGGGAAGCGGCGCAGAGTCCATTGGACTTAACCTTTCCTATGCAAGGAACAGCGCGATTAACAGGATTGACTTAAATAACATAACGGCTATTGCAACAGCTACAACCGGAAGCGATTCAAACGTTGAGGCCATAGCACAGACAGTTGACGGAATCCTTAATATAGTAGGGGCAATAGCAGGAAGCGGAGCGGTTGCAGTATCTGCAATCGGCCAGATATCACTCCTTAAGGCTGATACAGAGAGCAATGTTTCAGGTCTTATTAAGGCTAATTACAATACTGAAAGCTATGCCCTCTACAATAAGGACAGAAGCAATAATACAATAGAGAGTGGCATGGCAGGCCTTAATTCCGGAGTTACCAAGGCTTACGGCGTAAATATAGCAGGAAGTGGAATAACCGCTATAAGCCCCATTGTAATGATCACAATAGCAGAAGCTAAGACGATTGCTACCTTTGCACCTGCTGACGGCTCTTATACAAGAGATCTCTTTGTATATGCTTACAGCAGAAATGAAGCTCAGGCAATGGCTGTTTCGATAGCAGGCTCAGCAACTGCGTCTGTTGGAATCATAGTTTTCTATCTTGATAATAAGGCAGTTACAAAGGCTAATGTAAATCTGAACGGTGGTACATATACCATCAAGTACAGAACTGCTGTTGAAGCCATAGCCAATGATGCAGCAGGAGCACTTGCAGTATCTGCATCAGGAGCTATAGTTGGAGTTGCTGCGAACGTAGTAATAGTAAAGCTTAGAAGCACCATCGAATCGACAATTACAGGAAGCGGAATCCTTAATGTTAATGGAAGTTCCTTCTCAAGCGGCGTAAATGCAATAGCAGTTAGAGCACAGCAGAACGGAAGCGCCAATGAATCTGTTTACAGAGGAACGGCTGCCAAGACTGTAGCGATAGGCGGCGGATTTGTAGGAGCTGCTGTTTCAATCGCAATAGCACAGCAGAAGCAGGAGATTACAGCAGGAGTAAACGGTAACACTGCTTCAGGCGCACCTGCACTTATAATAAGTGCAAATAGCATCGGCATCGAAGCCAAAAAGGACAGCACATCAACGGAAACAAGCGCAGAAACCGCAGCCGTTGCAGTTGGCGCATACGGAGTAGGTGTGAACGTTGCCATAGCAAGAGGTGATGATGAATTAACCTCTATGCTTAATAATGTAAAGCTAAACATTAAGGAAGGTGTAAGTTTAACAGCTGATCTTTCTTCAAAGGTTAAGGCCGAAGGCGGCGGAATTACCGTAGGTGTTGCAGAGGGCTCGGTAAACTGGGCATCAGCTCATGAAAACTCTAAGGTTAACGCTCTTGCTGAGAATATCTGCGGTGAGATTAATACAAATAAGTCAAGTAGCGCAGCATTTACTGTTGCAGCCAATGGAAATGCAAGCGGCACAACAACAGCCTATGCAGCGGCAGCAGGAATAAATGCAGGCGTTTGTTCGGGACTTGTTTCCTATATTGATGCTGTATCTAAGGGAAATGAGACAACAGCAAGCCTTAAGGTAAGCAGCAGCGAAGATAATAATGAACTTAACCTTAATGGCGCAGACCTTAAAGTATCAGCAACAGATAACGGCAAGGTTGAAGCAAAGAATTTAGATATAGGCGGTTCAGGTATTCAGGTTGGATTAAACCTTATAAATGCAAAGAATGCTTCTAAAGTAAGCACAACAGTAAACGGCGGAAAGATATCCAATGCAAAGGCTGTAAACATAAGCAGTACCTTTAATGCCGGTTCAACTGATAACGTAGCATATGCATATCTTCTTTCAGTATCAGTTGCAGGAGCATCCATAAGAGTTCAGGAAGTAACAGCTGAAAATTCTGCAGAATCTTCTGTTAATATGTCAGGTGCTGATATAAATGCAACAGGTGATGTCACAATCACAGCTAAGAGTGAAGGCCAGGTTAAGTCTGATGAGAATATGGTTACTGTATCAATCTATAATGCAGCAGTTAACCTGATGAAGGCAACCCAGAATGCCAAGGCATATATCACTATGAATAATGCCAAGGTATCCGGCTCTAACATGACTCTTAGAGCAGTAACAACCGGTGATGCTATAGCACGTACCGGAGCGCCTGTAGTTGCAAGCTTCGTAAGTGGAAATTACCACAAGGCAGTATCAGATGAGGCAGCAGAAGCCGTTATTTCAATTGACGGACTTGAGCTTAACTTAAGCGGCAATTACGATTCACTTGCAAGTGCAACCGGAAAGGCTGAGTCAATATACAATAACACCAGCATATCAGCTGCCCAGGGCGGTAATGTGGAGCTTGATGTTAACTCTCACGTGGCTGCAAAGAATATAGAAAAGAATGTAACCGGTAAGGTGGCAGGTGACTTTACAAGCTATGCAACCGGTAAGGCCGACACACTTATAACTCTTAGTGTTACGAAGATTGACGGACTAAATATAGGCGTATACAAGCTTGTGCTTAATCCGGAGGTTACTACTGAAGCACTCCTTGATGGTGGAGAGGGTCTGGTTATCACAGGAAACCTTAACGTTAAATCAGATGGCTATGCTACGGCAAATTCAGCTGCTGATTACTTAAATATTGCCCTCTTCGGAATTAATGTTAATACCTCGAAGGCGGATGCGGTCCTTAATGGAAAACTTACCCTTGCCGGAAAGATAAGGGCAGCTCAGGTGGTTGCAATAAGTGTTCTTGGAGAAAATATTAATGTTTCAATTAAAGAGAACTCTGCTTCATTGGCAGTAGTGGGTTATGATCCTTTAAATGTAACCTTGAATAAGGATAATCAGGTAATAGTTGACTCTACGGCTGACATCATGGCAATGAGCTCATATATGACCATTGCAGCCATAAACGATGCATACGATGCAGATGATACTGTAAAGGCTTATTATGATTCACTTGGCATAACAAGAAATGAAGGTATAACAGCGACAGTTGATACATGGAATCTGACACTTATTGGTTCTTCCAATAATGTGATTAACGTGACAAGCAAGAGCAACGCTGTTCTTACTGTAAATGATGGCGCACATCTGACCTGTGACGTTGATGAAGGTCAGGGACTTACACTTGAGGCCCTTGGCGGAAGCAAGGTTACAACGGATATTTCTGGACAGGCTACTTCTCTTATCAGTGGTCTGTTCAACCATTCCTATGTTTACATTGCGGATAATGCCGAGGTAAATATCTATGGAACATATAATGAGGATAAAGGAGAGTCAAATACTGTAATTGAGGCACTTGACGTACATATCATGGCGCAGGTACAGAGAGTATATGCATACATGAATGCAATTGCGGAGGTCGTAACAGTTGCCAGCACAGCTGAGGCATGGAACTATCTGTATCTGGCTATCAGCGCAAATGTAAATATTGCAAATAATGCTGGAAAGAATGCAGTTACAATCAAGGGTTATGAAAATGTAAATATTTCTGCCAACATTGCTCAATATGACATTTATCAGAATGCCCGGGGTGAGGCGATTGGCGTCTATGGAGAGGTTTACTCTACATCAGTAATCAACGGTTGGAATGACCCGGGAGATGGTTTCACAAAGGGAACCAATACCAATGTTTATATCTATGGTGCTGATACCGAAATCTTTGCAGGAAATCTGTATATTTCGGCAGATAATAGTTCTCTTCAGGAACTGACCAGCTATGAACATGCTTCCGGTGACGCTAAGACCATTGCCAAGCTGGTTAAATATATTGTATATGAGGTTGTATACTATTTTGTTTCAGCGGTGGCATGGGTTGTCGGCCTCTTCAGCAAGAAGACAAAGAAGAAGATGCTCAAGGCTGTAGAGAAGTGGAAGGTTGAATGGGTTTATGATGTCCACACGGAGCTTGGAGGCAATATTAACAGCGATATCAATATTTATCTACAGGGCAATTATCACCTGGGTTCCAGCGCAGGTGGCGTTGTTACAGTAGCTTCTGATGGAACTACAACCGGACATAATATTGATGTTACGTCTTCAATTGTAGATGGCAATGTGGTTATAGAAGCGATTGAATACAATAATGTCGGTGAACTTTTAGTTTGGGCAAATGGCACCAGCGCAAGTTCCGGTGGTCACATAGACCAGACTACCTCTGTTACCGGTAACATTAACCTCGTTTCAAATGAGAGCACCGGTGATGTCATTGTAAATAACTATTACAATGCAGGAGATGTAATCTTAAAGAATGTGGTTATTAATAATAAGGTAATCGATGAGCCTATCCAGATTACAGATTCCAACTTTAAGGTATCTGTTTCTTCCTGGGTTGAAGATGACTATAATCATAAGCTTATGATTAACAATGTAGTTGATGGTACCGGAAAGAAACTGCATTTTAACGGAACTATTGATAACTATTCCGGAGATACGATTATCTATGCAAACGGCTGGGATATTGTAACCGATGCGGACAGTGTGCTTTATACCACAAACCTGCTTATAGACGGAGCAGGAAACGTGGTCTCTTCTGATGCAAACGACGGCTTCTCAGTCTATATGTTTATGGACGAGGATGATGCTCCGAATGTTGAAGAAATTGACGCAACAGGTAATGTGACGCTTGACCTTACACTGGCAAGAGTAACTCTATACTTAACAGACAATTATGAAAGCCAGCTGGAGGAAGAGAAGACAAAATTAAGTCAAAGCTATATTAATTTTAAAACCGTAAATGTAGGCGGTAAGTTTACGCTTAATGTAAATGATCCGATTATGCTCTACAGCGTGTTCTCTCTGTCAAGCTTGGGCGGCGTTGATGTATTGAAGCTTCCGCAAAACGGTACCCTTGTAAATGGTTTAGGAGATATTGTAAACGGAAAGACTTATACCTTTACAACCGTATCCAATTCCACAACCGTTAATGTGACAGGTACTGCAGACGGCCTGGAGTATAGCGCTGGCTATGAAATCATTGGATATAACGAGGACGAAGACGCTCCGGGATATTATTATGTTACACTTGCCAATGGTTATACCCTCTATTTCTATTATGCCGGTGGCACTTCAAACTATGTTTTACAGACGGTAATTACAGCGGATGGAAAGCTGATCAATTTAAACTGTACAACCGATAACAGCACAAGCTCTAACTTTGATATGACCATAAATGGTGTACGCTATACGAAGAGCCTTACAAATAGCAGTGAGGATTACACAGCAACGCTTTCCGGTGATGGTGATGGATCTGTATTTATACTCTATACAGGAACTAATAAATACAATGGAAGTGCCATATCAAATGCAGAATTACAGATTTTGGAGGATTATGCAATTAAGCTTACACCGGTTAATGGTGGATATACAGTAGAAGCTATCTCTGTAAGTGATGGAAGTGCACTCTTGCTTCAGATAACTGATAATGGGGTAACCTATAATATTTGGGGAATCTGTGAGGGCGATTCCAATGTGATTAATAAAATTGTCATTACAGAAAATCAAACTATATATTATTACAAAGCTAATAGTACACTCACGGATAAGACATCCACGATTGAAAGAAGCATTGGACTAGGCACAGGTACGGGTGTGACTGTTGGCAACACATTGAAGGCCACGGCAGAAACGTCTGTAATGAATAGTATTACTTTTGAGGAAGGAGATTCTATTCTTTCATATGATAATTCTGGCACATATATTATTAAAAGAGGCAGCGATTATTATCTCTTTACCACCTATAACGGGGAAGGAGTGATTTTAAAAGGATCATCAAAGGTTAAAAGACACACAAGTGATAATAATTACTATTACTATAATATAACTTTTAGTGATAAAGATAGTACTGAAATCTTTAAGGCAATTCAAGATTCTATAGCTGGCGGAAGTAATAGCTTTTACCTATACTACTGTGATGAAAAGTATGCTGGAAGCTATGGCATAGGAGCAATGTTTAGTAATAATGAATACTCTATTGTATCAACGGGCATTACAATTAAAAGATTCTCTGAATATGGCGGACAGAGTGTAAGCGGAATTTCTGTTTACCAAGGTGATACTTTGACCTCAAAAATCTTATTCCCCGAGTATACGCTTGTAGACGCTAGCGGAAATTATTATGTCAGTGATAGAATCCGCAAAGACACCATAGCAAGTGGATCAACAGCCAGCAGCTATTATTCAAAGAAATATGTGATTACTCTTGTAGGAGATAGTACCTACAGTACACTTTATAATTTGAATAGCAGTAGCTATGTAACCTCTCTTTCGGTAAAGATGAATTATACAGGCGGTTCAGACTGGAAGGTTTATCATTTGGGCGATAATGAGAATTTGGATAACTCCGGAATTTACAAGCTTAAAAAGACAGAAGACGGAGTAACAATAAATTATGTTGGCCATTTTGAAAAGGATGTTAAAAAATCCTCATTGTCAACCAGCACAAGCGGTTTGCTTATGACGACCGGTTTAGACTACTTTAAGGTACTATATACAAACCCGAATAGTATGTATGATTTCCACGATGAAGTACTCAATCCTAAGGTATTTTACAGAGTGGTGGACGATGACAATAATCCTGTACTGACATTAATGAGCCTTCCGGGCATTACCAATCAATATGCAAGTGACATTTTCATTGCGCTCAAGGATGGAGAGATTAGGGAAGTAATCTCAGTGAAGGAGAACGACTATAGATTTAAGCTTTATGATCCATTTAGTGGCGATTATATTGGTACAATTTTCTATGACAGTAATCTCGTTCAAGTGCAGTTTTTACTTGTCGATGGAAGCATAGGAGTTGGCAGGGATGGTTATGTCGGAGTAAAGATGAGGATGTTAGACGATATGAATAACGGCAATGTAACAAGAGTTCCTGTTACTGATGGCGACTCAACCGGCGCTATCCACTTTAGCGGAAAGACCACTACCGCTACCACAGATGATGAGGCAGCTAAGGGCTATACGGGAGTTGTATACGTGAAGGTTTCTTCCGATGCCCACTCTAAGGATGTCAACATAGACATAGGCTCTAACAAGCTTAAGATAGTGCTTGATAGTAGTGCTAACACGGGCAATGTTACCCTCACCGGTACCGGCAATCTGGGCCTTGAGACAGCATGCAACTTAAGCCTTAACAGTCTTAATGTGGATATGGCTGACGGCAGAGTTGATATAACTGGTGAAAGTAAGCTTTTAAAGAATGAAAATACCATTACCGCAACCGGTGGTGATATAAGTATTTCAGGCGGCTCGCTTGCCATTGAGAATAACCTCACTTCTGTTAAGGGCAGTGTGAGCCTTACGGCAGCAGATTCCGAGAACGAGGCATATCTTGCAACAACAGGTAAGATCACAGCGTATAAAGATATAAATCTCGTGGTGAACGGCCTTGCTAATAAGGAAAATATGATCGTTGTGGATGGTGACCTTGAAACACTCTATGGCAATGTTAACGCCAACCTTGTGAACACATCGGGAATCCTTAACGCAGATGTTACAGCCGGAAAGAATACAATAGGCACCGAGGGAGAGGATGATGAAGGAAATGTAAACATCAATGCCTCAACCAACAGTTCTAATGAAAACTACAGGCTGGTTGCTAACGGAGGCTTTGTAACAGATGGAGACCTTACGCTTAACTCTAATAACGTGGACGTATGTGTTTACCACGGCGGAGATGTTTCGTGCGAGATCGTTAATAAACTTCCTGAGGGTATTAAGGATTATATCGATGTAGAAAAGATATCAGGTCTCAAGGAACATACAGATGAGACCAAACTTAGTGTCGGAGGAACGGTAAATCTTAACGCTGCCAATGCAGAACTTCACCTTGATGGTTCATCTAATGTTGCAAATGATATGAATATCACCTTAAGAGGTTCGGAACTTAAGTACTCTGCTGATTCCCTTGTTGCTGATAATGTCAATATCTTTATGGACAGCAGATCAACCATTAACGGAAACATAGATGGTGCGAATATAATTCATATTAAGGATCCTGAGCCTTCCTACGATGGAGATTCAGATGATTATTATGATGAGTCATCTGCGGATTCAGAGGATTCATATGGAAGCTTCGCCGGTTCTTCGATCTATGGCCCTAACTACCATGGAACCTATAACCTTTCAGCTGCTGAAGAAGCAGTCCTTAACTATGTGAAGGTGCTCATGGGCTTTGCAACCGTTATCGGAAAGGATATAAGTACTCCTTCATTCACGGCTGCTGAATGGAAGCAGATTAGGACGCTTATCAATATGTTTAAGCAGATGGGCTGGATCAATATCAGAATGCTCGGTGATGCAGCTTCCTACATGGCATACATAAGTAAGTTCACCAAGGGCATGCTCTTTACCTACAACATACCCAAGAGGCTCCTTAAGAAGGGCGCAACCTACTGCCTGGTATATCTTTACAAGGATGCCGACGGCAAGTATGTAAAGTCCGTACTTCCGGACCTTGATAACGTAGACGAGACCATAACGGTCCGCCTGCAGAACCTTGGAAACTACCTGCTTGCAAGGTACTAAGAAATAAAAAATAAAAATAAAACCCCGCCACCTGAAATTCAAGTGACGGGGTTTTCCCGGCCTTCGACGAAGATGCCATTCTCCTTAAGGACTACCGATTATATAGTAATCTTTCCCTGTTGCAAAAGTGTTGCAATAATTATATTATAATTATAGATTTATTTTGCTGGGATTCAGTGCTTCTGCTAAGCTTCTTATTGTTTGTCACTGCTATAGAGGAGACAACGACATTATTCGTATAATATCAGCTAGAAAAGCAACAAATTCAGAACACAGACAATATGATGAGATTAACAAAGGATGGTGATGGATATGAGAGAGGAATATGATATCAAAACATTAAATCCGCGAAAAAACCCATATTTAAAAAAGGAAAAGCAGCAGGTTACCATGAATATGAATTCTAGTACCGTTGCATATTTCAAAAATATGGCTTCTGAATCGGGAATACCATATCAGACATTGATAAATATGTATTTGGATGAGTGCGTTTCAACAAAGAAGGCACTCCATTTTGTATAGCAGTTTTGTGGAGCAATAATATATGAGCGAACAGGAAAGAAACGAAAAAAAAGAAAAGATTAGAAATTACCAGTACAGCGAGGTGAGGATCAAGCGGATGTACCTAAGCAGCCTTATATTTGTAGGGCTATTAATAGGAGCATCGATCGCATACTGCATCGCCTGGAGGATAAATGAGCTTATACCCATAGGGATAGTTAACGCAAGCATCTATCTGACGGGAATGGTCATCTGCGCGCTTTTTGTATTTTCCCTTGCCTTTGACAGGCCCTGGGATGGTCACAACAGAGCCTTATTCAGATTGCTGATAACACTTGTTATTCTTTTCCACTTCGGCATAATAGTTGAGTTCCTTGAAGGGAATCCACAGTTTATAGTTGCAACGAGAATAATAAATTCCCTTCTTTATTTTAATGAGACCCTTCTTATATACTGCTTCTGGTCTTATGTAAGAGAGGAGATAAACCCCGATAAGAAGGCAACGGCAATTGCCAATAATGTGTGCCGTGCAGCGCTTTTCCTTGACCTTATACTTGATATATTTAACTATTTCTTTGGCTTTTACTTCTATATAGATGAAGGCGGCAACTATGTTGCGGGGAAATGGGAAGCACTATCCCAGATCACGCTTTTCATTATCTATCTTATGATAATATCCGCCATCGTGATGGCAAAGGACCGCACAGTCAAAGAAAAGGCCCTGTTCTTTTCTTTCATTGCCTTTGCACTTATAGGTGACGTTTCAGGAACGGTGATGGATGACTACACGTTGGTATATCCGTTATATCTTTTCTCGATAATACTCATATACATTAACGTGTTCTCGAAGCGTGGAAATAAGCTCTTAGAGCAGCAGCTTGAGCTTGACCAGCAGAAGACGGCGCTTATGGTTTCCCAGATCCAGCCTCACTTCATATATAATGTGCTGACCACGATCTCGAACCTTTGCGTGACGGATCCTGAGGAGGCTGAGGAGACGACCATACTGTTTTCACAGTATTTAAGGACGAATCTTGATGCCTTGAGACAAACAGATACGGTTTCCTTCAAGGAGGAGCTTAAGCACATTGCAACCTATGTTGAGCTTGAGAAAAAGAGATTCAGAGACAAGATTAACGTTTCCCTCGATTGCAAGGAGGTTGACTTCATGGTGCCTCCATTAGGACTTCAGCCCATAGTTGAGAACAGCATCAAGCACGGGATCAGGGCAAAGGCAACCCCCGGCACGCTCTTTATATCAAGTGAGAGAGTTGAAGGTGGTGTCAAAGTTGTGATAGCCGATGACGGAGTGGGCTTTGATATGAATGCACCCAGGGAGGATGACGGAAGAAGCCACGTTGGAATGGCTAATGTAAAGTCACGACTTGAGCATATCTGCAATGCCACTGTTGAGGTTGAAAGTTCCCCCGGAAATGGCTGCAAGACCACTATCTTTTTCCCTGATATGTAAAGTGCAACACTTTTGCAACACATATATATTTATATTGGATAATCGTGAAAGGCAAAAGCTCGGATATCAAAAAACGATTGACACAGAGGTATCCTGAGAGTATAATGTACACGATAATTCATGTAAACTTTTGAATTTGCCCGCGTGGCAGGAGGATGAAAAAATGAAATCTAGAATGGTAAAGGCACTTGCCTTAGCAACAGCAACAGTTATGATGGTTGGCCTTATGACAGGCTGTACTGTTACAAAGACATCTACTTCAACAACAACTACAACAGATGCAGATGGTAACACAACAACCACCACAACAACTTCTTCTTCAGAGAACGGAAAGACAACAACAGAGACAACAACAGAGACTACTTCAGCTTCTGATTCAGAGTCAACTGTAGCAAGCCTTGCAATCAGCAATGAGACAGGCGCAGATCTCTACGAAATGTATTTCTCATTAAATGAGTCAGATTCATGGGGAGAGAACATCCTTGACGATGATGATCCGTTACTTAACGGTTACACTATCACCTACACAGATGCTCTTACCTACAATGAGAATGGTCTTATCTGGGATTTAAAGGCAGCAGATCAGGAAGGCAACTCAATCGAGTTCGAAGGACTTGACCTTTCTTTCGCAGCAGATCCTGAGAACATCACAATCCTTCTTTCCCTTGAGGATGACGGAACTTACAGCGCTGAGGTGCAGTAAGACACAGGTGTTCTAAGACATTAGTGAAGTAATCAAAAACAGGTCGTGACTATATGTCATGACCTGTTTTTTTGTGATATAATGCATCTGTACTATGTCCTATTATAATTTTGCATATATCTGAAAGGGAAATACATGAGTACCGAAAACGAAAAAGAACAAAAGCATCTGGATGCAAGCGGTAAGGAAAACAATACATTATTCAGGAAAACAAGTCTGGACAGACTCAATTCTCCGGAGAATCTGAATGAATATATCAAGGTGGCAAACCCGGGAATGTGGGTAGCCCTTGTTGCCATCATAGTGGTTCTCATAGGAGGACTTGTGTGGTGCGCACTGGCGGAGCTTAAGAGCACCTGTAAGGCAGTAGTCATTGTAAGCGATGGCGAAGCTACCTGCTATGTCCTTGATGAGGATGCATCATCCGTTAAGCCCGGAATGGAGCTTATGATAAACGGAGAAGAATATACGCTGGGAAGCCATATGCAGTCTGGGCATGACTTTGCCGAGGATCCGGATTTCGGCGATGAAGCAGCCACTTACCTTCTTCAGGGAAAGAGCACAAGCTCTGAAACAGGGGATACTTCCGAGAATCCTCTCTGGTGCTTCCAGTATAATGTAAATAACGTTGATAAAAACGGCAAAGATGTTGATCCTCCTACAGTTGATGGATTTTACGAAGCGGAAATTGTTGTTGAAGAAATATCACCGATGAGTCTTTTATTTGAGAGATAAAGATACAGATCATGGCTAATAAAAATAAACAAAACGAGCCAATTAAATACGGTAAAGTCGCCAAGGTTCCCGTAGTAATGCAGCTTGAAGCCTTAGAGTGCGGTGCTGCATCCCTTGCGATGATCCTTGCTTACTACGGTAAGTGGGTTCCCCTTGAGCAGGTAAGAGAAGACTGCGGCGTATCAAGAGACGGCTCCAATGCACTTAATATCATTAAAGCAGCAAGGAATTATGGCTTTGAAGCCAATGCCTATAAGGTAGAGCTTGAACATCTTAAGGCCATAGATGATTTTCCCTGCATCATCCACTGGAATTTCAACCACTTCGTGGTACTTGACGGAATAAAGAACGGAAAAGCATATCTTAACGATCCTGCAAGGGGCGATGTTACGGTTTCCATGGAGGAATTCGATAGATGCTTTACCGGAATCGTGCTCTGCTTCGAGCCTACGGATAAATTCGTTGCAGACGGTCATCAGAAGTCGGTTATTTCCTTTGCCCGTAAGCGACTTGACGGAACCTCATATGCCGTTATCTTTATGCTCCTTACATCCATAATCACCGGCCTTATGGGACTTATAAGCCCTGTATTTAACAGGATCTATCTTGATAAGATCATAACCTATGAGTGTCCTTCCTGGTTTAAGGGCTTCATGATAGGCTTTGTGGCCTTTACCATTTTGCAGATCATAATCGCCTTCGTTAATACCAAGTGCTCACTGAGGATTAACGGAAAGATGTCTGTTGTGGGCGAATCTTCGTATATGTGGAAGGTCCTTCATCTTCCCATGAAGTTCTTCTCACAGAGAATGGCGGGAGATATCGAAGGGCGTTCAAGCCTAAGTGCCGATATTGCACAATCGCTTATTTCCACCTATGTACCTCTTATCATAGACAGCGGCATGATGGTCTTTTACCTAGTGATCGTGCTTAAATACAGTGTATTTTTAACGGCCATAGGTATTACCTCGGTAGTTGTTAATTTCTTCTTCTCTCGTTACATGGCCCAGAAGAGGATCAACATTACCCGTAATATGACCCGTGATTCCGGAAAACTTGCAGGTACTACGGTTTCCGGTATTGAAATGATCGAGACCATCAAGGCTTCAGGAGCTGAGGACGGTTTCTTTGAGAGATGGTCAGGCTATCAGGCTGCAGTTAACAGTTCGGAGGTTAAATATACCAAGCTGAACCAGTACATGGGAGTTATCCCTTCACTGGTTGGTCTCTTTATTAATTCAGTAGTTACCTTCTTCGGATATTACCTTATTATCACCGGGAAATTCACATATGGTTCCTACATGCTGTTTTCGGGATATTTAAGCAGTTTCATGGGACCTGTTAATTCCCTTATCGGTGCAGGTCAGGAACTTCAGGAGATGCGTACCAATATGGAACGTATCGAGGATGTTATGGAGTATCCCGATGACGATATCTTTTCATCCGAGGAATTAAAGAACGAGGATGCCTACAAGAAACTTAGCGGCGCCATCGAAATGAAGAATGTAACCTTCGGATATTCGCCCCTGGCAGAGCCCCTTATTAAGGACTTCAATATGTCTGTTAAGCCCGGAAGCAAGGTTGCCTTCGTTGGTATGTCAGGCTGCGGTAAGTCTACACTTGCCAAGCTGATCTCAGGACTTTATAAGCCCTGGAGCGGAGAGATAAGCTTCGATGGAAGAACCTTCTCCGAAATAGATAAGAGCGTGTTCAGAGGATCCCTTGCGGTAGTTGACCAGGATATTGTTATTTTCAATGATACGATTGCAAATAATATAAGGATGTGGGATACCTCCATCGAGGATTTCGAGGTGATACTTGCGGCCCGTGATGCTTCAATCCATCAGGATATCATAAGCAGACCTGACGGCTACGAGCATGTGCTTCGTGAAGGCGGAAAGGACTTCTCCGGCGGACAGAAGCAGAGAATAGAGATCGCGAGAGTCTTAGCCCAGGATCCTACGATCATCATTATGGATGAGGCTACCTCTGCACTTGATGCAAAGACAGAGTATGAGGTTGTTAATTCAATAGCGGCCCGTGGAATTACCTGCGTTGTAATTGCCCACAGACTTTCAACCATCAGGGATTGTGATGAGATCATCGTTATGGATCACGGTGATGTTGTTGACAGGGGAACCCATGAGGAACTTATGTCAAGAGGCGGATTGTATAAGGATCTCGTAGCAAGCGAGTAGGTATGTTAAATGGCTAACTGGTTCGAAGAACAGATAAAAGAACGAAAATTAAATGATGAAGAGATCCTGAGGGATGCCTTTGATGAAATGGCAGGATCTGTGCTTGGCAAGGGCGCAAAGAGCTTTATGTCGGCAGAAAAGGAAGCTGAGAATGCTATAGATGAGATCCTCGCTTTCTATCATATCCCCCATAGTAAGGTTCCTTCAAACATAGAGATAGTAGAGGATAAGCTTGAATATCTCATGCATCCCAAGGGCTACATGAGAAGAAGAGTATATCTTAAAGATAAGTGGTATGAGGATGCCTATGGTGCCTTCTTGGGAACAACGGTTGACGACGGAAGTGTCGTTGCCCTCATTCCTGCTAAGAGCGGAGGCTACGAATATTACGACCACAATGAAGGCAAGCATATAAGGGTTAATTCAAAAACTGCTAAAAATATCAGCCTTGAAGCCTATACCTTTTATAAACCCTTCCCCAACAGGGCACTTAAGATAATAGACCTTGTTAATTATGGCCGAAGCCTTCTAATCCCTATGGATGTGGTGCTTATAATCTTAGGCTATGTGATGACCACTCTGATCGGTCTCCTTACACCTAAATTTACCAGCTTGCTGGTTGGTACGGTGCTTAAGACGGATTCCGTGAAACTCCTTCTTGCAATATCTATCTTCATGCTCTGTACATCCATATCAAGCGCGTTTATATCTATTTTCCAGTCCATGGTAATGGGAAGGATAAACACGAGATTAAGTCTGTGCGTTGATTCGGCAACCATGATGAGGATACTTTCCTTCCCGGCTTCCTTCTTTAAGGATTACACAGCCGGTCAGCTTTCGAGTCTGTCAGGATATGTTAATTCCCTCTGCAGCTCGATCATCAACTCAGTACTTTCAACCTCGTTAAGTGCCGTATTTTCACTTGCATATATCGGTTCCATCGCGAAATACGCCCCGAGCCTTATTGCTCCTTCGATATTTTTCATGCTGCTTACAATGGGCTTCTCAGTCCTCTCTACTTTGATGCAGATGAAGATAAGCCAGGCAAGCATGGAGGTTGGCGCAGATCTTTCGGGACTTCAGTATTCGCTTATTTCAGGAGTTCAGAAGATCAAGCTTTCAGGCTCAGAGCAGAGAGCCTTCGCAAAGTGGGGAAAGCTCTATGCCAAGAGCGCAACCTATTCCTACAACCCGCCTGCGTATATTAAATATAACGGAATCGTTTCCATGTGCATAAGCTCAGCCGAGACCATAGTTATGTATTTTGTAACTATTTCAAATGGTATCTCACTTGCTGAGTATTCGGCCTTCACGGCAGCCTTCGGTATGCTTTCAGGTGCCTTCAGCGGCCTGCTTGGAATGGCACTTTTAATAGCAAATATCAGACCTACATTAAAGATGGCAAAGCCTATCTTAGACGGAGTACCTGAGATCTCCGAGCAGAAGGAGGTTATAACCCACGTTTCAGGCAATATCAGAATAGAGAATGTTTCCTTTAAATATCAGGAAGACATGCCCAATATCCTTGAAGACTTCAGCCTGAATATCAAGTCAGGACAGTACATCGCCATAGTCGGAAAGACCGGCTGCGGAAAGTCAACCTTGATAAGGCTCCTACTTGGATTTGAGAAGCCGCAGAAGGGCACGGTTTATTATGACGGTAAAGATATAAATACCATAGACCTTAAGTCCTTACGCCGTAACATCGGTACAGTGCTTCAGGACGGAAAACTTTTCGCAGGAGATATTTACAGCAACATAGTTATCTCAGCCCCATGGCTTACACTTGACGATGCCTGGGAGGCAGCAGAACTTTCGGGAATCGCCGAGGATATCCGCAACATGCCAATGGGTATGAATACCATGATCTCCGAAGGTAACGGAGGAATATCCGGCGGACAAAGACAGAGGCTTATGATAGCAAGAGCTGTTGCACCCAAGCCCAAGGTCCTCATATTTGATGAGGCAACCTCGGCACTTGATAACCTTACCCAGAAGAAGATTTCAGATGCTCTGGATGGACTTAAGTGTACCAGGATAGTCATAGCCCACAGACTTTCAACCATCAGACACTGCGACAGGATCGTTGTCTTAGATGGAGGAAAGATAATCGAGGATGGAACCTACGAGGAGCTTATTGCTAAGAACGGCTTCTTCAAGGATCTGGTCAATAGACAGAGGCTAGGAGAAACGATATAGAGGATAAAGTAGCAAATACGGATGCCCGCGATGTGCTTGCACAGGAGCGGGCATTTGTATTTTGGCCACTCAACGAATATGAGCGGGCCTCTAGTTTACAAAAAGTTCACAAATTGAACAACCACAAAACACAATTAACCATTAATCTGTTAAAAGACATTGCGACAGATTATTTTTTTATATAAGGAGGGAGAGCATGAAGTTCAGACATGAACTAAAGCATGCGATAACACCTGAAGACCGCCTGATACTAAGAAGCAGGCTGAATGCGGTAATGAAAATAGATCCGCATGCGAAGGACGGTGTATATCACATAAGGAGTCTTTACTTTGACAACATCGATGATATTGCCCTTGTGGAAAAGACAAACGGTGTTGCAAGGAGAGAAAAATTTAGGATCAGATATTATAACGGCGACACTTCATTTATTCACCTTGAGAAGAAATCAAAGATCGTCAATCTCTGTAACAAGGTAAGCTGCCCTATTGAGGCTTCTGAGGTTCAGAGGATAATTGACGGGGATATCTCATGGATGAAGGATGATAAAAGGGAGCTTGTTAACGAGCTCTATGCAAAGATGCGCGGCACGGGTCTTAAACCGAAAACAATAGTTGATTATACGAGAGACCCATATATTTATAAAGCAGGAAACGTAAGAGTGACGCTGGACTATGACATAAGGACAGCCACTGATTACAGAAACTTCCTTGACTGGAACTGCGTAACTCTGCCGGCAGATCCTACGGCGATCATCCTGGAGGTTAAATGGGATGAATATCTTCCGGATATAATAAGGGATGTGGTTCAGCTTAAGAGCTGCCAGACAGGAGCGTATTCGAAATATGCAGCCTGCAGGGTTTACGGCTGATGAGCATCCGCTTTTAACATAGATGATATTTATTAAGAATTTTAGTACAGATCAATTAATGTAGAGTTTAAATAAGGAGAAATCAAAATGACATTCAGTGATATTTTTAAATCAAGCTTTCTTGAAAATGTAACAAGCGTAAGCATCCTCGATATGGTGATCGCAATGCTGCTTGCATTCTGCCTGGGACTTTTTATCTTTTTCATCTATAAAAAGACCTATGCGGGAGTTATGTATTCCGCAGGCTTCGGCACAACACTTGTTGCCCTTACGATGATCACCACACTGGTAATCCTGGCAGTTACTTCCAACGTAGTTCTTTCATTAGGTATGGTCGGCGCCCTTTCAATCGTCAGATTCCGTACAGCCATTAAGGAGCCCTTGGATATTGCTTTCCTTTTCTGGTCTATTGCAGCCGGCATCGTGCTTGCAGCGGGAATGATCCCTCTTGCAGTATTCGGAAGCCTTATCATCGGCGTTATTCTTGTTATCTTTGCCAACAGAAAAACATATACGATCCCCTATATCCTTGTAGTTACTGCAGATAGCAGTGAGTCAGAGAAGAAGGTTCTTGATTTCCTTAAGCAGAACACAAAGAAGTGCGTTGTTAAGGGAAAGACAGCAACAAAGGGCTCAATCGAATTAAACCTCGAGGTAAGACTTAAGGACGATAACACTGATTTTGTAAACACAATAGCAGATTATGAAGGCGTTGAGAGCGCAGTACTTGTTACATACAACGGCGAGTACATGAATTAGGAGTAGAGATGTCAACACATAAGAAATTTGATCTGATATGTGTGATCGTCATGGTATTTGCCCTTGTGCTCACTGTGCTTTTCATGAACGGTGAGAAGCTGGGCATCACGAAGATAGTGGACGAGGATTCGGAGGCTGTTGAAGAAACCCTCACATCCTACTATACTGCTAACGATATTAACGGCGACTGGGATACCTCAGGAGCTACTAAGATCACCCTTAATGATTCTGATACAAAGATATCAGGTGATGGAGCCTATATGCTTGAGGGCAACATTATAATTGCGCAGTCGGGCAAGTATGTTATAACCGGTTCCCTTTCAAACGGCACAATATCAGTTGAGGCCAATAAGAACTCAAAGATATGGATACTCTTTGACAACGTTACCTTAAACTGTGATGACAGCGCAGCCTTCATGGTGTGCGAAGCTGACAAGGTGTTCCTTACGCTTGCGGAAGGTTCGGTCAATTCAATCACAACCGGTTCTTCATATTCAACTGATGCTGTTGGATTAGGAGCAGGCGGCGCAATCTTTGCCAAGGATGACCTTACCATAAACGGAAGCGGTTCACTTGATATAGTAACAGAATATAAGCATGGAATTGATGCTAACGATGACCTTAAGATCACCGGTGGCACCATAACAATAAGCTGTCCCTCAGATGGCATCCATGTTAATGACGATACCACATTATATGACACTAGTGTCACAATTGCGGCCGGAGATGACGGAATTCATTCCGGCGAGAATATATACATTGATTCGGCAAACATATATGTTTCCGAATGTTACGAAGGAATCGAAGCTAAGTACATAACAATGTACAGCGGCGACGTAACGCTCTATCCTTCAGACGACGGCTTCAATGCAACCGACGGTTCATCCTCTGATATGTTCGGCTTCGGAGGAGGCGGCGGTGGCGGAATGCCCGGTGGTGGCGGAATGCATGGTGGAGATGGAATGCATGGAGGTGATGCAGACGGCTCATCCTATGATAATGCTGATATGGCAACACCAGATGCTTCTTCAATGCCTTCAATGCCTGACGGAATGGAAATGCCTACGGACGGAGAGATGCCTGATATGTCTTCAATGACTGACGGTGAAATGCCCCAGATGCCCGATGACATGGAGATGCCCACAGATGGCGAGGCTCCCTCAATGCCTGAAGATATGGAGGCTCCTTCAGATATGCCTTCTCCCGCAGATATGGAAGGAAACACTGACATGCCTTCGCCTTCCGATATGGAGGCGCCTTCTGATATGGCATCTGCAGATACTGGCGAAACTTCTGAAGATGATTCCGAGGAAGAGGATGATCCCATTCCTTTCGTTAAGATTTATGACGGAAATGTAACGATCATCAATCCCAGCGCTACTGATGCCGATGGAATAGACTCTAACGGAGACATATATATTTACGGCGGAAATATCCTGGTAAGTCTTGTTAATTCAGGTTCCAACAATGCCCTTGATTACGGCAGTGAAAATGGCGGTGTCTGTGAGATAGACGGTGGAACTGTAATAGCATGCGGAGGCTACAGCATGGCTGAGGCCCCCGAGGAGACCTCTGAACAGGTATCGATCATGTATACCATTTCAAGCGGAATCGAGGCAGGCGAAACCATAAGTGTTCTTGATTCGGATGGAAATACGGTGCTGACAGGCGTAGTGCCCTGCAGCTTCTCATGTGCGATATTAAGCTCACCGGAGCTTCAGATCGGAAATACCTATACGATCGTGATCGGAGAGGATTCCGAAGAGATCACCATTGACGAGATTTCAGCAGCCTTCGGCGATGCCCAGAGTACAATGTTCGGCGGAAGCATGAACTGGGGCGGCTTCGGCGGCCACGGCGGCGGCCATGGAGGCCACGGCGGCGGTGCCGGTGGCGGTAAGCCATCAGGTTCTGGTATGTCATCAGGTGATGATAAGACCTCAAGTAGTGATAAGTAATTCAGTAATAAAAAATGCAGGTGCGAAAGCAATACGCTTTCGCACCTGCACTTTTGTTTTAAAGATCAGAAGAGTTTCGTTTCTCAACAGTTCCCCTGAGAGGGGAACTGTCACCGAAAAGTGCACTTCTCAAAGGCTCCCCTTTTAGGGGAGCTGTCACCGAAGGTGACTGAGAGGTCCGCCCGGTTGTCCGTTGCGGCACTTGCTGGCTGTACCCATTATCGTATAGTTGCGACTTGTTTCTTTTTACCGGAAGTTAGACATAATTGTTTATTTCGGTAAAGATTTTCTCAGATGATTTTGCCTGTTTTACCGGAAGAGAAGTGATTACGTTGATCCCGGTAAAAATTTCTTGGGAAAATTCTGTTTGTTTTACCGGAATAGAGTTAATTACATAATTGTCGGTAAAAAACAGAATGAGAGTATGAGAGCATTTTACCGGATGCTTACTTAATCTCGGCACCCTGGATCCAGCTTACATCCCTCCACTCATCCTGCTTGCTGCCATCATCAAGGTAATGCACATAATAGTAATCTATACCCTGATACAGTTCGTATTTAGTGATCATAGCTCTGTCAGTTCGAAAAGAAACAACAGGCTTCATAACCTCGACAATATCTCCGATCGCGTACTTACGGTATTGCTTTTTTTTCTTTTTGCCATGGTTGAGGTTCCTTAAACCACCTGATACTTCTTCTAAATCCTCATCTGATGTTACATTTGTTAATTCGTTTTCGTTCATTTTTATGCTCCTTATTGGTTGCGTGTTGTTTGGTATGAGACCATAATATAACCTCCTGTGTTGCAAAACTGTTGTAAAAGGTTCAAACAACAAGTCAAAAAGCAAAGAAAACAGGCAAAAAACCACAAGGTATTGAAAAATATCTCACTTTATCGCAAAATATTGTATAGGTGTGTCATGATTTGATAACAACAGAAAAGAGTACATATGTCAACAGAAAAAATAAAAGAAAAGATAGTCCTTGAAAAGGACGATAAAACCCCAAAACTTGACCGGATGATGAAGGCCATTAAGGCAGTCAGGTCCCATGGTGGAACAGCGGACCCCACAAGCACGGAGTCGTTAGAAAAGCAGCGTCATAATCAGGAAACATTATCTAAGATAATAACTCCGTCAGCAAATGTAAGGTATGAGCGCAAAACGATAAAGGATATTCCCGTTGAGTGGGCAATTCCCAAGTTCCCCTACAGGAAGGACAGGATAATCCTTTACTGTCACGGAGGCGGATATACCTGCGGAGGCTTAGGTTATGCGGGGATTCTCGCCGGGAAACTTGCGCTTAATACAGGACTTCAGGTTCTTTCCTTTGAGTACAGACTTGCCCCGGAGAATCCATATCCTGCAGCAGTAACGGATGCCTTCACAATCTGGGATGAACTTATGCTCAAGGGATATGGCGCAGGTGAAATAATCCTTGCAGGTGATTCGGCAGGAGGAAACCTGGCACTTGAACTTACCCTTGGCCTTAAGAACCTAAAACGTATGCTCCCAAGAGGCCTCATCCTTATGAGCCCCTGGACAGATATGACACTAATGTCAGAAACATATGAGGAATATAAAGAGCTCGATCCAATGCTCACCTACGAGTACGTGGAGGGAGTAAGAAACGCATATGCAGGCGAAAACGCTGATTTTAAGAGCCCTAAGTACAGTCCGCTTTTTGCAGACCTTAAGCATATGCCGCCCACCTATATCCAGGTTGGCACTAATGAAATATTAAGAGGGGATTCGGAAAAACTCTATATCAGACTTAAGGAATCGGGAGTAAGAGCCCGCCTTGACGTATATGAAGGCGGATGGCACGTGTTCCAGCAGATGCCAACACCAAGAGCATCAGGAGCCATGGAAGATATAGGAAGGTTTACGGAGAGTATTATTTAATGAACGAAAACAGATGGTATAAAACAGATAATGTTGCGAAGGTCTTCCTTGCAACCTATAACGCCAGGGATACACGCTGCATGCGTCTTTCCTGCACCCTTAATGAAGAGATAGACGAAGAAAAATTACAGGAAGCCCTGGATCGGACCATAGCCATTCGCCCTCAGTTTCAGGTGCGTATAAGACGCGGCTTTTTCTGGCATTATGTTGAGGAAACCCAGTACCAGCCCAAGGTGGTCAAAGAGACAGGACGTCCCTGTCCGCTTCTTTACGGAAAGTATTACGGAGGAGTGCTTCACTACAGGGTAAGCTATTTTGATTGCAGGATTAATCTCGATATCTTTCACGCCCTAAGCGACGGAACAGGAGCCATGGAGTTCCTTAACGTGCTTGTGTGGCAGTATATAAGGCTTGCCCACCCGGAGGATGGCGTTCTTGATGAGCTAAAGATAGGGTCAGGCGCATCAGAGGCCGACCTTAATCAGAATTCCTTCAGCCAGTTTTATTCCCGTGGGAAAGATATTAAGAATGCAAATGATAAAGAAAAGACAAGGGATACCGCAACGGCAGTTAATGAAGACGATGAAAATACAGGGAAGAAGGGGAAGAACGACAAATTCCACCTTCAGTCCTATCATTACAATGGAATGCGTCTTCCCTATGACCAGCTTCAGTTTTTAGAGGTTTCGATGAATGCTGCAGATATCCTTCCCAAGGCAAAGGAACTTGGCGTAACCCTTGGAAGCTACATGGGAGCAAGGATAATGCTGTCTCTTTATAAGAGCATGCCCTACCTAAAGCAGCGCCTTCCCATAACCGCCAGTATGCCGGTTAATTTAAGGAACTTCTATAATTCCGAGACCAGCCGTAATTTCTTTAATTCCGTGACCATATCGCACAAGTTCGACGGAAGCGAGACCTTAGAGGAACTTGCAAAGGAATACGACAGAAAGCTTAAGGAGAGCATCACACCGGAAGCCGTCAGAAAAAAGATGCAGGGCTTCCAGAAGCTTGAGAGGATATTCTTCGTCAGAATGGTGCCCCTCTTTTTAAAGCAGCCTATCCTAAGATATGTTTCGAAGGCCGAGAATGAGAACGTTTCCTTCGTCTTAAGTAATATGGGAATCATGAGGCCTGACAAGGAACTTCAGAAATATATAAGCGGCTATTCAGCCTTCTGCTCACATGAGGAGATATTCATGACGTGCTTTAGCTACAACGGGATCTTCAAACTGGGCATAAGCCACTGCTATCAGGATACGGCATTCCTTAAGGATCTTGTGAGAGACCTTACGAATGACGGAATAGAAGTTACAGTTAATGCTACGGAGGTGATCCGCTAATGAGAATCTGTTCGAACTGCAATATAAAGATAGAAGGATCAAGAACCAGATGCCCCTTATGCCAGAACGAGCTTCACGGCGAGGCATCCAAAGATGTATATCCCTCAAACGATGTACTTAAGGCAGGATCCCTTGCGTATAAGATCCAGCTTTTTGTATTTATCTGCATAATGATAATTGCCCTGGCAGCGGAGTTCTTTATGGGAATAAAGGCGCCTGTCCACTATAGCCTTATCCTTTGCGCACTTATAATAGGCGGACAGATCTGGCTGGTGCAGCTGATAAGGCGCCACAACTGCCCGTCACACATAATAAGCCTCTGCGGCTGGTGGACGGCAGTGCTTTCATTTATAGTACTTTATTTTCTGGGGTTCATAAAAATATATGTTTACTACGTGATGCCTATCCTTGCCATAATCGCAATGATACTGCATTTCGTGTATATGTTAAGGGATCGTGAGCATAATGCCATGGCGTATTTCTTAGGCTGCAGCGGACTGTGCCTTTTAATAGGTATAATCCCCATGCTCATAACCCATGAAAGAACGTATCTTTGGGCAGTATCTCTCTTACTTGGAATAATAGCTCTGGTAGGAGGAGTTATCTTCAAGGGCAGAAGCGTTGCTGCCGAACTTTATAGGAGATTCCATTTCTAAATTCTGATATAATATGACTGCGGGAATTGCGAAACAATGAAGCAATCCGGCACATCGGTAAGTGTAATAAGTAAAAAGTCGGAGATCACGCACAATCGCATGAGCGACCACGCAGCATCTCACAAGGAGAATCATAAATGAGCGGAATAGGAAAAGCCGTAACGGCAATCCTTGGAATAATAGCAGTTCTGGCATGCCTGGCAACAGTTGGAATAATAGGATATTCCCTTGCAGGCGCAGGCTCGGATACATCTAAGAGCGCTTCTGCAAACAACAGTAACTCTGACGGCAGCATCCCCTCTGCGGATGTTGTGGTAACAGTATCTCCTTATCCCACGGAAACTCCTGAAGCAGACCCCAACGCAACAGAGGTTCCCACTGCAATTTCAGCAAACCACGTTCACAGCTACAAGGAAGAGGTTATTAAGAAGGCAACCTGTCTTGAGGCAGGACAGACCAAGTACGTCTGCGACTGCGGAGATTCCTATGTTGTTGATATACTTTCAACCGGTCACGTTGCAGATGACTGGGTTACCGAGAAGGAACCTACTGCAACCACAGACGGCTACAGGGTTCAGAGATGTATTTACTGTGATGAGATCGTATCCAAAGAGATACTTCCAGCAACCGGCACTTCCACAGACGGAAGCACCACATCAGCCAATCACGAGCATTTATATGTTGCAACAGTTGAAAGAGAGGCAACCTGTACCCTTGCAGGCTTAAGAATGCACACCTGCGAATGCGGAAGCTTCTATACCGATAGTATTCCCGCGGTAGGCCACGTCGCCAAGGACTGGGAGGATGCCGTTGCGGCAACCACCACCAGTACCGGAACCTCGCAGAGAGTATGTGCTGTCTGCGGAGCAGTGCTTGATGTTAAGTCGATTCCCGCGCTTACTCCGAGCCCTTCAGCATCAGCCTCGGCAAGTGCCAGTGCTTCATCCTCTGCCAGTGCATCCTCAAGTGCTTCAGCATCGGCTAAGGCAACAGCAACTGCATCTCCGACACCCCATACCCACAGCTACACCTCATATGTGGTAACTCCCGCAACCTGCACGGAAAAGGGTGTAAGGTCATATGTTTGCTCCTGCGGAAGCTCATATGCCGAATCCATAGATCTTGATCTTAATAATCATAAATACAGGGCTACCTTCGTTGCTCCCACTGAAACCCAGCAGGGCTATACGATCTACACCTGTGAAAGATGTAACTATAATTACAAGGATAACTACGTGATGCCGCTTACGAACACCGGCTCAACAACGAGCGCAACGGCAACACCCTAAGGAGGTCTCATGAAGCTTATATTTATCGGCGCATGCCATGAGGTAACAGGCTCCTGCCACTATCTGGAGGTTGGGGGCAAACATATACTTGTTGACTACGGAATGGAGCAGGGCACCAACGTATTTGAGAATGCCGACCTTCCCGTTCCGGAGGCGATGATCGACTATGTGCTTCTTACACATGCCCATGTCGACCATTCCGGAATGCTTCCTCTATTAGTCGCACGGGGCTTCAGAGGACAAATATATACAACGACAGCAACAGCCGATCTTTGCAGCATAATGCTTCGCGACTGTGCACATATCCAGATGCAGGAGGCTGAGTGGAAGAACCGTAAGGCTAAACGAAGCGCAAGCACTCCCCAGGTTGAACCAATCTATACCCTGGAGGATGCGGACAATGCGATTAAGCTCCTTGTTCCCTGTGAATACAATGAAGAGATAGATGTCTGTGAGGGGGTTAAGATCCGCTTCACTGATGTGGGACACCTTTTAGGCTCAGCAAGTATCGAGGTTTGGGCGACTGAGGGCGATGTTACTAAGAAAATAGTATTTTCCGGAGATATAGGAAATAAAGAGCAGCCCCTTTTAAAGGATCCCGCCTATACCAAGGAAGCGGACTTCGTGGTAATGGAGTCAACCTACGGCGACAGGATCCACACATCTGAAAAGCCCGATTATGTAAGGGAACTTGCAAACATCATCCAGGAGACCTTTGATCATGGTGGAAACGTGGTGATCCCTTCCTTTGCTGTTGGAAGAACCCAGGAGATGCTTTATTTTATAAGGCAGATAAAGGAAGATAATCTTGTTAAGGGACATGGCAATTTCCCGGTTTACGTGGATAGCCCCTTAGCCGTTGAAGCAACCAATATCTTTTACCGAAACGAAAACGAATGCTTCGATGAAGAAGCAATGGAGTTTGTTAAGAAGGGTATTAACCCCATATCTTTCCCGGGATTAAGACTTGCAATAACCGCAGATGAGTCCAAAGATATAAACTTTGATTCAACCCCCAAGGTAATAATCTCAGCCTCAGGAATGTGTGAGGCAGGAAGAATAAGACACCACCTAAAGCACAACCTTTGGCGTAAGGAGTGCACCATACTTTTCGTAGGCTATCAGGCCGTTGGAACCTTAGGAAGACTTTTGGTTGAAGGAACAGATGAGGTTCGCCTCTTCGGAGAACCCATTAAGGTTGAGGCTTCAATCAAAACTTTAGTCGGCCTTTCAGGACATGCGGATAAGAATGGATTAATAGAGTGGGCTACGGCATTTGCCGAGCATCCAAGACGGGTTTTCGTTGTCCATGGTGAGGATAGTGTAACTAAGCACTTCGTAGAAACCCTTCAGGTTGAGCACGGCATCAAGGCCTATGCGCCTTATTCGGGAACCGAGTTTAACCTTCTTACCAATAAGTTCGAGTACGAAGCAGAACCCATACCTGTGGTCAAGGCAACTGCGAAGACCAAGAAGGCATCCGATGTATTTGCCCGCCTCTGGGCAGCAGGCCAGAGACTTCTTGCAGTTATACAGAAGAATGAGGGCGGAGCAAATAAAGACCTTGCTAAGTTTGCAGACCAGATAAATTCTCTCTGCGACAAGTGGGAAAATTAACCTTAAGGAGATAAGATGAGTAAAGCTGACGAGATATTCATAAATATGTGCAAGGATATCCTTGAAAACGGCACCAGCACTGAGGGCGAGAAGGTTCGTCCCCATTGGCCGGACGGAACACCTGCCTATACCATTAAGAAGTTCGGTGTGGTAAACAGATACGATCTAAGAGAGGAGTTCCCCCTTCTTACATTAAGGAAGACTGCTCTTAAATCCGCAACCGACGAGATCCTCTGGATCTGGCAGAAAAAGAGCAACAACATTAACGACCTTCATTCCCATATCTGGGATGAGTGGGCAGATCCCGATGGCTCAATCGGCAAGGCCTACGGCTATCAGCTGGGAGTTAAGCATGAATATAAGGAAGGCATGATGGACCAGGTTGACAGGGTACTTTATGATCTTAAGAACAACCCCTTCAGCCGCCGTATCATGACCAATATCTACGTTCATCAGGATCTTCACGAGATGAACCTTTATCCCTGCGCCTACAGCATGACATTTAATGTAACCCAGCGTCCCGGCGAGGAGCGTCTTACCCTTAATGCCATATTAAACCAGCGTTCACAGGATGTGCTTGCAGCCAATAACTGGAACGTTGCCCAGTATGCTGTGCTTGTTCATATGTTTGCCCAGGTGTGCAATATGAACGTGGGTGAGCTGGTTCATGTAATAGCCGATGCCCATATCTATGACAGGCATGTGGATATCATTAAGGAACTTATAAAGAGAGAGCCTCTGCCTGCTCCGAAGTTCTATCTTAACCCTGAGATCCGTGATTTTTATCAGTTCACGAGAGATGATGTTAAGGCGATAGATTACGTGACCCATGAGCAGATAAAGGATATTCCCATCGCAATCTAAAACCATTTGGAGGCAAATATGAATGTTATCGTTGCAGTTGATGAAAACTGGGCTATAGGAAATAAGGGAGAATTACTTGTAAGGATCCCCGCAGACATGAAGATGTTCAGGCAGGAGACCACAGGGAACGTTATAGTTTTAGGGCGAAAGACCCTGGAGACCTTCCCTAATAAGATGCCCCTTGCTAACCGCACCAACATAATTCTGACCACGAATAAGGATTATAAGGCAGGGGATGCGATAATAGTAAACAGTCTTGACGAATTATTAGCAGAACTTAAGAAATATGATACTGAGACAATATACATAACAGGCGGAGACAGCGTTTATAAGCAGCTTCTCCCCTATTGCGATGTGGCACATGTTACGAAGGTTGATCACGCTTACATAGCAGATGCCTACTTCCCGAATCTTGATGAGGATCCCGACTGGGAGATAACTGCTACCTCTGATGAGCAGTGTTATTTTGATCTTACCTATCATTTCATTAAGTATGAGCGCAAAAGCGCCCCTGCCGCCTTATAATTTTCTTGAACAGAATATAGGCTTGGTGCTACAATATTTAAGGTTTTGGTTTTAAATTCGAACAAATATATATTTATAAAGAAAGGCAATCATCATGGCAAAAAAAGACATTGACTGGGGCAACTTAAACTTCGGCTACAGACAGACCGATTACCGTTATGTTTCCTACTACAAGGACGGAAAGTGGGATGACGGTGCACTTACAACTGATGCTAACATCGTTCTTAACGAGTGCGCAGGTGTTCTTCAGTATGCTCAGACAGTATTCGAGGGACTGAAGGCATATACCACAGTTGACGGAAAGACAGTAGTATTCAGACCTGATCTTAATGCTGAGAGACTTATCCAGTCTGCAGAGAGACTTATGATCCCTCCCGTATCTAAGGAGCAGTTCCTTGATGCAGTGCAGAAGGTAGTTAAGGCAAATGAGGATTTCGTTCCTCCCTATGGTTCAGGCGCTACATTATATGTTCGTCCCTACATCTTCGGCTCTAACGCAGTTATCGGTGTTAAGCCCGCAGATGAATATCAGTTCAGAATCTTAACAACTCCTGTTGGACCCTACTTCAAGGGCGGCGCTAAGCCCATCACCATCAGAGTTTGTGATTATGACCGTGCAGCACCTCACGGAACAGGCCATATCAAGGCAGGTCTTAACTATGCAATGAGCCTTTATGCCATCGTTGAGGCACACAAGGAAGGCTATGATGAGAACATGTACCTTGATGCTGCTACACGTACCAAGGTTGAGGAGACAGGCGGAGCAAACTTCCTCTTTGTTACCAAGGATGGCAAGCTTGTAACACCTAAGTCTAATTCAATCCTTCCTTCTATCACCAGAAGGTCTCTTGTTCAGGTTGCCAAGGAATATCTTGGAATCGAAGCAGAGGAAAGAGAAATCTACGTAGATGAGCTTAAGGACTTCGCTGAGTGCGGACTCTGCGGAACAGCAGCAGTTATAAGCCCCGTTGGAAAGATAGTAGATCACGGCAAGGAAATCTGCTTCCCTTCAGGAATGGAGGAAATGGGACCTGTTACCAGAAAACTTTATGATACCTTAACAGGTATTCAGATGGGAACCATCGAGGCTCCTAAGGGATGGATCGTTGAGATCAAATAATGTTAATTACCAGAAGGAACTCGAGGCCATATTAGGCAACGAGGAAAATTTAGGAAAAAGACTTTTTTTACATAGCTGCTGCGCACCCTGCAGCAGCTATGTGCTTACTTATCTGAGTTCTTTTTTTGATATTACGGTTTTCTATTTTAATCCCAATATCACCGATATTTCCGAATATACCCACAGGGTTGAGGAGCAGAAGCGTCTTATAGATGCCCTTAATAGTGAACCCGATTTAAAGCCCTGGGATGCGCGCTTTAACATCCCCGGTGCAAAGAGATATCATATAGATGTGGTTGAGGGAGATCACGACACCGCATCTTTTTATGACTGCGCGAAGGGATATGAGGATGCTCCTGAGGGCGGTGCAAGGTGCGCTAAGTGCTTTCACTTGCGTCTTAAAGAAACTGCAAGGAGAGCATATGAGGGAAGATACGATTATTTCGGAACGACCCTTACCATATCTCCCATGAAGAATGCACCTCTTATAAACAACATCGGTATCGAGATCGCCAGTGAGATGAATGGTAGAATAGACGGTGAAATAAACGAAGGACCCGGCTCAGATAGTTCAAAAATTGATGATTATGCACTCATGTGGATGCCATCTGACTTTAAAAAGAAGGAAGGATACAAGCATTCCATAGAGCTTTCAGCAGAATATAATCTCTACAGACAGAATTTCTGTGGATGTGAATTTTCAAAAAGGAATTAAAGAATGGAATTATTACTTGACCTTGTAACCAAAGAAATGCAAAAGGCCTTTGAAGATGCAGGATATGAAAAGGAGCTTGGAAGAGTTTCTCTTTCAAACAGGCCTGACCTTTGTGAGTACCAGTGCAACGGTGCAATGGCAGGAGCCAAAAAATATAAGGTAGCTCCCATTGAGATCGCAAATAACGTAGCTTCCAAATTAGAGGGAAGCCATGTTTTCAGTGAAGTTAATGCCGTTATGCCCGGATTTCTTAATCTTAAGTTAAGCGGAGAATTCGTCGTTTCCTATATGAAGGAGATGGCATCTTCTGAAAAATACGGACTTAATAAAGCAAAGGAGCCTAAGAACATCATCGTTGACTATGGCGGACCTAATGTTGCCAAGCCCCTTCACGTTGGACATCTTCGTTCTGCTGTTATAGGTGAGTCTGTTAAGAGAATCTGCAAATATATGGGTCACAACGCAATAGGTGATATCCATTTAGGCGACTGGGGACTTCAGATGGGCCTTGTTATAAATGAGATCAAGGTGCGGAAGCCTGATCTTCCCTATTTTGATGAGAACTTCGAGGGAGAATATCCTTCGGAAGCACCCTTTACTGTATCTGACCTTGAGGAAATATATCCTTATGCATCAGGCAAGTCAAAAGAGGATCCTGAGTATAAGGCAGCTGCCATGGAGGCAACCTTCAAATTACAGAGCGGTGTTAGAGGATACCGTGCGCTTTGGAAACATATAATAGATGTTTCAGTTACTGACATGAAGCGCAATTATGACAGATTAAATGTTAATTTCGAGCTCTGGAACGGCGAGTCCACGGTTCATGATGTTATTCCCGGAATGGTTAAATACATGAAGGATAATAACTATGCCTACCTTAGCGACGGAGCCTGGGTCATTGATGTTAAGGAGGAGAGCGATACCAAGGAAATGCCTCCCTGCATGCTTCTTAAATCAGACGGAGCATCTCTTTATAACACAACAGACCTTGCAACCATCATGGAGAGAGTTAAGGAATACGATCCCGAGAGGATAATATATTTAACGGATAAAAGGCAGGACCTTTACTTCGAGCAGGTATTCCGGGCAGCAAGGAAGACTAAGCTTGTTCCTGATGAAACAGAACTTAAGCACATAGGCTTCGGCACCGTTAACGGAAAGGACGGACATGCCTTTAAGACCCGTGAGGGCGGAGTTATGCGTCTTCAGTCTCTCATAGATGAGATCGAGAATAAAACCTATGAAAGAATACAGGAGTCCCGCCAGATGGAGGAGACCGAGGCCCGTGAAATATCAAAGACCGTTGCCCTTGCAGCCATCAAGTACGGCGACTTAAGCAACCAGGCTTCCAAGGATTATATCTTTGACATGGACAAGTTCACTTCCTTCGAGGGAGATACAGGCCCCTATATCCTTTATACCATGGTCAGGATCAAGTCGATTTTAAATAAGGTAAAGGGCGAGGGCTTTAATGTGGACGGCGCCGGATTTACCGACTGTACTGAGGCAACAGAGAAGTCGCTTATGCTTACATTAAGCAAGTTTGCTTCAGTAATGGCTAATGCCTATGAGGAGGCTGCTCCCCATAAGATATGTGCCTTTATCTATGATGTCTGCAACGACTTTAACCGCTTCTATCATGAGGTAAAGATAGCAACTGAGGAAGACGCTAAGAAGAAGGAAGGCTATGTTGCTCTTCTTAAACTGACACTTGGAATATTAGAGGATTCAATTGATGTTCTGGGCTTTAGTGCTCCGGAGAAGATGTAATAAATGAAAAAGGGTTTAGTGCTTGAAGGCGGTGCCATGCGCGGGTTATTCACCTGCGGATGTTTGGACGTCTTAATGGAAAACAATATAAGCTTCGACGGCATAATGGGAGTTTCGGCAGGAGCCTGCTTCGGGCTTAACTATAAGTCCCATCAGATAGGTCGCGGCTTAAGGTACAATGTGAAATACTGTAAGGATGAGCATTACGGTACCATCAGGTCGCTTCTTAAGACAGGGGATATCTATGAGCCTGAGTACTGCTATTACACTTTGCCTGAGAAGCTTGATGTATTTGACTACGAGACCTTCAAAAATGACCCTACTGAGTTCTATGCCGGCTGTACCGACTGTGTAAGTGGAGGCCCATACTATCATAGAATGACTGACTGCGGCCCCTATGATATGAAGTTTCTTCAGGCTTCGGCTTCCATGCCCCTTGTTTCCAATGTGGTAAAGGTGGGAGGTCATGAACTTTTAGACGGTGGCATCGCAGATTCGATTCCATTAAGGTTCATGCAGGATAAGGGCTATGATAAAAATATAGTTGTCCTTACCCAGACGGAAAATTACGTTAAGAAGAAAAACAAAGCACTTTTGCTTGCCCGCATAATGTTAAGAGACTACCCCAATGTTATTGAGACCCTTAAGAACAGGCATATCATCTATAACGATACGGTAAGCTACATTAAGGAAGAGGAGGCCAAGGGCAATATCTTTGTCATAAGACCTAAGACCAAGATCCCCGTAAGCCGTATCGAGAAGAATCCTGAGAAACTTAAGAAGGCCTATGACATGGGAAGGGCTGAGTGTGAGGAGAATCTCCCCAGGCTTAAGGAATATCTTGGGATTTAGGAAGTGTTGAATGTTAAAGGGATTTTTTGTATAATCTTTTTGATAAATGCGCTTGTGGTTCATCGGTAGAATACGAGCTTCCCAAGCTTGTGAGGTGGGTTCGACTCCCATCAGGCGCTTTAAAGGCATCATTCTTTGGGTGATGCCTATTTTTACCTAATAAGGAGAATTATGGAGCTTAAGGTACAGTCTTTTAATGCAAATACCACAGAGGATGATTCAACCCATATCTTTGTGGACGGAAGCTACAATAAGGAAACGGGAGAGTACGCCTACGGGATGGTGGTCTTATTGGATGACGAAGATCACGAGGAGTATTCGGAGAAGTTTAATGATAAGGAGCTTCAGTCCATGTGGAATGTTGCAGGAGAGATAATGGGAGCCTGTGCAGCCATGCAGTATGCCCTTGATAAGGGACTTCCTTCAATAACCATCCACCACGATTACGAGGGGATCGCGAAGTGGCCCTTAGGTGAGTGGAAGGCTAAGAAAGAGGGCACTCAGGCTTACGTTGACTTCTACAGGAAGGCATCTTCTTCGGTAAAAATAAAATTCGTTCACGTAAAGGGCCATAGCGGCGACAAATATAACAACTTAGCCGACAAACTGGCAAGAAAGGCACTGGGATTATAACATGCTTTATCAGATACCTGCATTAAGAAAATACCCCAACGTTTTAATGACGGTGGGAGCGATCTGCATATATCTTGCAACAATACTGACACTTCATTTTTTCATGGATAAGCTCCCTGCAGATGAGGGAAGAGATTACGCGGTTGATGGCAAACTTAGCAAGGGAAAACCAAGAGGCGCCGGAATCGTTTTTATCGTCGATTTCATGCTGGGATTCTTTATCTTCAGCCCCGTTAATACTGAGTACGTTATCTATGTGGGTCTTGTTTTCATAGAGATGATGACGGGCTTTTTGGATGATCAGGCGAAGGTTTCCTGGGGCAGACTTAAGAAGGGAATCTTAGACCTTGTTGTATCCATATTCCTTGCAACCACTTATATGTTTTATAACGGTCACTCAATATATCTTTGTTCTCTTAAGCAAAGCTATGAGCTTCCGGGCTGGCTTTTCTTTATAGGTGTAGTTGCCTTAGTGTGGATATCAATTAACGTAACCAACTGCGCAGACGGAGTTGACGGGCTTTCGGGAACACTTACCCTTGTTACCCTTTTAAGCTTTTATATGACAGACCTTCACTTCATATATCTGGGAAGGTTTGCGTTTTCTGTTATGTTTTTCGGAGCAGCGCTGCTTGCATATCTTTGGTTCAATGCTAACCCCTCCCGCTGTATGATGGGAGATGCAGGATCCCGGGCCATGGGAATATTCATTGCCGTTGCGGCCCTTAAGTCAAATAAGCCGGTGCTCTATATTCCTTTTGCGCTGATGCTTATATTGGACGGAGGACTGGGCCTTTTCAAGGTTACCTTTATTAAGATCTTCAAGGTCAATCCACTTAAGAACATCCGCACGCCACTTCACGATCATGTTAGGAAGAATCTTAAGGAGAACTGGTCCAACAACCAGGTTGTAATGCGTTTTTGTATCGTTCAGATAATGATATCGTTTGTAACTATATATTTATTATTGAGGTAAAGCTATGGGGGAGAAACAAAGAAGAGACAAGGTCAATTACTATCTTGATCTTGCAGAGACGGTTGCTCAGAGAGGAACCTGTTTAAGACGAAATTACGGTGCTGTAATAGTCAATCACGATGAGGTGGTTTCAACAGGCTATGTTGGCGCACCCAGGGGACGAAAGAACTGCTCCGACATTGGAAAGTGCATAAGGAGCGAACTTAACATTCCCAGAGGAGAAAGATATGAGCTTTGCAGATCCGTTCATGCGGAGGCAAATGCCATAATTTCCGCATCACGCTCACAGATGATAGGAGCTGACATGTACCTTGCGGGAGTTGATGTTGCAACAGGAGAATACGTTAAGAATTCAAACTCCTGTGCCATGTGCAAGCGCCAGATCATAAATGCGGGCATTGCCCGTGTCTTTGTGCGCGACACCAAGGATGAATACCGCATGGTCGAGGTTCAGGAGTGGATAGACAATGACGATTCACTTACGGGTGAGAGAGGATATTGATTTGAAATATATACTTGATTACGACAGATATAAGGATCTGGCTCTCGAGGCAATCTCAGAGGGCCAGGTTCTTCTTGAAAATAAGGAAAATACGCTTCCCCTTAATAAGGGAGCTAAGGTGGCAGTTTTTGGGCGCTCACAGAACCATTACTATAAGTCCGGCACAGGCTCGGGCGGTATGGTCAATGTAAGTCGTGTTGTTGGCATTCTTGATGCCCTTAAGGAGTCTGCAGCTTCAGGCGATATAGTGCTTAATGAGCAGGTTCTTTCTTTTTATGAAAAATATGAAGAGGAGAATCCCTTCAAGGAGGCTGACGGCTGGGCGAATGCACAGTGGAGTGTTCCTGAGGCTTCTTTAGAGGATTCGCTTGTTAAGGCGGCCTCTATGTCTTCTGATTATGCGCTCTTTATCATAGGGCGCTCCGCAGGTGAGGACCAGGATAACAGCTTAGAGGAAGGCTCATATCTTTTATCTTACCTTGAACTTGATGCCCTTAAGAAGGTGCGTGCTTACTTTAAGAGGGTGATTGTTGTTTTAAATGTGGGCAACATAATCGACATGAAATTCGTTAAAGATATAGGTGTTGATGCCCTTTTATATGCATGGCAGGGCGGAATGCTGGGAGGCTTGGGAACCGTTAATGTGCTTCTTGGAAAGGTTAACCCTTCAGGCAAGCTTCCGGATACAATCGCTTACTCTATAGAAGATTACCCTTCGGATAAGAACTTCGGGAATCCAAACGAGAGTATCTACGAGGAGGATATCTTTGTAGGCTACAGATACTTTGAGACCTTTGCGCCATCTAAGGTACTTTATCCCTTCGGCTACGGACTTTCCTATACGGATTTTGATCTGTCGATTACTGACTTCAGGGTTGATCCTTTAGCAGGATCCTTAGGACTTGATGTCAGGGTTAAAAATACAGGATCTCTTTCAGGAAAGGAAGTTGTTCAGGTTTATGTAAGTGCGCCTCAGGGGTTACTGGGAAAGCCTGCAAGGGTACTTTGCGGCTTTAAGAAGACATCTTTACTTGCACCCGGTTCATGCGAGGTGGTTTCACTTGACATTGATTTCAGGGATTTTGCATCCTTTGATGAGACCTCGAAGTGCGGACTGGGAACAGGCTTTATTCTGGAAAAGGGTGAATACAGGGTATATGCCGGAAATTCAGTAAGGGCAATGGAATATGCTTCCTTTGAACTTATGGAAGATATGATGATAGAGCCCTTAAAGAATGCACTTGGACCGGTTAAGCCCTTTAAGCGGCTTTTAGCTTCCGGGGAGTATGAGGATGCTCCATTACGCACTGATACCCAGAAGGCACGAAGGAACGCTGCTATCCCTGCTTTGATCCCTATGACCGGAGACCTTGGCTACAAGCTTTCCGATGTATTTGACGGAAAGGTAACCATGGAGGAGTTCATAGGTCAGCTTTCTCTTGAGGAACTTAACGTAATGCCCCGTGGTGAGGGCATGAGCTCCAAACTTGTAACTCCCGGAACGGCAGCAGCCTTCGGAGGGATAATCCCTTCTCTTAAAGATAAAGGTATTCCCATCGGCTGTATGGATGACGGACCTTCCGGAATGAGACTTGACAGCGGAATGCATGCATTTTCTCTTCCTAACGGAACATGCCTTTCTTCAACCTTTAACACATCTCTTAATGCAGAACTTTTCTCCATGCTTGGCCGTGAGATGCTTAAGAATAAGGTTGACGTGCTTTTAGGCCCCGGAATGAATATCCACAGACATCCCTTAAACGGACGTAATTTTGAGTACTTCAGCGAGGATCCTTTCCTTACAGGAAAGATAGGAGGCTCGCAGATATTGGGACTTCAGAGCGTTGGAGTTACCGGCACGATCAAGCACTTTGCCTGCAACAATCAGGAGAACGGCCGTCAGGTCTGCGACCCTGTTGTTTCGGAGCGAGCCCTAAGGGAAATATATCTTAAGGGTTTTGAATACGCCGTAAATATGGGAGCAGATGCTGTAATGACCACCTACGCTCTTGTTAACGGAGTTTACACTGCAGGCAATTACGACCTTGTTACAACTATTCTTCATGATCAGTGGGGCTTTAAGGGAATCGTAATGACCGATTGGTGGGCAAATATATCAGATGAGGATACGGGAGCCTCAAAGACTAACTTCGCTGCTATGGTAAGGGCGCAGAATGACCTTTACTGCTGCGTACCCGGAGCAACGGAGGATGTTTCCGATAACATTTTAAGTTCAGTTGAGGACGGAACACTTTCAATTGCGGAGCTTCAGAGGACGGCTATGAATGTCTGCGCTTTCTTTGAAGGAAAAGCTGTTATGAAGCGCCTCACTGAGAAAGTGACGGTTGAACTTTCAGGCGCTTCAGAGGAATATGAGGATACGCTTCCTGAGGTTTCTTACATTCCGATTGAGTCAGAGACTGTCATAGACCTTCGGGGAATCGACTGCTCCAAGGGCTCAAAATACTATTTCGGAACAGAGATCGACTATAGCTATGACTATGAGATCACCTTAACTGGAACCGGCCTTCCCGGCAACGAGCTTGCCCAGCTTCCCGTTGTATTTTACTCAAACGCAACCCCTCTCTTTACCTGCACCTTCCGCGGCAACGGCAAGGAAGCATCTGTTTCCAACATCCAGGGCTTCTATAACCGCCTCAACATCATGTATCTTTACTTCACCTTAGGCGGCGTGGAACTCAAGGAACTTAGGTTTAAGAGGATAGAGAAATAATGTAGGTTAAAAATAATTGACCGTAGGTTAAAAGCCGTGTATCATAACCCTAAAGGATTATATTTTAGGGGTGTGACACATGGCTTTTTTTGAAAATAAAAATATCGACGAGATGTCAGATGAAGAAATTGAAAAGATGATCTCAGAACTTCCTGCTGGTTATATTTCCGAGAAGACCATTAGTGGAAAGATATACTACTATTACCAGTGGCGGGAAAATAACAGGGTAAGGAGCAAATATATTAAAAAATCTGAGCTACATGAACTTGAGATAAGAATTGAGGAAAGAAAGGCTCTTCGGGATGCTTTAGCTAAGCGAAGGGTTTCATTCTATGCACAAAAGTTAAATGTTTTCCTTAAAAATAAGATATCTTTGGGCTATCAGGACTTTGCCACAATGATAGAGAGGGGATTTTTCTATGTAGATAAAACAAAGCTGATAAGTGAGTGGTGGAAATCGGATGAACAGGTTTCTTTGATTACCAGACCCAGACGGTTTGGCAAGACACTTAATATGAGTATGCTTTATTATTTCTTTTCAAATAATGAAAAGGATAGGAATCTGTTTAGTGACCTTGAAATAAGTTATGACTTATCCATGATGAAAATCAAAAATTCCTTCCCGACTATATTTATAACTTTCCTGTCTATAAGTGCAGATGACAGGGAAGAAATAATAGCTTCATTTGAAAGTGGATTTGCCTCGCTGTATGGAGAATTCAGATATCTTCTTGATTCAGATAAGATAACGCCGGAGGAAAAGGCGTATTTTAAACTTATTCTTACCCAGTCAGAACCCAATCACGCTAAGGAAGCCATCAGAAAATTATCACAAATGCTTTATGAGCATTATGGAAAGAAGGTGATAATCCTGGTGGATGAGTATGATACTCCGCTTATTTCAGCATATGATTTCGGAATCTGGGACCAGGTTAAGTCGTATATCAGGACTGTATTTGTTTCGACATTTAAGGATAATCCCTATCTTGAAAAGGCGTGCATCACAGGAATTACCAGAGTTGCCAAGGAGGGTATATTTTCGGATCTTAATAATGTTGTTGTGTGTGGGCCAACCGTTGACAAGTACAGCGACTGCTTTGGATTTACGGAGAAAGAAGTATTTACTGCCTTAGATGCAAGAGGCTTAAAGACCAAAGAAAAGGTAAAGGAATGGTACGACGGATTCTGTTTTGGAAAAATAAAGGATATATATAACCCCTGGTCAATCTCCAATTATCTTTCTGAAGGGGAATTTAGATCATACTGGATTAATTCAGGTGGAACGAGTCTTATTAACAAGCTTCTTTCCGCATGGGCGGGAACTATACAGGACGATCTTTCTTTGCTGATTGAGGGAAGAAGTATTAATAAATCATTCTTAGAAGAGATTGATTTTGAGAATCTGATGCTTTCTGAAAATAATCTCTGGGCGCTTCTATTATCAAGCGGGTACTTAAATGCACAAAATGTGATATTGAACGGAACTGTCTGCTGTGAACTTTCGGTTACTAATAAAGAGACGATGTTTATGTTTGAAAATATCGTTAAACGCTGGGCCGGTAAAAGCGAAGCACAAAGCATGAAATTTTGTGAATATCTGATAGGCGGCAATGTGGATAAGGTAAATGAATATCTTGAGGATATGATCTACTATTCAGTGAGCCACTTTGATGTGGGAAGAGGAGAGCGTAGGACGCTTGAAAATTTTTATCATGGATTTGTTCTGGGATTAACGATTGAACTTAAAGAGGATTATATCATCCGGTCCAATCGTGAGAGCGGGCTTGGAAGGTATGATGTTATGTTGGAGCCCGCGAATAAAAATAAACCTGCGTGTATCCTTGAGTTTAAGGTGTTTGATGAAAGAAAAGAATCTTCACTTGAAGAGACAGCCTTTAGAGCCCTTGATCAGATAGAAGAGAAGGATTATGAAGCAGAACTTGTTGATAAAGGATACGAAAGAGAGCAAATCTTGAAATACGGTATGGCTTTCCAAGGAAAGGAAGTATATGTAGCTCTTAAGAGAGGATGATATATGAATTCATCTCATAAAAAGTTCTTGACAAGGTATAGGGAATAATTGTATATTATTTAAGCGGCTTGCGAATGCTAGCCGCATGACCCTTGGGATCTTAGCTCAGCTGGGAGAGCATCTGCCTTACAAGCAGAGGGTCACAGGTTCGAGCCCTGTAGGTCCCATTTTTCGACATCGATATATTGAAGAACTTTATGTTCGCGTGTCGAAAAATGTGATGCTGCTTCGCAGCATGATGCACACGCCTTCGGCGGCGCGTTTTTAAGTTTGTTGCATCTAAACATTTTAGGGCTTCAATATATTGAAGCAACAAAATGGGGTGTTGCTACGCAATTTCTAATTATGAATATGGCGAGATGGCTCAACTGGCTAGAGCGTCCGGTTCATACCCGGGAGGTTGAGAGTTCAAGTCTCTCTCTCGCTACTACCTAAAGCACTTGCTTACGCAAGTGCTTTTTTCATACTATCATTCCCCCACCAGCGTCACTTCAGTCATATCATGGTTAAGGGCCTTAAGGAGAGGGCCGAACATGTCTGATGTCTTTATCTTAAGGCTGCTGGTGTTGATGCAGGGGTGACATCCCACATATTCACCCTTAAGGACGTCCCTGTCTACAACCAGATGAACCCTGTTTTCCTTATCATTCATAAGTCCCAGGATGCTTACGGACCCCGGAGTTATATCAAGGTATTTTTCCATTTCGTCGGCGCTTGCGAAGCTTAACCTTGCGCAGTTTAACTGGGAGGAGATTTCCTTGGTCTTGAAGACCTTGTCACCGGGCATCATGAGTAGATAGAACTCAGTATGCTGTCTGTTACAAAGAAATAGATTCTTGCACACAACGGCTTCAAGAACTGCATCGATCTTAAGGCACGCCTCCATGGTGTCGGCGTTTTCCTCAGGGTGATCGCACCTGTAGTATTCAATATTAAGGCTGTCAAGCAATTCATAGCAGCGCTGTTCCTTGGGGAGTCTGTCCGAATAGTCTGAGGGACTTCCCTTTTCCAATTTTAATTCCATAATATGCTCCTTTGGTTCATGCGTCATTAAAAACAATTGTCGGGTTAATGATAACACATATATTTCCATCCGCCATCTTTCTTTAATCTTAACGTTCCCTCGAACATATGTTATAATGAACGATAGTGGGCTTAAGAAATATAAGCTCGGGGGTATATTTACATCTATTACAAATTTTAAATAATGAGGAGGTTATCTTGGGAGCAAAGAACATTTCAAAAGGGATTGAATCGCTTTCTAAGCTTGAGAACGACGAAGTCGTAAGGATGAATCCCGAACTTAATAATATTTACAAGCGTCTTAGCACGGGACGCAGCGCATTCGCGGATGTTTACGGACTTAATGTGGGCGCGGTTGCGAAGGTAAGTGCACTTGACCTTGAGATCAAGTTCTATATTAAGAAGCTGCTTGAAATTGCCAATTCGGTCAGCGAATCAAGCAAAAGCATCTATGAATCCGCAGCGGATGCCACAGAGGTTGCCCATGTGGTTGCTGAAAGACATGAGGATCTGACGAATACGATCCTTGATGTTTCCGAGGAATCATCCAATGTGCTTCAAAAGATTGATGCGGGTCAGGGTGAGCTTACAAATATACGGACTATCTCAGATAATGCCATTTCCATCTCCGAGACCATGAGCGAAGATATGGATAATCTTTCAGGGGTTATCGGTGAAATGGTCAAGGTCATTAACGGAATCAATGCCATTTCGGCTCAGACCAATCTTCTTTCACTTAATGCATCCATAGAGGCAGCAAGAGCAGGAGAGGCAGGACGCGGCTTCGCGGTTGTAGCAGATGAGATCAGATCTCTTGCAAATGAAACGAAGAATCTGACAACCACAATGGGTCAGTTCGTCGAGGGCGTAAGGGCTGCATCATCCAAGAGTACCGAAAGCGTTAAGCAGGCAATTGAAGCTCTGGAAACCATCAACAATAAGATAACCGAGGTATGGCAGCTTAATGAAGAGAATGAGAAGCATGTTGCTGCAATTACCGACAGCATAAGCACCCTCGCCGCTGTAAGCGAAGAGATATCAAGCTCCATGGATGAGATAGAGGCCCGTTCATCTGAAATCGAAGAGTCCTGCAAATATCTTAACCGGGATGTTGATTCAACCAATGATATTGCGAAGAAATCTTCAGATGCCCTCGCTCCAATCGAAAAGATAGAAAAGAGCGTTGACAATCTTCTTTCCAAGATGGGAACAATGTCAGAGGATCCCTTCTATGCGCTTTCAAGGGCAGAACTTATAAGCTATCTCGATGGCGCCATCGATGCTCATAAGGCATGGATATCTAAGCTTGAGCAGATCGTTAAGACAAGGAATATAGTTCCTTTCCAGATAGACGGAAATAAATGCCACTTCGGCCATTTCTATAATTCCATCGTTCCGCCCATCCCGGAGCTTAAGAAGATCTGGACAAAGATAGGCGAGGACCACAGGGATCTTCATAAGAGTGGTAAAGATATAATAAACTGTCTCTTTGCCGAGGACTATACAAAGGCAAATCAGCTCTATGAATCAGCAAAGAATAAGTCAAATGACCTTATTAGACTTCTTACCCAGTTAAGGTCAATGGTTCCGGAACAGTCATCAGTTAAATAAGGAGGATTTTAATATGAAACTCAGTAATATCACACAGGTAAATGAATTTCTCGCAGTAGTTAAGAACTGCAAGGGTGAGGTGTATCTTACATCAGCACAGGGCGACAAGTTCAATCTTAAGTCAGCCCTCAGCCAGTATGTTGCAATGGGAGCTCTCTTAGGCAACCACGGTGACGAGCTTGAACTCTGGTGCGATGACAGAGAGGACGAGTCGAAGTTTATCCAGTTCTTTAAAGAGAATCCCAGCGTAGTTTAGTTTTATAAAGATATCATTTGATGAAAGAGTTCCGGCAAATGTCGGAGCTCTTTTTTATATGTTTATTGACTGTTAAAATAACGAGTGGTATGATTAAAAATTATGAGGGAATTACGTGTAAAAAAATCCGCAAATATATATATATATATATACTGATTCTTGCATTATTAACGGTTGATCTTTTATCCGTTTCTTCTTATGCTAAGGATACCTATGCCTCCAAGATGGAGATTGAAAGGATAGACGGAAGCGCCTATGTTGTCAATTCCAAGGGGAAGGAAATAGAGGCTGTTGTTGGAGTTAAATTAAGCTCCGGTGAAAGCCTTCGTACCGCCAAGGGTTCCTATGCATACATTTCTTTAGACGATTCCAAGGTTGTCAAACTCGACGAATTATCAGAAGTTACAATTAATAAAAAGGGTAAGAAATTGTCCATCGAGTTAACGGAGGGCAATCTCTTTTTCGAGGTGTCTGAGCCCCTTGAAAGTGATGAGTCCATGAATTTCGAGGCAGGTACCATGGCCATGAGTATCCGCGGAACTGCCGGCGCGATCGGTATAAGGCGCGTGGGAGATGATGTGCTTAGCACCATTGACCTTTTAGATGGACGTGTTGACCTAACCTACAACGATATTTCCGGGGATGACCATGATTTCACCATTTGGGGCGGCGAGACTGTCCGTTACGTTGAGGGAGCACTTAACATAGAACGTGAACTCATTGACATTACTGAAATATATGGTTTCGTGGCTAAAGAAATAGGAGAGCGCCCGGAACTTGCCGACGCTATCCTTAAAAAGAGCGGACTTAATTCATCCTATGCAATAGCCCATGCTGATGAGCTGCTTGCATCTAATAATGCCTATAACGCAGAACATTACTATGATGTATTCGAAGAGGGCAGCACACATTCCGTTAAATCCGTACTTGAAAAGGAAGAACTGTATAAGGCAACAAATGTAAATGTGGTAAAAGCGGAAAAAGCATATCCAGTGCCGACGGCTTCTACAGAAAGCAATCAGGCAAAACCTTCTGTCAGCGTTACCCCTACTATAACTCCGACGCCTACGATAGACCCTGCACTCCTGGCTCTTTATATGGCAGAGCTTAATAAAGCACAGGCAACGCCTACTAAGGCACCGGCTAATGCCAACTATGCTAACACCACATCAAACGATAATACAGGGAACTCAGATAGCAGTTCACAGGATGGCAGTTCCTCCGGTGGAAGTTCAGGCGGAGATTCTTCAGGTGATAGCGGCTCTGAGGACCGGGGAGAAGACTCTTCTGATTCCGGAAGTGGTGATACATCCACACCCACGCCCACACCAACACCTACCGAAGAGGTAACTCCTACACCAACGCCAACCCCTACGGCAGTGCCCACTGATGCTGTTCATAAATATGTTGTATATTTTTATGACTGGGACGGAACGCTCATTGAGAAGCAGACAGTGCCTCTTGGAGGCTCGGCAACTGTTCCCAAGGAAAATCCTGTAAGGGAGGGCTATACCTTCACAGGATGGGATGGCTCATACACTGAGATCACCGGTGACAGGAAGGTCTATGCCGTATACACAAAGGACGAAAGTGACCCCACACCCACACCGACTGCAACGCCGACAGCCACACCTACGGAAGAGCCCACAGCAACACCGACTGCAACGCCGACTGAAGAAACCACACCTACGCCCACGGCAACGCCTGCAAATTATACAGTTATAACATATTTAAATGATTCAAAATTTTGCGAGGAAACTGTTGCGCGAGGGAATTGTCCGACTGTAGCAGCTGCCTATTTAAAAGAGTTTTATGCTTCTTATGATGCTGTTGCATTTGAATACACATGGGAACCTGCGATTGGCAGCGGCCCGGGGGGTTCAGGCTCTTGCATTGATCAGAATATTTTATATGAGAAACTATCTAGTGGAATAGAAATCACCTGCAATACAAATATATACATTTATCCTCAATGACCCAAACAACCAAAAAACTACTCAAATTAATACTTCCGATATTAGCAGCAGCCATTGCCGTTATCCTCTACCTTTCAGGCATTTTCAAGCGCCAGTCAGATACCATGAATGATCTTATCTATCAGCGGGGAGATATTCCTGACGGGACCATATCGATTCTCCAGATAGATGAGCATTCCCTTGAGGAACTTGGTCCTTACCAGACCTGGACCAGAGATTATGTAGCCGAGGCAATAGAACTCCTCAATGAGGATCCCGATATGCGCCCTGCTGCAATAGGTGTTGATGTTCTTTATATAGGAAACACCACAGAAGACGCAGATAACCATCTTATTAGTGCCTGCCAGAGTGCTGATAATGTGGTTTTGGGAAGTTATCTTAACTTTGACACCCAGCTTGTTGCAGATGAAAATGACGTGAGTGTCATGAAACAGGTGGTTTCTCTTTATGAGGAACCCTTTGAAGCGCTGCGCACAGAGGCGGATGTAAATATAGGCTTTGTTAACGGCTTTACTGATTCCGACGGAATAATACGTCATTCCCTTCAGAACTTTACCCTTGAGGATGGAAGAGAGATTCCTTCTTTTTCCTATGCGGTATACGAGACCTATGCTAAGAATATGAATAAATATGCAGAGGATGATCCTCATGCAGCCGTTTACCGTGAACTTGATATTCCTGCTAATTCAAATGGACTTTTTTATATTGATTACACCGGAAAGCCCGGAGACTACAGCAACAGCTTTTCTCTTTCCGACTTCATAGAAGGTGAGATACCTGCAGGGTATTTTGCGGATGGGGTGGTGCTTATAGGCCCCTATGCTGAAGGACTGATGGACAGTTATACCGCAGCCATTGATCACAGCGAGAACATGTATGGAGTTGAGATCCATGCAAATATATTGGAAGCGATGATAGGAAACAGCTTTAAAAGGGAAGCGCCGAAGGCTGTTATGGCTATTATCATTGCCCTTTTTGTTATTGGAGCGGTGCTTATCTCGTATAAAGGGAAACTAAGATACAGCATCATATATTCGGGTGCTGTAGTTATACTTTATCCCCTGCTTTGCATGTTTTTATATTCAAACGGAACCCTACTTGATATTCTGTATGTTCCCTTTGCGGTACTTTTCATACTTATAGTGAATATCATTTATCACTATCTTTCTGCAGCAGCCGATAAACGCCGTGTCGAGCGAACCTTTAAGCGTTATGTTGCACCTGAAATAATAGACGAGATAACAAAGACAGGACTTGATACCATCAAATTAGGTGGCGAGGCGGTGGACTGCGCGATACTTTTCGTGGATATAAGGGGCTTTACCACAATGTCTGAGGCACTTAAGCCTGAGGAGGTAGTCGCAATCCTTAATAAATATCTTGGTCTTACCAGCAGCTCCATATTCAAGTACGGAGGAACTCTTGATAAATTCATAGGTGATGCCACAATGGCTATTTTCGGGGCGCCGCTTCCTACTGAGGACTATATATTTAAGGCAGTATGCGCAGCCTATGATATGGTGCTTAATGCAGAGGCTTTAGCCGGGGAACTTAATGAGAAATTCGGCCGATCAGTCAGTTTCGGTGTAGGAGTTCACTGTGGAAAGGCCGTTGTTGGAAATATAGGAACTGAGAGGCGAATGGACTACACGGCGATTGGTGATACTGTTAACACAGCTGCCCGCCTTGAGGCCAATGCGCCCAAGGGAACCGTATATATTTCTGAGAAGGTGCTTGAGGCGCTTAAGGGAAGAATAGATGCAGAGTCTGTTGGAAATATTCCCCTTAAGGGAAAGAGTGAGCCCCTTACTGTATATAAGCTTACGGGAATAACTGATAAGGAAATGATGGAAAAATATGGACATTGCTAAATTATCAAAATGCGGAAAAATATTGAATTTTAAGCCGGATGAGATCATCTGCATGGAAAAGCAGGAGGGAGAGACTGCGTATCTGATACTTCAGGGAGAAGCCAAGGTGGTATTGGGCTCTTTCAATGATGCGAATAAAAAGATGGCTGTTCTTCCTGCGGGAGTTATTTTCGGGGAAATGTCTCTCCTTGAGGGAAAACCAAGGTCTGCAACCGTGCTGGCCGGAGATGAAGGAAATACGGTACTTGAGATTGGAAAGAACGATTTCATTGACCTTATGAAGACGGATCCCGAGCTTGCCTATAAGCTTTTAAGGACCATGTATAAGCGCATGGAGGATTCAATGGAATCCCATAAAAACGTCCTCATTGCCTATAATGTGGAAACAAGGCGCGACGCAATGTATCAGCAGATAAGCAAACTTAGCCGTGAACAGTTTGAGGCGATCGTAAGCAAGGATTCGGAATACGCGCTTAAACTTTTGAAGTATTTAAGCCATATGATCTCCGATATTGACAGGAAAGTTCTTGAAATCTCCAAGTGATATATTTATGAAAATATCAAAAAAGCGACTTCTGGAAATTGCGGAAGTCCTGCTCATAGTGATTTTATGCGCATCCTTTGCCTATATCTTTGTCAATAAGGTGCTTGACATAAGGAGCGAAAGGAGCCTTAAGAAACTCCAGGATTCTGTCCATGCGGTGAGAAACATAGACAGAGGCATAACAATCCACAGGGATAAGGATGATCCCGAAGAAGAACCTGATGAAGGAACGGCGGGAATTTCCGGGGATCAGTCGGAAAGCAACGAGACCACACTCCTTACAGACAGGGATATAGACTACAGTGCAGTAGCAGCTGTGTATAAAGATATACATGACGAGAATAATGATTTTGCCGGCTGGCTCCTAATCGATGGCACAACTATCGACTATCCTGTTATGCAGGGGCCCGATAACGAGTTCTATCTAAGCCATAATCTTCAAAAGACCTATGACAAGTATGGAATGCTGGTGCTTGATGTTAAATCCGACAGGTCAAAGTCATCTCCCCATCTTATTATCTATGGGCACAATGTTCATAATGGTGATCTTTTCGGGGAGCTTATTAACTATAAGGATGAGAAATATTATGAGTATCATCCTGAAATCATATTTGATGATGTTTTAGAAAGCAGTACCTATAGGATATTTGCCGTGCTAAGAACCTCCGTTGAAGAGGCCCAGGAGAGCGAGAAACTCTTTACCACATATTTTTATGAGGATGAAGATAGTTTTAAAGATATGTTAAGCTGGGTTAAGGAGCGGGCACTTTACGATATGGATTATGAACCTTCGTACGGTGATGAAATAATATCTTTGGTCACCTGTGAATATACGAAGGAAAACGGGCGGTTCGTTGTGATGGCCGCTAAAGTAAATGAAGAAAAAGAAACGAAGAATTAAAAAGAGCATAAAGAGAACCTTTGCGGTAATGCTGGGCATGCTGGTGGGAGTTATCATCTCTTTGCGGACCAATGCTGTTGCGCCTGTTACAGAGGTGAGCGTTGAGGCAGGCACGGTTTTTCTTGATGATTATGCCTATTTCAAGTCGCCCTCGATAATTGATGTCAATCTTCCGGATGGCCTTATGCAGATAGGCTTTTCGACCTTCGAGAGCTGTACTTCCCTTAAAAACATAAATCTTCCGGATGGACTTACATCCCTTGATAACAGGGCCTTTGCCAAGTGTGAATCACTTCGGGAAATAACACTTCCGGATACCCTTGTTAATATCGGCAATGCCGCCTTTTACGGCTGTGAGTCTTTAGAGAGCATTACGCTTCCGACGGGGATTATCCGTGTTGAGAACAATCTTTTCTATGGCTGTAAGTCCCTTAAAAACGTAACGATTCCGGAGGGAGTAACGGTTATCGGGCAGCAGAGCTTTTATGACTGCACATCTCTTACGGATGTGGATCTTCCGTTAAGCCTTGTTTCAATAGAGGATGGGGCTTTTTATGACTGCAGCTCATTGCGTACGTTAAAGATTCCCGCAACTGTTACTTCAATTGGAAGGGATGCCTTCGAAGGGTGCGATAATCTTACGATAGAGTATGATGAAGGTTCATTTGCGGAACAGTATGTGCTTGAAAACGGCCTTAATAAGTCGTCGGCTGATTCAATTGAGGTGGTATCTCTTTCAGCTTCTAATGTAAGCACGACAACGATTGAAGAGCCGGATGTGCCTGCAACCGGCGTCAACACTTTTTATGGACTTGCGCTATTTCTCATGTTAATATCTAGTTTGGGTCTTTTATTGATCCGACAAAGATATAAATATATGCTTTAAATGCAGGAAATAGTGGAGAAATGATAGATATTCAGAATGAAAAAGAGGAGCGTGGGATTCCTCTTCAATATGCGGGAGTAAGTGACTTAAGAACCAGGCTCTCTATTGCGGACGTTGCCACTATCGGCAAGGTCCGCCTTGGCGTTAGCCTTAAAGAGGATGCGCGAGGCATCCATATGAGCAGACTTTCCATACTTCTTGATGCTTTTAGAGAGGTTAATAACGAAAGCATAAGGAAGCTCCTTAAGAACGCTGCGGATGCGATGGAATCTTCGAACGCACGCTTAGAACTTGAAAGCACTTTATTTTTATCAAAAGAAGCTCCTGTATCAGGCCTTGTAAGTGAAGTGCCCTATGATATAAGGATAGAGGCATCCTTAAATTCCAAGATCATACATATCCTTTCCATTCCGATAACAACCCTGTGCCCCTGTTCGAAGGCAATTAGCGAGTACGGTGCCCATAACCAGAGGGGGATAGTGAAGCTTAAACTTAAAGATATTGATGTTACGGATTACGCCTGCATCATCAGACTTATTGAAAAAGAGGTTGCATCCTCTGAACTTTACGAGGTGCTTCGCCGCCCGGATGAGAAGGCTGTTACGGAAAGAGCCTATGAGAATCCCAGGTTTGTTGAGGATATCGCAAGGGAGACCATACTCGTAATGAGGCGGGACTACCCCGGAAAGTTACTTTCGGTTGAGGCCGTCAATGATGAGTCGATACACAGCCACAATGCATATGTTTATACGGAGTTTGTATAATAAAAAGAGAGGATATACATGGGAATATATTTTATAGACTATGAGAACGTCCATGACGAGGGACTTAAGGGAGTTTCTGCACTTAACGGAAATGACACCGTCGTCATTTTTTACAGCAATAATATCAAGAACATGCCCTTTGACCTTCATGTTGAGATAACGAAGAGCGGTGTTAAGACTGATTACATAAAGATAGGAAAGACCGCGAAGAATTATCTTGATTTCCATCTGGCCTCATATCTGGGATACATGATCGGAACCGGGAAGGGCGGCCCTTTCTATATTATTAGTAAAGATACCGGCTTTGATTCCGTGGTGGATCTTTGGAAAGCGAGAGGCTTTAAGATAGAACGTAAGGCCACTATCGCAACTAAGAAGAAGCAGCCTAAGGAAAAGGAAGATGCTTTAAAAACTGCGCCTGAGAAGAAGCCCCAGGAGAATGCACCTTCCAAAAGGCAGAATAAAAATCCACGTAAACAGGCAAAGCAGGAAACTGAGACGATTGAGACCACGGAGAATCCGTTACAGAAAACTGAGGCAGAACCTAAAGGAAAAACTCAGAACGGGGATACATATATATTTCCGGAGAGCTTCCGTAAGAAGGTTCGTGCTGCGGTTAAGAATGATGGCGTGGTTGCAAGCAAATACAGCACCATATATAAGCATATGGCTAATGCAATGGATGAAAGCGACTATAAGAACCGCATGCGTCAGGTGTTCGGTGAAGAGAGAGGAGAACTTCTCTTTGAACATACCCTTTCGGTATATGAAGAGTTTAAAAATCAGAAGAATTAAATCTCTTTATCGCTTTAATGCAATGGCGTGTAGATGCCCAATTTTACAAGAAAATTTACTCAAACAAATACAATATTTTGTGCTCTGATTGGTCAAAAAATACAAAAAAAAAAATTTTGAAAAAAAGTATTGACGATAAAAAATCGAAATGATATTATATCAGAGTTGCGTCACGAAAGACGCGATACAGAACCTTGAAAAATGAACAGCAATGCAACCCTGAAGATTCCGAGTGATTCAA
>R20__coassemble_17_pt1 | contig 136764 bp, 102 predicted proteins | sample R20__metabat2_low_PE_052 | metagenome-assembled genome bin R20 | reverse complement strand
ATGCTACCACAAAAACTTTCAAGCTTCACTGACAACTAGCCTAACACACAGGGCTTCCGAAATGTGCTATACTGTAATAAGGTTAGTTGCCGCTAACTAAATCAGGGCGCTAACCATATGGAGGCACAATTATGGAAAAAGAAATTATTTTTGGTATACTGATCCCCTTCGCGGGGACCTCGTTAGGAGCAGCAAGTGCGCTGCTTATGAAACATGCACCGGGAGACAGGCTGCAGCACTCACTTACAGGCTTTGCCGCAGGAGTGATGACCGCAGCAGCGATCTGGAGTCTTATCATACCCTCCATGGAGCAGTCTTCAGACCTTGGACGGCTTTCATTTCTGCCTGCAGTTGTGGGCTTCTGGATAGGAATCCTCTTTCTGCTTCTTCTTGATAAGATAATCCCCCATCTTCACACCAATTCTGACGAGCCCGAGGGTCTTTCCTCGAACCTTAAGAAGACCACAATGCTTGTTCTTGCAGTAACCATGCATAATATTCCCGAAGGGATGGCGGTGGGAGTTGTCTATGCCGGTTGGCACAGTGGGACAGCAAATATATTGTTCACGGATGCACTTGTGCTTGCAATTGGAATTGCGATACAGAATTTCCCGGAGGGCGCCATTATATCAATGCCCCTGGAGTCCAAGGGCATGAAGAAAGGAAAGGCTGTGCTTTACGGGATACTATCAGGTGCTGTTGAGCCCATAGCCGCTATCTTTACAATATGGCTTGCAGGGTATATTATCACGTTTCTTCCGTATCTGTTAAGTTTCGCCGCAGGTGCCATGGTGTATGTGGTAGTGGAGGAACTTATTCCGGAAATGTCGGCGGGGAAGCATTCAAACCTTGCAACGATCGCATTCGCTTTGGGATTTACACTGATGCTCGCCCTGGACACCGCACTCGCGTGAGGTATGTAAGCGGATTTATTTCCACTTAATCTTCAAAAAATCGATAGATTAAGTAAAGTTGAAAAACAGAAATAAATTGAAATAAGGTATATTTAGTGCTAGACTCTACTTAAAGATGCAAATAATTGAAGATTAAGTAGAGTTGAAAGGCGCAAAATATGATTATAGGAAGAAAAAAGGAAATAGGTTTGCTGGAAAAAATGATGGGCGATGAACGGTCTCATTTTGTTGCCGTATATGGAAGGCGCCGGGTTGGGAAGACCTTCCTGATCAGAGAGACCTTTCAATCACGCTTTACCTTTCAGCACGCAGGACTTTTTGAGGGGAAATTATCAGATCAGCTTTTTGCTTTTGAATCATCTGTCAGGGATGCAGGAGGAAGGCCTGAAAAGAAGGCAAAAAACTGGATGGAAGCCTTTGAAGAATTAAAAGATATTGTAAGAAACTCAACTGAGAAAAAGAAGGTTATTTTTATTGATGAATTGTCCTGGATGGATACTCAAAACAGTGACCTAATGATGGCCCTGGAAAACTTCTGGAATGGATGGGCTTCCGCACGAAACGACATAATTCTTATTATATGCGCCTCTGCTACATCCTGGATGCTGTCGAAAGTTGTGCACAATAAGGGTGGTCTTTACAACCGGCTTACAGAACAGATATATCTTGGTGCCTTCAATCTGGCTGAATGCGAGGAATACGTCAAGGCGATTGGCGTCCCATTTACCCGTGAGCAGATACTGAATTTTTATATGATATTCGGTGGTGTGCCCTTTTACTGGAGTTTCCTAAAAAAGGGCTACAGTTTCACGCAAAACGTGGATATGATTTTATTTAAAAAAAATGCTCCTTTAAAGGAGGAATTCAAATATCTTTATGCTTCAATCTTTAAAAATCCTAATGTCTATATAAAGATAATCAAGGCCTTAAGCAAAAAGAAGGCCGGTATGACAAGGGAGGAAATAATAAAGACAGCAGACATAACAAATTCCGGTGATTTGACCACAAAGCTGGAGGAACTTGAAAGCTGCGGTTTCATTAGAAAGTACACTGCATTTGGAATGAAAAAGAAAAACAGTATGTATCAGCTCATAGACTGTTTTACTTTGTTTTATTACCAGTTTATGGAGGCAAATCCAAGCGACGAGCATTTCTGGTCAAACCAGTTAAATACGCCGGTAGTCAATGCCTGGAAGGGACTTGCCTTTGAAAGGGTTTGTCTTCTGCATATAAACCAGATAAAGCAGAGACTTGGTATAGCCGGTGTTTATACGGATATAAACTCCTGGCAATGTAAGAGCGATGATAAGGAGGGTCTTATAGGTTCCCAGATTGATCTTTTAATTGTCAGAAAAGACCAGGTAATAAATCTCTGTGAGATGAAGTATTCAGGATCGGATTTTGTGCTGACGGATAAGGTTGATAAAGAGATAAAAACAAAAATAAACGATTTGATAACTGCTACAAAAACGAAATATGCTGTTTTCCCCACTCTTATCACAACCTATGGATTGGTGGAAAATGCTTATTCCGGAAATATCCAGTCAGTAATTACAATGGATGATCTGTTTGCAGTGGTGCCACACTTCTGCAACAGTTGATGATGTACTATGTAAATGTCAGAAGTATTTGATCGCAATTATCTGACAATATTACAAAAAAATAGTACTTTTTTACCAGAATTGGGGGTATAATAAGTGCACAAGGAAAAGGGTTTCCGTGTAAAGGAGGATAGCTATGAACGAAAAAGATATCAAATTACAGAAAATCAGTGATGAAGATCTTGTGAATGTTATCGGTGGTGTTGCATCTGTAAGCACCTGGAATTTCGGAAAGGAAGGCTTCCAGGGTGAGAGAAGCGTAGAGGTTCCGTTATCAGGAGTTTTAGGTGGTCACTTCAGCAGATAATGTGTCATAAGCTCACATTCAAAAGTGAATAGTTGTTATAACGAAAATAAAAGGGCGTCCCGTTTGGGACGCCCTTTTTAATCCTCATTTACATCGATCAGCGTATATCCGCAGTCAGTGCATATCTTTGCATCATATCCGTACCAGTCTGTTTCCTTGGAAAGGTCGTGGGTTTCAAGGATCTCATCAACAGGGGTCAGGTAAGATTTGAGACTTAAGTTATCATAGTCAAGGAGGGTCGCACAGACAGATTCGTTCTGAAGCTTTGTTACTATATCTTTCCAGTCATACCACTTCCCGTCAATTCCGACGAAGCTCTCATTCTCACCGATCACAGCCTTAGAATAGTAGTGCTCAGAATACACATCGGAGTTAAAGTCGGACAGCATGTTCACGAAGTCCTCGTTGGTTGCTGCCACATAGGGAAGCACGTACTTAGTGCCATCAGCTGTGTCCTCCTTGATTGAGACCACGACGCTGTAACGGCTTCCTGCAGGAAGAGAGTAGTTCTGATCAAGGCTTATCCTGTGGTGCCCTGAATACTCACAGTTAACAGTCTGCGAATCTATGAGCATTCCGTCTGTCGGATCGGATGCATCATCATTAAGGAGATAAATATATACTGTAGCTTCGGTGTCATAACCTGCTGAGAGGAGACTTACGTAACTAAGCACATAGTCTTCCGAGGCGCTAAACACATTGGCTGTGAAAACCTGATCCTCAAGCTTAACGGCATCTGTTTCCATGGCCTGCACATAGTCGTAGGACTCAACATCAAACATGCTTAATTCATCAACATCCGTGTCGTATACGAAGCTCTCAACATAGTTGATGGTCATGTCATAGTAAGAAAGATAAAAATATCCGTCGTTTCCGTACCTATCTCCCCAGGAATTACGTACAATCCAGGCGCCGTCTGCAGGGGGTCTGTGATCCTCTAAGAAATTATCCGCACTGTAGTTATCATCCCAGCCCACAATGGCAGTGGCGTGGGTGGCACTTGCAAGAGAATTGTCAGTATACTGGGCATATGTATCTATATTTATATACTGAGTGGATTCAGCTTCATTAGCCGCATCAACTCTCTCTTTAGTGGCATCATAATCAAGACCGAACTGCGCCCCAAGCTCCCGGGCAAGTTTTTCAATTTCAGGATCGGGCTCTTCTTCGGCAGCATTAGCCTGGGCCTCGGCCTGGGCACGGCGCTCATACATGCCCTCTATCTTTGAATCAAGGAATTCGTCTGTAAGTTCCTCATCTGTAAGGCCCTTGAACTTATACCATACATAGAGAAAAGTACGCTGATCCTCAGTCGAGCAGTCATAAAAGGATGTGTCGCTATGGCTTATATTGTAGTAAAGCTCAACCTTTTCGGCGGGAGCAAAGTCCTGTGCAATAAGCTCTTCAAGGGTGAAGTCATTTATGGTTTTCTGGGCGATATCCGCATGATAGGCGAAACTAACGGCCCTTCCGTTCAGAAGTTCATTTTTAATTGCTATGGTACCGGCCTCGTTGTAGGTGTAATTGCCTTCATCATCATAGTTGGCAGGCCAGGGAAGCATATTGGAGTCCTTAAGCTGATAGTTTGCCAGGAATCTTTTATCCTCATCCAGGGTCCAGTCTCCTGCGAAATTAACTTTACCCTCGGAATCCGCATAGGGTACGACCGATTCATATACAGGTCCGATTCCGTTTGCAAAGTTGGAAGATGCATATCCCATGAGTCCGCCTCGGTTATAGTGGGCGGTCACATCATCGCCCTCAAGCTGCCATATACCTTCACCTGCCTGTGTTTCAAGGGAGGGATAAATATATTCTCCATCTGCATAATCTGAAAGCTCAGGCAGATGACTTGAGGCAAACCAGGCAAGATGCTTTTCCGATAAGTCAAAATCGTATCCGTATTTTTCCTTAAATTCATCTACAGTAAGATTGAGGCTTGAAAGTATGCTTGTTTCAGAAGCTGCGATTGAAGCAAAGGTCCAGCAGGTTCCCCAGGAGCCCTGATTTCTGATCTCAGGGACAACTCCTCTTTCTCTTAAGTCGAAGCTTTCAGGAAGTGAATCCGTGTTATAGGTGATGGTACTGTCATCATACTGTCCAAAAGAATATCCGTAATGAGCAACGGTTCCTTTGGCATCGGAATCCATGTCATCTATGATCTTTGCGATTGTTTCATTAGTGTCAATATCATCTGAGAGGTCAAAGGATAAAGAGTTTTCACCGGAAACTTCATCGGAACTTAATTCTGAAGCGTCGGCATTTCCTGAAGCTTCGGAATCCGCAGAAGCCTCCGCACCTTCTGTATTTTCCGTTCCGGCACCGGATGCCGTTTCATTTGCGCTGCTGCAGCCGCCCAGAGTTCCGACTACAAGGGCTGCTGAAATAACTAAAGCAAGCGGCTTTTTAAGTGTCTTAATTTTCAATTTATTTCCTCCTGTTATTGAAATTTTATATTACTTAATGAATGGCGAACCCACTGCATAAGCCACTGTGCATTCACCACGAATCAGGGCACATCCACTGCAAAGATATAGGAATTTCCTTCCCTGTAGCTTTCGTAGGAAAGCCTGAGGCCGGACACCATCTCAACATCAGAGCCTTCCTCTGATATGGTGGATTCAGGTATATCTTTGGGACATATGAGAAATAGCAGTATAGTCCTGCACCAGGGTCTTCTATCAAACCTTAATGCACAAAGATTATCTCCAAGTCCCGCATTTAGCCAATCGTTCAGGGCGCTGTCGCAGATTATCTTTACCCTTAGGGCAGAGGTCTTATCATACTCCTGTTCCATCAGATAATCATATATTTTATTGCAGAAAAATTCCACATTTTTCGGAGTAAGATCTTCCCAGGCAACAATAGACTGTCTCTTATTTCTGTTTTCCCTGTGGTCCACATTAAGATATATTTTAGCTGCTCTGTCGAAATACAGTTTGGTCCCATGGGTGATGGCATTTATAAAGAACTCGAAAAGCATCTGTATATAGGCGACGGTGACTAAAACATTTAGCACTACCAGAAGCACCCTTAATATAACCGAGGCCTCCTGGCAGGAATATAAAAGATACGCGCTCCATAAGGGTAAAGACAAAGTGGATCCCTGTATCAGCATATATTTTACTGTCTGCCCTATGCTTAAAGAGCCGGATCTTGAATTATGAAGCCTAAGACCCATAAGGCGCATTCCCGGGCTTCGTTTATCTTTGGCCTTCGCAATATATATCCCCATTAGTACGTTGCATATCAGGAAAAAGATATACATAAGAGGAAAATATTTAGGATAAAGGTGGAAAGATAAGCCTGTTATCAGCGGGATTATCAAACATATCCCCTGGTCTATAAGGATAGAGGGAAGGCGTCTCCTCATGGACACACCGCCTCCGTTTTTAAGATATTTAGGAGCAGATTCATTTCCTAAATAAGGGATAAGTTTTTCAATATAGGGAGCAATAAGATACCCAAGCACTGCTCCTAAGGTATTTCCGATAAGGTCATCCACATCAAACATCCTGTAGGGCCTTGGATATATGAAAAAGAGACCTGACAGCTGTGTCAGCTCAAAGAAAAGGCTTACCAGAAAGGCTATCAGGGTTGTTCTTTTAAGGTCCTTTTTAAAGAGGATCCTCAGAAACAGACCAAGCGGCAAAAGCATGATTATATTAAAGACAGGGCCTAAAAAGGCACCGGACTTTAATGAGGGAATAACTGTAGTAATGTCAGATGCAACAAAACCTGAATCCCTGAAATAATCATGGATCACCATAAAAGGGATAAGCTGGGTATAGGGTGTGGTCATCTGCGATACCTTTTCCATGCTTGGAAAGGGCAGCATGGTCATGAAGAAGGCAACCAACAGCGTTATTGCAAATACATAGACGAGCAGACACTGCCTTACAACTATTATCTTGTTTTTTTTATAATTAAGATAAAGATATGGAATAAGGATCACAAGCCCCAGAATGGGTGCAAGGATCAATGCTATATATATGGCTCTTAAGGTTACTGACATATTTCGGGCCTTTCTGTGAGTGGCCAAAGGTTCATTTGATACTCACATTATTATATCATAGTCTTATTTAAACACACTGCGACTTAGAGGGGTTAGTTTAGACTAACATGTGCTTGCAAAAAAGCCTGTTTGGTTGTAACATCGAGGAAGGGGCAAAAGATAGGCACTTTTGCCCCTTTAATTATATTTATCAATAAAACGGAGTGATAAATGGAACAATATAATGTTACGGGTATGAGCTGCGCAGCCTGCCAGGCAAGAGTCGAAAAGGCGGTTAATGCAGTAGATGGCGTGGAGAGCTGTGCAGTAAGTCTTTTAACCAACTCAATGGGGGTTACGGGAAGCGCGTCCCCAGAATCTATAATAAGTGCAGTTGAAAAGGCAGGATATGGCGCAAGCCTTAAGTCCGGAAGAAACGGCGCTTCAGGCTCTGCTTTGGATAATAGTTCTGCTCCGGCAGCGGATCCTGCGGATTCTCTTAAGGATACTGAGACTCCGAAGATGAAAAGGAGACTTATCGCCTCAGTCATCCTTCTTATTCCTCTTATGTATGTTTCAATGGGACATATGATGTGGGATTTCCCTCTTCCGGGATTCTTAGATGGAAATCATATTGCCATGGGCCTCTACGAGCTTCTGCTTGCAGGGCTTATTATGGTGATCAATCAGAAGTTCTTCATTAGCGGTTTCAAGGGTCTTATCCACGGATCTCCCAATATGGACACCTTGGTCGCCCTTGGAGCCACAGCCTCTTACGGTTACAGCGTATTTGCTCTCTTTGCCATGACCGGGAGCGTACTTGAGGGAGATTCTCAGAAGGTCATGTACTACATGGACCAGTTCTACTTCGAGTCAGCAGCCATGATACTTACCCTTATTACAGTAGGAAAGATGCTGGAAGCCCGGTCCAAGGGAAAGACGACTGATGCCCTTAAGTCCCTTATGAAGCTTGCGCCAAAGACGGCGGTGGTCATAAGGAACGGCGAAGAAAAGACAGTATCTATTTCGGAGGTCAGGGTCGGCGACAGGTTCGCAGTCCGTCCCGGCGAGAGCATTCCCGTTGACGGCATCGTGCTTGAAGGAACAAGCGCCGTTAATGAATCAGCCCTTACAGGGGAGAGCGTTCCCGTTGAAAAAGAGATGGGAGACAGCGTATCTGCGGCCACAATCAACACCTCGGGCTATATGGTATGTGAAGCAACCCGTGTGGGAGAGGATACCACACTTGCAGGGATCATCCGCATGGTTTCGGATGCCGCAGCCACCAAGGCTCCTATTGCAAAGATAGCGGACAGGGTATCCGGAGTGTTCGTTCCCGCAGTCATCTCAATTGCCGTTGTCACATTCATAGTCTGGATGCTTGTTGGCAAAGATATAGGATATTCAATCGCAAGAGCGGTTTCAGTGCTTGTGATAAGCTGCCCCTGCGCCTTGGGACTTGCCACCCCTGTTGCCATTATGGTAGGAAACGGTGTGGCCGCCAAGGCGGGAATCTTATTTAAGACCGCAGCCTCTCTTGAGCAGGCCGGAAAAACAAAGATAGTGGCTTTAGATAAAACCGGAACCATAACCACCGGAATGATGCTTGTTACGGATGTGCTTCCCGCAGAGGGAGTAAATGAAAATACGCTCCTTGAGAGAGCATATGCCCTGGAGGCTAAGAGTGAGCATCCGATATCTAAGGCCATAACAGACTATTGTGTTTCGCGGAATATCATTCTTAATGAAACGGAAGACTTTAACGCCCTTCCGGGAAACGGCCTTACGGCCATGCTTGAGGGCAAAGATATAGCAGGCGGAAACCGAAAATTCATTAATGAAAAGATATCGGACGACTCTTTAAATATAAAGAAATATGACACAAATGTCAGTTTGCTTTCGAAGGAAGGAAAGACTCCTGTATTTTTCTCAGAAAGTAATAAACTCCTGGGTATAATAGCCGTAGCGGATACGATAAAGCCTGACTCTAAAGAAGCAATAGAAGAACTTAAGAACCTGGGTATCCATGTGGTGATGCTTACAGGTGATAACGAGATAACAGCTCATGCAATCGCTGAAAAGGCAGCAGTTGATGAAGTGGTTTCGGGGGTTAAGCCCGACGGAAAGGAAGCCGTCATAAGAACTCTTAAGGAACATGGCGCCGTTATGATGGTAGGTGATGGAATAAACGATGCACCTGCCCTTACCCGTGCAGATACAGGTTGTGCCATCGGGGCAGGAACGGATATCGCCATTGATGCGGCTGATGTGGTGCTCATGAAGAGCAGCATTAAGGATGTGGCAGCAGCCATCAGGATCTCCAGGGCAACCATCAGGAATATACACGAGAACCTTTTCTGGGCTTTCTTCTATAATATCATAGGAATCCCGCTGGCAGCAGGGTGCTACGTTCATGCCTTCGGCTGGAGCCTTAACCCCATGTTTGGTGCAGCCGCTATGGGCTTATCGAGCTTCTGTGTGGTTTCAAATGCCCTAAGGCTTAATTTCGTTAAGGTGTATGATACGGGCAGGGATAAAAAGATAAAAAATCCCGTTACCGGGGTTATAATAAAAAGAGAAACTGAGGACGAAACCGGTGAGATGCCGGAGAAGGTATCTTTAAAAGAATCGGAAAATATATCAGGAAAGGAAGATAAGGAAATGAAGATCAAAGTAAACGGTATGATGTGTGCACACTGCGAGGCTCATGTGAAGAAGGCTCTTGAGGCTATTGATGGAGTAACTTCCGCTGAGGCTTCGCATGAAGAGAATATGGTTACATTAGTAACGTCCAAGGATGTTGATGAGGCTTCTCTTAAGGCTGCGGTTGAAGACGCAGGATACGAGTACGCCGGAATCATCGCTTAGTAGTAGATAGGAATGCTTCACAAAAATATACTTTTAGTCGCTCAGACAGTCCTCGAAGCCGGAATACCACTGTACAGAATTTATTCAGGTCGTGAACCGGCTTCTGCGGAACTCGCTTTGTAAAAGATATTTTTGCTCAGCATTCCCCTCAAGGCTCCTCCTAGCGAAGCAGACTGGGAGGTCGCTGCGCAGGGCGGAAATATATTCCCCTTGAATCCCGGATCTACGCTAACGGGCACTAAATATTACAATTTTAGTTTCAGCATACTGCCGGGTCGCTCCGATGCGAATCCATTCGCAGTCGGAGCTTGAAAGTCCATCCATGGACTTTCATTCCTATGCTGTGAGGTAATATTAAGTCCCCGTACCGCTTAAGATCAGGGCTCCTTCACGGAATATATTTCCGCCCTGCGCAATGCATCGCAGTATGCTCACATACGCAATTGTACTTTATTGCGATTAAATCACAGAGATATATTTGAGGTACCCCTCTGCAACAAGGGTGTATTTGGTAAAAAAGACGAAAAATTGCTTGCATACTAGTATATTTTGCACAATAAGGCTACAGCCGATGGCAATTTTTGATAATTAATAGGGCAATAATTGTATTTAAGTAAAAAATCCTGAGAAGTATTATTTATGATGTAAATATCAAAAGTCAGAACTGCGACCAGGCATGCTCAGGCGAGCAGATATCAGGGTCGCATTACATGGAGGATGAAACATGACCAGAGATGAAGCAAGGAAAAAGGCGGAAGCATTAGTAGACAAGATGACTGTGGAGGAGATGACCACACAGCTTAGGTTTGATGCCAAGGAAATCGAGAGACTTGATATCCCCGAATATAACTGGTGGAGTGAGGGACTTCACGGTGCTGCAAGGGCAGGCTCTGCCACGGTATTTCCCCAGGCGATTGGTCTTGCTGCTACCTTTGATGAGGAGATGGGACAGAAGGTTGCCGATATAGTTTCAACCGAAGCCCGTGCCAAGTACAATGCATATTCCGCAGAGGGAGACCGTGATATCTACAAGGGTCTGACACTCTGGTCACCTAATATAAATATATTCCGCGATCCCAGATGGGGACGTGGACATGAGACCTATGGTGAGGATCCCTATCTTACATCCCGCATGGGTGTAGCCTATGTTAAGGGTCTTCAGGGCAACGGTGATACGTTAAAAATAGCAGCCTGCGCCAAGCACTTTGCAGTTCACTCAGGCCCTGAGGCATTAAGACATGAATTTAATGCCAAGGCAACGAGAAAGGATATGTTTGAGACCTATCTCCCCGCTTTCGAGACCTGCGTTAAGGAGGGAGAGGTTGAATCCGTAATGGGTGCTTACAACAGGACCAACGATGAGCCCTGCTGTGCCAATACGGATCTTATGGAAAATATATTAAGAGGCGAATGGGGCTTTAAGGGCCATTTCGTTTCTGACTGCTGGGCAATAAGAGACTTCCATGAGCATCACATGGTAACCAATAACCCCAGGGAGTCTGTTGCTTTAGCACTTAAGAAGGGATGCGACCTTAACTGCGGTTCCACATATCTTTGCATGATGCAGGCCTATAACGAAAAGAAGATCACCAAAGAAGAGATTCGCACCGCATGCATAAGGCTCTTCACAACGAGATTCCTTTTAGGACTCTTCGACGGCTCAGAATATGACAGCTTAAGCTATGCTGATGTTGAGACCAAGGAGCATTTAAATTATGCTTATGAGGTAGCAACCAAGAGTGTTGTATTACTTAAGAACGACGGCGTACTTCCTCTTAATAAGAAAGATATAAAGGCCATCGCCGTTATCGGCCCCAATGCCAATTCAAGGTCAGCCCTTATCGGAAACTATCATGGAACAGCTTCCAGATACTGGACTGTGACCGAGGGACTTCAGAACGCAACACTTGATGATGATATCCGTATCTATACCTCCGAGGGCTGCCATCTCTTTAAGGAAAAGGTAGAAAACTTAGGAAAAGAGGATGATCGTATCGCCGAGGCAGTTGCAATCGCGAAGCTTTCTGATGTGGTTGTTCTCTGCGTAGGACTTGATGAGACCCTCGAAGGAGAAGAGGGCGATACAGGTAACAGCTATGCATCAGGAGATAAGAACGATCTTAATCTTCCCAAGAGCCAGCAGAACCTTATTGAGGCTCTTAAGAAGGTTGGAAAGCCTATAGTTTTACTTAATATGACAGGCTCCGCAATGGATCTTTCCTATGCAAAGGATGCGCCTTCCGTTAACGCGATCCTTCAGACCTGGTATCCCGGAGCAGAGGGCGGAAAAGCCATAGCTGATATCCTTTTCGGCAAGGTATCTCCTTCCGGAAAACTTCCCATCACATTCTATAATTCTCTGGAGGAGCTTCCTGAGTTCACGGATTACTCTATGAAGGGCAGAACCTACAGATATATGGAAAAGGATGCTCAGTATGCCTTTGGATACGGACTTACCTATTCAAGGTGCGAGGTTAAGAGCGCTTCCATTAAGAATTTCAATAAGGACGAGTTAAAAGCAGATGATATGTACGAGCTTTCAACTAAGTTCTTTGAAATAGAGGCAGACCTTTCAAATGAAGGCAAGGCTGACACCGATGAGGTGGTTCAGATCTATATTAAGAACGAGACATCAAAGCACGCTGTACGGAATGTAAGCCTCTGCGGCTTTAAGAGGGTAGAGACCAAGGCAGGGCAGACGAAGAAGGTAACAGTTAAGGTTCCTTATTCAGCATTCACAGTGATAGATGATGAGGGTAAAAAGATAATTGATGGCAGCTCATATACTTTATACGCAGGTATAAGCCAGCCTGATAATGAGAGCGTGAAGCTTCTTAACACCAAGCCTTTTGAGATAAAGGTTCTGTTATAAAAGCATCACGGATACTTAAAGAGGTATTTAATATGGAAATTCGCGGACCAAAGGCACCGAAGGACCCCACAAAGAAAAGAAAAAACTTCTATATAATGAGAAACAAGGACATAGCCGCCTCTCCTAAAAAGGAGGGCGGCGGTGTCTGCTTCATATACGAAAACGACGGAAGGATGATTAGCGCCTCCGGGTTAGTTGGCGGGATCACCGACGAGGAGGAGATTAACCTTCTTAAAACAACCGAAGGCTTCAGGAAACTTGTTCATTCAATCGGAGTTACGGTTGAATCTAACGAGCATCCCGAGGATGTTACCTTCGTTTTTCAGATGTATGGAAAAAGAGACGTATACGGAAGCGGCACCAATATAATTTCTCCCATTCCCACTAACGGAATGGAGATAGTGATAGACCTTGATGCTATTGACTGGAGTGATGATGATAACGAGCCGGGACAGATAAGGTTTGAGTTTGCACTCTCTGGGGTTAAGGCCACAGTTTCCGTAAGGTTTTACTTAAATGACGGGTATGATGCCCCTGAAGTTGAGGATGAGCACCCGGTCGATATTCATTCTGATGAATATAAGGCCATGATAGAGAAGTCTTTAATGAATACGGGCAATAACCACAGGATTAAGAAGGCTCTTGATAAGGCTAAAAAGGGTGAGAAGACAACCCTTGCCTTCATCGGAGGCTCCATCACCCAGGGAGCAGGCGCCGTGCCCATTAACACGGAATGCTATTCAAGAAAGATATACGAAGGCTTCTGCGATATGACAGGATGTGAATATGACACTAATGTCAGTTATATCAAGGCAGGTGTTGGCGGAACACCCTCAGAGCTTGGAATGCTCAGGTATGACAAGGATATACTTAAAGAAGGTACTCCTGACCTTGTTGTAATTGAATTTGCGGTTAATGATGAGGGAGATGAGACAAAGGGCGAGTGCTTTGACTCCCTTGTAAGAAAGATATATGAAGGCTCCTCGCACCCTGCGGTTTTGATACTCTTTTCCGTCTTTGCAGATGACTATAATCTGCAGGATCGGCTTAAGTGCGTGGGAGAGGCCTATGACCTTCCCATGGTCAGCATCAAGAACGCCGTAACCGACCAGTTTTACCTAAAGTTCGGAAGCGGACGGGTTGTTTCCAAAAATCAGTATTTTTATGACAGATACCATCCCTCTAACTTAGGCCACAGGATAATGGCAGACGGTGTGCTTAATATGTTTACCCTGGCTGATAAGGCACCCTATGACGAAGAGATAGTAAGTCTTAAGGATATCAATGCTCCAATAGGATCTTATTTTGAAAATGTAATTAGGATAGACAGGGATGAAAATCCTACTGACCTTAAATTAGCATGCGGGTCTTATTCGGGATGCGATACTGATATCCAGGCAGTTGAAAGAAACATGGATCTTTTCACCACACCCCAGTTTAAGAATAACTGGATGTACGAAGGAAAGCTTTCAAAGGGCGAGATCGAGCCGTTTATTATAGAGGGTACATTTAAGATCCTTCTTATGGTATTTAAGGATTCTGCTGAGAACCGCACAGGACGAGCCGACGTATACGTGGACGGAGTTAAGACCTTCCATGCTGACCCCAGAGAGGTTGGCTGGACCCACTGCAATGCAGCCATAGTATACAGGTCTTCTGAGAGCGCCTTCCACAAGGCCGAGATAAGGATAGAAGCGGGCTTGGAAGATAAGGAATTTACCGTATTAGGTTTTGGAGCAGTGCTTTAAAAGGAGTTTGTTATGGGATTTTTATTAAGTAAAGACACAGAACTTATATTTGAAAAGGAAGCCCTTCCGGGAGTTAAACGTGTTTTAAAGTGCGTTTCATCCGATATGGAGAAGGTTTTCGGAAGCGCAGTTAAAGTATCGGAAGGAACGATTGAAAGTGCCAAAAAGGGCGCTGTTATTGCCATCACCTTAGGCCATACAGCTCTTGGAAGCCTTACAGATGTAAGCGATATTGAGGGAAAAAGAGAGGTTTATAAATACATAATCATTGATGGGAAACTCCTAATCATCGGCTCTGATAAGAGGGGAACAATCTACGGACTTTTCCATCTTTCAGAACTTATGGGAGTATCTCCCTTCGTTGACTGGTTTAAGCTTCTTCCATTAAAGAAGGAGAGTGTCACTCTGGAGGATAAAGATATCATTACCTCTAAAGAGCCTTCAGTCAGATACAGGGGCTTTTTCATAAATGATGAATGGCCGGCCTTTGGTAACTGGTGTACGAAGAATTTCGGCGGCTTCAATGCAAAGGCCTATGAGCAGATATTCCTTCTGCTCCTTAGATTAAAGGGAAATTATATGTGGCCTGCAATGTGGAGTGCCATATTCCCCAATGACGGTCCGGGACTTCTTAACTGCGAGCTTGCAGATGAGCTGGGTGTTGTAATGGGAATGTCCCATCATGAGCCCTGCTTAAGACAGGGAGAAGAATATAAGTATCTTCGCGGACCTGAGTCAATATATGGAGATGCCTGGAACTTCAGGAGTAATGAAGAGGGTATCACCAGATTCTGGGAGGATGGACTTAAAAGAAGCGGCAAGTTCGAGAACGTTATAACCGTGGGCATGCGTGGTGAGGCAGATACAGCCATTATGGGCAAGAATGCCACACTTAAGGACAATATAGATCTTTTAAGGGATGTTCTTAAAACCCAGAACAGGCTTATTAAAGAAAATGTTAATGAAAACCTTAACGAGGTGCCCAGAATGCTGGCTCTTTATAAGGAGGTTGAACCATATTTTTATGGTGATGAGACTACGGAGGGTCTGATGGATTCCCCTGAACTTGAGGGTGTGACCCTTATGCTCTGCGATGATAACTACGGCAATCTCCGTACGGTTCCCACCGAGCATATGAGAAGCCACAAGGGCGGCTATGGAATGTATTACCATTTTGACTACCACGGCTTCCCGGTTTCCTTTGAGTGGGTTAACTCCTCATACCTTCCCAAGGTGTGGGAGCAGATGACAAGTGCCTACGAATTTGGCATAAGGGACCTGTGGATAGTAAATGTGGGAGATCTGTTCAGCATGGAATATCCCCTTGCATATTTCCTTGATCTTGCTTACGACTATGAGAAGTGGGGAATCACGAATTTAAACAGCGGATCTGAATATACGAAGGAATTCCTTTTAAAGAATTTCGGAGAAAGATGTGACACAGGTGTCATAAAAGAGATGTTTGATCTTCTCATGGGTTATACCAGGATCGCCCACGTAAGGCGTCCCGAGGCCATGAATGATAAGGTTTATGCACCCTTTATGTATGGGGAAAGCGATAACCTTCTTACAGATATAGATTATCTTGAAACGCTTTGCGGAAAGATAACGGAAAGCGTCCATGAGGATCTTAAGTATCCAATATATGAGCTTATAACATATCCTGCAATAGCTAACTTAAATGTCCAGAAGACCTGGCTGTACACAACGAAGAACCACGCCTATGCACGTATAGGGGCAAACAGAGCAGAGCTTATGGCAGACCTTGCCCAAGAAGGCCTTAAAATGGATGAAGCGATAGTAAATGAGCTTCATGAGGCTGATAACGGCCGCTGGTACGGAATGGGACTTTCGGAGCATATGGGCTTCAAGCACTGGTGCGAGGAGGAATGTGAATATCCTGTTCTTCATTCCTTTAAGAGAGGAAATAAGCCCCGTATCATTGTGAGTGTCCCCGGAACCGAGCAGCATACCGAAGGCGGAGTGTGGACAAGGAAGACACTTATACTTCCCGATTTCCTCTTACCCGGTGTAACGGAAGCATATATTTGTCTCATATCCGCAGGTGCTCCCGATGAATACTCAGTTACCTCATCAGTGCCCTATATTGAAGTTGCTAATGGGGATTCAGAGGGCAGGATAGAGGGAACAGAAGAGAAGTTAATTAAAATAACATATGATATTTCAAAATACTGCTCTGATGAAGATGCATTCCTTACTGTGAAGACCTCTACCGGTGATATAAAGATAGAAGTTCCCGTGCTCAAGGAGTCTGAAGAGGAATTAGCAAAGAAGTATAAGAAGGGCATTTACCCCTGGCTAGGAAGTGCCAAAAAGCGTGAAAGCGGATTTGATCCCTACCAGTATGTTTCCATGGAGGCAGCAGGCTTTTCATCCCTTAAGAGCGTTGAAGTTTCAGACACTGATGCGGGATTTAAAGTACTTCCTCTTTATGGAAGAACCATATCAGCCCTTAAGGCTTTCCCTGTTGATAAGACCTTTACTGAAGATAATGCGCCTTCCGTTACCTATACCTTTGAGGTAAAAAGAGACGGAAAGTATGTATCAGAGATCTATATGAATCCTTCGAATGCACCCTTCATGGATGGACACCTTTACTACGGAGTAAGCGTAAATGACGGCCCTGTTCTTAAGGCAGATGCCCTCCCCGAAGGCTTCAAGGTCGGGGACAATCAGCCTGACTGGTCACTTGGCGTGCTTGAAAACATCCGTAAAGCTAAAACAGTGCACGAGCTTAAGGCAGGTATCAACACCATAACTTTCTACGCTTTAAGTCCTTCCTTCGTACTTGAAAAGGTCGTAATATATGAAGAGGGGAATGAACCCGAAAGATCATATTTAGGACCTAAGGAGACATACAGAGTATGAGAGAGTTTTTTAACGACGGTTGGAAGTTCCACAAGGGAAATCCCGATTCGGAATATGCGGATATTAAGAAAACGGGAACTGAATTTAAGGAAGTAACCCTTCCCCATGACTGGGCGATAGAACGCTTTGAGACCTTTTATGAGGATGCAAGGGGCTGGTATATTAAGCGCTTCACACCGAGCCTTAAGGATGGCGAACGCCTTATCATATATTTCGACGGCGTCTATATGGACAGCGCCGTATATCTTAATGGCATAAAGATATACGAATGGAAATACGGCTATACTCCCTTCGAGATAGACCTTACGGATAATCTTGTAAGCGGAGAAAATGAGATAGCCATAAGCGTAACTTATCTTAATCCCAACAGCCGCTGGTATTCAGGTGCCGGAATCACCCGTAATGTCTATATTGATACGGTAAAGGATATATTTATAAGACGGAACGGAATCTATGTAAATGCAGTGCCTGAATCTTCAGAGGATGGTACATGGCGCCTTAGCGTTGATACCGAGCTTTCTCTTGCAGGAAATAGCGCCGGCATAAAGGAAGCGTTAAAGGGCCTTAATGCCGATGAAATCTCGAAGGATCTTTTAATAACCTTAAAGGATGAAAGTGACACAAGTGTCACAATTGAACATGTATCATCCAAAATAATTGATGGAGAAGATGATGTTCTTACCATCAGAAATATATTTACGGTTAAGAACCCTGTTTGCTGGGATATAGATGAAACATATCTTTATACCCTGTCGGTTAAATATAAGGAATCAGGAGAAGAGGTAACGACTCTCGGCTTTAAAGAGGTTAAGCTTACGACTGATAAGGGGCTTTTCCTAAACGGAAGACACCTTAAACTTAACGGTGTGTGCGAGCATCACGATTTCGGCATGATAGGCGGCGACTTCTATGAGGATGCCTTCGAAAGGAAACTCTTAAGACTTAAGGATATGGGAGTTAATGCGATCAGATTTGCCCACAACCCCACTGATCCCAAGGTGCTTTCTCTTTGTGACAGGATAGGAGTTCTCATTATATCAGAGGGCTTTGATATGTGGGAGCACAGCAAGACGAATTATGATTATGCCCGTTTCTTCCACGATTGGCATGAAAGGGATGTAAGAGCCTGGGTGCGCCAGGACAGGAACCATCCCTGCCTTCTCATGTGGAGTATCGGAAATGAGATATACGATATACATCTGGGCGAAGAGGGAAGGAAAACTGCGAACATATTAAATTCCCATGTTAGAAAATACGATCCCCTGCACAATGGATACCTTACCTTCGGATCCAACTACATGCCCTGGGAGAATGCCCAGAAGTGTGCTGAGGACATGGAGGTCGTAGGCTATAACTACGCAGAGAATTATTATAAGGATCATCACAAGGAGCATCCTGACTGGATAATATACGGCTCAGAGACCTCTTCAATAGTATATTCAAGAGGCGTTTACCGCTTCCCCTTCGAGGTTACCTGTATGTCGGATGATGATTCCCAGTGCTCGTGCCTTGGAAACTCGGCTACCAGCTGGGGAGCTCAGTCCCTTGAAGACTGCATAGTTAAAGATCGTGATATGGAATTCTCATTAGGACAGTTCATCTGGTCAGGCCACGACTATTTAGGTGAGCCCACCCCCTACCATACCAAGAATTCCTACTTCGGTGTCATTGATACAGCAGGCTATCCTAAGGCCTCCTATTATGGCTGGAAGGGTGCCTGGACAGATCATGATAAGGCTCCCTTTGTTTACATTGCGCCCGATTGGGATCATAACGAAAGCCAGATAATTGACGTACGTGTCATGTCTAATGCTCCTGCAGTTGAGCTTTTCATTAACGGAAGGAGCTTAGGCAAGCAATATCTTTGTCATGAACCTAATTCCGGAAACAGGGTGATAGCAGACTATAAGCTCCCTTACGAGGCGGGAAAGATAGAGGCATACGCATATAACGAAAAGGGTGATATCCTATGCAGCGCCGTAAGAACCTCCTATGGAGATACCGCAGAGGTCGTATGTAAAGAAGCCGAATATTCCCTTAACGGAAAGCCCTATAAGATGGGAACACATAACACCTACGGGCGCCATCTTAAGTTCTTTGATGTTTATGCCCTTGATAAGGATGGAAATATCGTTTCCAATGCCTCTGATATGGTGAAGATAACAGTCAAAGGCGGAGAACTTGTTGCCTGCGATAACGGTGACTCAACGGATTATGCCGATCAGAAGGCAGACATTCGATGTCTCTTTAAAGGAAAGCTCCTTGTTACCGTAATGACTGATGGAATAACCAATCCGGAGGTAAAGGCAGAACTTGTTAAGGAAAATATTCCGGTAAGAAGGATAGATCTTAAGTGCGAAGGCGCAACAAAGTTAGGACCTGACAATAAGCTTGTAAAGGTTCATGCATCTCTTTGCCCTGCAAATGCAAATGACAGATGTGTCACTTTTAAGGTTACTGATAACTTCGGAAATGACTCATCCTGTGCTGAGATAAAAGAAAATAATTTCGATAAGGACGGCAGTATCACCATCGAGGCAAAGGGAGACGGAGAGTTCAAGCTAAGAGCCTTCTCAAAGTCCGGAACATGCGATGTCAGGGTTATCTCAGAACTTAACTTCACCGTAGAAGGTCTTGGAGAAAGCTATAAGGATCCCTATAAATTCATCTCAGGAAGCGTATACACTAAAGGCTACGGCACAGTAACAAGCGGCAATGAGCGCGGTGTTGCAACTGCCCGTGGTGCCGAGACGGTTGTTGTATTTGAAGGAGTTGACTTCGGAGTACGGGGAAGCGATGAGATGATAATCCCTATCTTTGCCCTTGATTCCGACAGAGTAGATATAGACATATACGACGGTGATTTTAAGTCACCTGACTGTGAGTGCATATTAAATGGTGTTTATGATAAGCCCAGGATATGGAACGTATACCAGGAGGAGACCTTTAAGTTATTAAAGCGCTTAACAGGTGTTCATACCTTAAGCTTCAGAACTACCGAGAAGATCCACCTGAAGGGCTTTTCTTGTATCGAGTATAACCCGGCTTACGAGGTCATGAGGGCTGTTGATGCGTTAAAGATATACGGAGATACCTTCACTCTTAAGGAGGATATGGTTGCAGGCATTGGAAATAACGTGACCATTGACTTCGGATACATGGATTTCGGCGTTGATGGTCCTTCAAAAATAACAGCCTATGGACTTGCCCACGGAAACAGGAACACTGTACATATAAGGTTTTCCGGCGAAAACGGAGACAGGCGTGAGATCATGGAATGGGATCCTGCGGAAGACTTCGCAGAGAAGACCTTCAACATAGAGGGAATAAGCGGATACGGAAAGATCGAGCTAATATTCCTTCCGGGCTGCGATTTCGACCTTAAGTGGCTTCGATTTGGCAAAGATAAGAATTAAGTGACAAAATATATATTTTCACAGAGGAGATTTAGTCATGATTTTAAATGAAAACGGATTAAAGGACAAAGCTATGTGGCAGGAGAAGGGCTATATCCTTCCCGCCTACGACAGGGATGAGATGATCAAGAACACGAAGAACACTCCTGTCTGGGTGCATTTCGGCGCCGGCAATATCTTCAGGGCATTTCAGGCAGCCTTATGTGATTCGCTCCTTGAGACCAAAGATATGGAATCAGGCATTACCGTGGTTGAGGGCTTTGACTATGAGATCATTAAGAAGGCCTACAGGCCCAATGATAACTATTCCGTACTTGTAACCCTTAAGTCAGACGGAAACATCGAAAAGAAGGTAATAGGCTCAATCGGTGAGTCATGTATCCTTGATTCTGCTGATGAAAAAGAATTTTCCCGCTTAAAGGATATATTTACCGCTCCCTCACTTACAATGGCAACCTTCACAATAACAGAGAAGGGATATAGCTTAGTTAACGGTAAGGGCGAGACTCCCACTGATATAGCAGATGATTTTAAGAAGGGCCCCAAGGCACCTTTAAGCTACATGGGCAAGGTGACAGCTCTTCTTTACGAAAGATATTTAAACGGCCGCAAACCCATTGCAATGGTAAGCACGGATAACTGCTCACATAATGGGGATAAGCTTAAGGCAGCAGTAATGGGCTTTGCGAATAACTGGGTGGCAAACGGCGTGGCTGAGGCAGATTTCCTTAAGTATCTTGAGGATCCTTCATGCGTAACCTTCCCCTGGTCAATGATAGATAAGATCACCCCCAGACCCGATGCTTCCGTTGAAAAGATATTAAAGGAAGACGGCCTTGAGGGTCTTGATCCCATAATCACATCAAAGAATACCTATGTTGCGCCCTTCGTTAATGCTGAGGAGACAGAGTATCTCGTTATAGAGGATGCCTTCCCCAATGGACGCCTTCCCCTTGAGAAGGTAGGTGTTATCTTTACCGACAGGGAGACTGTAGATAAGGTTGAGAAGATGAAGGTCTGTACCTGTCTTAATCCCCTTCATACGGCGCTTGCTGTATATGGCTGTCTTTTAGGCTACACATCTATTTCCGCTGAGATGAAGGATGAGGATCTGGTCAAATTAGTTGAGACCATAGGCTATGTTGAGGGACTTCCGGTTGTAGTCGATCCTAAGGTATTAAATCCGAGAGAGTTCATAGATACCGTTCTTAAGGTACGTGTTCCCAATCCCTTCATGCCCGATACACCTCAGAGAATCGCAACAGATACATCCCAGAAGCTTGCGATCCGTTTCGGTGAGACCATAAAGAATTACATTAAGACCGGAAAGGACCTTAAGGATCTTAAGAAGATCCCGCTTGTATTCGCAGGCTGGCTTCGTTACCTTATGGCAGTTGATGATGACGGAAATGCTTTTGAATTAAGCTCTGATCCTTTGCTTGACACTGTATGCCCCTATGTTAAGAACATCACCCTTGGCAATACGGAAGGCTGCGAGGAGCATCTTGCACCTATCCTTAGGAATGCAAAGATATTCGGTGTTGACCTTTATGAAGTAGGTATGGCTGAGCTTGTGCTTTCATATTTCAAGGAACTTGCAGCAGGTAAGGGAGCAGTAAGGGCTACGCTTAAAAAGTACGTTGCCTGAGGGCAATGGCTCTAGGGTCGTGGCTTTAGGATCCCAGGCCAATGGTACTTTGGTCACGACTTTATAAATTCTTTACAAAATTTTCACATTAAAATCATCATATTGTACAAAATATACAAAGAGTATTTACAAAGTGGATATTCTTTGGTATATTTTTCTCATAAACAACTTGTATACGAGTAGACAAGTACGGAAAACCACTAATATACAAGTTACATGGGGTGACAACATGAAGGTTTTAGAAAGAGCTAAAAACGAAACCGCAAGAGATTATGCATTCAGGGTAATCAAACAGAACATCATATCTCTTGAATTCATACCGGGAACTTTTGTTTCCGAGAATGAAATAGCACAGGAACTTGGGATTTCAAGAACTCCGGTCAGGGAAGCGATAATCGATATGGCTAAGGCCTCGGTCATCGAAACGATACCTCAGAAGGGAAATTTCGTTACACTTATTGATCCGGAACTGATAGATGAATCAAGATTTTTAAGAAAGGTCTTGGATAAGGCGGTTATAGAACTTGCATGTGAGACTGATAATCCCGAGATGATGAAGAAGCTTGAAGAAAACGTTCAGCTTCAGGAATTCTATCTTGAGAAGGAAGCAAGTGAAAAGATATTCCCTCTGGATAATGAATTTCACGAAATGATATATATCTTTGCCGGAAAGAAGAGGATCTTCGATATGAGGACCAACATGATGATCCACTTCGACAGAGTGAGAACCCTTTCGGTGGAGACGGTTAAAGACATGAAGGTCGTTAAGGACCACAGAGAGATGCTCGAAGCGATTAAGAGCCACGACAAGGAAACGGCAGTTGCCCTCGTTGAGAAACATTTGAACAGATATCAGCTGGATCAGGAGCTGCTTAAAGCACAGTATCCGGACTATTTTAAAAAATAATTTATTTAGGGAGGATCAAAATGGCAAAGGAAAAGGTTAAAGTCAAAAAAGCCGAAAAGCGTCCCGGAACTTGGAAGATATATCTTAAGAGATACTGGATGCTTTACGCAATGCTGGCACTGCCAATGCTGTATCTGCTTATCTTCAAGTACTACCCCATGTACTTCGTACTGATAGCATTCAAGAAATACAGTATTGTACAGTCAATAGCAGAAATGCCCTGGGCCGGCAATCACGGATTCGAGTATTTCATCAAGGCATTCTCAAACAGAGATTTCTTATATGCTTTGAGGAACACAATATTTTTGAACCTGCTGGATTTACTTGTAGGTTTCCCGATTCCGATCATATTCGCACTTATATTGAATGAGCTTCGTTTCAAGTTCTTCAAGAAGACAGTACAGACCATAGCTTACATGCCCCACTTCTTATCATGGGTCATCATTTACGGTCTTGCATTACAGCTCTTCACACCCAGTACAGGACTTGTAAATATGGTTCTTCAGAAGATAGGAATTGAGTCAATCCCGTTCCTGAACGACGGACCTACCTGGGTTAAGACCTACATCGGATTGGGTGTATGGCAGTCCTTCGGTTGGAACTCAATCGTTTACCTGGCAGCTATTGCAGGTATAAGCCCTGAGCTTTACGAGGCAGCTTCGGTTGACGGAGCAGGACGATTAAGAAAGATGTGGCATATCACACTTCCCGGTATCAAGCCCACGATAGTAGTGCTCCTGGTTATGGCACTTGGTAACATCTTAGGTTCCGGATTCGACAGACCGTTCGCTCTGCAGAACAACCTGGTTATGAAATATGCTGAGGTTATTTCAACCTTCGTTTATAAAAACGGTATCAAGGGTCTGCAGTTCTCACTTACCACCGCAGTTGGCCTGTTCCAGTCAGTAGTCGGAGTATTCTTCCTCCTTCTTGCTAACTGGGGTTCAAGGAAACTCGGCGAGCGCGGTATCTGGTAGACGGGAGGTTTGACGTGGAAACAAGTAGAGAAATACATTCATTAAAAACAAAAATAGGCGACTGGGTAATAGTTATTATCTGCGTCCTCATATCACTTATATGTCTACTCCCGATGCTGAACCTTCTGGCAAGATCCCTTTCGGGAACAGACTACCTGGTTAAGCATGAAGTTTACTTATGGCCTAAGGGCTTTAACTTCGACGCTTATGCAACGGTTTTAGGAGATGTTAAATACATAAAGGCTTTCGGCTGGACGGTATTACTTACCTTCGTCTGCACGATCATTTCACTTACGATGACAGTGCTCTGTGCCTTCCCTCTTATCTTCCCTGAACTTAAGGGACGTAAGGTGTTTAACATCATCATCACCATCACGATGTTCTTTAACGCAGGAACAATCCCCAACTATTTGCTGATGCAGAAGTTAGGACTCCTGGACAGCCCCTGGGTACTTATCATTCCCAGCTGCTTAAGCGTTTACAACATGATCATTATGAGGAGCTTCTTCTACGGAATCCCGGATTCCTTAAGAGAGTCAGCTGAGATCGACGGAGCAAATTATTTCGTTATCCTGACAAAGATATACATTCCTCTTTCAAAGCCGGTTCTTGCAACACTTGCCCTGTTCTATGCAGTAGGAAGATGGAATGGTTACTCAGATGCTTTGATGTACATGAAGGACAAGGATTATTATCCTTTGCAGCTTCTTCTTTACAACATACTGAACAATATTAATTCGGTTGAAGTAGCAACCCAGGAGGGCTTCTCTTCACCTGGACTTTCAGAAGCTCTGAAGGCCGCAATAGTAATGTTCTCAACAATACCGATCCTGTGTATCTACCCGTTCTTACAGAAGTACTTCATTCACGGCGTTACACTTGGTGCGGTAAAGGAATAATCAAGGATTTGACAGTGATTTCACTGTGGGTCAAATAAATATTTTTAATTCTATAAGGGAGGAAAAAATGAAAAAGAAAATCATTTCACTCATGCTCACAGCTGCAATGGTATTATCCCTTACAGCATGTGGCGGATCAAGTGATTCTGCAAGCACAAGCTCAGATTCATCTGCATCCACAACAACTGAAGCAACAACAGAGTCAGGGGATTCTGCAGTAGCTGAGGCTGAAGCAAATGGCGAACTCGTTGATGGTAAGTTCGCTGAAACAAGACACATTACCGTTGAGGTTTATGACCGTGGTAATGATGGCGGTTCAGATCCTACAGACAACATGTACACAGAGTACATCAAGCAGGGAATGCTTGAGGATCACAATGTAGAGGTTGAGTTCGTTGCTGTTCCCCGTTGGACAGAGGTTGACGAGATCAATAACCTTCTTGCAGCAGGAAATGCTCCTGATATCTGCGTAACTTATGACTATGCTACAATCCAGACATACGCTAACATGGGCGGTGTTCTTGATCTTCAGGACTATGTAACAGACAAGGAAAACCTTCCTAACCTTTGGGACTGGCTTGGCGAGACCAACATCTACTGGGATCAGGATATGACAGACGGAACCCTTTGGGCAATTGAAGGTAAGCTTGCTAACTCAAGACGTATCCTTACATTCGTTCGTCAGGACTGGCTTGATGCACTTGGACTTTCAGCTCCTACAACAAAGGCTGAGTTCTACGATGTTATCTGTGCTTTCAGAGACAACGCAGACACACTCCTTGGTGCTGATGCAGACAAGATGATTCCTTTCTCAGTTTCATACGATGTAGGTTGGAGAGCAGCTCTTCTTATCGAGTCTGAGATCGATCCTTCTATCACAGATAAAGAGTACTACGTAAACGGCTTCGATGACAGAAAGCTCACAGAGAACGGAACAAAGGAAGCAATCAGAACTCTTAACCAGTGGTACAACGAAGGCCTTCTTTGGGATGACTTCGCACTCTATGGCTCAGGTGATTCTACAGAGGATGATATGATGAAGGCTGGTTACATCGGCGCATTCATGCACAACTGGGATTACCCTTACAGAAATGGTGAGGATTCAATCCAGGCTAACCTTCAGAGACTTGTAGGCGAGGATGCTAAGTACGTTGCAGTTGACTGCTTCGAGGATGCTAACGGTGACCATACCAAGTATGTATCATCTACAGCAGGTGACAGAAAGATCTTCTTCCCTTCAACAAATGATGAGCCTTTAGCTTCTATGCTTTACCTTGACTGGATTTCAGATCCCGAGCACATCGAGTACTTACAGCAGGGTGATGAAGGTGTTACACACAATACACTTGAGGATGGCGCTGTTGAGATCATCGCTGCTACAGGCGATGCAATCCAGAACTCAGGTATGAACATCGACTACACAATCACATGTAATGGTATCCACTACACAGATGATGAGATCACACTTAAGTCAGCAGCTCACAACTATGCTGAGGTAGATCCTGCAGATGTTGAGGAGGCTATCAAGCTTGCTGAGACAGATATGAAGCCTGCTAAGAACTACAAGACTTCAGCAATCGCTGCAGAAGATGGAATGGGTGAGGCTCTTTCTTCTAAGAGAGATATCCTTCTTGATACAGCAGTTACATGTGCTGTAGACCAGTTCGATACAGTTTGGGATGAAGGCATGGCAGATTACCTTGCATCAGGCGGACAGGCAATCATGGATGAGAGAGCAGCTGCATGGGATGCAGTTTACTCATCAGAGAACATTGACTAATTTAAGTTAATTGAATTAAAATCAATTGTGGCGCCCCGGCAGAAGCCGGGGCGTTATAAAAGGAAGCCAATATGGAAATGACATTAAGATGGTTCGGTAAGGATTTCGATACCGTAACCCTAGAGCAGATAAGACAGGTTCCCGGCGTAACCGGCGTCATCACAACCTTATATGATACAAAGCCCGGCGAGGTTTGGTCCAGAGAAAGGATACATGCCTTAAAGGAAGAGGTTGAGAGTGCAGGCCTTCACATTTCGGGTATTGAATCTGTCAATATACATGATGCCATCAAGGTCGGAACACCTGACAGAGAAGAGTATATCGACAATTACATCGAGACTCTTAAGAACTTAGGTGAAGAGGACATTCATCTTGTATGCTATAACTTCATGCCGGTATTTGACTGGACGAGAACAGAGCTTGCAAGAAAAAGACCCGATGGTTCAACAGTACTTGCTTATACCAAGGCAGCCATAGATGCCATTGATCCCGAGAAGATGTTCGAATCGATCAAGGGAGATGCCAACGGTGCCATACTTCCGGGCTGGGAGCCTGAGAGAATGGCTATCATCAAGGATCTCTTTGAAATGTACAAGGACGTTGATGAGGAGAAGCTTTTTGATAATCTTAAGTACTTCCTGGAGCGGATAATGCCCGTATGTGATGAATATGACATCAACATGGCCATTCATCCCGATGATCCTGCATGGAGCGTTTTCGGACTTCCCAGGATCATCATCAATCTTGAAAATATCAAGCGTATGATGAAGATGGTAGATAACCCGCACAACGGTGTTACCTTCTGCGCAGGCTCCTACGGAACCAACAGGCAGAATCTTCTCCCTGAAATGATCAGAGCCTTAAAGGGCAGGATACACTTCGCTCATGTTAGGAATCTGAAATTCAACTCTGATGATGATTTCGAGGAATCAGCTCACCTGTCTTCAGACGGAAGCTTTGATATGTACGAGATAATGAAGGCTCTCTATGACATTGATTTCAAGGGACCCATAAGACCGGATCACGGAAGAATGATCTGGGGCGAGGTTGCAATGCCCGGCTACGGTCTTTACGACAGAGCCCTCGGCGCCACCTACCTTAACGGTTTGTGGGAAGCAATCGAAAAGAGTAATAAGTAAGTTTTATTAAAGTTTGATGATTATTTTGTCTACAGTTTATGGCGGAAGCGTTTGGCTTCCGCCTTTTTCTTTCTTTTTATCAGCCTAAATAAAGCAATCCTGTGTTTAAAATGTTACAATAAAATAATGTAATGTTAATTCCGGGGGTATTTTAAATGAATAAAAAAAGCAGATTAAGCATATGGATTGCGGTTGTTGCAGGTGTTTTAGGTGCCGTGCTTTTAGCAGTTTTAATGAATGTCTTCCTTGAAAAGGCAATGATCTCAAGGCAGGCGGAGGCTTCTAATGAGAAGCTTACGCTTATTGATTCAATGCTTGATGACATGGAGAGTACAGCAGAAGCTGAGCGCGAAGCCTTTGACGAACTTAATATTTCGAAGGCTGACACCATAGCGTTCATGGCTGCGAATATTGATGGTTTTGCCCTTAGTGACAAACATATGTCGGAGCTTCGGAAGATCATAGATGTCTACGATCTCATTATTGTTGACTCCGAAGGCGAAATCATCTGCTCAGCCCTTGAAACTGCTGATACCAAAGGCTACATTTCCCATATTAAGGAAGTGTGGGAGGGCTCCAAGGCTGCAGATCCATTCACCGTTGAAAGTGATGATCTGACATTACGATTCTATGCTTCCAAGATTGATTACTCCCACATGGCAGTGATAGTAAGAAATACCGAGGTACTTAATCAAAAGATAAATGATCTGGCATCCCTAAATGCCACCCTTGATGGAGTGAAGGTTGGCCAGGAGGGCTTTGCTTTCGCGATATCTTCCGATGATCACACACTTCTTTATTATCCGGATGAAAGCCTCATTGGAACGAAGGCCTCAGATTGCGGCATCGATGAGAGTCTCATAGGTGATGGCACAGACGGATACGTAACCATCAACGGTAAGAGTTATTATTGCAGCACAGCACTTCTTCATGACAAATATATTGTCTGTGCGGTTCCGGAATCTGAGCTTTTATCAAATCGTAATTTAACAATTCTCATATCTCTTTTAATATATCTAATAACTGCTCTTATCATGATCCTCTACGCCGGATTTAATGCCTGCGACACAAAGAGCAGGAAAGAAGAAGGCTTTGGAAAGATATTTGCGGGGCGTCTTTTTGCAATAACAATTGTGGGAGCACTCTGCGCATTTTTCCTTACCTATCTTTTTATGACCCTGTTTTCTCTCTCTCGCCAGAGCATCACGAACTCTCACAGACTTGATGAGGCGATAGAATCCATTAAAGCATCCGAGGATGAAAACACATACATTGATGAGCAGTTTGATGAGTCCTACCTTGAAAAGGCATCATTACTTGCAAGTATTATTGAGGAGGCTGAGCCCGAATCCCTTACTCAGGAGTTCATGGCTTCACTTGCAGATAAGCTTAAGGTCAAAAGAGCCTCTTATTTCGGGACGGATGGAAATATAGTTGCCTCAAGCGATACTAACTGGGGACTTACATTAAGTTCTGATGAAAGTGACCAGACCTATGAATTCAGACGAATCCTTGAAGGAAGCTGCGATAATCTGGTACAGGCTCCTATGCTTGGTGATGACGGTGAGTATTACCAGTATGTGGGCGTTGCGATCTGCGATGATGACCACAGGGTTTGCGGACTTGCCCAGATAGGCATCGCGCCTTCGATGCTTGAGCTTGCCCATGCATCGGCTAATTTAGATGATGTGCTCTCGGACATTCAGACAGGTAATAACGGTTTCGTTTTTGCGGTGGATGATGAGACGCATATCTTTACCTACTATCCCGATGATGCATTAACAGGAGGCAGAGCAACCGATTACGGTCTTAAGGAAGAGCAGCTGATATCGGGCTACAACGACCTTATCAAGGTAAATAACGTAACCTATTATTCCGAAAGCGGAAAGTACGGAGACAATCTTATATTTGTTGCCGTTCCCATGAACACCCTTAATAACCTGAGCCTTCCCATCGCAGCTGTTGCAGGAATATTCTGCTTCGTCTGGATGCTGATATTATGGGCGATCCTTAATGGAGGAATAGGAGCTATGGCTGATGCAGTGCCTGGCGATGCAGTTGATGCAGTATCCGGCGATGCACAAGGGACCGAAGCTTCACCTGAAATGATCAATGTTGACCGTGGTGATGGTAAAAATATACGGACACGGTCAATCCTTACGAGATTCTCAAGTTCCGATGTCTCCTGGGAGGAGCATACTCCCTGGCAGAAGGTCTGCGTTATATTTAAGATCATTATCGGGGTGGTGGCCCTTTGCCTGCTTTTGATGCTTATATTTGCAGACTCTCTGTTTTCATCTGACTCGATCATACATTTCATACTAAAGGGTAACTGGCAGAAGGGCTTTAATATCTTTGCAGTCGTTCAGTGCCTCATACTTATCATTGCGGTGGAGGTTATCTCCATAGCAGTAAGGAAGCTTCTCATGTGGTTTTCAGGTAAGCTGGAGGCAAGGGGAAATACCCTGATACGTCTCCTTGTAAGTTTCATTAAGCTTGCGACTATGATTGGTCTTATATATGCCTGTCTTTCGGAGCTTGGCGCAGATACTTCGGTGCTCTTAACCTCCGCAGGGATCTTAAGCCTGGTTGTAGGCCTTGGTGCCAATTCGCTTATCAAGGATATACTTGCCGGACTTATGATTGTATTCGAAGGTTCATTCCAGGTTGGCGACATTGTTACCATTAACGGCTTCAGAGGCACTGTTATCGAGATTGGAATAAGGACCACCAAGGTTAAGGAAGGCGGCGGAAATATAAAGGTCTTCAATAACAGCAGCGTGGGCGACGTGCTCAATATGACCAAGGATTTCTCCATCGTATCTGTTGATATGAGCATAGAATATGGTGAGGACCTTCGTTATGTGGAGAATGTCCTTGCAGATGAGTTTCCTGCTATTAAGGAGGCCCTTCCTGCCATTAAGGACGGCCCGTTCTATAAGGGAGTGAGCGAGCTGGGGGATAATTCAGTTAACCTAAAGATCGTTGCTAAATGTGCAGAGGCAGACCGAGTTCAGCTTGACAGGGATCTAAAGAGAGAGCTTAAGCTTATCTTTGATAAATATAACATCAGCATTCCTTTCCCCCAGGTAGTAATAAATGAGCCTCCCACAAGTTTCCACAGTACCAGTCTTCTCCAGGATGAGACTGCAGATGAATTCACCATAAGTCAGTCTGAAGCTTCGCAGGACGTTTATATCGAAACCGAGGATAGCTAAAACATCTGTTGATGTCATGCAACGCTTATGCAACAGTATATATTTTAATATATAAGCATAAACGGGCGGCGACTTGATCTAGTCATGCTGCGTTCACATAGATAATTGACATAGATAATTATTATGGGTAAAGATTCAAAGCAATGGAGGAAAATGAAATGGAAAATTCAAGCGAGAATATTGAGAGCATGAAGGTTGGCAATGAGGCGGCTCATGATGTAAACGGCGGGATGAACATCAATAATATCGATACCGGGCATGCTAACTATGTAGATTACGAGAAAGTTAAGGGACACCAGGGAACAAAGATAAACAAGTATGAAACTGAGGCTCACATCGGAGAAATGGCAATAATAAAGGTTCCTGTGATTATTGGCTCCGACGCCTATTATGTAGGAACGATTGAAAGATCCTGGGAAGATAAAGTTGTATTCGGTTGGTTCGGCACCAGCAGAACAGTTACTCTGAAGTGCGCCAACGGAGAAATTGAACAATTTGATAATCCCAAGGAAATCTGGCTTTATAAATAATATGCTATAATTATGAACCATGGAAGAGCATAAAAGACGTGTCCATTATTCGGGCAAGTATCCCAGAAAATTTGAAGAAAAATATAAGGAACAGAATCCTGAGCGCTATAAGGATACCGTGGAGCATGTGATCAAAAAGGGCTCAACCCCTGCAGGTATGCACATCTCCATAATGGTGGATGAGATCCTTGATGTCCTTAATATTAAGCCTAACGAGCGGGGGCTTGATGCCACCTTAGGCTATGGCGGACACACCCGTCATATGCTTGATAAGCTTAACGGAAGCGGGCATCTTACAAGCCTCGATGTTGACCCGATAGAGTCATCGAAGACCATAGAGCGCCTTCGCAATGCCGGCTATTCAGAGGATATCTGGACCATGAGGCTCATTAATTTTGCAAATATAGACGAAGTTGCTTCACTTGACGGGAAATTTGATTTCGTTCTGGCTGATCTGGGTGTTTCATCCATGCAAATAGATAATCCGGAGCGTGGCTTTTCATATAAGACTGACGGACCTCTTGACTTAAGGCTTGATCCCACCCATGGAGATAGCGCAGCTATGCGCCTTAAGCAGATAAGTCAGGAAGAGTTTGAAAGTATGCTCGCTGTTAATTCAGATGAGCCCTATGCGGATCTCATAGCCGAAAAGGTGTTCTTCCGCATGAAGCAGGGTGACCCCATGGATACCACAACTGCTCTTAAGAATGCGATAGAGGCAGCCCTTGTGAAACTTCCCAAGTCTGAGAAAGATGAGGCCATAAAGAAATCCTGCCAGCGCACCTTTCAGGCTCTGAGGATAGATGTGAACTCTGAATTCGAGGTTCTTTATTCTTTCCTTGATAAATTACCGGATGTACTTAATCCCGGCGGCCGTGTGGCAATCCTCACATTCCATTCAGGTGAGGACAGACTTGTTAAGCAATCCTTCAGGGAACTTACCCGAGCCGGGATATATTCTGATTCATCTAAGGATGTCGTTAGGCCAAGTGCCGAGGAATGCAGAGCGAATCCAAGAGCCCGTTCAACGAAGCTCCGCTGGGCGATCAAAGCATAAACTATTAATGCCCGGGCGTTTAACGTCCGGGCATTCTCATTATTTTTCGTGTATCTGCTTGCCGCAAAGGTGCTCGATCGTTATTTCGTAAAGCTGAGCCCTGCTTATATCTTTAGCAATCTCTTCTTCCACTTCCTCTGCAGTCGGATAGTATTTAAGAGCAAGAAGCCTTATGTGCTCAAGTGTCTCTTCCGGGTCGTCAACAAGGCGGCATCTTCCGAATACTACAACGCTTTGAAGATACGGCGCCCAGTCACCTTCCTTACGGAATTCATTTCCATAAACCGTGAAGCATATCTTATCATTCTTCTTTAAGGAATCTACCTTATGCCCCTGCTTGGCTCCATGGAAATATATCTTTCCCGCTTCCTCATCGTAATAGTAGTCAACAGGGATTGCGAAGGGGTAGCCATCATCCCCGTTCACTGCGAAAATCCCTCTCTTTTCTTCGCTTAGAAGCGCCTTTGCTTTCTCATCTGAAATTGCGTTTTTGGTTCGTCTTAAAGGTCTGAACATGTTATTTTCACTTTCCGGATTCATAGTCCTTTAAAAATATATCATATACATTTATTCAAGTAGTGTATTGACAATTAATCATTCAAATGTTAATTTTCAATAGAGAGAAACGAGTTTGTTACCGTACGACCTAGGTCAAGATGGGTTACCCGTTTCTTTTTTTATGCCTAATAAGCATATCAATAACTGTAGGATGTGGAAAAATTATATTGGATACGTAATTTAAAATCAATAGGACTGGTGATGATTTGAAGCAAAAATATGGCAGAATACACGCTCCGGTCATATAATGTTGAAATAAAGATAATAATAAAGAAACAAAGCTTACAAGGAGAGTGGAAGATATGTTCTATGTACCTGATGGCACTACACAGTGCGGATATTATGAATGTGAGGAATGCGGAAGCAGATTCTTAGACCTTAAGATAGGACCGAGGATTGTATGTCCCTATTGCGGTGAGGAGCCTGATATGGAGTTAGGGCCTGATGATGAAATGCCTAAGACTCAGGAGCATGCAAAACTTGTTGAGATGATATCAGGCGAGGATGAGGTCGAAAAGATGGACACACTTCTTAGCCTTGCAATCACCGGTGGAGACTATTCCTGGATCTGATCATAAAGAGCGTTTTTCGTCCCTTATTATCCTTACAAGGGCAATAAGGGCGAGGATTACGCTTGCTGAATCCACAATTCCGCTTGGCACATCCAGAACTAAGAGATCATAAACAAACCACATCGAAAGATCTATCGCAACATTTATCTTTACAGCCTTCGCCTCAGTTAAATAAAAGCTTGAGATAGTATAGTATACGGTCATTATGATGGAAATATATCCGGCAATGCTGTGGTCATTTACGATAAGCCCGATAATAAGGGAAAGCACGCTGCATAGAGCCATCCACTTAACCGTATACCTGGAAGAGCCAACGAGGTAATTCCTGAAGGCATTCACAAGCATCATTATGATTGTTGCATACACTCCGAAAAAATATGCCGCAACTGCATAAATAAGGCACTGGCCCACCTGGTAGTAATAGGTTCTTTTCGGGTCCTTCGTCCAGGCGCTTGCTATGGTGAAGCAGGCAGAAAAGAATGAAAATATATTGGCGATAAGAAGTGAACTCATCTGCGGCGGCGTCCGTTACCCTGGGTTAAAGCGATGAGCCTTAAAAGCTGAAGTATTGATGAAAACAGGGCTGCCACGTAGGTCATGGCTGCTGCACTAAGAACCTTCTTCGTACATTTAAGCTCGTCCTCTGAGAGCATATTACGGTCGCTTAATACTGCAAGTGCTCTCTTTGAAGCATCGAATTCAACAGGCAGTGTGATAAGCTGGAAGAGCACAACGAAGGTAAAGAGAAGCACACCAACCTTCGCAAGCCCGGTAAGCCCCAGAAGTAGACCTATGATAATGATCGGCCATGAGAGCTTGGAGCCAATATTCGCAACGGGAACAGATACGGTACGTAACTTAAGAGGTCCGTACTCCTCCTGATCCTGAATGGCATGTCCGCACTCGTGGGCTGCAACGCCTACGGCAGCAACAGAGGTTGAGCCGTATACGCTTTCCGAAAGTCTTAAGACCTTGTCAGTTGAAGAATAATGGTCTGTCAGATTTCCACTTACTTTTTCAATCCTTACTCCGATTATCCCCTGACTTTTTAATATCTCAGCAGCTGCCTCGGCACCTGTCATTCCACGGCCGTTAGCGGTCTTTGAATATTTTTTGAAGGTGCTGTTAACGTTAGCGGATGCTATGAAGCTTATGAGCGCTCCTATGAGCACCAGAATGTATGTGTAATCGTAATAATACATAATTTTCATCTCCTTAAAACCATTGCAGTAGTAACTGATATTTTTATATTATAATAATATAATTATGTGAGTGTCAAAAGACAAAAGGGCAATACCATGACTAATGCATGCAAGCGCTGTCTCCTGCGGGATATTTCCCGGGAGGACTATATTAACAATCTGGGCAAATATATAGATGCGATAGCGCCGGAAGACCGTATTGATGATGAAGGGTATGAAGGGCGCTTAAGTATCTGCAAGGAGTGCGACCTTTTAAATCAGGGCACCTGCAATGCCTGCGGGTGTTACGTGGAGATCAGGGCAGCCGTTAAAAAGTCGGGATGCCCTAAGAAAAAATGGGGAGAAAAACATGGATAAAGAAAAACAAAGTTCGCCGCTTAATATAAGGGATATAACTATCACTGATGAGTTCTTTTCCCAGAAGATGGAGCTTGTAAGAAGAGAGGTTCTTCCCTATCAGTGGAATGCATTAAATGACAGGATTCCCGAGGCTGCAAAGAGCTACTGCATGCGTAATTTCAAGGTAGCAGGCCACATGAATGAAACAAAGCGCTCTCTGGGAGAAAAATATATAGCACCCACCTATACCTTCAGAGGCTTTGAATCATTGCCTGAGGATCCGGAAAATCCTGATCCTGATAAGTTTTACGGCTTCGTATTTCAGGATACTGATTTTTCAAAGTGGATAGAGGCTGTGGGATATTCTTTAAGTAACCACCCGGATCCTGAACTTGAGAAAACAGCAGATGAGGCAATAGATATAGTCTGCAAAGCCCAGCAGGAAGACGGATATCTTGATACCTACTATATTATAAACGGCAGGGATAAAAGCTTTACCAATCTAAGAGACCATCATGAGCTTTACTGTTTCGGACATTTGGTGGAGGGAGCAGTCGCCTACTATGAGGGCACGGGAAAGGATAAGCTTCTTAAGGCTGCGGAACGCTTTGCGGATTATATAGACTCTGTATTTGGCCCCGAAGAAGGAAAACTTAAAGGCTACCCCGGACATGAGATAGCGGAGATGGCACTTGTTCGCCTATATCACGCAACCGGAAATGAAAAGTATCTTAACTTAAGCCGTTACTTCATAGAAGAAAGAGGTAAGGAGCCTTTATATTTTAAGAATGAATTTCCCGAAGATTATGAAAGGGATATTAAAAACGGCCGGGAGCCCTTTGCCTATAATCAGGCGCACCGCCCTGTAAGAAAGCAGGATAAGGCGACGGGACACGCTGTAAGAGCCGTATATCTTTACAGCGGAATGGCTGACATCGCCAGGGAATTTAATGATGATTCCCTTAAGGAAGCCTGCGAGAACTTGTGGGAGAATGTGACGAATTCCCAGATGTACATAACAGGCGGAGTGGGAGCAACCCACTTAGGAGAGGCCTTCACCTTTGACTATGACCTTCCCAATGATACCGCCTATGCAGAGACCTGTGCGTCAATTGGCATGATATTCTGGGCACGGAGAATGCTTCAGATGGATCCCGATTCGAGATACGCCAATGTAATGGAGAGGGAATTCTATAACGGAATGCTTTCGGGAATAGCCCTTGACGGAAAGAGCTTTTTCTATGTAAATCCCTTGGAGGTTGATCCCGTATCCTGCCATAAGGATGAAAGAAAGTTCCATGTTAAGCCCGTAAGGCAGAAGTGGTTTGGCTGCGCGTGCTGCCCTCCCAATATAGCAAGGCTCCTAAGCTCCTTTAACCAGTATGCCTTTACCGAGAATGATGACACGCTTTTCGTGCATATGTATTCAGGCGCCGATATCATTAAGCATGTAGATGGCAGTGATGTAAAGATACACATCGACTCATGCCTTCCCTATGACGGCCATATTTCGGTCAAGGTAAATGCTCCCAAGGTAAGGATGAAGCTTGCCTTAAGGCTTCCCGACTGGGCAGATGAGCCTAAGAGCGATCTTCCTAAAGGAAGCAGTATAGAGAAAGAAAAAGGATATCTTTATATAGATAAAGAATGGGACGATGATGAGATAAATATAGAATTTGCTCTTAAAGTAAGGGCAATCGCAGCTAACACCAAGGTCAGGGAAGATGCAGGAAAGGCTGCCATAACATACGGCCCGGTGGTCTACTGTCTTGAAGGCATTGATAACGGAAATGCCCTCCATGAGCTTTTACTTGATCCTTCTTCAGTTAAAAATGCAAAGATCATCGATGCGGAAATAGAAAATAACAAAACGAAGATGATACTTCTTTCTGGAAAGAGACGAAAAGAGGATAGCTTAGAAGCCGGAGAACAAGGCCTTTATTCAGAGTATAAGACCCCTGAATACGAAGACATCACCCTTAAGTACATACCTTATTTCATGTGGGCGAACCGCGGTGAAAATAATATGCAGGTATGGACCAGAGTGATGTAGTGCTGCAAAGTTCTTTATTCTTCAGTGTAATAAACAATACTTTTTATATTCTGTGAATAATCCCCGTAGGATTCGCCGAAGAGTGTGAGTCCTCCGGGGTTTCTTGTATCTTGGGGGTTTTCAAAGGTAAGAAAGATGTTGCTGTTATAGTCAAGCTTAAGGTCGTCGATGGTTACGCTTGATAACTTCTCCGAACCGTCCATGAAGGTTCCCGCCTGGTTTATTATAAGGGTCTTAAGAAGCCCGTACTGGTTAAGGCCATCAGGCCACCAGTTAGGTGAGAGCATTCCGCGCCTGTCTCCGAAGTCTCCGGGAGAGATCCATTTGCCGACTGTTGTATCATTTATCTTAAAATATATATCGCTTGGATAGTCGTCATTGTGCTCGGGGGCCTCTGAACAAAGCTCGCAGGATATCTGAAGTTCGGTGATCTTCTGTCCGGGACGAAGACGATTGGGAAGATTATAGGTGATGCTTCCGCTTCCTATCCATAATATATCTGCCTTGAAACGCTCGGGATAAGAGAAAACCTTGGGATTATCAAGATCCCCTATCAGGTTTCCTGAGGTTGCAAGTCCGCAGGTGGGCTTAACATCTATACTTGTATACTGTCCGATAGCTATCTCATCCTTATAACTGTTCTTTGAATTGCGCTGTGCATTCGGCGCCATATCTACTATAAGTCTGTTGTATCTGGGGCGGACCAGCTTCATGACGCCTCTTTTGCCGGATGAGGTCTGGATTGAAACAAGTCCTGCCTCCTCAAGCTTGCTCACATGCATTGAAATGGCGGAGTTTGTAAGGTCCAATGCCTCGGCCAGATCGTTCATGCTCATGTTGTCGTTTTCATATATAAGTTCCATGATCCTCAGTCTCATGGGGGTGCTGAGTGCCTTGAAAACATCCTCGGCAGCTCTTAGGGATTCAAGATAATACATATCTTTACCTTCCTTCTATAAATACTTCTATAATAAAATACGTTTTAACATCATTTCATTAAATAGTTTAATATTTAACAATCCGATAAATTAAAGTCTAAACTTGCTTTATTTGATTGTCAACTTAACTTATATGGTAATTTTGCACAAAAAAAGTCCGAATTTTTTTACATCAGATTCAAAAATATATGATTGCAAAAGGAATGCAAATGGTTTATGGTGGATTTATGTTTAAGGAAAAAACAGAAATATTTAAGCGAAAACTTAAATAAAACCACACAGGAAAGACTTAAATGGTTAAGTTTTTACTTAAAAAGTGAAATAAAACGGAGGAACAGTTAAATGTACAAGTTAAAGATCAACCCTGCAAACAAAAAAGGACATATCAATCCTGAGATCCAGGGACACTTTTCAGAGCACTTAGGCAGATGTATATATGAAGGCTTATATGTAGGAGAGGATTCCGACATCCCCAACACCAACGGAATGCGTAATGATGTTGTTGAAGCACTTAAAGAAATGAAGATACCGGTATTAAGATGGCCGGGCGGATGCTTCGCTGATGAATATCACTGGAAGGACGGAATCGGTCCTAAGGAAAGCCGTAAGAAGATGATAAACACCCACTGGGGCGGAGTCGTAGAGGACAATAGCTTCGGTACACACGAGTTCATGGAACTTGTCCGTCAGCTTGGCTGTAAGACCTACGTAAACGGAAATGTAGGAAGCGGAACAGTTCAGGAAATGAGCGAATGGGTTGAATACATGACAATGGAAGGTGTTTCACCCATGGCTGACTTAAGAAAAGCAAACGGTCATGAGGAGCCCTACAGAGTTGACTACTTCGGAGTAGGAAATGAGAACTGGGGCTGTGGCGGAAACATGACGCCTGAGTATTACGGTAACTTATACAGAAGATATCAGACCTACGTTCGTAACTACAATCCTGAGAAGCCCATTGCAAAGATATGCTGCGGACCCAACGTTGATGATTACAACTGGATGGATAAGGTAATGGATACCTGCTTCAAGGCTCCGGATTTCCTTCACGGCTTTATGGATGGTATATCTTTACACTACTACACACATCCGGGCGGATGGGAGAACAAGGGATCTGCTACAGAGTTCGATGACAAGATGTGGTATCAGACGATGAAGAAGACTCTTTACATGGAGGACCTCATCAATCACCACACAGCGATCATGGATAAATACGATAAGAAGCATGAGGTTGGCCTCATAGTTGATGAATGGGGAACCTGGTACGATGTTGAACCCGGTACGAACCCCGGCTTCCTCTATCAGCAGAACACCATAAGAGATGCTCTCGTAGCAGGAATCAACCTTAACATATTCAACAAGCACTGCGACAGAGTAAAGATGGCCAATATAGCACAGATGGTCAATGTACTGCAGGCAGTCATCTTAACAGATGGCGAGAAGATGATAAAGACTCCTACATATCATGTATTTAATATGTACAAGCATCATCAGGATGCAGAGCTCTTAGACAGCTTCGTTGAGACCGATATGGTAGGTCTTGAGGATGAGAACATGGTTCCCAACTTAAGCGAGTCCGTATCACTTGCTCCTGATGGAAAGATACACATCACAATGACCAACTTAAGCATCACTGAAAGTTATGCGATAAGCGGCGAGGTCGCAGACACCGAGATCAAGGCCGTTGAGGGAGAAATAGTTACCGGAGAGATACATTCCCGCAACACCTTCGAAAACCCCGATGAGGTTAAGGCAGTTAAATTCAACGACGTTACTTCAAACGGAACGAAGCTTGATTTCACGATCCCCGCAGCATCTGTTCTTCACCTTACACTTACTGTTTAAAGTATTAGATTTTAAATAAGGAAATTTACCTAACGATGTTTCATAAATATCTGAACAAATCAATTGCATTTATCTTAAGCCTGAGCATAGTCCTTTCGCTTTTCGGTTCAACATCGGTTAATGCATATTCTGACACAAGTGTCACAAATGAGACCAATGAGAATACCGAAAGTACTGAGGATAATGCACAGACAGAAGATACGGAAGATGCTTCTTCAGCTGATCGTCTTGAGACTAACTACACAACGGTGAGCGCTTCCTACACATATCCTGAATATGCAGGCGAGGATATCGTTTACAGCATTGAGGATATTATAGATGACGGATCAAAATTAACTTCCGATAATTACGATTACGGTCAGGGGACAGCCGATATCACATCAGGCGACATCCTCCCTTTAACCCTTGACGTCAAAGAATCGGCCCTCTATGTAGTGAGCTTCGATTATCTTTCTTACGACAGTTCCATCCTCCCTGTGGAATTCGGGCTCACTATAGATGGGGAGTATCCGTTTTACGAGGCACGAAGCCTTAAGTTCGAGACTACCTGGATCTCTGAAGAGGAATCCGATATTGACCGCTACGGCAACGAGATAGTTGCCCTTCCCGACAAGGACGTACGTTGGGAAACTAAAGCAGTCATGGATGCAAGCTACAGATATTCTGAGCCTCTTTTGGTTGAGCTTTCAAAGGGAACACATACCTTTGAAGTATCAATGCAGGAGGGAAGCATTCTTTTAGGAAACATAACCTTAAGCGCTCCTGAAGCAATCGAAGCCTACACAGGTTCCGAAAAGGCTGAGGGAAGCGAACTTATAACAATAGAAGCCGAGGATTTTGCTGAGCGTAATGATTCATCTATCCATGCAACAGGCGAGTTTGATTCACGCATCGCACCTCTTTCAGCAACAACCACAGTACTTAACATAATCGATGAGGAATCCTTCAACGAAGCAGGACAGAGAGTTACCTACAGCTTCAATGTTGAGAAGGCCGGTTACTACTATATAGGAATGAACTACCGCCAGTCGGAGAAGAACGACTTCCCGGTGTTTGTAGATTACAGGATCGACGGAAAGATACCCAATGAAGCATTTCAGTCCTATGCGGTAGAGAGCACTGCCAAGTTTAAGAATACAACCTTAACCGATGATGAAGGCAACAACTTAAGCGTATATTTAGAGCCCGGCGAGCATACAATATCTCTTACCATTAATGCGGATGAATTAAGATATGCTCTTGAGGCGGTTGATGAGATCATGAACGGTATCTCAGATCTTTCCCTTGAGGTTACGAAGGTTGCAGGTACCAATAAGGATAAATACAGAGACTTAAAGCTCACAAGATACATTCCTGATGTACAGGAAAGGCTCCTTGGATGGGTTGATGAGCTCTATGGACTTGCTGAAGAGGCAGAGAAGTTCGTGGATGCTGATGACCCTGATGATGTAGCAGCTTTTTCATATCTTCTTATTGCGGCCGATCAGCTTGCTGACCTTGCAGAAGAGCCCAATGATCTGGTGTACAGGGTTGATGAGCTTTCAACCTCGGTTAACTCAATAAACACACAGATCGCCAATTTCGTAGATCTTATAAACGATCACGATCTTTCAATCGACAGGATATATATTTACCAGGAGGATGCGAAACTCCCCGGAAAGCTCAATTTCTTTAAGAGCATATGGATGAACATAAAGAGATTCATAAACTCCTTCTTCGGACAGTCTTATTCATCTTCTTCAGCAGATGAAAGCCACATAGAGGTCTGGGTAAACAGACCCCGAACCTATGTTGAGATCATGCAGAAGATGATAGATGAGGAGTTCACTCCTGAAACCGGAATCGAGGTTGACCTTTGTATCATGACGGATGCACAGAAGCTTATCCTTTCAAATGCTTCCGGCGATACACCTGATATAGCAACCGGTATCAACTACTCGATACCCTTCGATCTGGCAATAAGAGGAGCTTTAGTTGACCTTACTAAATTCGATAATTACAAGGAAGTGTTTGGCCGCTACAGCGATGGATTGTTAGTACCTTCGGTAGTAGGCGACGGACTTTACTCACTTCCCGAAACCATGAACTTCTACGTTCTCTTCTACAGGACGGATATTTTAGACAAGCTTGGACTTGAGGTTCCCGATACAATGGATGAACTTATAGGCATGCTTCCGGACCTTCAGATGAGAGGACTTAATGTTTACTATCCTACGGCTGCGATGCTCGCCATGAGGAACTTCCACGGAACCACACCTTTGATATATCAGAACGGAGGAAGGTTATACGGAACAACGGCACTTGATATAGCAGTTGATGAAGAGGATACGGTAAAGGGCTTCACGGAACTTACAGAGCTCTTCACACTTTACGATCTGCCGGTTGATATACCTAATTTCTACCAGCATTTCAGAAACGGCGACCTTCCTATAGGAATCGCAGACTTTAACTCATATAACCTGATACTTAATGCGGCACCTGAGATCGCTAACTCCTGGGAGATAACCCTTGTTCCCGGTGTTGAGGATGAGGAGACGGGAGAGATAAAGAGATACATGTCAGGCGGAGCCGAGAGCACGGTAATGTTTAGCTCAAACGATGAGCGTGAACAGAAGGCATGGGACTTCATGGAATGGTGGAGCAGTGCTTCAGTACAGGCTGAGTTCGGACAGAGACTTCAGATCCTTTACGGTGATGAGTACATCTGGCCCACAGCTAACCTGGAGGCCTTCGCTGAACTTCCTTATCCTACGGAGCACAAAGAGATAATCATGGAGCAGGCAGAGGAAATCCTGGAAGCACCCAGACTTCTTGGAAGTTACATGATGGAGCGAGAGCTTTCAAATGCCTTTAACGATGTGGTTGTTAACGGCGAAACGGTAAGGAGCCGTGTGGACGAGGTCTACAAGACGGTTAAGAGAGAAACGGAACGTAAATTAGAGGAATTCGGATATATAGATGATGAAGGAAATGTTCTTGTAACATACGAGACACCTTCGGTAGAAAAAGTACGTGAGATATTAGAGCGTTAGGATGCAGGAGACACCAATGGAAGAAAACAAGAAACCGAGATCAAAGGTCGGAAAAAGAGAATCGAATAAAAACGGCTATCTTTTCGTACTGCCTTATGCACTGCTCTTCATAGTGTTCATACTGGCTCCCGTAATCATGGCTGTCATACTTTCGTTCACTAATTTCAATGCGATACAGTGGCCGAAGTTCGTAGGCTTTCTTAACTACGTAAACCTTATAACGGCAGATGACGTGTTCATGAAATACGTCCTTCCCAACACTGTTAAGTATGCACTTATCGTAGGTGTCGGAGGCTATGTACTAAGCTTCCTTCTTGCCTGGGGACTTGCAAACCTTACTAAGGGACCAAGAACCATATTTGCTCTTATCCTTTATTCGCCCAGTATGACCACCGGTGTTGCCATGACAGTACTCTGGAAGATAATGTTCACCGGCGACCAGACAGGCTACATCAACAGCTGGCTGATGGATATAGGAATCATAAACGAGCCTATCATCTGGCTCTCGAACAGCACGTATCTGCTTCCGATAGTAATAATCATCGGATTGTGGTCCAGCATGGGAATCGGCTTCCTTTCAATCCTCGCAGGTCTTCTTAATGTAGATGAATCTCTTTACGAAGCGGCGGCGATAGACGGAGTTAAGAACCGTTTCCAGGAAATGATATATGTTACGATCCCCAGCATGAAGCCTCAGATGCTTTTCGCAGCGGTAATGCAGATTGTAGGAGCTTTCCAGAATGGTATGATCTCCACACTCCTTGCAGGTAACCCCACACCGGAATATGCGGCACAGCTCATAGTTAACCACATTGAGGACTACGGTTTCTTAAGATACGAGATGGGTTATGCAGCAGCGGTTTCAGTAGTTTTGTTATTGATAGTTCAGATATTCTCAGTAGTCGCCAACAGACTGTTCGGCGAGAAGGATTGATAGGAGGCAGTAATGGCAGCTTATAAGGGACACAGGATGAATCCTGATAAGTTCGATAAAGGTCAGATAAAGATATACCTTTTAGTACTTCCGATGGTTCTTCTCTGCGGATTACCGATAATATTCATAATTTTCCACGCGTTCAAGCCTATGGAGGAGCTTTTCGCTTTCCCTCCCAAGTTCATCACAACGCACCCGACACTTGATAACTTCCGTAAGCTCATGAAGGCATCAAGAAGCGCCGGAATACCCCTTGCGAAGTACGTATTTAACAGTATCTTCATTACGGTAGTGGTTGTTTTGGGATCGCTTCTATTTTCAACAATGGCAGCCTACGCCTTAAGTAAGCTTAAGTTCAAGGGAAGAAACGTGATGATGCAGATAAACCAGATAGCGCTGATGTTCGTATCTGTTGCAGTCATGATCCCCAGATACCTCGTTGTTAATAAGCTTGGAATGATTGACACCTACTGGGCTGAGATACTTCCGCTTATAGCTCTTCCGGTTGGACTCTTCCTGATTAAGCAGTTCGTCGACCAGGTTCCGGATTCGCTCATCGAAGCGGCCTACATGGACGGCGCCAGGGAATGGCAGATATATTTAAAGGTCATAATACCTCTTATAAAACCTGCCATAGCAACTGCAGCAATCCTGGTATTCCAGCAGGTATGGACCAACCTTGAAACATCTAATTACTACATAAATGATGACTCATTAAAGTCACTTGCGTTCTATATGAACACACTTACCTCGACGACCACGACCAACACCGTAGCCGGACAGGGAATCGCAGCAGCAGCATCACTCATAATGTTCCTTCCGAACCTGATACTTTTCTGTATCCTTCAGAAGAACGTAATGAATACCATGGCACATTCCGGAATCAAGTAATCGGAGGATGATCGTGAAATCAGCACTTAAAAAGCTTAAAAAATTAATAACACCGGTCCTGGCGGTTACACTTCTTGTATCGGTCCTTTCGGTAAGCGCCTGGGCCGATGCCCCCTACAAAACATATACTGTAGACGGTTACGGCTCGGTTACGGAGACTCAGACAGCTTATCTTCCTTATGAGACGATCACAAAGATAGGCGATGAGACATTAGTTACTCCTACGGACTTCACAATTCTTAATGATGGGACAATGTATATCCTTGACAGCGGAAATGCAAGAGTAGTCGTATCTGATGAAAACGCAGATCTTGTGATGACCTTCGGCGAGGGAACATTAGTAAGCCCCAGAGGAATATATGTAACAGAGAACAGAACCTGTTACGTGGCAGACAGGGATGCAGGAGCGGTATTTGTTTTTGATGAAACAGGATCCCTCATTCATACCTACACGAAGCCTACCGAGGCCATGTATGGAGAAACACAGGATTTCCTTCCTCTTAAGATAGTTGCTAATGATTCAGGAACGATGTACGTCATCTGTGAATCAAACACGAACGGTATCGTTGAGATAAGCCCGGTAGAGGACGGAACCTTCTTAGGATATTTCGGAACCAATGCAACCAATGCAAACCTCTGGACCATCATCTGGAGAGCGGTTCTTACGGATGCCCAGAGAGCGAAGATGCAGTCGAACATGCCTGCAACTCCCGATAACCTGGCGATAGATTCAAAGGGTATCATCTACACGGTAACAAGAGGTGAGAAGGAAGATACTCTTAAGAGACTTAACATAGCCGGAGTCAACATGATAGAGCCTGAGGAATATGAAGATGTTCCCGCAGCTGTTACTCCCGGAAATCACGACAACGTATTCGTAGCATCCCAGCAGGGCTTCATATATGAATATAACAACGAAGGCGACCTGCTCTTCGTATTCGGAGGATCTGATGACGGACAGCAGAGAATCGGTTTAAGCACCAAGGTGGAGGCCATTCAGGTAGGTTCGGATGACAAGATATTCGTGCTTGATTCCGATAAGGCCCAGATCCAGGTTTACGAGCCCACTGAGTTCACGAATTACCTTCACGAAGCACTTAACCTTTTTGCAAACGGCCGCTATGAAGAGTCGAAGGAGCCTTTAAGCAAGGTCCTTTCCATGAACAATCTCTTTGACTATGCGAACATGGCAATGGGAAAGGCTCTCTACAAGGAAGAGGATTACGAGGGTGCACTTAAGTATGCGAAGCTCTCCAAGGATATGGATGGTTATTCAGATGCCTTCTGGGAGATCAGAAATACATGGCTTAAGAAGCACTTAAGTCAGGTGGTTGTGATAATCATACTTATCTGGCTTGTAATCACGATAATAAAGAGACTTGATAAGAAAAAGGGAATACTTAAGAAACCAAGGGAAGCCCTTCAAAGATTCGGAGATAAGAAGCTTGTAAGCGAGCTTAAATATATGTTTTATTTCATGAGGCATCCTATAGACGGCTGCTATGGAATAAAGAGAGAGGGTCGTGTTTCGGTTCTTTCATCGAACATAATCCTCGTAACCGGAATAATATTCTTCATTATAAACAAATACTTCTGCGGCTTCATAACAAAGACAGTCCGGGAGGGTCAGTACGATGTCTTATCCGACATCGGAATGATAGTGATAGCACTGGTGCTTGTTGTTTCATGTAACTACCTGATGTGTACCATAAACGACGGCGAAGGAAAGTTTAAAGCGATCTACTGCTCATTCATTTATAGCTTTGGACCGTACCTTGTACTTACACCGTTTATATTTGCCCTTTCACATGTTGTTACATATAACGAGGAGTTTTTCATAAGCTTCGGAACACTCTGCATAATAGTTTGGGTTGCGGTGCTTATAGTTATCTCAATACAGGAGATCAACAATTACACCTTCAAAGAGACAGTAAAGATCATTCTCCTTACATTATTTACGATCCTTATAGTTTGTCTCCTTGCATTTATCATTTACGTATTGTGGAGTCAGGTATTTGACTTCATCCAGTCATTATTCGGAGAGGTGGTGTATCGAATTGGCTCATAAGAAGATCATGAAAACAATTAAGATGACCGCTCTTTTAATGGCGACGGTTATGACAGCAGTGTCAGTTATCCCTTCGATGAATACATCCCTTGCACCGGCTTTGGCCTATGCAGCCGAGAAGGAAATAAACGGACATTCATATCTCACAGAGAATTCAGATTACAGGCTCTATCTTAATGAGGAAGACTTAAGCCTCGTTGTAGAGGATAAAGAAACCGGAGCCTATATGGAATCTTCAATAAGCTATGATTCCGGAAACAACAATGATACCTGGCTGGGAGCTATGAAATCAGCTGTTGTCATCACGATGATAAACGGAAGTGATGATACACAGCAGGCAGATCTTGTGAACAATTCAAACAAGACTACCATAACGAAGACATCAGACGGCTTCAGCGCAGATATTTACTTTAATGAATTCCAGTTCGGACTGACACTTAACGTAAGCCTTACGGACGATGGACTTTATATTTCGGTTCCGGAGGAGTCCATAGTAGAGAATTCCGATAAGTACTTTATAGGAACCATAAGCCTTTATCCTTACATGGGCGTAAGCTACATGGATGAAAAGGAAGGCTACATCTTAGTTCCTGACGGAAACGGAGCACTCATCTATCTTGATGATAAGGAGGGACGTTTCAAGAGCGGATATTCCTCAATGATCTACGGCTCGGATGTGGGCTTTGATGAACTTGAGGTTAACACACTCCTCTGGGAAAAGTACTACACAGTAACGGATGCAGAACAGATAATAGCTCCAATCTACGGAATAGCACATACGGATGATGAGATCGCCTACCTTGCAGTTGTGGAAGATGGTGCAGCCAGAGCATCAATTGAGTGCTCACCCAACGGAGTTTCGGTAGATTACAACAGAGCCAATGCAAAGTTCATTCTTCGTAAGCTTTATACACAGCCTACAAGTAATAACTCAACATCAGGTTCATTACATACCTACGAATCAGACAGAAGCCATTCGGATCTTTCGTTAAGATTCCTTTTCTTAAGCGGTGAAGATGCAACCTATTCGGGAATGGCCAACGCCTACAGGGATTACCTTCTTAAGAATGGTGAACTTAGTGTAACGGATACCTCCTACAAGACCAGGATAGATTTCCTGGGAGAGGAAGAGGAAAGCTGGGTACTGGGAACAACCGGAGTCACCATGACAACCGTTGATGATATTAGGGATATTTACGAAGACCTTAATTCAAAGAATGTTACCGATATCCTTTCAGTCTACAAGGGCTGGCAGAAGAACGGACTTTACTCACTTCCCATCAGCACCTATAAGGCAGACTCAGACATAGGCGGGACCAAGGACTTAACGAAGCTTATCAAGGAGTCATCTGAAAAGGGAATAGACCTGTATCTTTATAACGATGCATTAAGGATCAATCCCGATGAGGAAAACGCAACCTTCAATGTGGTTAAGAAGGTTAACAAGCGTAGGTACGAGGAGGAGACCTACAAGGATGTGTATGAGAGCTTCCTGTATCTCACACCTTCAAGGTCGGACAACCGTTTAAGCAGATTCGTAAAGAGCTACACCTCGAAGGGTGTTAACAACCTGGCACTTGCGGGAATAAGCAATACCCTCTTTACCTACACCTACAGCGGTAATAAATATACAAGATTTGATACCCTTCAAAGTTATATAGAAACCATTAACGAGGTTTCTGAGAATACGAACCTTGTTTTGGAACAGCCTTTCTCATATCTTTGGAAAAATACAAAGGCATTCCTGGATATGCCGCTTTACACCTCAAGCTACATTCTGGAGGATGAGAGCGTTCCCTTCTTAAGCCTGGTGCTTAAGGGAGTGATGCCTGTTTATTCAGAATATGTCAACTTTGAGGCTAACAAGCAGGAGTTCTTCCTGAAGCTTGTTGAAACAGGAACTTATCCTTCCTTCTACATAACGAAGGAAAGCTCTTCAGAACTTATATACACCAATTCCTCTGACGTCTACAGCTCGGAATATGCATCCTATGCAGACACAATCGCAGAGTACGATGCAGAACTTAAAGAGATAAACGAAAAGACTAAAGGGGCTACCATCGATAAGCATGAAATGCTTGAGAATGGCGTAACACGTGTTACTTATTCTAACGGAACAAAGATATACATTAATTACAGCTCAAAGGATGCAAGCGTAGACGGAGTTAAGATAGCATCCATGTCCTACGAGGTAAAGTAGCATGAGTGAAGAAACCAAAGTAAAAAAACCTAAGATCAAAAGAGGCAAGCTTGAGGCAAGAGAAGCGAGGATGGGTTATTTCTTCGTTCTCCCCTGGGTGATCGGAGTTATAGCATTCCTTATTGTTCCTCTGGCACAGTCCTTCTATTACATGTGGTTTAACATAAGGATCACGCCTCTGGAAACCAAGTTCACCTTCGTGGGAACCGGAAACTTCACCCAGATCTGGATGGAAAACCCGGAGTTCCCTCAGCAGCTTGTAACCTACATATGGCAGACAATAGTTGAGGTTCCGGTCATTGTGGTATTTGCACTTATCATTGCAATGATGCTGAATGGAAAGATCAAATGCAAGGCCTTCTTCAGACTGATATTTTTCCTGCCGGTAATCATAGTATCCGGACCTGTTATGAACATGCTGGTTTCGGAGGGAGCGGCAACGATACCTGCCATGAATACCCAGGCAATAACAAATGCCCTTGATTCATTCCTGCCAACAGCATTAGCGACCAGCATAAGCGAGCTCTTCTCCAACATGATCATGATCCTCTGGTACTCAGGAGTGCAGATACTGATATTCTTATCAGCTCTGCAGAAGGTTGATCCTTCACTCTATGAGGCAGCCAAGATGGACGGAGGTTCAGGCTGGGAGTGCTTCTGGAAGATAACACTTCCTACAATCAAGAACTTCATACTGTTAAACGCAGTATATACGGTAATCTTCCTTTCCGGAAATGAGCAGAACGAACTTATCAACATAATCGAATCCGCAATGTTCTCGGGCACGAAGGAAAAGGGATACGGATACGCTTCGGCAATGGCCTGGATGTATGCGATAGTCATTACACTTATAGTCTTACTCTTCTTCCTGATCCTGGGAAGCAAGAAGGACAAATACGACATGATGGTAAAGCGCCATCAGAGAGAACTCAAAAAGGAAGCAAGACTTGTAAAGAAGATAGAAAGGAGGGGAGCAAGGAATGTCAAGAAACTCGAACGCAGCAGAAAGAGCCGCAAGTACAAAACCTACGATGGATCCGGAGATTATTAAGAATAAGCTTCACAGATTTATTTTCGGAACCAGGGAAAAACAGGGAGTCGGCAAACAGCTCATCGTATATCTGCTCCTTATATGTATCGGTTTCATATATCTTTACCCGATGCTCTACATGATATCAACGAGCTTCATGAACAGGGATGATCTGCTGGACACCTCAATCAAATGGATCCCCAGTACCCTCTACCTTGCTAACTACAAGGATGCCGCATCCTCAATGGATTTCCTATCTAGCTTCTTTAAGGGAATCCTTATTGCAGGAGCCCCCACACTGTGCAACGTGTTCATCTGCATGATAGTGGGTTATGGCTTTGCCAGATACGACTTCAAGGGCAAAAAGATAATGATGGCGATCCTTATCTTTGCTTATATACTTCCGAGCCAGGTAACGATGATCCCCACCTATGTTTTATATAACAACATGGGAATCTTAGGAACAATATGGACCTTCGTTCTTCCGGCACTTTTCGGAAACGGGCTGAATGCTCCTATATTTATACTGATCTTCTATCAGTTCTTCAGGCAGATACCCAAGGTTCTGATGGAGGCAGCATCAATTGACGGAGCAGGACACTTCAAGGCCTTTTTCAAGATAGCGATCCCTTCTGCAGTACCCGCGATAGTGACAGTTGTTCTTTTCTCATTCGTATGGTACTGGAACGAATCATATCTTACAGAACTTTATGTTCAGGGACTTTCATCAAAGAGTATCTGGACGAACCTGGTGGTTCAGCTTAAGAACTTTGATACGTCCTTTACAAACAAGGCTACCGTAGGTGACACTGCCACATCACTTAACGAGTCAGTCAGAATGGCGGCTACCACATTAAGTATCCTGCCGCTTTTGGTAATGTACCTTATTCTCCAGAAACAGTTCGTGGAGAGTATAGATAGAGCCGGAATAACCGGTGAATAAGGAGGAAAAACATGAAGAAGAAATTATTAGCAAGTCTTCTCGTAGTTGCAACGGCGATGAGCCTTCTTGCAGGATGCGGAAGCTCCGGATCAAGCAAGAGCTCAGGCGAGGTTGATGAAAACGGTGTTACCACCGATGAGATCACCTTAACCTACTGGCATTACGAGGATGAGACCACCATCGAAAAGCTCGCTGAAGCTTTCATGGAGAAGTACCCCAACATCACTGTTGAGTGTAAGCAGATCTCGGATATGTCAACAGACCTTTCCGCAGCTGCAGCAGCAAAGGAATTCCCCGATGTATTCTCAGGAACAGACTCAGATACAGCATTAGCTAATGAGTACTGGCTTGATATCACAGAATATGTTGAGAACGATCCCGAGACAGCTAACCTTATGGCTACCATCGAGGAGTACGGTATCGGTAAATTCGATACAGACGTAAGATATGCAATGCCCACATGGTATCAGCCCAGTGCAGTATTCATTGACCGTAACGTTATCAAGAAGTTAAACCTTGAGATGCCCAGAACAGACTGGACATGGGATGAGATGATCGACCTTATCAAGGCTGCAACAGTTGATGACAGAACAGGTATGAAGTACTACGGCTTAGGCTATTACAACCGTCTTGATTCCCTTTACGGAATCGCTGCCTGCTCTCCTGATGAAAGAGCTATAAAGGGTGAGTTCGGATTCGACGGTAATGACTTCGATCTTTCATACTGGGCAGTTGGTGAGCAGCAGTTCTCAGACCTTAAGCTTGGCGGATATGTAGCTCCCCAGCAGAACACACAGGCTATGGAAGACTGGTCAGGTGACTGGAGCACATACTTCGGAGCAACAGGACACGTTGCAGTATTCTCAGAAGGCTTCTGGACATATCAGAACCTTTGGGGTGTTGAAGGCTACCAGGATACCTACGGACTTGATATCGTTCCTTACGTAACTCCTAACGTAGTAGATGAGAAGGAACACAACATCATCGCTAACATGTACATGGGCGGTGTATCAACAACCTGCGAACATCCTTACGAAGCATACCTTCTTCTTAAGTTCATGGGTTGGGGTATCGACGGCTGGAATGCACGTCTTGACCTTTACGAGGATGAGAGCATAACAAATGCTTCAGGTGTTCCTCTTAAGAATTCCAACATGCCTGTTCCGATCACTCTTGATGAAGGAATCTGGAGCCGTTATAAGGCACTCTTCCCTACAGACGAGGATCATAAGCAGTATTGGGATGATTACTTTGATTCAATCACACGTCCTGTTCCTTATGGCTGGTACAGCATCGCAGGTTACTGGAACTTCTGTGATCAGTACTTCAACAGCATCGGTATCCACGATCTCGTAGATAACGGTACAGCTAAGGCAGCTGACTACGCTGCAGAGGCAACAGAGCAGGCTAACTACTACCATGCAGAGGCTATGATCTCTTACTTCGGACCTACAGGCTATGATGTCCTTTCTGATGAAGATCTTGCCAAGTATCAGGCAGTCGTTGACAACTTTGCACAATAAGTGACAGACGTGTCATATATAAGAAAGGGAAAGATATGAAAAAGAAAGCATTAAGTGTACTTCTTGCTTCTGCTATGGTCGTAAGCTTGCTTGCAGGCTGTAGCAAGGCTGAGGAGACAGCAGAAGCTCCTGCAGCAGAGGAAGGTTCTGAGGCAGTTGAGGCAGGTGAGATCCCTGCAGACTATGTTTACTACTATTCCTTCGATGAAGCTGCAGGTACAGATGGTATCCAGCCTACATCACAGACTATTGGCGGAGATCCCATCCTCGCAGCAGCTGATAAGGACGTAGTATTCATCCCCGGTGTTAAGGGAGATGCCGTTTATACAGACGGTATAACAGGTTACAAGTTAACAGACGTTAACGGTGTTGGCGATAACTACACAGTTTCTTTCTGGCTGTATGCAACCAGATTTGCAAACTATATGCCTACAGTACAGTTCGGACCTGATGTTCACGGTGACGCTACAGGCAATCAGCACTACTTAAATATCACAAGAGCTGAATGGGCAGGCGAAGGCACATTCCCCTGTGTTTGGGCTTATGACCAGGCTGACAACGGACTCTGGCCTGCATACTCTGATATCAACACAGGCGAGCCTTTAAAGCAGTGGATCAACATTGCAATCACAGTTGATTCAAATGATGTTTCAGCTGATGGAACAATGCTTAATGCAAAGCTCTACATAAACGGTCAGGAATGGGTTCAGACAGATGCAGACGGAAACGTTGTTCCTGTTAACGTAGTTAACGGATGTATGGCTTCTTCAGATAACTTCGATTTCTTACTTGGTGTTAACTACTGGGATTCAATCTTCAAGGGCGCATTCGATGAGTTATATATTTATGACTATGCTCTTGATGCAAGCCAGATCGCAGCTCTCTATGCAGACGGAGATCCTACTGTAGCATATGAGGAGCCTGAGAGAGTCGTAACAGTTGTATCTGATGAGAACGCTATCGAGAAGATCGGTGCTATGGACTTCTCTAATGATGAGTCTACTTCATTCTCTTCTGCATATCCCATTGGTGATGGCGAGACCTGGCAGGTTAAGATGAAGAACTGGTCAGACGGTACAGATGTTAAGAATAACTACACTATCGACTTCCAGGATGACAATGTAGACCTCGCAAGAGTAAACGCTGATATGTCAGGTTACTATGGCTCAGATGCAAGCAATCCGATGGAGGATAGCTGCTTCGAGTGGAGCTGGGGCAACTGGACAACCTGGGAAGAGCAGGTAATGGTTGAGGCTGATGTAACACTTAACATTACCAGAGATGGTACAAAGATAACAGTTGATGTAGACGATGTTGATTACAACAAGACATCTAACACAGCAACAGCTACATTCGAGATCAACTCTCTCGAGCCTGATTCACCTCTCTACTTCATGATCCTTAACCAGCACTGCTATACTGAGATCCTTTCAGTTAAGAACATGACAGCAAATACAGACGGTGTTGTAGTAGGTTCAACAGACAGAACAACAGCATGGTGGACAGAGTTCTCTGATATCTTCGCAATACCTGAGGGAGAGTCAGTTACAAAGACATTTACTAACTACACAGACGGTGTTAACAACTGGGATAACTTCGTAGTAATCCTTCAGAATACACCTGACGGACACTCTGCAGATGATAACGCAGACTACGCTGAGTACGCAGTAGTTCGTGCAGATAACTACGGCTGGGGCGCAGGCTACGAAGGAATCGCAACAGCAGACTGTGACTGGAACTGGGATACCTTCACATCAGATATGGATGGTGCTACCTGTGAGGTTACAATCACAAATAACGGTGCAACAGCTGATATTACAGCAGTTGTTACAACAGCTGACGGAACAGTTTACAACCAGAGCTACACAGGAATCGCAACAGACGGAGACCTTTACGCATGCTTCAGCTGTGAGGCTTCTTACTTAGTATTCCAGGCTGAGACAGTTGGTTCAACAGACAGAACAACAGCATGGTGGACAGAGTTCTCTGATATCTGGGAAGTTCCCGAAGGAGAAACTCTTAACAAGACCTTCGTTAACTACACAGACGGTGTTAACAACTGGGATAACTTCGTAGTAATCCTTCAGAACACACCTGACGGACACTCTGCAGATGACAACGCAGATTATGCTGAGTACGCAGTAGTTCGTGCAGATAACTACGGTTGGGGCGCAGGCTATGAAGGAATCGCAACAGCAGACTGTGATTGGAACTGGGATACCTTTACATCAGATATGGATGGCGCAACAGTTAACTTAAGCGTTACCAATAATGGTGCTACAGCTGATATCAAGGCAGTAGTTACAACAGCTGATGGCAAGGAATATAACCAGAGCTATGAAGGAATCGCAACAGACGGTGACCTCTACATGTGCTTAAGCTGTGAGGCTGCTTACCTCCTTATCCAGTAGGAGTTAAAATCTTAAGCTAAAACAATATGATCCCGGGGCGGGGCTCCGCCCCGGGGTTTATTTTTAAAGGAGACCATATTTCAAATGGAAGAAAGACCACGTAACGGAAAATTAACGGATTACAATGTACCCTTTATCGAGCAGAGAGCGGACCCGTACATATTAAAGGCTGAGGATGGAAGCTATTATTTTACGGCTTCAGTGCCGGCTTATGACAGGATAGTCTTACGGCATTCTAAAACCCTTGAGGGACTTAAGGAAGCCACTGAAAAGACCATATGGGTTAAGCACGAGGCAGGAGAAATGAGCCGGCATATATGGGCACCCGAGCTCCACTTTCTTTTTGGTAAATGGTATATATATTTCGCAGCCGGTGAAATGGATGATATGTGGAAGATCCGTCCCTTCGTACTTGAGTGCCAGGGAAGTGATCCAATGGAAGATGAATGGATAGAAAAGGGAAAGATAAAAAGATCGGATGATGATATTTATTCCTTTGAAGCCTTTTCGTTAGATGCTACAATATTTGAAAACAATGGTTCTTACTATTACGTGTGGGCTGAAAAGGTAAGCGTTGGGATACAGATCTCAAACCTTTATATAGCAAGGATGGAATCGGCAACCAAGCTTGCAACTGCCCAGGTGCTTTTAACAACACCGGATTATGACTGGGAAAGAGTTGATATCTGGGTTAATGAGGGACCTGCAGTGATCAAGCATAACGGCAGGATTTTCCTTACTTATTCGGCCTCAGCAACAGGCGAATGCTACTGTATGGGAATGCTCTCAATAGATGAGAATGGAGATATCCTCGACCCCAGAGCCTGGAAGAAGGAAAGATATCCCGTACTTAAGTCAGACAGGGAAAAGGGCTTCTACGGCCCGGGGCATAACAGTTTCACATATCTTTCCGACGGAACACCTGTATGCGTATATCATGCAAGAACCTACCTTGAGATAGTAGGAGACCCTCTCTATGACCCCAACAGGCACACAATGCTGATGGAGGTTAAGTGGGATGAGGAGGGTTATCCTGTATTTGATTATTCAAACAGACTTAAGCTCTGATAAGGAAATAATATGATAAGACACTATAACGGAAATCATAAACATTCTTTGATGATCTGCCTTCTTACGATTACGCTTACCGCAAGTATGCTTCTTTCAGCCTGCGGAAGCGCATCAGGTGGAAACGCATCCTCCAGCACCGGATCCTCCGGCACCGGCCCTTCCTATGAGAAGGAGGAAGAAGGAGTATATGTTTGCCTTTCAATTGATAAGGATGAATATGATGCCGGGGAAGAACTTAAATATGACATTAGTGTCACAAATAACAAAAAGGGCTACACCATAAGCAGTATCACTGCGAAGGCTTCCAATTCAGAGGAGTTCAAAGAGATAGGCACTCCTGAATTTAAAGGAAAGCTTTCCTATGAAGAGAGTGCTTGTTATGAAGGAACCCTGGTTGCCTTTACTGATGAGGAAGGTGACCCGGAGGCAAAGGGAGTTTCTGCGCCTGCGGGAGTCACAAAGGTAACTATAAGACCCTATGTAAAAGTAAATTACGGCGGACAGGAGCTTACAGTCCGCTATATTGTGGAGATACTTATGTACCAGGATAAGCTTGAGATAGCTTCAGAAGATAAAGTAAATAATAAGACAGTCAGCTGTCACGATCCTGCAATAGTTGTGGGGACAGATAAAGAAGGAAAGAAATGCTATTACATCTTCGGTTCCCACCTTTCATGGGCGAAATCCTATGATCTTGAGAACTGGGAGTCATTTACCAATAACATAAATTCAGACTATCAGAATATTTTTGCAGAGCCGAAGAAATGGTCAGCCCATGGGTCTGAAAATTACCCGCTTACGGGCTATATGTGGGCTCCCGATGTTATCTATAACACCACCATGAACAAGTGGTGCATGTATATTTCAATTGACGGAGATAACTGGTATTCTTCCATCGTTCTTCTTACGGCGGATGAGCTGGAGGGAGACTGGGAATATCAGGGAATCGTCGTATATTCAGGCTTCAGGACAGCAGATTATTATGATGAAACTGATGTTGCAAGGGTAACCGGAGAGACCACCATCGCCTCCCGATATACTGACAAGAAGTGGGGAGATTATTATCCTAACAACATTGATGCCTGCACCTTCTATGATGATGACGGGAATCTCTACATGAGCTACGGCTCCTGGAGCGGAGGAATCTTTCTTCTCGAACTTGATGAGGAAACAGGCCTTAGGGATTACTCAGTCACCTATGAGGATTCCATCCATTCGGATCCTTATTTCGGTAAAAAGATAGCAGGTGGCATGTATGTTTCAGGTGAAGGCTCATACATCCAGAAGATAGGCGATTATTATTATCTCTTTATGTCCTATGGTAACCTGGAGGCCAAAGGGGGTTATAATGTAAGGGTATTCCGTTCCGAAAGACCTGACGGCGATTATGTGGATGCACTGGGAAATGATCCCTACTATGATACTTATGTATTTAACTATAACCTTCCCATAGGAGAGAGACTTTTCGGAGGCTACAAGTGGAGAAGCCAGACAATTGCCCAGGTAGCTCAGGGACATAATTCAGCCTTCGTTGATGACGACGGAAGAGCCTACATTGTATTCCATACAAGGACTGCCGACGGAGGCGAGGGACATTTCGTTAAGGTTCACCAGCTCTTCGTTAATAAGAACGGATACCTTGTTGCAGCTCCCTACCGCACCTCAGGAGAGAAGCTTGATGCTACCATGAATACAGTGGAAGAGGTTGCCGGAGATTATGATCTTATCATCCACAATCTGGATATAGATTATGCCTCCTATGAGGTGAACACCCCTGTTTCAATCACCCTTAATGAAGACGGAACCATAAGCGGTGAGTATGAGGGCATCTGGAGCATCGAGGAGGGCACAAGTTACATTACACTTGAATTTAACTCAGACGTATACGAGGGAGTCGTTTTGAAGCAGTGCATCGAAGATACGACTGTTGAGACCGTAGTATTTACGGCAGTGGGAGATTCCACACAGATAACGATCTGGGGAAGCCGCATTCCGGAATAGATATTGCTTTGCACCGGACCGGAGATTGAAGATTTCAGAAAGAAACTAACATATGGAAGAAAATAAAGATTTATCTAAAATGTATAAGGATGACTCCCAAAAGGCCATGGAGAGCCTTAAGAAGTCGGCGGATAAGATGAACGAGGCCTATGCCGATAACCCCTTTACGAGGCAGGATGTGGTGCTTGACATAGTCTTTTTCTTTATCGTAACCGGTGCGGCCTTCGGCTGGCTTCTTTTGATGCTTCTTATCATCAGTTTCATCAGCATGGGATATCTTAAGTTCAAGTTTAAAACGATGGTCATTGCAGCCGTGATTTTCGCGGTAGCGGTTGCAGTGTTCTATATATTTAAAAAGATAAACAAATATAAAAAAGTTCTGAATAACAGGAGGGCTAAGTAATGAACGAAAATGCTAAAAAAGCGATTGTGGAAGGCCGTGCGGTACTGGGTATCGAGTTCGGTTCAACCAGAATAAAGGGTGTGCTCATAGATGAAACCCATGAGCCCATCGCAATGGGAACCCACGACTGGGAGAACAGGCTCGTTGATGGTGTCTGGACATATACTCTTGAGGATATAAGGACAGGGCTTCAGGACTGCTATGCTTCCTTAGTTTCAGACGTTAAGGCTAAATACGGCGTGGAGCTTAAGAAGCTTGGAGCTCTGGGATTTTCTGCAATGATGCATGGGTATCTTGCCTTTGACAAGGACGGAAAACTGCTTGTTCCCTTCCGTACCTGGAGAAACACAATGACTCTTAAGGCGACCAAGGTATTAAGCCCTCTTTTTGGTTTCAACATTCCACAGCGCTGGAGCATAGCACACCTCTATCAGGCCATCCTTAACGGCGAGGAGCATGTTAAAGATATAGATTTCTTAACAACCTTAGATGGTTACATTCACTATATGCTTTCAGGAATGAAGACTCTGGGAATTGGCGAAGCATCAGGTATGTTCCCCATAGATTCGGCAGCTCTTGATTATGACGAGACCATGGTCAAGAAGTTTGATGAGCTTATTGCTCCCAAGAACCTTCCCTGGAAATTACGTGACATCCTTCCCAAGGTTTTACTTGCAGGTGAAAACGCAGGAACTCTTACAAAAGAGGGAGCACTTTTCCTTGATCCTACGGGAACGCTTGAGGCAGGCTGCCCCATGGCACCCTCAGAGGGAGATGCAGGCACCGGAATGGTTGCGACCAACGCAGTAAGAGTACGTACAGGTAACGTTTCAGCAGGTACATCCATCTTTAGTATGGTGGTTTTGGAGAAGCCTCTTAAGACCTATCACGAGGAACTTGACCTTGTGACCACACCTGACGGCTACGCAGTTGCCATGGTTCACTGCAATAACTGCACATCAGACCTTAATGCATGGGTTTCTCTCTTTAAGCAGTTTGCAGATGCCTTCGGAATGAAGATTGATATGAATGATCTTTACGGCACTTTATATAAGAAGGCCCTGGAAGCAGATACTGACTGCGGCGGACTTTTAAGCTATAATTTCTTCTCCGGTGAGCCGGTTGTTGGACTTAATGAAGGACGTCCTATGTTTGTCCGCACACCTGATGCGAAGTTCTCACTTGCCAACTTCATGCGCTCTAATCTATACAGCGCACTTGCTTCTCTTAAGATCGGAAATGATATATTAAGTAAGGAAGAGAATGTTCCCATCGATAAGCTCATGGGCCATGGTGGACTCTTCAAGACTCCCGTTGTAGGTCAGCAGATGCTTGCAGCAGCCATGAACGCACCTGTTACCGTAATGGATACGGCTTCCGAGGGCGGCCCCTGGGGAATGGCAGTGCTTGCTTCCTACATGATCGAGAAGGAAGAGGGCGAGAAGCTTGCAGACTACCTTGATAACAAGATCTTCAAGGGCGCAACAGGCTCTACCATTGCACCTGTAGCTTCAGATGTAGAGGGCTTCGATAAATATATAGAAAGCTATAAGAAGACGCTTGCAGCCGAGAATGTGGCAATTGAGGGACTTAAATAATTTTGTGACAATGGTGTCATTTTTTGATGCGCATTGATTAAGGAGACTTGAAATGTTAGAAGAGATTAAAGAACGGGTATATAAAGCAAATATGGAGCTTCCCAAGCACGGACTTGTTACCTTCACCTGGGGTAATGTTTCAGAGATTGACCAAGAAACTGGATATTTCGTTATCAAGCCCAGCGGAGTTCCCTATGAGGAGCTTACACCTGAGGATATGGTGGTAATGGATCTTAATGGAAATAAGATAGAGGGTCGCTACAATCCTTCATCTGATACTCCCACACATGCTGAATTATATAAGGCATTTCCCGAGATCGGAGGAGTGGTTCACACCCATTCATCCTATGCAACAAGCTGGGCTCAGTCAGGAAGAAGCATTCCCTGCTATGGAACAACCCATGCAGATTACATTTACGGTGAGGTTCCCTGTTTAAGATGCCTTAACGCTGATGAGATAGAGAGTGCCTATGAAACTAACACAGGACTTCTCATTGTTAATGAATTTAAAAAGATGAACAAGGACATCATGGCAGTGCCTGCAGTCCTTTGTAAGAACCACGGCCCCTTCACCTGGGGCAAGGATGCCTTCGAGGCAGTTCATAATGCAGTAGTCCTTGAGGAGGTTGCCAAGATGGCATACCGCACCGAGATAATTAACCCTGAGGTTAAGCCTGCTCCCCAGGAACTCCAGGACAAGCACTACTACCGCAAGCACGGCGCCAACGCCTACTACGGCCAGAGTAAATAATCGGCTCCCCCTTTGGGGGAGCTGTCGCCGTAGCACAACGTTTTTTCAAAGGCTCCCCCTTTGGGGGAGCTGTCGCCATAGGCGACTGAGAGGGCATATTGCCCGTACATACAAAAGAGGCAGCAATCCAAGCTGTCTTTTTTGTTTTTCAACATATTTTTCGCTTACCCCGGAATTTTATGTTGCATTCCCATCTTCATATCGGAGATAATATTTTTATGAGCAGATTAAATTCCCAAAAGCATAAACAAGCAAATAAAATGCGGGTTTCCTTTGATCTTGATGAGGTGCTCTTCGTTGATCCTAAAACACACAAGACGGAGCCTGAGCTTAAGTTTCCTTTTAACAAGATCTTTAAAGAGAGACTGCGCCTGGGAACGCCCGAACTTATCAATGCCCTTCAGGATGAGGACTTTGAGGTCTGGGTCTACACATCTTCATTTCGTTCGGAAAGATATATACGCTCTTTGTTTTTCATGTATGGAGTCAAATTCGACAGCATAGTGAACGGCGATAGGCATCTTCGTGAGGTTCAGGGTAAGCGAAAGGACCCGCTTCCCCAGAAACTTCCGTCGAAATACAGGATATCTTTGCACATAGATGATGAAACTGTCATCTGCACGGCAGGAAAACTGTACGGATTTAATGTTTATCAGCTGAATGCCCAGGATGATGACTGGGAGAAAAAGATAATGGATCGTGTCCACAGGATACGCCGACTTGAGAGGCCGGATCTTCTTAATGAGGCGGATGCCGAAGAAGAAAAAGGCACTGATCAAGGTAGCAATCACCAGGACGATAAGGAGAAAGCATGAGCAACTATCCAGAGGATTACGTTGAAAAGGTTTTAAATGATATAGAAGCCTTAAAAGGAAAAAGAAAGGCTAAAAGAGCCAATATATTTGAACGTGCGACCACTAAGTGGTGCGACCCCAAAATACTTCATGCAAATCCCTATGATGAATTTTCGGATGAGAAGATAGGGCCGAACTTCGAGATAGTAGGTCAGTATACGAAGGTAATAAAGAATAACAAGATTCACGGAGAACTAATCTTCGATGAGCCTGTCATCATCCAGAAGATCGAACCTGACGGATATCAGATCATTAACGGACACCACAGATGGTTTGCAGCCCTGAGAATGGGGTTAGAGAAACTTCATGTGAAGATAGTTAACCTTGTGGGTGAAGAAGAGGTTAAGGAGATGCTTGATAAGACAGAGAATGTCTTTATCGCAGTATTTGACCTTGATGAGGTGCTTCTTGGCAGCGATCCCGATGATGCAGCTCCCATTACAGACGCTCTTTTTGCCAATCGTTTTAAGGAGAGACTTCGTGCAGGCGCGCCTGAACTTATCAATACTCTCCATGAGCATGGGTATGATATCTGTGTTTACACCAAGAGTTATATGACGGTTGAGGAGATCGACGATTTCTTTTCAATGTATGATATAAAGATAGAGGGTGAGGTCAACGGCTTCGGCACTATGAAGAAGCGTGACCCCGAAGCCCGTGCCCGCCTCAGGGAACTGCTTAAGAACAGATATAAGAGGTCTGTGCACATTGATAATGAGCAGTTGTTCAATGACGATAGGGAAAAAGGAACCCAGGACTTCTTCGACCTTAATGCGGATGGCTCATCCTGGAGCGAAAGTGCCATCAGGGTCATCGAAAGTTATTAAATGAAGAAGAAGGAACATAAGATGAAGATAGCAGTTTTTTGCGGCTCGAATTCAGGAAACAACAGTATATATGAAGAAGGAGCCGAAATCCTGGGCAGATGGATCGCCGAAAGCGGCCACTCCCTTGTATACGGCGGCGGTGACGCAGGCCTTATGGGAAAGGTGGCAAAGACTGTCCACGACCTTGGCGGAGAAGTGATAGGAGTGCTTCCCGGAAATGTTGATTTCATTGTTGAGCGGCCGCAGCCCTACGTGACAGTACTTGAAACCAGCGAAGACATGAGCGGCCGAAAGAAGAGAATGTTCGAAATTGCCGATGCCTTCATAGCCCTTCCCGGCGGAATCGGCACACTTGATGAGATCTCAGAGGTCATTACCTTAACAAAAATAGGAGTATTTCATAAGCCCTGCGTATTTTTTAATACCAACGATTTCTATGCACCAATCCGTGAGATGTTCCTAAAGATGGGCCGCGAGGGCTTTCTCTGGGACGATGAGATGCTCTCCGACGTTCTCTTCTCATCTGACGTCAAAGAGATAGAAGAATTCATCAAAAACTTTTCTACATCACTTTTGCAACGATTCATATGATATACTGATTTCATCAAAAGGATACAGAGACTTTTATCGTATCCATCAAAACTAAATCAACTACAATAGCAAAGGAGAAAAATAACAATGGAAAATAAGGAAAATTTAACGGAACAGGAAGTAGCGAAGGAGTTAAATGATAAAGAGATGAATCTGTTGTCAGGTGGAAATTATGGCGACAAGTCTCATAAGAACTTCGGTTATTGGCTGGGTTCATATGTAGAAGTTTATGATAATTTCTTTCACACCACTACTACTCGGGCAAAGATTATAGATGTTAAAGATACACTCCTAGTTGAGCCCAGTCTCTGGACAGGGGAGGAAAAACAAATAGATCGTTACTACGAATATTATTGTGTGTTTGACGAAAAATATAAGAGTAAAAACGGCTGGTACACCAGCAGTGATATTCAGCGTAAGTGTTAACAGCCGCAACTAATACTCCGCATCATCCCTCGGAATCAAATCAACATTTGATCTGAGGGATTTTTTTATTGCAGAAAGAGATTCAAAGAGTACACGCCTCTCGTAAGGTTCTCTCGTACATGTCAGATGCAGAGTTTGAACCGTTTACAAGTCCGCTGGAGATGCTTGAGGGGTTAAAAAACAGAGAAAGTTAAGATTTTATGAATCGATCCGTAAAACAGAATAATTTCACATTGACGATAATTGCATATCGACTATATAATTGGATTTGGAGCATCGAAAACACGGTGGGCGGTTGGCTACACACTCCGAAAGGAGGTGAGGCCATGCGAATAACATTTCATGTGGGCAGATTCACTGTCACAGTTATAGTTAAAAGCAAAAACCGCCACTCTGCAAAGTGACGGTTTCGTCGCTGAATAATCAGCATGTAACTATTAACCTTGTTTGAGTCAACCGCTTACTACGGTGCTCTTTATTAAGAATACAGCAGCTAGAATCTAATGTCAACGGAGGATCCCTAATTTAATCCGTAAAATAGAATAATTATACATTGACGATAATTGCTTATCGACTATATAATTGGATTTGGAGCATCGAAAACACGGTGGGCGGTTGGCTACACACTCCGAAAGGAGGTGAGGCCATGCGAATAACATTTCATGTGGGTAGATTCACTGTCACGATTATCGTTAAAAGCAAAAACCGCCACTCTGCCAAGTGACGGTTTCTTTTTGCTATTAAATAGATAGCAAAATCTAATCAATCAAATCGGAGTCAACCGCTTACTACGGTGCTCTTTATTTAGAATACAGCAGCTACAATTCAATGTCAACGGAGGATTTCAGGATGACTATAAGTGACAGGATATTCGCACTATTAGATGAAAAGGGAATGAAACAGAAGGAATTTTCAGAGAAGACCGGCATATCTCAGAGTACTATAAGTGATTGGAAGAAGAAGTCTACTAATCCCGCTGCAGATAAACTCATATCTATTTGCGAAGCGCTTGATGTGAGCCCGGAGTATCTGTTAACGGGTGTCGAAGCAACTGCAAGCAGGAATTTCAGATCAGGATATGTTGTGATTGCGAATGACACTGAGGAAGCACTGCTTATAGAAAAATTCGGAGAACTTGATAAGAATGCAAGGCAGCGCCTCCTTGGATACGCCATGGCTCTGGAACAGATGTGATACAGGTGTTAAGTACGCTTATGATCACATCTAAATGCCTTTTATATTTGTAATTTTACCTTAAATAGGTGACGAACGCATAACAAAAGGGCTTCCGGAAAATCCGGAAGCCCTTTTGTTCCAAATAGATGATAAGCACCATCAGATCAGGATTAATCTACTTTGCCCTGAATGTCATCAGCGGTCTTCCAATAGCCGTAGGTTTCATCGGGAAGTTCAATAACATAATAAATGAATCGGCCATCTCTTCCGCCGACAATATCGATTCGACATCTTCTGGTTCGTACATGAAGGCCATCTCTGTATACCTCAACTATATCACCTTCCTTGTACAGTGCCTCGCCGGATCTCGCCTCTTTCTCTGTATCGTGGTTATTTCCACCGGCTACATTTTCAAGCTGCTTCTCATTTACATTTTCATTATTCACGTTTTTATCCTCCTAATAATTTGGTGTTTTGGCTTATTGCCTTGTTCTTATGATTGCATATTATACTACATACTGTTGCAGAAGTGTTGCTTAAGTATGGTGGGATATTTTCGCCAATATGTTATAATTGCAAACGACACTGAGTGGACATACCATAGTTCTGGGACAAGTGTGATACAGATAGAGAGAAAGGAAAGACACAATATGTTTTCAAAATTAACGAATAATCATGACATAATGGAAAAGGTGAATCCTGTTTTTAATACAGCAAAGGGCACACTTCTCATGCTTGCCGGAGCAGGAGTTGATGAAGCAATAAGATACCTTGACGAATTAAACTTCAGCACAGATGAAATTGTGAAGAAAGCAGGGCAGGGTACATCAAATAATGTTGTGGTTGCACTTGAATGCATGCAGGAAATGCGCTATAGCTGCATAAATTCCGTCGTTATGGAGAGAGGCTTCAAAAATATTATGGATATTGCCTGTGGATATTCCCCGAGAGGCCTGAAAATGTCAGAAGAGGGAATAAATTATATAGGCTGTGACCTTCCTATTGTTGTGGAGGAACTTAGAAGATGTGATGAAACTTTCAAAGAGCATTCGGGCAGACTGGAACATATCGCCATTGATGCAACCAATACAGCATCTGTTCAAAAAGCAGCTTCAAGCCTTGACGGGCCAATAGCAATTATTACGGAAGGTCTTCTTACATATTTTACGGAGTCTGAACTCAGAGCGTTCCTTAAAAATATAAAAGAAGTTCTTCTGCAGCATGGTGGCTGCTATATTTCCTGTGATTTTGGAAAAAGAGATTACATGAAGGCCGCTATAAAATCTATCTTTGACGAAGAGGGAACAGATAAAGTTATTGAGAGCCTGAGCAATGCGAGAAACAATATAAGTGATATTAAATCAGACTATGCAGTTATGCGCCTTGGATATGATCTTCTTAAAGAGTATGGTTTGAAGACGGAGAAGGTTGTATTTTACCGCGATGATTTTGAGCCGTCGGTAAAAAATATAATTTCCAAGGAACAGCTTGAAAAATTAAAGGACAATTTCAGGAAAATTTACATCGACGTAATTACGGTAGAGGAGAACAAATCTGTACTAGATGATAATGACAGCGAATTTTCATTTACATCTTCTTGCGATGGGGAGAATGGTCTTAACATCTTAGTCAGTGGCAGGCTTGATACTATTACGTCTCCGGAATTGCTTGAGTTTTTTGAAACTGAAGTCAAAGAAGCAAATTTCAAATCCGTTACCTTTGATTTTAGCAATCTTTCCTATATTTCTTCAGCCGGACTCAGGGTGCTTCTTATTTATAAAAAATGTATTGATAATCTCAAAGTTATAAACGCCAATGATTATATTTCAGGTATATTTGAGCAGACAGGCTTTGCTGATATTATTGAATGTTGATTTCACCAATATCTGATAGGATAAAGATATCGCATTTTGATGATTCGCGAAAGGATATAAGCAATGGATATTATAGTTAAGATCGTTCAATTACTTCTTGGAGTTGCCCTGTTTTTGTTCGGAATGAACCTTATGGGCGACGCACTTAAGAGAGTTGCCGGTGACAAGATGCAGATGGTTCTTTATAAGATGACCAATAAGCCGATCAATGGGCTGATCCTCGGAACATTAGTAACTATGGTCATACAGTCTTCATCAGCCACCAGCATTATGATAATAAGCTTTGTTAACGCCGGCATGATGAAACTAATTCAGGCAATTGGCGTTATCATGGGTGCCAATATCGGAACCTCCATAACCGGATGGATACTGGCGCTTCCATATATGGGCGGCTCGGCTAAAATAGCTCAGCTTCTGTCCACTCAGACCATAGCCGGCATTTTCGGAATAATCGGAATAGTGCTCACCATGATTTCCAAGAAACAGTCTCGTAAAGATATCGGATGCATAATGCTTGGGTTTACGGTACTTATGGTGGGAATGCAGACCATATCAAGTTCGGTTGCATTTGTTAAAGAGAGTGAGTTTTTCCTTAATGCAATGTCTGCAGGTGCGAATCCGATAGTGGGCATACTGATTGGCTTTATCTTTACCCTGATAATACAGTCATCCTCTGCGGGAGTTGGTATTCTTCAGGCACTTGCAACTACCGGAACCATTACCTTCGCATCAGCTTTTCCCATCATTATGGGCATAGGAGTTGGCGCTGCCTGCCCTGTACTTATAGCCGGTTTTCGTTCCGGAAGGGAAGGTAAAAGGACAGGTCTTGCCTACCTTAACAACGACCTGATGGGTATGCTCATCTGCGGAAGCGGCTTTTATATCATAAATGCCCTTGCAGGAGGCCTGGGCATCATGGATTTTACCATGACACCGGTATCAGTTGCATTGCTTAACTCCGTATACAGAATAATCACCGTACTGATTCTGTTCCCCTGCATCAAACTTATTGAGAAACTCCTCTATTTAATAGTGAAAAAAGATCCCTCCGAAGAAAAGGACAACAAGGATTTCGAACTTCTTTCAGAGGATATTTTGCTCTCACGTAAGGTTGCACTTGAAAACAGCAAACTATTTTTCAGCAGATACGAGAAGTTAGTCTGGAACAATATTACTCTGGCTTTCACGCAGTTGTGGAATTACAGCGAAGCAGGGATAAACAGATGCACATCTCAATGCGAGGAATTAAAAGAATACGATAAGCGGATAAGCACCTTTCTTACTAAACTCTGCGAAGGTGAGATGGAAAGCGAAGATTCAAGGGAACTTGTCCTTTTATTTGATATGGCAAGTGAAATGTCAAAGATGAACCAGGCTATCACGGATCTCATAAAGCTGCTTCAGAATACTGAAGACTTAAGTGAAGCAAAGATATTCGATGATGAACTTATAAAGATCATGGATACCATGACGGAACTTCATGATATGTTCATTTATATGCACAGAACAGACAGCGAGGATATTCTTGATGGCGTTAAGGAAAGACTTAATAACTACAGGACCATGTACGTTGACTTCCAGATGAAACAGATGGAGCTGATCATCAACGGCAAAATGGACATCGCCAACGCTGACTTAAGCATAAAGATAAGGGAAATCCTCTCAGCCATGAATGGCAGCATGGAGCACATGATGGGCATGTACTTCGTCCCCCGCACAATGTAATTCCTTGTCACAGGCTCCCCCCTTGGGGGAGCTGTCGCCGAATCACGACATTTTTTCACAGGCTCCCCCTTTGGGGGAGCTGTCGCCGCAGGCGACTGAGCGGGTTTAAGACGGCTGTCGCTCCACCCATCTTAGCAATATTGCACAAAAATCCCTCATCCCATTGTTCACATCTACCAAAATCTAAAAATCCCCTATTTACCTCTTGCAAAACGTTTTCCGAAAGTGTATATTAAAAACCGTACAAAACAGAAAACGTTTTCCAGAAATCGATTTCCGAATGAGCAGGATGCACTGAGGAAATCAAATCAAAAGATTCACAACTAAAACCACGGAGGAAGAATGATGAAAAAGAAACTCTTAAGCTTAGTCTTAAGTGCAGCTATGGTAGCAACCGTTCTCACAGGCTGCAGCGCAAGCTCTGAAACTACCGAAACAACTACTACAACAGAGGCAGCAACAACTGAGACAACAACAGAGACAACAACAGAAGCAGCAACAGAGACAACAGAAGCTACAACAGAGGCTGCAGGTCAGGTTTACTGGCTTAACTTCAAGCCCGAGGCTGATGAAGCTTTACAGACACTTGCTGCTGATTATACAGCAGAGACAGGTGTTCCCGTTCAGGTTGTTACAGCAGCTTCAGGAACATACGAGTCAACACTTACAGCTGAGATGGATAAGTCCAACGCACCTACACTTTTCGTAGTAGGTAACTCAGCAGCTGTTAAGACATGGGGTGATTACTGCTATGATCTTAAGGGCACAGATGTTTACAACGAATTAACAACAGATGATTTCACACTTTATGATGAGAATGGCAAGGCTTGTTCAATCGGTTACTGCTATGAGTCATTCGGTATCATCACCAACGTAGGCCTTCTTGAACAGGCAGGTTACACACTTGATGACATCAAGGATTTCGATTCACTTAAAGCAGTTGCAGATGATATTCATGCAAGAAGCGCAGAGCTTGGCTTTGATGCATTCACATCTTCAGGAATGGATGATTCTTCTTCATGGAGATTCTCAGGCCACTTAGCAAATATGCCTCTCTACTATGAGTCAATGGATGATGGCAACTGGTCAGAGTGCCCTGCAGAGATCAAGGGAACATATCTTGATAACTTCAAGATGATCTGGGATCTTTACACAACAGACTGTGCATATGACAAGTCTTCACTTGCTACAGGCGGATATGATGCAGAGGGCGAGTTCAAGGAAGGAAGCGCTGTATTCTATCAGAACGGTACATGGGAGTACTCAGCATTAAGCGAAGTTTACTCTGATGATGAACTTGCTATGATCCCTATCTACTGCGGAGTTGAGGGCGAAGAGAATGCAGGTCTTTGCTCAGGAACAGAGAACTGCTGGGCTGTTAATGCCAATGCTTCAGAAGAGGATATCCAGGCAACACTTGATTTCATGAAGTGGATGGTTACATCTGATGAAGGTACTCAGACAATGATGGAGCAGTTCGGTGAGATCCCTTACAAGCAGGCTAAGGAGAACTCAAACGTATTCTTCCAGTATGCAGCTAAGTACATCAACGAAGGCAAGTACACTGTAACATGGGCATTCAACTATACTCCTAACGTAAATGACTGGAGAGCAACAGTTGTTGCAGCTATGAACCAGTATGACAACGGCGGCTCTTGGGACGATGTTGTTACAGCATTCGTAGCAGGCTGGTCAGCTCAGTATCAGGCAGCTAATGCTGAATAAGAAAGCTAACACATTAGTGTTAACCCAATAAATCCCCTGGGGGCGGGCGATAAACCCGCCCCTGATTTTGGGGCAGATTTTGGGGCAGAGGATGCAAAAGCATCCGAATCAATTTAAACCAAGAACAACACAGTACTTATAAATCAGGCAATACTATATTCAGGAGGACACAAAGACATGGGCACAAATGGCACCCTGGTCCGCAAATCGATCAAAAAATGGTTCATATTATTCCTGTTTCCGACACTGGCGGCATTTTCAATAGGCTTCATTTATCCCTTCGCAAAAGGTATATATTTGTCCTTCTGTAAATTCACCACTACCTCGGATGCCACATTCGTGGGCTTTAAAAATTACGCAAATGTATTTAAGGATGCAACCTTCCTTCACGCATTCTGGTACACCGCATTATATGCATTCACATCACTTGTACTCATCAACGTGATCGCATTCTTCATCGCCTATGTTCTCACCCAGAGGATCAAGGGCGCTAACCTTTTCAGAACGGCATTTTTCATGCCTAACCTTATCGGAGGTATCGTGCTCGGATACATCTGGAGCATGATCTTCAACGGAATATTAAGTAAGTACAACACATCGATCCTTATGGAGGCCAAGTACGGCTTCTGGGGACTTATCATCCTTATGTGCTGGCAGCAGATAGGATACATGATGATCATATATATCGCAGGACTTCAGTCTATCTCCGAAGATATGATGGAGGCTGCAAAGATAGACGGAGCTTCGGCAATGCAGACATTGTTTAAGGTAACGATCCCGAACCTGATGTCATCCATTACGGTCTGCATGTTCTTAAGCTTAACAAACGGCTTCAAACTCTTCGACCAGAACCTTGCATTAACAGGAGGCCAGCCCTTCTCATTTAATGCTGACGGTACGGTAGTTAAGCAGACAGAAATGCTTGCACTTAATATCTACAACACTTTCTATGGACAGAACACTTCAGCCCGTGGAACTGCCCAGGCTAAGGCAGTATTATTCTTCGTACTCGTTGCTGCGATCTCTCTTATCCAGCTTCGTATCACCAGATCTAAGGAGGTACAGCAGTAATGAAAAATACATCGGAAATGAAAACAACAGGCACAAAAGCAGCAAAGCAGCCCGGTGTGGGAAATGCAAATATATTAAGAACCATAGGAACAATATTTATGACACTTCTGTCAGTTGTTTGGATACTTCCTGTCCTTATAGTTCTTATGAATTCCTTTAAGGAAAATACATATGTTAAGACAGCAACCTTCAGCTGGCCCACAGGAGATATGTTTGTAGGCTGGGCCAATTATTTAAAGGGCTTTACCTTCGGAAATTATCCCTTCCTTAAGTCGGTTGCCTTTACCTTCGTTATTACCGTATTAAGTACAGCACTCATCCTTCTTTGCACTTCAATGGCTGCATGGTACATAGTAAGGGTAGACTCCAAGTTCTGCAGAATATGTTATTACCTCTTCGTATTTTCGATGGTCGTACCCTTCCAGATGGTAATGTTCACCCTTGCAAAGACAGCAGATACACTTAAATTAAACACACCCTGGACCATTCCGATAATCTACTTGGGCTTCGGCTGTGGAATGGCGACCTTCATGCTCTCGGGCTTCGTTAAGACCCTGCCCCTTGAGATAGAAGAGGCGGCTGCGATAGACGGCTGCGGAACAGTAAGAAGTTATTTCACGGTGGTGCTCCCTATGCTGGCACCCTCGCTTATATCAGTTGGAATTCTGGAGCTTATGTGGATATGGAACGATTACCTCCTCCCTTATCTGGTACTCGACAGGACTAAGTACATGACTATCCCCATCCATATCCAGTACCTCCAGGGAAGCTACGGCGCAGTTGACTTAGGTGCCATCATGGCTCTTATCGTCCTTAGCATCCTTCCTGTCATCATTTTTTATCTGGCTTGTCAGAAATATATCATCAAAGGCGTTGCCGCTGGTGCCGTTAAGGGTTAAAATAAAAGAAAAATGCAGTCAGGAGAAGATATAAATGCGCGGAAGCGGAATTTTGATGCCGGTATTTTCACTGCCGGGGAATTACGGAATAGGTTGTTTTTCAAAGGAAGCATACAAGTTTGTTGATTTTTTAAAGGAAGCAGGTCAGACCTACTGGCAGATACTGCCCCTTGGTCCTACGAGTTACGGAGACTCGCCCTACCAGTCATTTTCGACCTTTGCAGGGAACCCCTATTTCATAGACCTTGATTCACTTAAAGAAAGAGGACTCATTAAGCAGTCTGAGATCGACAAGGCTGATTTCGGCTCTGATGAGAGGAAGATAGCCTACGACAAGCTTTATAAGCATCGCTTTAAGCTCCTTCATAAGGCCTATGAAAGGTCGAATATATACGAGAATCCCTCATTCCACGAGTTTAAGAAAAATAATGAATACTGGCTCAGGGACTATGCCCGCTTCATGGCAATCAAGGATTTCTTTAAAGGCGTCAGCTTTTATGAGTGGCCTGATGATATCAGATACAGACATGATTACGCCATATCTTATTATGAAGAAAAATTATACTTTGACATAGAATTCTATGAGTTCCTTCAGTTTGAATTTTTCACCGAATGGATGGATCTTAAGAAATATGCCAACGAGAACGGTATAAAGATAATAGGAGATATCCCGATTTACGTAGCTGCAGATTCCGCTGATGTATGGGCTCATCCCGAACTTTTCCAGATGGATGATACAGGAATGCCTTCTGCAGTTGCAGGCTGTCCTCCTGACAGCTTCGCAAAGGAAGGCCAGCTTTGGGGAAATCCCCTATACCGCTGGGACTATCATTCCCAGACCGGTTATGACTGGTGGATAAGGAGAATGAAGAAGTGCCGTGAACTTTATGACGTCATAAGGATTGACCACTTCAGAGGCTTTGATGAATATTATTCCGTTCCCTTCGGAGCACCCAATGCGGTTAACGGTCACTGGGAGAAGGGCCCCGGAATCAATCTCTTTAACACGATCAACTATTACCTTCAGGGTATTGAGATCATAGCAGAGGATCTGGGCTTCATCACCGATTCGGTTCGCCGCCTTGTTAAAGACAGCGGCTATCCCAATATGAAGGTTCTTGAATTTGCTTTTGATTCCCGTGATTCAAGCGGCGCGCAGAATTATCTTCCTTATAATTACGATACCAACTGCGTAGTTTATACGGGAACTCATGATAATGAGACTGTGAAGGGCTGGCTTAAGAGCATCCTTCCCAAGGAAGTTAAGATGATATCCGATTACGTTGGGGCGAAGGATCTTGACGAGGACGAACTGGTTGATACAGTCATCAGAATGGCAATGAGCTCAACTGCAAGGCTTTGCGTGATACCTCTCCAGGATTATCTGCACATGGAGAACGAAGCGCGTATCAATCATCCTTCAACCATTGGAACGAACTGGCTCTTCAGATTTAAGAGTTCAGATATGACAAAGAAATTAGCTAAGAGAATACTTACCGAAACTAAGAAATACGGCAGGTAAATTAAAATAAGTAAAATAAGACAGGGTCTACGGTGTGTAGACCCTGTTTATATTTACAACCTGTCCGTTAACTATGCGGATCGTTGTGTTATATTCAGTAAAATAACTGTAGCTTGTTGATGTCAGATACGAAATGAGATCATCGGGGGCTACGATGGTGGTGTCAGGGAAGGTACTGAAGTCTGAACCGTCCTGGAAAAGCACATTTGAGGCTATCGGGATAGTGACCTTTCCGTGATAGGTATAGGTTGAATAATCGTCCTCGCCCATTATCCTGCAGGTTGTCCCGTCTTCATCAATTCCGAAAATATATGAATCCTCAATATCACTTCCGTTTAAGTCATTTAATATTATCTGTCCTTCGGATTCCCTCACTGAAGTTACGGGAATTTCCTCCCCGTTTATAACTATTTTATCTCCCTCTTCCAGGGACTTTACGGATTCCGTATCATATACATCCACCGTATATATTTTAAAATCAGCTGTGAAGCCGCTCTGCACTGAAGAAAGGGTATCTGTCAGAAATTCCACGGGGTAGGTACCGTCCGGAACATTCTCGATATCTATATTTTCATCATTGGGCTTAAGAGACGTAACCGAGTAGTTATGCATTATTGCATCGGCGTCCTTGGTTGTTCCGTCTCCACCGTTTTCCGTTCCGGGGATCGCCTCGCTTATCTCGCTTGGAATTGAAAGGGTATCGGAATCGGTCTTATCAGAACATCCATTAAGAAGCATGGCTGACAGAATTCCGAAACCGGCCGCATAAATATATATTTTTTTCATCATAAAACAAGCACTCCGCGGAATATTATACATTACTTGATACTTTATTACCAGTTTTGATATAATTAACACCGTATGGAAGGGTTACAAATGTACTATTTATGCTTTGACATTAGTGCGGTTTTTGTGATGGCGGCGCTCATCACTGCCGTTATAGTTAGAAAGCTTACAAAGGGCAGGTCCAATCACCTGTTTCTTATGCTGTGCATTTTTGTGGGTCTTTCAGGCGTTCTTGATGTTGCTACGGAATGGCTTGACAATCTTCCCAATCTTACCGATTACTACACAATGCTTCGGCATACCCTCAATACCCTCTATTTTGCAGTCCGCAATTTCTGTGTTCCCGCTTATATTATTTATGTTATTTCAGTTGCAGGTCTCTGGGAGAGATTTAGCAGGAGGAGTGCCCTTTTTTATATGTGCACCATTCCTTATGCCATAGACGTTGTATTATTTGCTGCCAATATCTTTAATAGAAAGATATTTTATTTTGATGAAAACCTGAATTACTGTCATGGCCCCTTAATAGTGGTGATCTATGTTATTGCCTTCTATTACATGATCCTGGGAGAGGGCCTTCTTATTAAATACAGATATCTTGTGACTCTTTCACACTTTATGGCGCTTATAAGCTTTATCCCTCTTTCTGCGGTTACCGTAATAATCCAGATATTTTCCCCTCACAGATTCAGGGTAGAGATATTCGGTTCGGCACTTCTGGCTGTTGCCATAGCTATTTCCGTGCACAGACCGGAGGAAATGATGGATGATGTGGTGGGCTGCCAGAATAACAGCGCCTTTCACAATACCGTCAGAGTTAATTTCGCAGCGGATACCCTTGTTAATTATCTTCTTATTAATATCGATGAAGGCCGAGTTCTTCGAAATACAATAGGCCTTGATAATTTCATGCTTCTTCTTCGAACCATAGCAGGGAAGCTTGAACAGATAAATTATATTTCCGGAAGCGGATCTGAGATATTCTATCTTGATCAGGGATCCTTTGCAGCTATGGGCGATTATGAACGCTATGAGGAGATGCTTGATGCAGGACGTACCATAATGGCATACCTGATGGAGCCCATCAAACTTCATCAGATGGAGGTCAGGGTTCATCCCAGGATATGTCTTCTAACCTGCCCCGGGGATTTTAATTCGGAAACAGAGTTTCTTAATTTCGCGGGAAGTTTCACCATGAAGATCCCTGATGAGAATCGTGTTGTATGTCTTAAGCAGATCGGAAGAACGAGAGATTTCCGTATCCGTAACAGCATGGACCACATCATTCAGGACGGTATAGCGAATCATAACTTTGAAATGTACTATCAGCCTATCTATTCAACAAACGAAAAGAAATTCGTTTCGGCCGAGGCACTTATAAGACTTAAGGATCCTGAATTTGGATTTATTTCACCTGCTATATTTATCCCTGCGGCAGAGGAGAGCGGCGCCATACATAATATAGGAGACTACGTCATTGACGAGGTCTGCAGATTTATTGGAAGCACCGATTTTGAGGCATTGGGACTTAAATATATAGAAATCAATCTTTCAGTTGCGCAGTGCATTGAATCCGATCTTTTTGAAAAGATAGATGACTGCATGAAAAAATACGGAGTTCGTGCGGATCAGCTGAATCTTGAGATCACCGAGACGGCTGTTGACTATGATCCCATGATCACGGATGCCAACATACGTAAACTATCAGCAGCAGGGCTTACCTTCTCTTTGGATGATTACGGCACCGGATATTCCAATATCACCAGAGTTGTTGAACTTCCTCTTGAGATAGTAAAGCTTGATAAGTCGCTGGTTGATGATATGGATACCCATAGTATGTGGATAGTTATCACAAAGACGGTTTCCATGCTTAAACGCATGAATAAAAAGATACTTGTTGAGGGCGTTGAGGATGAAAGAGCCCTTAAGCGTTTTATGGATATAGGATGTGACTATATCCAGGGCTATTATTTCAGCAAACCGATACCGGAGAATGAATTTAAAGAATTTGTCCGTAAGAACAACTTTGAAATGGCAGCAGAATGAAAGTACTTTACTTTGACGAGTGCGCCCTTGCGATACTTGTGATGTTCTTAACATTGTTCATCATAAGAAAGGAATACCGCACGAGAGCCAACAAAATACTGTTTATAATCATGATCCTTGCAACTGTTGCGACCATGGGAGATTATTCAAGTGCATTAATGGATAACTATGCCCATGGAGAGACGGCATACAGGGTGCTTTCCTATGCGGCCAATTATATCTATTTCGCGGCGCATAATATGATCCTTCCCGTTTACCTTTTGTATGTATATGCGAGCATTGATATATGGCATATTTACTACAAGCGCAGATGGATACGTGTCCTTTGGGGAGGTCTTACATTATCAACCTATATTATGCTTTTACTTAACGGATGGGTGTTTAATGTATTTCTCATCTCTGAGGAAGGAGATTATGTTAGGGGAACTGCAGTTGCCTATTTTTATTTCATCGCATTAGTCTTTGGAATGTGGGGACTTTCAGCGATAGTAAGGCATAGGAAATTTTTAAATAATGACAAAAAAATAGTTCTTCTCCTGCTTTATATCGTGGTTGTACTTAGTGTTTTTGTACAGCTTATCTTCCCTGATATTCTCGTTGAGAACTTTGGTATAGCGATAGCCATAATGATATTCGTTATTACCGTAAGGCAGGAAGAAACTCAGATAGATATTTATTCGGGAGCCCTTAAATATTCTGAGGGTATCAATATCCTTTTAAGAAATCTGCAGACTAAGAAGCCTGTTTCCATAATCATTCTTAAGATAGTAAATTATAAGAATCTTAACATGTACTTAGGACATGAAAAATACGGAGAATTCTTAAGACATATCACATCAAACATGAAGAGGATAGCATCTGAGAACGGTTATCCCGGCACCGTCTTTTATCTTGAAACCGGTGTTTTGGCATACCTTGGAGATGATGTTTCTGAAGAAAAGGTCAAAGCCGTTTCCGAGGCCTGCTCTGACTTCCTTTCAATGGAAATGGTACTTGATGAATTCAGGGTTATGGTAGAGGGAAGAACCTGTGTTGTTATGCTTCCTGAAGATGCTGATGATTTCTTAAGCCTTTATACTCTTTCAATGACCTTCCATCACACCATGCCCCAGAACAGATATGTTCACTATTATCGCGATTACAAGGACAACCGTGAATTCAAGATCCGTAATGACATGAAGAGGATCCTGAAGCGCGCCATAGAGCATGACGGCTTTGAGATGTACTATCAGCCGATCTATTCCATTGCTGAGAAGAGGTTCATTGCCGCAGAGGCACTTATAAGACTTCGCGACAGCGAGTACGGATATATTTCTCCGGGGCTTTTCATACCCGTCGCTGAGGTTGATGGAACAATTCATGAGATAGGTGACTTTGTTCTGAAAGATGTTATCCGCTTTGCCGGAAATATTAACATGGAGGAGCTTGGTCTTAAATATATCGAGCTTAACCTTTCTGCCTCCCAGTGTATAGAGGTGGATCTTGTGGAAAGGATAAGGGGCCTTGTTGAAGAAAATAATGTTGAGCCTGAAAAGATCTCACTGGAATTAACAGAGGCTGCAACGGATATTAACCCTGAGATCGTAGACAGTAACATTCGCAGACTCCATGATTTCGGTGTGCGTATCGCACTTGATGATTATGGAACGGGATATTCGAATATCAAGAGAGTAACTGCTCTTCCGATAGATCAGGTGAAGCTTGATAAGAGCTTCGTTGACATGATAGATGAGCCCAACATGCTTATAGTCATTGAGGATACCATTTCGATGCTTAAGAGCATGGGCAAGGAGGTCCTGGTGGAAGGCATTGAAGAGGAGCGTGTTGCAAGGAGATTTACTGAGCTTGATGCAGACCTTATCCAGGGCTGCGAGCTTATTCAGGGATTCTATTTCTGCAAGCCGCTTCCGAGGGACGAATTTATAGAATTTATGCGTGAACATAAGTGATTTAATTACAAATATATAATCTGGGGAGGTTTATATGGGTGAGCAAAAAACAAAACAAAAGGTTGGGATCATGAATATCAGAAATAAGATATTTTTGTGCTTCATTATCCCCATTGTCTGTATGGTGATCGTGGGAGTTGCTTCCTATAGGAAAGCATCGGATGGAATGAGCTCGCAGTTTGAAGAGACTGCAGGGCAGACAGTCAACATGGGCGTTGAATACATGGATCTTATCTGTTCAAATATAGAGACCACAGCTTCAAGATATGTTGTGGATACGGATTTTGAAAGCTATGTCCTTGGAATGCCCGGAAAGAGCAGCATCGAGAAATCCCAGTATTATTCAAGCATGCGCCTCGGTCTTATGTCGGTCCAGTCATCGGATGATCATATAAACAATATCCACCTTGTTACTAAGGATGTAAGTCCCATGATAACTACGGCTGTTTCCGAAAAAATAGACGGAGTTTATGATGAATATATTAACCATCTCAAGGAAGAAACCGGTCTTGAATCAAGCTTTCCCAAGTGGATCACAGCCCATCCCTACCTTGATGAGGTGCTGTCCCTTAAGCCCGATGAAACCTTTATCACTTATCAGACTCAGGACAGCTCCAAGTTTGCTTATATTATCATCGATGTAAAGAAAGAATCTCTTGCGGATATTCTTGACAATGTTAATTTCGGCTCAGGCAGTTATGTTGCGATCCTTAATGAGTCCGGTGATGAGATAGTAAAGGAATGCGGAACAGATGCTTTCCTTACTGATGATCTCTTTTCAAATGAAAGCTTCTATACCGACGCGGTATCAGGCTCTGAATTATCGGGAAATAAGACCGTTACATATAATAACGAAGAGTACCTGTATATTTATCAGAAGAGCGAAAAGACAGGTCTTATGCTCTGCGCTCTTATTCCTAATTCCACGATAGTCGGACAGGCCGAGGATATTAAAGGCCTGACGCTTGTACTTGTTATTGTTGCAGCAGTTTTCTCCCTTATCATAGGTTCTCTTATCGCAACGGGAATACAGAATAACATGAAGCGTATTTCGAAGAAGCTTGATGAGGTTGCGAAGGGTAATCTTTCAGTTAGCGTTGAAGCTAAAGGAAAGGATGAGTTCCAGTCACTTGCCCGTTCTGCCACCAACATGGTCGCAAATAACAAGAACCTTGTTGTTAAGCTTTCCGGAACCGCGACAGATCTTGAGGATTCGGCTAAGAGCGTTAACGATGCGTCCAATGACATTTCCAACTGCTCAACCGAGATAACCCAGGCCATAGATGAGATATCAAAGGGCGTGGACAGACAGTCTGAGCATGCTCTTGAATGCGTGAATATAACCAATAACCTTTCCGAAAAGATAAAGAACATAACAACAGATGTTTCGGAAATAGAGGATCTTGTAAAGGATACAGAAGCACTTATAAGGAAGGGAACCGAGATAGTAGGAAACCTTGCAGAGCGTGCGAATGAAACCTCGGCCCTTACCGGGAAAGTGGGGGATAATATAACGAAGCTTGAGGCGGAGAGCGAGTCTATCAATGAATTCGTAGACACCATTGGAGCAATCGCCAAGAAGACGAACCTTCTTTCGCTTAATGCGTCCATTGAGGCAGCCCGGGCAGGAGAGGCCGGCAAGGGCTTTGCAGTTGTTGCCGATGAGATAAGGGTGCTTGCGGATAATTCAGCGAAGGCTTCTTCCGAGATCGGAAACCGTGTCAGAAATATAAATTCAAAGACAGGAGAGAGCGTATCGGCAGCAGAGGATGCGGCCGAAATGGTTTCAAAGCAGCAGGAAGCGGTTGATGATGTTATTGCTGTATTCGATCAGATCAATGAGCAGATGAAGACACTTGTGGGTGCTCTTTCAAAGATATCGGATTCTGCCATGGCAGCAGATGCCCAGCGTAAAGAAACAGTCGATGCCGTTGATAATATTTCCGCTATCATCGAGCAGACTGCCGCAAGCTCATCACTTGTCCGCGATATGACTGGAAATCTGCTTAATTCCGTTGATAGGCTTGGCGCGACGGCAGACTCCCTTGATGAGAACATGAATGGTCTTAAGAATGAAATCGCCGCTTTTACGGTTGAATAGAGTTTGATTGATTTATAAGTTTTTGAACCCCGGTTTTGCTTTTGCAGGACCGGGGTTTTATGCATTTTATCCAAAATGCACAACAAATTGTACAAAAATATCAAAGAAATGCACCACAAGAAAACGTTTTTTAACGTCAAATCGTACAAAATGCACAAATGGAAAGGCAATTTTGGGTAAAAATGCTTGTAAATTGTCTAAAAGTGCTTTATACTTTTCTTTAGTCGTTAAAAAAGCCGCTTTTTAGTGGCAGACAAAGGGAGGTTATGTTTATGAAGAGTTTTCTTCGAAACACATGGAAGCACAGAGCACATGTTGTAATGGCACTGCCTGCGTTTCTGGTTTTATTCTTTATCATGTACGTACCTATGACAGGTCTCGTCATGGCATTTAAGAATTTCGACTACAAGCTCGGTATCTACAAGAGCCCCTGGGCCGGAATTGAGAACTTTAAGTTCTTGCTTGCATCAAAGTCAGCATTCCTCAGCATGACGAAGAATACTTTGATGTACTATGTTATCTTTACAGCTCTTGGTACATTCCTTAATGTTGTACTTGCTATTGCGATTGATCAGTTCGTATTTAAGAAGTGCGCTAAGGTAATGCAGACCATCATGATCATCCCCGTATTCATTTCTTATGCAGCCGTTACATTCATCGTATACGCCTTCATCAGTACTGACACGGGTATCATCAATAACACCTTGTTCGGTGGAAACGGGCCGAGGTTCTATTCCAACTCAAGTTACTGGCCGTGGATACTGACCGTGGTTAAGATGTGGAACTCAGTTGGTTATGGCTCAGTTCTTTATATGTCAGTTCTTGCCGGAATTGATACAGAGCTTTATGAAGCAGCTCAGATCGATGGCGCGAACAAGTGGCAGCAGATCTGGCACATCACGCTTCCTTCACTGATTCCTATGGTTACTGTTATGCTCCTTCTTTCAGTTGGTAGCATTATGAAGTCTGATACAGGTCTTTTCTATCAGGTTACCAGAAACAGCGGAATGCTTTACGACACAACACAGGTTATCGATTCATACGTATTGAACGCCATCTTCAAGAATTCGAACTTCGGATTCACGGCTGCGACTTCTTTCTTCCAGTCTGTTGTAGGATTGCTGCTCATGCTGTTTGCTAACGGTATGGTACGTAAGATTGCACCTGATGACGCATTATTCTAAGGAGGGAGACGAAAATGGCAAAGAAAAAAGATCTTGATCTGCAGCCCTCTAAGAAAGAAAAGAAAACTTTCGGTCAGTACGTACTCGGATTTTTCTTATTACTTTACACATTATTCTGTGGACTGCCTGTAGTACTTGTAGTTATAGCAGCCTTCACAGATGAGAAGGCTATAAATAAAAACGGATTCAGCTACTTCCCCGAGCAGTGGTCAATGGCAGGTATGAATGCCGTTTTGAGATATGGTAAACAGCTTATTGTATCTTACGGTGTAACGATCTTCGTTACCGTTGCAGGTACATTCCTAGGACTCTTATTCATGAGTATGTTCGCATATTCAATAAGCCGTCCGGACTTCAGACTCTCGAAGTTTTTATCAATCTACCTTTTGATCCCCATGCTTTTCAATGGTGGACAGTTGGCAGGTTATATCATCTTCACTTCGTATTATCATCTGAAGGACAGCCTGTTACTCCTTATCCTGCCGCTTTGTGTTTCCACGATGAACGTTATCATCCTGCGAACCTACATAGCGAACAGTATTCCTAATGAGCTTATGGAAGCTGCGAAGATCGATGGTGCCGGTGAGTATCGTACATTCTTCCAGATCACACTTCCTCTTCTTAAGCCCTCACTTGCAGCTGTTGGTTTCATGATGGCTACATCATACTGGAATGACTGGCAGAACGCATTGCTCTATATTGAGAGCGATTCTAAGAAGCCGTTACAGCTTTTACTTGTAAACATTCAGAAGAGTATTGAGTTCCTTCTTAATAACAACAACATCCCTGCATCAGCTAAGGCTGCCATGGGCGGAACGATTCCTCAGTACTCAGCAACAATGGCAACAGTGCTTGTCGTTGTAGGACCTATCATTATCGTATATCCTTTCTTCCAGAAGTACTTCGTAAAGGGCTTAACCGTAGGATCTGTAAAGGGTTAATAAAGATAGGCATTTGTTCAGGCTTGTTGAACAATTATTAATAATTTCTAAAAATTGTTCAAAATTTGTTCATAAATTTGACATATTCAGTTCAACAAGTTATAATCTATGATGTTCGGCGGTGGCATAGGGCCACCGCATGAATATATTTTCATTCCAAAGGGAGGATAAAAATGAAAAAGAAAGTACTTTCAGTTGTACTTGCTGCAGCAATGACAATGTCATTACTTGCTGGTTGTTCTGCTTCATCTGAGACAACAACAACCGAAACAACTACAACAACAACAGAAGCTTCAACAGACACAGCAGCTTCAACAGACACAGCAGCAGAGACCACAGAGGCTTCAGGCGATGTTGTTACAATCAACATGATGAGAGCTTGCTTCAACTGCGTACCTGATTCAGCTAGAACTCAGGAAGTTCAGGATGCAATCAATGCTTACATCGCTGACAAGATCAACGTACAGATCAACCTCCAGGATATCTCTTCTGGTGAGTACACAGACAAGGCTAACCTTGCAATCGCTAACGGCGAAGTTGACCTCGTTTGGACAGCTTCTTGGGAAGGAACAATTGGTACTAACGACTTAGTTCCTGCTAATGCTGTTAGAGACATTACAGACCTTCTTCCCGGCACAGCACTTTATGATTCAATGGATGCTAACACATGGGAAGCTACAAAGTATGATGGAAAGAACTACTTCATCCCTGTTTACAAGGATAACGTAGAAGGATACAACATCATGTTCCGTCAGCAGATCATCGATGACTACGGTCTTGATATCTCTTCAATCAAGTCTCTTTCAGACTTAACACCTATCTTAGAGCAGATTTCTGACGCTGGTCTTAAGTATCCTTACTTAACACAGAAGACAGCAATGTTCTACAGATATTACATTGACTCATTTGACTTCTTCACAGGTGATGCTACATCTAACTGGGTTGCAGTTGACAGAGAGTCTAACGAAGTTGTAGATACAATCCTTACACCTGAATACCTTGAGTTCTGTACTCTTATGGCTGAGTGGGCTGAGGCTGGTTACATCTCAGAGGATGATGTTACTAAGACAACAACAGATACAACAACACAGTCAGAAGACTGGGGTATCTCTTGGTGGACAGATGTTCCTAACAACGACGAGGCAGATGGACGTTATGGCCAGGATGTAACAATGGTTAAGTTAACAAACAACTGGTTACATACTGATTCAGCTCTTGGTTCTTGCTACGCTATCACAGCTACAACTTCTGATGAAGTTGCTCAGGCTTGTATCGATTTCATGGGTCTCCTTTACACAGATACCACACTTGCTGATCTTTACACATATGGTATCCAGGGAACAGACTGGGATTACGATGCAGACGGTTATGTAGCAAAGGTTGCTGATGCAACATACAACCACTCAATGTGGGAGTCAGCTTCAGCTACAGTAGTTACAGCTCCTAACGATTCACCTTACACACCTGATATGTACGTAACCTTCAACACAGCAGAGATCTCTTGCGCAAATGGTTTCCACTTCGACAAGACTCCTGTTGAGGCTCAGTACTCAGCTTGCCAGAACGTATTCGATACATACGGATTCGCTCTTGAGAATGGTGGTGTTGCTGTTGCTGATGTTCAGTCAACAATCGATGCTTACCAGGCAGCTCTTGATGAGGCTGGTTACCAGGATGTACTTGCTGAGTTCCAGGCACAGTACGATGCATGGAAGTAGGATTTAGATCCTGACATTACTGAATAAGTAATAATTGAGGCTCCGGTTCATACGAACCGGAGCTTTTTTTGTGTGCAAGCTTCACTAGGCGAGGTATTTTCAAGCCCCAAAGAAGCTTGCTTGTGCAGAACACTTGCGGCCTACCCGATTTTTATTTAAAATATAACTTGGCGTATGCTTTCATACACCAATAAAATATTTGGGGGTTATATGAAACATTTAAAAAAACTGTTGATTGTAATGTCAGCTTTTTTAGCCGTGGTGGCATTTACGATCACTTCAAAGGCAGATGCGGCGTTTTCATCAACTGCATCCTGCAGATTATCTGATGCAAAGACAATAGTTTTCAGCGCATCACTTTCAGGGATCCCTGCATCTGATGACGGGATTGTATATCTTTATCAGATGGGACCATATGATTATTCTCTTACATCATCCTGCACCTGCATTGGACAGACGACCCTTTCAACGAGTCCTTCGGTAGCAGTATCCTTATATGATGCAACAGGTACCTCAAGGATATGTCAGAAATTTGCAATGGCGGTCCTTCAGGGCGGCAAGCCTGTGCTCATAACAGGTGCGAAGTACGTAACCAATCCTGAACTTGCAGCAACACATACCCGCGCGGTTCAGAAGGTAGGTTTCGTTGAACCTACATCCAAGATGGTGCTTTACAGGATAGGTGAGACCAATGTTGCGGCCATAGCAAGAGACAACTATTCAACAGCAGTAATAGTTAACAAGGCTGATTCAACCCTTATCAATCCGAAATCCAAGGGATCTGATTCTCATCCTGTAAGTAAGAAGATGTATTATATGTTCAATGCATCAAATGCTGCGGGAGTTAAGAAACTTCAGAGTACCATGGAGTACTTTGCAGCAAATACCAATGTTGATGAATTCATAATAGGTAATGAAGTCAACAGCAGGATCTGGAATTATACCAAATCCATGGACTGGAATGAGTATGTGCAGGAATATGCCCAGGCCTTCAGGGTCTGCTACAATGCCATCAAGTCCCAGAACGCCAATGCCAAGGTATATATTTCTCTTGACCAGATGTGGAATATGGATAATGCTGTGGGAACATCCAAGTACTACGAGTACATGGACGGGCTGGACTTCGTATTGTTATTTAATAACTTTATTGCCGCAGAAGGAAATATAGACTGGGGCTTATGCTTCCATCCATATCCTAATCCTATGCTTTATGCCAAGTTCTGGGATATGTCGGGCTGTACCAACGGAGATGTGTATGCGGCCCAGGTTGCAGCAGGCCAGGTTGTTACATTCCAGAACCTGACGGTTATGACAGGAACCATGGCACTTTCTGCAATGAGGAGTCCCACAGGCAAGGTAAGGGATATTATTCTTCCGGAGATTGGAATAACCCAGGCTCAGGGAGTTGAGGTTCAGGCTGCGGCTATGATGGCCTGCTATCAGGCAGCATATAATAACCCATACATAAGCAGGATATATTTCCACCGTATCAATGAAGGCGGAAAGTCAAACTTCTCGACAACGGGAATATCCGAACAGGTATATAATGCGCTTATTTCAAATCAGGCATCACAATATAATGATTGGGCGCTTAATTATATAGGAATAAGCAGTTGGAGTCAGATAGTTTCATATTAAGGTTTTAAGGAGGATAGATCATGAAATTCTGTGCAAATTGTGGAGCAGAACTTGAGGACAGCGCACGTTTTTGCGGAAAGTGCGGACATAAAGTAGAGGAGGAAAGTGCGCCTGAGGTACCTAAGGCAGAGGAAGCAGCACCTGCAGAGCAGGAAACAGCAGCACCTGCAAATGAGGCAACTCCCGAAAAATCATCATTTTTCAACGACAATAAGAAACTCATTATAGGCATAGCCGCAGGCTGCGTTGCCTTTATATTACTTCTTATCATTATCATCAGCGCATGCTCCGGCGGATATAAGAAGCAGATAAAGACACTTGTTAAGTACTACAATAAGGAAGTTACGGACAGCAGTAAGTTCTTAGCTTTAGAGAATCCTTCCTTTGAGATAGAAGCCCTTGAGGATATGTTAGGCATAATTGAAAAAGGCTTTGAGGACAGCGATGACTTCGAGGATATGTTCGGTGAGAACGGACTTGAATATTATCTTGGTGGAATTGATTACGAAGATCTTTATGATGATTATGAAGATAAGTACGGCAGCGACTGGAAGATCACCTATGAGATCAAGGATGTTGAGAAGATAGATAAGGATGATCTTGAGGATCTTCAGGATGACTACCGTGATGCGGCAGAAGCGTTCGAAGATATGGAGGATCCTGACGATGTTGAGGATTACCTTGATATGATCGAGACCTTCTGTGATGCCGAATACGATGATGCTGACTATAAGGACATTGCAAAGGTAGCAACGAAGCTTGACAAGCAGTATTCAAAGATAAAGATAAGCAAGGGCTATAAGGTAAAGGTTAAGTTCAAGATCAAAGGTAAGGATGATCATGAAAGCATTGAAAAGACCTTTAAGATTCTTAAGATAAACGGCGACTGGTATTTAGATGACTGCAGCCTGAACTTCTAACTTTTGCATCATTTTGATGAGGGGCATAAACATATGAAAAAGATACTTGCCGGAGTTATGGCATCTGTGCTTATATTTTTAGTTGCATCAGGCACTGTGACTCCGGTTAAAACCTACGCTGCGGAAAACACTGCCCAGGTAACAACTGGACTTTCCACGGTTTCAAATGAAGAACTTGTGATAATAAGCGAGCAGCTTAATTACCTTGCTGGGAATCCTAACGCCACGGCAGCTGACTATGTGACACTCATGAATTCCAACCCTTACTTTAATTTAAGGGCCTATATGTATTACAATGAGGACCTCATGAGCAAGTATACTTATAGCTATTATAAGTATTACGAGCATTACTTAAAGCAGGGCTATAAGGAGAACCGTGTCCATATCTTTCTGCCGGATGACAGCTATAATACTGTCACCATAGGAAGATATACCACACCCTATAAGGCAAATACTGCAAGGGAAGAGAATCTTAAGCTTGCCTGCAATTTTATAAACGGAACCATAATACAGCCCGGCGGAAGCTTTTCATATAACGATACCGTAGGTGAGAGGACAACTGCCAGAGGCTTTAAGGTTGCCCATATCTACGTGAGCGGAACAGTCAGTGAAGGAGTAGGCGGCGGAATCTGCCAGATATCATCAACACTCTATGTTGCCATGATGATCGCAGGAATCCCTGCAACAGAGCATCATTTCCATTCGTTGCCGGTTGACTATCTTAAGAAGAACCTGGATGCTACGGTATCCTGGAAGAGCTTAGATCTTAAATTCGTTAACCCCTATGATTATCCTATTATGATCATAGCATCTGCAGATGGCGGTCAGGCTACGGTGGGTATCTGCAAATATACAGGCAAATAGGCCTAAATACTGAGAAACACTCGGCATAAGGAAGATCAAATGTGCGGAATCTGTGGTTTTATAACTAAGAACAATATATCAAGGGATGCTCTTAAAGCGATGAACGATACCATGTATCATCGTGGCCCCGACGATTCGGGAGAGGAGCTTTATGAAGGGAAGAACGGCTATAATGTAGGCTTTGCCCAGAGGAGACTATCGATCCTTGACTTAAGCCCCTTAGGTCATCAGCCAATGCACTCCCCTGACGGACGCATAAGTCTTGTTTATAACGGAGAAATATATAATTACCGCGAAGTCAGAGAGGAACTTAAGGATTATACCTTTAAGTCAAACTGCGACACTGAGGTGATAATTGCTTCATATCTTAAGTGGGGAATTGACTGTATAGAACGCTTTAACGGTATGTTTGCAATCGCCCTCTATGACAGGGACGAAAATGCCCTCTATCTTGTTCGTGACAGGATAGGAAAAAAGCCCCTTTATTATGAACTTGAAAGCGGCCCGGACGGCAGAAATATATATTTTTCCTCAGAACTTAAGCCCCTTATGGCCCGTCCCGGCTTTAATAAAGATATAAACACAAAGGTTATCTCAAGATTCCTTTATCAGCAGTACATAAACGCACCTGAGACCGTATTTAATAATGTCTATAAGCTTGAGCCCGGTGCGGTTTTAAGATTTGACCTAACAAAGACTGGCGATGATGAGATAAAGATATGGAAATACTGGGATATCAACACCGTATATCATAAGATGCGTAAGGATCCCGTTACGGATTATGCAGAAGGTAAGGCCGAGCTTAAAAACTTATTGCGTGAGGCGGTAAGAAAGAGAATGATCTCCGATGTGCCGTTGGGAACCTTTCTTTCGGGAGGCTATGATTCATCCCTTACAACAGCCATAGCCCAGGAGCTTTCGGGCGAGAGAGTAAAGACCTTTTCCATAGGCTTTAACGAAGAAGAATATAATGAAGCAAAATACGCTTTAGAGGTTGCAAAGTACTTAGGAACGGATCACACTGAACGATATATTTCCGAAAATGAAATGTATGACCTGGTGCATTCAATACCCAAGTATTATGATGAGCCCTTCGCCGATTCCTCAGAGATATGCACCATGCTGGTATCAGAGGTTGCCAAAGAGAAGGTCACCGTTGCAATATCAGGTGACGGCGGTGATGAATTCTTCTGTGGCTACAATATATACGATAATGTTAAGCAGGCTAAAGCCCTTGATGTGCTGGGCGCAATGACTTACGGGGTCTGCAACGCCCCTGGATTTAAGCAAGCCGGAATGCTTGATAAGCTTCCCTTAAGGGTTAAGGTTGTAGCCTCTAACAGAAATAAGGAGACCAAGACTCAAATTGGAAGCACGGATTACGTTGATATCGCAATGAACATGGTTGCTGATAAGAGCGGACTTCCCTGCAGGTACGAGATCGAGTCTAAATATAACGAAAGCAACTGGCAGGCAAGGCGTATGCTCCTTGACATGGACTGCTATCTTCCGGGAGACATTTTAGCGAAGGTGGACAGGGCTTCCATGAAATATTCCCTTGAATCAAGGTGCCCTATACTTGATAAGGATGTTATGGAATATTCCTTTAGGCTGGACCACAGCTTTAAGTACAGCCATGGGGATAAGAAGCATATTCTTAAAGATATTGCCTATGACTATATCCCGAAAGAGCTTCTTGACAGACCAAAGGTTGGCTTCGGAGTACCCCTTGATAAGTGGCTAAGAGGACCTTTAAAGGAAGAGCTTCTTTCAATGTGCGATGAAAGCTTCCTTAAAAGACAGGGGATTTTCGATGCCGCATATGTTTCTAAAATGATCAATGACTATGTGTTAAAGGGAGATGCCGGGAAAGCAACCGGAAGGAATTATTCCAAGGTTGTATGGCCTTTCTTCGTATTTGAACAGTGGTACAGGTATTATTATGAAGGCTAAAAAAGGCCGGATGGGCGCTGTTATCATAATGGCGCTTGGAGTCCTTATTAGGATCATTTATATTCTTAATACTACAGTGTATGAGCGCGGACATGATGTCGGCGCTTATACTTCGTTAACGGACGGAATCGTGAATCCTGGACACTTAGGCTACATAGAGTACCTGGTTAAGTTTAACCATCTTCCGGATTTTGATCCCTTTTCTCTTTACAGCTATTATCATCCGCCGCTCCATCATTTTCTTGCATCCTTGGTCGTCAGGGCATCCCTTGCTTTGGGGGCCACTTATGATGCTGCCTTTGAGAATATACAGTTTCTTCTGGTTTTCTATCAGCTTATAATACTTGTTCTTGCGTATCTTATTTTTAAAAGGTTCATATCAAAGGAAAGCCATATCCTTGCGCCGCTTTCCATAATTGCCTTTCATCCGGGGCTTATCTATATGTGCGGCAGTGTTAATAATGACACCCTTAGCCTCCTTTTTGAAGTGCTGGTCATATATTTTGCGCTGAGATGGATGGAGAACTACAATGTCAGATATCTTTTGCTTACAGGCCTTTCTATAGGGCTTGGTATGTGTACAAAGATAAGCGTCGGTATAATGGCGCTACCTGTTGGCCTCATCATGTTAGGTTACCTTGTTAAGATGCTTAAAGATAGGAGGCTTCTAAGGTGCATAAGGGAATATATCCTCTTTGCCATAGTAACCCTTCCAATTGGACTTTTCTTTACTTTAAGGAATTATGTTCTTTTTAATACTAAGCCGGGAATTGCCTCTGCAACTCCCGAGGATATCAAGTATATGGGGCAGTATTCCATTATTGAAAGACTGGGAATTCCCAAATCCCTTGGGCTTTCATATCCCTTTCATAATATCTACGGAAGCGAATCCTCAAATGTGTGGCTTATACTTTTCAGAACCTCTGTTTTTGGCGAAATGAGGCCTGATGTGGAGGGACTTTCGCTTATAGGCTGCAGGATTGCATTTATAACAAGCGTTATTTTAGGCGTAGGACTTACTTTACTTGCACTTATAATGTTTATTCGCCTAATTTTTAGTAAAGACAGAAGATCTGAGGGAATATTCTTTCTTTCAGGCCTTCTTACCGTACTTTTAAGCTATATTCTCTTTGTGTTAAAATATCCCTATACTTGCAGCTGCGACTTCAGATATGTGGCGCTGTCCCTTCTTTATTCGGGAATAGGACTTTCGATGGCATTTAAGCATGAATAAAGCGGAATTTTTAAAGAAACTTAACAGAATATTCGATTTTATACTTATTGCCTTTAGCCTTCTCATGTTCTGTGATTATGCCGTAAAGTGCATGGGGAGCGATATCTGGTATGATGAGGTATTCTCTGTTGATTTTGCAGGAAGGAGCTTTAAAGAGCTTGTAAGCCTTACCGCTGCTGATGTTCATCCGCCCTTTTACTATATTTACCTAAAGATATTAAGCCCCATTATTAGGGCGATTATCCCGGGACATGAAATCATCCCTGCGATGAAGCTATGCTCCCTTCTTCCCCTCATTATAATGCTTATTCTGGGGATCACATGTGTAAGGAAGCGCTTTGATCTTAATACTGCAGCGGCCTTTATGTTTTTAATATCAGCCATGCCGAAGCTTGCGGATTATTACGTTGAGATCAGGATGTATTCCCTTTGCATGCTGCTTGTTTTCCTCTCATTCCTGTTTGGATTAAAGATCCTTGATGGGAAAAAGATATATTTTATCCCGTTTACGGTTGTGGGCGTTATCACAGCTTACACCCAGTACTATGCTCTTATTGCCATAGTTGGCCTATATATTTCACTCTTTATATGCTTTATCCTTTTGAAGAGGTATAAAGATATAATTAAGCTTATAATATGTGTCCTTGTATCGGCCCTATGTTATATTCCCTGGCTTCCCTCGTTCTTTTCACAGATTGGCGCCGTGGAGAGCGGCTACTGGATCGAGCCCATGAGCTTAAGGAGCATATTCGGGTGCATTAAGTTCATGTATCTTCCGGGGCTTGGTACAAAGGGATACATTTTTGCAGGGCTTATGATAGCCGCAAGTGCCTTTATCATCATAGCTTTTATAATAAAGTGCGTTAAAGAAAAGAAGGGCGTTAATGAACTTTATACAGCCTTTGCGGGAATGTTATCGCTTTTTATCATTATTCTCACAGGCTTTATCTTTACATTCCTGGGACACCCTATTTTCGTGTATAGATATATGCTTCCGGCCTTCGGTGCCTTTTATCTGGGGCTTGCTTTCATGCTAACCTCCATCTCTCGGAACTTTGAAATGAAGGGAATAGCCATATTTATAGTGCTTTTTATTCCCTTTATTTTAGGCGGCGACCTTGCGTATGATAATTTTAATTACGAGGAGTCAAATAAGCTTTCCAAGGCTCCTGAGGCCTCATCAGTGCTTAATACCTTTAAGGAGGATGAAAACGCCGTTATTGTGTGCAACTTTGACCAGCTATTAACCCTTATGGATTATTACATAGGTCCTGAGAGAGTATATCTTTATGAGGATGAAGTGGACCCTATAGTTACGAAGATGTACGAAAATGACGGCCAGAAGATTGAAATTGATGAGATAAAGGCCCTTCTTGAAAGCGGAAATAGCGTTTACTTCTTCGGAAGCTTTAATTCAAGGGAAGATATATTAGCCGATTGGGAAACACAGGGGATAAGTAACGAAGAAATTTACGATTCCATACTTGAGGAAAGATATTATTTTAATGTATACAGGCTTTACTAAAAAAAGATCAAACAGCATACTTTTAATACTCATAATGCTTCTTTATGCGGGAATATATCTTTATAGGATGTTTACGAACAATCCCTGGTATGATGAGCTTTATACCTATTATTCCTTCATATCAAAGGGCCCTGTCTATTCAGCCATTCACTGGCCGCTTCCAAATAACCATATAGGCTATTCGGCACTTTCAGGCTTTTTAAGCTATCTTGGGAACCCCACCATTGCCTTAAGAGGCGTTTCCTTTATCTGTGCGGTTCTTAATATTTATCTCGTATACAGATTAGCCTCAGAATATACGGATGAGAAACTTTCATTCCTTGCAGTATTCATATATGCTGGAGTCTTCGAGGTGCATAACATGGCAGTTCAGGGAAGAGGCTATACCCTTTCAACTACCTGCTACCTTCTTGCCATGCTTATGATAATAAGGATCATAAACGGCAAAGGAAGCTTTTTAACCTACGCTGTTTACTCTATTTGCCTTGCTCTTGGCATATATGCGGTTCCCAGTTCAACCTTCTGGGTCATCCCGGTTTGTATATTCGGCGGAATATATTTTCTTTTTAATAAAAGGATAAAGGAGCTTATATACCTTGTTATAGCCTCGGTGATCGCTGCTTTAATGGCTCTTTCCCTTTACCTTGTTATCTGGCTTTCAATAGGCTCAAACCTTCTTTCGAAGGATGCAACAAGCGCCTACTACGGGATATATCAGCTTGATATTATTAGGATGAATCCTGTTTTATCAGCCCAGACGGGAATTGACTATATGCTTGCCTCACCCTACATCCAGAGTATGGACAGGGGTACTGTCGTAAGCGGTCTTTTTAATTATTTTGAGGCGCTTTTTGAGCAGTTTTACGGCGGTTTGGGCATTGCAATTACTGTATTTCTTGGAATAACAGGCGTTATTGCACTTGTAAGATTCATTATTAACAGAACCAGGATCCTTGAGATATTCCTAAGTGTTTCCATATTTATGCTTCCGGTTATGCTGATAATCCAGTCCGTTCAGCCATATCTCAGGGTTTTTAGTTACTTCGGAGTAGTCCTTTCCTTAAGCGTCATAATGTATTTAAATATCCTCCGGGATAAGGTGCTTAACAGGGTTTCACTTGTATCGGATATTTTTGTTATTGCTATGGGAATCCTGCTTGTGGGGAGACTTTTTACTTATACCTATACGGCGCCTATGGCTGACAGGGAAAATGATATTAAGGAAGCCATGGATGGCTACATTGAAACAGGCTTTGATGTTTCTTCCATGGAGAGCATTTATTACACGGACGACTATCAGAAATATGTATTTAAGTTCTTCTATGACGTAGATCCGGCAGAAAATACCCTGGGGGAGGCGCAGTATGTGCTTATCTCTGATACCCTGGAGGACTCTGATATAGCAAGCATCAACTGGCCGATGCTAACCTCCTATGATAACTTCGATTTTGAGTTCCTTAATGAGAATTATGAGGAAGTATATCATACGGACAAATATAAAATTTATTTAAGAAAAGACACTTATGATAAATAACGAAAACAAATATATGCGCGTTCTTTCAGCGCTTGGCATAATCTTCATAGTATCCGGGCACCTGGGCCTTTCTTTCTTTGAGATAAATGGTCTTTTTCCCTACTATTCCTTTCATGTGTATATCTTTTTATTCGTTGCAGGGTATTTTTATTCTGCGGATAGTTCAGCACATGCAGGGAAATATATCCTTAAGAAGGCTAAGAACCTCCTTATTCCCTATTTTATCTGCAACCTGATTTATGGACTTATAAATACATACCTTAACACCAGGGGCTTTTCATTTGGAGGAGATATATCTTTATACAATCTCTTTGCCGCACCCTTTTTCGGCGGGCACCAGTTCATGCTTAATGCACCCAGCTGGTTTTTGATTTCTCTTTTTATACTTGAGACGTTAAATGTACTTTTAAGGTGCCTTTTAAAGAATATAAGGCTTGATGAAAGAAGCCTTGAGCTTATACTTTTCTTAGTCACTCTTATCCTTGGTATAATCGTGATTTACCTAAGTATTGGAGGGCATATATGGGGCTTTCGCAAAGATATAGCCCGTATCATCATAATGTATCCCGGCTTTATGTTTGGAAGAATCTACAGAACATGGATAGAGCCGGAAACGTCAGCTAAATTTAAGAGCAATGTATCTAAAATACTGCTTTCATTTGGGGTTATGGTATCAGCGGTCCTTATCCAGCTTGTGATCAAGTGCTTTGCAGCGGGGCTTGCCTTCAGCACAGTCTGGGTTTCCGGCTTTGCAAGCGGTCCGATTGTGCCGTACCTTACTGTCATAACAGGGATAGCCTTCTGGCTTTCGGTATCTAAAATACTGGTTATACTTCTTTCTTACAATGAAATAACATCTGCTATTTTAGAGAACATAATGATCCTGGGGCGCCATACGAAGAGCATAATGCTGCACCATATCTTTGTATTCTTTGTGATAAACACTATACTTTACGGCTTTAATTTTAAGAACGGAGCTTTTCCTTTATTTGATACCACGCTTTATATGTCTGATGTTTATTATGCATATGGAAGCGGAAGCTACCCCCGTTTTCTCTGGGCCTATCTTTTAATGGGGCTTTTGATCCCGGTATTATTTGCAGCAGGCTATGGATTCATCAAAACTTCCATTAAGAATCGCATTAACAAAGATGAAAAATAGAATCAGGATTTTACTTTCAAACACAATTATCTGTATATTTGCCATACTCTTAGTAGGATGTAACAACTCATATACTCCTAAGGAAGGAAATTATATTGAAGCGTCCACTCCTGTAACGGATGACGGATCAACCTTTAATGAGGATGGAACCCAGGTATTAAATCCTGAATATGGCTTAAGTGTTCCCACCTGGATCACGAAGTACGGAGACTATTACTTCATAGTGGACTGCTACCATAACAGGGTCATCTATTCTAAGAGCCTCGAAAGTCCCCTTAATGAGTGGCGCGTTATGACGGATGATATCAACATGGGCCACACGGTTGCCTCTGACGGACAGGTATATCTTGTTGATGATACTGAAAATAACAGAGTCCTTATTTTTGAAGAGGATACGGACCCCAACGGGGAAACGGTATTTAAGAACACTCAGGAATTTACCGGTATAGGAACGAGGCCTCACTATATTATCTATGATGAAGAGACCGATACCGTCTATGTTTGGAGCTCCATGACAGGGGAAATGTATCTTTTTAGGCGGGATAAAGATTCAAAGCAGGTGTACTTAACGGAAAAACTTGAAGTTCCCGAACTTAACGGCTTCTATGTTCGGTCCTTTACCATAATGGATGATAAAATATATTTTGTCTCCGGAAACCTTAATATAATCGAAGCTTCCCTTAAGGATTTCAGCATCATTAACCGTTATCCGGTTCCCAATGAGATAGCAGGCATGGTGCAGCTTACCAAGATAGAGGATTATTACTATATTACGGTTTCAACTGATGCTAATGCCTCCCAGGATGCGGCAACCCTTATTAGAACGAAGAGTCTTGAAAGCCTTGCAACCGGGGATTATGAGGACGTATATGATAATTTTATAGGCGGTGGAACACCCTATGCCATCACAAAGATAGACGATCACTACTATCTTTGCGAACACAGGCTCCCCGGACATTCCATCTGGCAGTTTGATGTTAAGGATAATGAGATAATTAACCAGGTTTCGCTTTACTGAGATTTATGAACAGTTTTGCAATGAACTGTAATGAACTGCAATGAACTGCTTTAAAAGGTCTTATAAGCGCTGTCTTTCAATATATGTTATAATAGGTCCATGATCGTTTTTAAGATCCTGGGCCTTATTTTTATGCTGCTCATAGTTCCGATGGCGGTAGGTTTTCTGGCCCTTAATTTCATTAAAAGCACGGAACGCTCTTATTTTCAGGCTATTATCCTAGGATATATAGCCTCTTTTGCGTTGCTTGAACTTGTGGGCATTCCGGTTGTCCTTCTGGTTAATTACAGCGGCTATCAGATCCTTATGGGTATATATCTTACGGCGCTTTTATTTACGGCAGGCTTAGGAATATATGTTTTTATCAAAGAGATTTTAAGGCAGAAGGATAAAGAAGGAAAAGCCAAGACTGATGTCTTTATGTTGCGCGCTAAGTTTGATGCCTTCAAGGCATCTTCGGTGGAGAGCCGGATATATCTTATAATTATTGTTCTTTTAGTGCTTTTCCAGGTATTCATGGCGCTTTACATGTCATCCTACGATGCGGATGATGCCTATTATAATGCCTTTGCCCGCACAGCCCAGCAGTATGGAACCCTCTATAGGACAAACCCCAACACAGGCCGCTCGACTACTCTTGATATGAGGCACGGAATGGCGCTTATTCCCATATTCGAGGCCATCATAAGCTCTGTTAGTCATATCCATCTTCTTATCATCGTTCATAAGGTAATGCCAATAGTCCTTATACCTCTTTCTTATCTTATTTTTTATGAGATCGGAAAGATATTATTCCTTGATTCCCGTGAGAAATGCCGTATTTTCCTTATAATACTTACCGTTTTCCGCATTTTCGGCAATATTTCTGAATATACCACGGAGACGTTTTTCTTCTTACGTACCTGGCAGGGTAAGGCAATCGCCGGGAACCTTATTATTCCCATGATCATTTACCTTCTTCTTAACATCATGCAGAAGAAGGAGCTTCGTGACGGGAAAACATATTATGTTTTACTTGGCATCACCGTTATAGCAAGCGGCGCCTGCAGCTCCCTTGCGGTACTTTTAAGCCTTATCACAATAGCTCTTCTCTCCCTTATGACATCCTTAAGGGAAAAAGATAAAAATATACTTATAAAATCGGCGCTTGCCTGTGTTCCGGGGATAATTTATATCCTTATATATGTTCTGGTGTAGTCATGAAAGATATATTTATCACATGTCTCAAAATAATAAAGAATTACACGGGGATGAGACCCTTGCTCCTTATCACCTTTGCCATGTGGATTTATCTTCTTAAGGCTGAGAAGGTGAAGGCAAGAAGGATAGCCTTTGTATATTTCCCTGCTCTTCTTATGGTGGTATTTGTATGCCCCCTTACTTATTATCTCTATGACAGGGTGCACCTTGATGTTTCAACCTATTACAGACTCATATGGGTCATCCCTATGGGTGTTATCACAGCCTATGGCCTTACGAAGCTCTTCGGCGGGAAAATGCTTACCCGTGTTATCGGAGTTATAGTATCGGTTGCGCTTATTGCAATAGCCGGGAAGTGTGTGTATACCTCGGATCACGTGTATGCTTCGTCAAATATATATGGGATCCCCGATGATCCCATTAACGTGGTTGATGCCATAAGAGCGGTGGATGATTCTCAGAGAATTACCGTTCTTTGTCCCAACGTCCTTACCTTCTATGTGAGGCAGTATGATGCCAATATCTGTATGCCTTACGGCCGGGAGATGTTTGATGTAAATAATGATTATACAGACCCGCTATACGAGGCCTTCGAACTTAACGAAGTTATCTGCATGGAGGATGTGCTTGAACTTACGAGAAACGTTTATGAGGTTTCGTATATAGTTTTCTATGCGGGACAGACAACCGATGTTTCCCCCGAGGAAGCAGGCCTTCAGCATATAGCAACGGTTGGTAACTATACCATATATCTTGACCCTGTTATGGATGCGAGGGTTAAGGAATACAGCAAATATTACGAGGAAGAATCGTGAGTTTCAACTCCTTTATATTTATACTGGCCTTTCTGCCGGTCACATTATTCATATACTGGATGCTGAGAAAGTATCACCATTACGTTATTTCAGTCTGGTTTGTTTCCCTTGCGTCTTTTGCTTATTACGCCTTTTGTTATCCCAAGGGGGCAATAGTTCTTGCCCTGAGCATGGGGATTAACTATATCATTTCCCTTAATATCTTAAGAAAGAGGCACACTAAGCTTCTTCTTGCCATGGGAATAGTCTTTGACGTTCTTCTTCTTTCCTTCTTTAAATACGGCGGATTTATATTTTCCTTCGTGGGAACAACACTTACCGCTCCCGGAATAAGCTTTTATACCTTTACCGAGATAGCACTTTTGGTTGAATGCTATAGGGGAACGGTTTTAGAGCTTGCACCCGAGGAATACTGTCTTCTTATCACATTTTTCCCTAAGATGATGGAAGGACCTGTGGTTACCCCTAAAGATATGTTTCCCCAGAATGTGGGGCGTACATCCATAGACGCTGAAAAGATATACAGAGCTGTTATGCTTTTTACCTTCGGAATGTTTAAGAAGGTGATAATAGCAGACACATTAGGTGCTGCGGTTGATTACGGCTTTGCGGATCTTAATTCCATGCATTCCGGAGAGGCTCTTGTCATCATGCTTTCATATACCCTGCAGCTTTACTTTGACTTTTCGGGCTACTGCGACATGGGGCTTTCCATTGCATCCCTTTTCGGCTTTGACCTTCCCATTAACTTTAATTCCCCCTATAAGGCAAGAAATATAGTGGATTTCTGGAAGAGATGGCATATAACCCTTACTAATTTCTTTACCAGATATATCTACATACCTCTGGGAGGAAGCAGAAAAGGCTATGCGCGCAAATACCTTAACATACTGATAATATTCTTTATAAGCGGCTTATGGCACGGCGCAGGATTTCAGTTTATTATCTGGGGGCTTATGCACGGCGTCCTCTTTATGCTTCTTCGTTTTGTGGAGGACAGGACAGGGAAGGAATATCTATTTGAAGGAAAGCTTTGGAGAGTTTTAAGCACTGCGTTTACATTTCTCTATGTTAATGTAGCATGGGTATTTTTCAGAGCACCCTCTGTTTCAGATGCACTTCATCTATTCGGAGACTTCTTTGAATTCTGGTTCCCCAGATTCAATACCGGACTTGCCAAATGCTTTAATTTAGATGAACTCTGGTACGTGCTTAAGGTGCTCCATCTTGACTCAATGAGCTTTAGTCTTTATATACTGATGGCACTGATACTAATAGCACTTGTTATTTTAATATTTGCCGCACCCAATGCCATCGAATATTCCACTAAATGTAAAATTAACCTGGCAAATACCCTGATGATCACGGTACTTTTCATATGGGCGCTGCTTTCCTTCGAGGGAGTTGCAACTTACCTGTATGTTAACTTTTGATAATAAATAATATGCGTTATTCTTCTAAAAACAAGCCAATTAAATTACTGGTAATGATGTTTTTGATAGTTCTTGCTGTCTGCATCCTGGTTGCCGGGGCAATTTACTATGTTGATCCCTTCTTTCATTACCATGCGCCCCTTTCGGATTTTCCCTATGTGGTTGACAACCAGCTTACCCAGAATCCCGGTATGGCAGAGCATATGGAATATGATTCGGTTATTCTGGGGTCTTCAATGACTGTTAACTTCGAAACAGACTGGTTTAGTGAGCTTATGGACCTTAATACTCTTAAGCTTTCATATTCATCAGCCTATCCCAAGGATATAAGCAACATCCTTGAGAAGATATACGAGCCTTATGATGACGGCCGGGATAAGAATATAAAGGCGGTATTTCTAGGGCTTGACATAGTTACCTATTCAGGGGACGTCAACGAGACCAAGTATCCCCTTCCCGAATATCTTTATGATGATAACCCGATAAATGATATAAATTATCTCCTTAATAAGGATGTCCTCCTTAATTACGTGCTTCGTCCCCTGGCAGATCCTGAGCCTACGAACCTTTCCCATGTTTATGCAAGCTGGTGGACGGACGATTACTATAACGAGGACTGGGTTTTAAGCAATCATGAGATTCCGGAAACAAGGGAAGTTCCCCTTTCTTCCGATGCTTTCGATGCGGGCATCAGGGCAAATCTTGATGCTAATATCATTCCTTATATAGAGGCCCACCCTGAGACGGAATATTATATATTTTTCCCGCCCTACAGTATTCTCTTCTGGGATGATGTATTAAGGGATAACAGATACGAGGCCACATTGAGTGCCTATAATACTGTGTGCGAGGCCCTTCTTAAATACGATAACGTCAGGATGTTCTTCTTCCCTGACAAGGAAGATACGGTAACGGACCTTAATAATTACGCTGACTATACCCATTACCATCCTTCAGTTAACCGCTTCATGGCAGAGTGCTTCGTAAGCGGGGAGTATGAAATATTAAGAGATGGGACTTCGGAGACGGATTCAGGATCTAAGACACGGGGCACCGTTAATGACCATCTTCAGCATATGCGTGATATTGTAAATAGATACGATTTTAATGGGCTTGATGAAAAGCTCGAAAAATGGAGGAATTAAAATGAAACAGGGTGGAATCAAAGGCTTTATCCTGCTGCAGCTTTCGTTTTTTATCTACAGCTGCTCGTCGGTTGTTGCAAAGTTTGCTTCGGGAAATGATGTATTAAGCTTCAGATTTATATTTTTCTACGGGCTTGATGTGGTGATATTGGGAGTGTATGCGCTCCTCTGGCAGCAGGCGATCAAAAGATATGAACTTTCAATCGCTTACGCCAATAAGGCGATAACCCTTCTTTGGGCCCTTATGTGGAGTGTATTTCTCTTTAAGGACACCATCAGATGGAACCATATAGTGGGAATCATCATTGTAATGATAGGAATCATTGTCCTTAACACCTCTTCTTCGAAGAGCGATGATGCAAAGAGCGATATTAAAAAGGAGGAAGAATAATGAATTATTACGTGCTTCTCCTTATTTGTTCGGTTATAATCGCTGCCTTTGCACAGATCCTTCTTAAAAAGGCTGCCTCCAAGACCTATAGCAGCTGGATCAGGGAATATCTTAATGTATATGTTATAGCAGGCTACGGAATGATGTTCCTTTCCCTTTTTATGACTACGATCTCCTACAAGGGCTTTACGAATTTCGCAAATGTCCCTTTGCTTGAATCCTTAGGTTACGTTGCAGTCATGGTCTTAAGCTATTTCTTCTACAAAGAGAAGATAACCCTTAGGAAGGCCCTTGGCATAGCCCTTATCCTGGTTGGTATTTTCGTATACAACGTGATATAATAGGCTATTATGGCTTAATTTGGGTACCTGTGCACCTACGAGCACAAATATATATTTGAAATGAAAAAAATTAAAAATAAAAATAATAAAGATCTGGAATTCATAGATCTTGACGAGATGGATCCCGAAGATGTCGAGGGCTTCGAAGATGACTACGACGACTATGATGACCTCGAAGACGATTACGATGATTCTGAGGATGACTACGATGATAGCCCCGAGGATGAGTATTATGACGGGGATGATTTCGAAGACGAAGAGTGTGACCCCGAGGACGATTATCGTGATGATGTGAAGTATTCCGAGGATTCTGAAGAGTATGATGAAGAATACGACGAAGATTATGACGATGATTATGATGAGTACTATGAAGACGAATACGACGATGATGATTATGATGATCGCGAAAACGTCGAATATTATGAAGATGAAAGCGGCATAAAGACCACATTTAATAAGATAGCCGATTTCTTTGCTTCAAGAACCGTGACGGATTATATCATTGCCGGTGTGGCAGCAGCTGCTGTGATAGTACTTGTTTTCCTGGGAGTTTTTCTTTTGGGAAATAAAACCGGAAGCGGTGCTCCGATCGCGGAGCTTGCAGACCTTGGAAGCAATATGGATTCCATAGACATCATAGGAAATGACGGACTTATTGCCATGTCCGACTCCATGGCCGCAAAGAAACTGGCCGCTGAGATGGAAGAGCAGCTTCTTCTTGAAGAAGAAGAGGAGGAAGAACTTTCCGATACAGACGAAAATGGTGAAAAGGTTATTATCATGAACCTTGTATCCATTCAGAAGGATCTTAAGATCAAGATCGTAAACAGCACCTCAGGAAAACTGGTTACCGGAACAGCGTTCGAGGTAGCCATAACCGATCCTTCGGGAAAGAAATCAACCCAGACAGACTCTGATAAGGACGGTATCATATATTTATCCGGAATAAGCGCCGGAACCTATAAGGTATCACTGCAGGGACCAGAGGGAGAGTATACGTTCTCTAAGGATAACGTCTCTATCAAGGTTAAAGATACCATCGAATATAAGAAGGTGGACGTAGCCGATGAGATTAAGAGCGAGAAGGATGTAAATGCCGCAGCCGAGGATACCGAGAAGAAGGCTGAGGTTGAAAGCACCCTTACGGATACCGTTGAATATGTTGAATCAACGAAGACCGAGATCTCCGGAACCGGAAGCTACGTTGAGGTCTCCAAGAGCGATATAGCAGATCCCGGAAGCACCAGCAGCATTAAATCAAATAAAAAATATGCACCGAAATATATAGATGTGGCAGATAATGAAGACGGTTCAGAGGAGGCTACGGCTACACCCACCGAAGAGCCTGCTTCTGACCCTACGGCTACACCTACGGAAGAAGCAACATCTACTCCTACAAGTGAGCCTACGTCGGAAGCTACAGCCACAGCCACACCTACAAGCGTTGCTACGGCTACGGCAACTCCTACAGTGACGCCAACGGCATCATCCTCTGCTTCAACTTCTCCGACTCCTACGGCTACACCTTCTGCTGCAGGGGATACCTCGAGCACCCTTAAGACCACAAGCGGTGATACTCTTTACGTTAAGGACGGAGACGGCTACAGAGAGGCTAAATACGCCGATTACTATAAGGATGGAATAACCTTCTATAAGCATACCGGCGGAAGCTATAAATACACGGGCTGGCAGACCATAGACGGCTATACCTATTACTTTGACAAGGATGGTAATTACGTAACCGGAGATCAGATAATCCAGGGAGCACAATACAGCTTCGATTCAAGCGGACGCCTTAATACAGGCTCAGGAGTGCTTGGAATCGATGTTTCCAAGTGGAATGGAACAATAGACTGGTCAGCAGTTAAGAGTTCAGGTGTATCCTATGTAATTATAAGATGCGGATACAGAGGCTCTTCATCGGGGGCTCTTATTCAGGATCCTATGTTCAAGACCAATATTAAGGGCGCATTAAATGCAGGCCTTAAGGTAGGCGTATATTTCTTCTCCCAGGCAACCACTGAGGTTGAGGCTGTAGAAGAAGCATCAATGACCCTAAGCCTTATAAGCGGCTATAACATTTCATTCCCTGTATTCCTTGATGTTGAGGCATCAGGCGGAAGAGGAGATTCAATAAGCGCAGACACAAGGACCAAGGTCTGCAAGGCTTTCTGTCAGACCATACAGAACTCAGGCTACAAGGCCGGAATATATGCAAACCGTACCTGGCTTAATTCAAATATCAACACAGGCGAGCTTACAAGCTATAAGATCTGGCTTGCCCAGTATGCCGCAACACCTACCTACACACGTACCCGTTATGATATGTGGCAGTACTCCTCTAAGGGCTCTGTCAGCGGCATAAGCGGCAATGTTGATATGAACATCAGCTATCTTGGATATTAAGGTAAATATATTAAAATATGTCAAAACTATCAGTTAAGGGAGAACTTAATAAAAAGCAGATCACAAAGAGAGTGGCTATAATTGCCTTTTATGCCGTGTGCATTACTCTGGCTGTTATCGTTCTGCTGCACAATAACCCTCTTGCGCCTGACCCACGGACTGAGAGGCTTAAGAAGACCTGTGCATGCCTTTTATTGGGTGTTGCCTGCTTCATTTTCGGCTTTTTCTACGACAGGATATTCATTATCCCCAAGGAACTTTATCAGTCGAAAGAGCTTATCTGGAAGCTTTCCAAGAATGACTTTAAAAAGCGCTATGCAGGCTCATATTTAGGCTTTGTGTGGGCCCTTATACAGCCTGTAATAACGGTTGTTATGTATTGGATAGTCTTTGATCTTGTGTTTAATACAAGGTCTCAGATGGTTGCCTCCGGCGTGGAGGTTCCTTATGTTCTCTATCTTACCGCAGGACTTGTTCCCTGGTTCTATTTTTCGGAGGCAATAACCAACGGAACGAACGCTCTTTTGGAGTACAGTTACCTTGTTAAGAAGGTTGTATTTAAGATAAGTATCCTGCCCATCATCAAGATTGTGGCTGCTACCTTTATACATATCTTTTTCGTATGCGTGCTTCTGGTGGTTTCCATAGGCTACGGCTATTACCCCAGCATCTATACCATCCAGATCGTATATTACAGCTTCTGTACTTTTGTGCTGGTGCTTGCGTTAAGCTATTCCACCTGCGCCATAGTTGTCTTCTTCAGAGACTTAGGACAGATAATAGCCATAGTCCTTCAGGTTGGTATGTGGGCAACTCCCATTCTCTGGGATATCAATATGGTCCATAATGATACCCTTCTTATGATACTTAAGCTTAATCCGCTTGTTTATATCGTTAACGGCTACAGAAGTGCCATCTATGAAAAGAGATGGTTCTTTGAGCATTTCTACAGCTCCACATACTTTTGGATCTGTGTTGTTACCCTCTTCCTTATAGGTTCACTTATATTTAAGCGCCTTAAGGTACATTTCGCTGACGTTTTATAGGATAGGATCTGATGGAAAACACTCCTGCAATTGAAGTTAAAAATCTATATAAGACCTATAAGCTCTATGATAAGCCCAAGGACAGACTGAAGGAGGCCCTGGGCCTTGGTGGCAAAAAGAAGCGCTATAAGGAGCATGATGCCCTAAAGGGAGTAAGCCTTACCATCAATAAGGGCGAAACCGTGGGAATCATAGGAACCAACGGCTCCGGCAAGTCTACCATCCTTAAAATAATAACAGGCGTTCTTAATGCCACAAGCGGCGAAGTTAAGGTGGATGGAAGGATATCTGCCCTGCTTGAATTAGGCGCAGGCTTTAACATGGAATACAACGGCATCGAGAATGTTTACCTCAACGGTACCATGATGGGCTTTTCTGAGAAAGAGATAGATAAAAAGCTCCCTGCAATACTTGAATTTGCGGATATAGGCGACTACGTTAATCAGCCTGTTAAGACATATTCTTCGGGAATGTTCGTGCGTCTTGCTTTTGCTGTTGCCATAAACATCGAGCCCGAGATCCTTATTGTGGATGAGGCTCTTTCCGTGGGAGATGTTTTCTTCCAGGCGAAGTGTTATCACAAGTTCGAAGAATTTAAGGAAATGGGAAAGACGATAGTCTTCGTAAGTCATGACCTAAGCTCTATCAGCAAGTACTGCGACAGAGTCATACTTTTAAACCAGGGTGTTAAATTAGGCGAGGGAACTCCTAAGGCCATGATAGATGCCTATAAGCAGGTGCTTGTGGGACAGTATCCACTTCCCGATATCAATAACAGCTTCGAGGGTGATGAAAAGAGCAATTCAAGTAACGAAAACCGGGAAGACAGTGCTCAAAAGACGGGCAGTGAGCGTGATAAAGATGCCACAATATTAAATCCCGATTTAATAGAATATGGCACAAAGGCCGCAGTTATCACTAAATATTATTTGGAAGATGATAAAGGAAACCGTGTAAGTGCCCTTATTAAGGGAAGCGAATGCACAATGCATATGGAGGTTGAGATACTTAAGGATATCGTTTCTCCTATATTTGCATTCTCCATTAAGAACGTTAAGGGTGTTGAGATAACCGGGACAAATACCATGTTTGAAAAGTCCTTCCTAGGCTCTGTTAAGAAGGGAGAACGTAAGCATGTTTCCTTCAGGCAGAAGATAGACCTGCACGGAGGAGAATATCTTGTTTCCCTGGGAGTTACCGGCTATGAAAAGGAAGATTTCGTGGTTTATCACAGATTGTATGATGTAATGAATTTCACAGTCATTTCAGACAAGAATGCAATTGGCTTCTATGATATGAATTCCGTGATCGAAGTGGAGGATGTATGAGTTATACACCGATTCATTTAACTGAAGAAGAATTATTTGATCGCCTGCCCAAGAAAGTTGGGCAGGTTTCGTTAAATTATGATGCTTATCCCGGAGAGGACCTCTATTCTGATGGTGCCATCGAGGATGAGCTCTTATCAATCGTTAAAAATGCCTCTGAACTTGAATATCAGTCAATTATCGAAAAGAAAAAGAGCTGGCCTATCCTCTATCACCTTTCCCATATAAGAGGAAATATAGTTGATTTCCTGCCTATAACAAAGGAAGATAAGGTCCTTGAGATAGGTTCAGGGTGCGGCGCCATAACAAGCACACTTGCAAAGAAGGCAGGAGAGGTGACTTGCGTTGATCTTTCGGCGAAGAGAAGCCTTATTAATGCAAACAGAAATTCAGACTGTGACAATATCAATATATTTGTGGGAAACTTCAAGGACATAGAGCCTAAACTTGATACGGATTATGATTATATCTGTCTCATCGGGGTGTTTGAATATGGTGCAAGCTATATAGATTCAGAGATGCCTTATGAGGATTTTCTTAATATAATCCTTAAGCATGTTAAAGATAACGGACGTGTGGTTATTGCAATAGAGAACAAATTCGGCCTTAAATACTGGGCCGGCTGCAAGGAAGACCACGTAGGTGAGTATTTTGCATCCCTTGAGGGCTATCCCAATGGCGGAAGCGCCAGAACATTTACGATAAACGGGCTTAAATCTATTTTTAGCGCATGCAATGTTAAAAATTACACCTTTTATTATCCTTATCCGGACTACAAGCTTCCAACCACGATATATTCAGACAAGCGCCTTCCCCGAAAGGGTGAGCTTTCAGATAATATAAGGAACCTTGACAGGGATAGGATGCTTTTATTTAACGAAAGCTATGTATTTGACTCAGTTATTGAGGATAATGAGTTTCCTCTCTTTTCAAACTCGTATATGGCAATCCTTGGTCCTGATATCGACCTTAAATACTGCAAATATTCAAATGACAGGGCACCTCAGTATGCAATACGCACTGAGATCACGGAAGAGGGTGTAAGAAAGGTTCCTCTTAATGAGGAGGCTAAGGCCCATCTTGCTTCTTTAAAAGAATATTATGAGTTACTTAAAAAGCGCTATGAGGGAAGTCCCCTTAAGATAAATCCCTGCAAATATGATGAGGCTGGCGGAATCGCAGCTTTTCCCTTTGAAAAGGGCGTTGCCCTTGAAGAACTTATGGATGAATGCGTCTTTAAGGGCGATCATGAAGGCTTTAACAGGCTTTTTGACAGGTATTATGAGCTTATATCCTACAATAACGGAGAGGATATAACGGATATTGATCTTATTTTTGCAAATATATTGGTTGATGGCGATGCTTTTACCTTGATCGATTATGAATGGTGTGAAAAGAAGCGCATAGAAGCAAAGGAGACGGCCTTCAGGGCTCTTTATGTATATCTTCTTGAGGATGAGAGGAGAAACAGTTTAGATACATCATATGTGCTTAACTTCCTTAATGTTACCTCCAATGAGGCTGAATATTATCAGGATAAGGAACGGGATTTCCAGAAAAATGTTACGGGAACTCACGAATCAATAGGGGAAATGGTTGCAACCATTGGAACCCATGCCCTTTCTGCCAAGAAGCTTCAGGATAAGGCTCTTAAGGATATTCTGGATCAAAGAATACAGATCTATTATGATGACGGAAGCGGTTTTTCGGAGGATAAATCCTATTATAAGCCGGATATTTATACGGAACCGGGCCATGTGGTAACTGATATAGCCTTTGGCGGAGATATTAAGCTTTTAAGGATTGATCCTGCAGATAAGAGTGTTCTGGTTTCGATAAAGGAGTTTATATTAAACGGGGAGAATATCCTCAAAAATAAAAAGCTCATTGAGACTAACGGAAAGCCTCTAAGCCCCGGAAATTACGTATTTAAGACGAATGACCCCAATATTGTCATAAGGTTAAATGAAGTTTTAACCAAAGGAGAGAATCTTCTTCATGTGGATATGGAGGTTCGTGAAATCTCACCGGAAATGGCAGCCACGATTGAAGCTTCAGTCAAGAAATTCTTTTGAATTAGTCTAAATTAAATTGAAAACGAAAATATAAACAAAAATGTCAGCGGTAAAATCAACAATTAAAAAACTTTTGGTTGCAAAAGAACAAGCAAAATATCGAACAGAATTAAAGTCCAAAAATATGGACTATAATGCCTGGGCTCACACTCAAAAATGGGATGAATTTCCGGGTTATGAAGCTGTTTTAAAGAGTCTGACAATTGATAATTTTTCAAAAAATAGTGACGGAAGTTTTGAAGTTGATGACAGAAAACTTGCAGAATACAATCAGTTATGTAAACTTTTTGAGGTAAAAAGCACTTCCGATTGTGGAAATTGTGCAACACAATATCTTGTATGTGACTTCGAAAACCTACCACAAACCCTTGAAATTCTTAAAAGTCTTGAAATTAAACCTCAAGGTGTTATTTTAAAAAAATCTGACGGAAAACTTTCAAAAAAATCGGTCGAAAAAATTTCATTTGAATTTTTAAGAAATAAAAATCTAATCGTGATTTACTCAGATGAAGACATTATGGATGAAACGGGGTACAGAAAAGACCCCTGGTTCAAGCCTGACTGGGCTCCGGACGACTTTTTATCCTATTTCTACTTCGGTGGTATGTGTGCCATAAGGACCGATGCTTTTCTGGAACTTCCGCCCAGGGATGATGAGGGCATTTACGACTATATGTACAAGCTGTTATTATTTAACAGAGCCTTCGATAAGCATCCTAAAAATGACGGCAATCCTGCAAAATATGAAGATTTTGCAGTTGAGAGAGTTTTGCACATACCTGAGGTGCTTTTTCACGGTTCATCATCCACCTATGAGTGGATTAAAACTTGCAAAATTAAAAGTGAGATAAGACAGAGAAGTGATGAAGCACTTATTTCAATCATAATACCCTCAAAGGATCACCCCGATATACTTTTAAGATGCATAGATTCCCTTATTGAGAAAACGAAACTGCCTGAAAACATCAAATATGAGCTTATAGTGGTGGATAACGGTTCTAATGATGCTAACAGAACACTGCTTGAGGGCGTATTAAAGAACTACGGCGCAAAGTATATATACGAAAAGAAGGATTTTAACTTTTCCTATATGTGCAACAAGGGTGCAGCTTCTTCTAAGGGAAATTATCTTCTTTTCTTAAATGATGATATGGAGATAATAGAAAGCGACTGGCTTTTAAAGCTTGTTAGCAAGGCTTTTCTTCCCTACGCCGGTTGTGTTGGCTGCAAACTCCTTTATCCAGACTCGGATACAATCCAGCATGCCGGGATCACCAACTTAAGGATTGGTCCTGCCCATAAGCTTCAGTTTCTTTCAGATTCGGAGGATCATTACTTCGGAAGAAACAGATACGTTCATGATATGCTTGCGGTTACAGGAGCCTGTCTTCTTATTAACAGAGATATATTTAACGAGGTGGGAGGCTTTGATGAGACGCTGGCAGTAGCCTTTAATGATGTGGATCTGTGCTACAGTGTTTATGAGAAGGGCTATTACAATATTGAAAGATGTGATGTTAAGCTTTACCATCATGAATCTCTTTCAAGGGGAAATGATGCCAAGTCCGAGGAAAAGCAGCTTCGCCTTAATAAAGAGAAGGATTATCTTTATGAAAAGCACGAGGTGCTGTATGGACGGGATCCTTTCTATAATGTGAACCTTACCACTGATATGTGGGAATATGAATATGCTCCCAAGTATCATTACGAGGTTAAACTTGATAAAAAATGGGCCAAAGTTACAGATATAACAGATGTTATCAATGCCGCAAGGCTTGATAAATGCGTCCGTGTGGGCATGGAATGCGCCATGGATATCTTTAAATGGAAATACGGTGTCTCCAAAGAAAAAAGCAGCATATCTTGCCCTTCAAATGAAGATTCAGGGTATTATTTCCAAGGCTATACATTTGTTATCGGAGCCGATAACGCATGTTTTGAAAGGCAACTTTTCCTTAAAAATACGGCATCCGGACGATTTTACGGTATCGAGGTGGACAAGGAGTTCCGGCCTGACATTGCAGGGAATGTTCCTGATCAGTTAAATGTAGATTTAGCAGGTTATACCGCAAAAATAAAAGCCGATATTTTACCTGAGGGACACTATCAGTTTGGAATGTATATGAAGGATAATACATCCTCTCTGCGACTTTATAATATGAGTAACTGGACACTGGACGTATAGCGAAGTATAAGATCTCGTAAGAGCAATTTAAGAGGAAATACAATATGGACTACAAAGAGGAATACGAAAAGGAACATCTTCATAACGCGGACCTTTCGGGAAGAGTGGCGGAGCTTGAGGCGGAGGTAGATGACCTTAAGTTTCAGCTTAACAGAATAAAGACCAATCCCATCTGGAAGGCTTCAGCCCCTGCAAGAAAATGCATGCATTTCTGCATAAGACAGGGCAGAAGGATCAAAAACTGCGGCTCCATAAAGGGAGTTCTTTCGAAAATTGAGTATAAAAAACATGAAAAGCTTGCAATGGAGCAGTTCGGAACAAAGAGCTTTCCGGATGAAAAAAGAAGAGCTGAGGAAGAAGGTACTCATTTTGAAAGTGCAGTTAAAATAAGTATTCTTGTCCCTCTTTATAATACTCCGGAGCAGTTCTTAAGGGAGATGATAGAATCTGTCCTTTATCAGACCTATCCTAACTTTGAACTGTGTCTTGCAGACGGATCTGATGAGGCACATGCCTATGTTGAAACGATCTGCCGGGAATATATTGAAAAGGACAGCACTGAAGCAAAACAAAAGGGAATAAATAACGCGCGTATTTTATATAAGAGGCTTACGAAAAACCTTGGAATTTCTGGCAACACCAACGAATGTCTCACCATGGCCACAGGTGAATATATAGGTCTTTTTGATCACGATGATATTCTTCATCCCAGCGTCCTTTTTGAGTACGTGAAGGTCATAAATGAAGAGAATGCAGACTATATTTACTGCGATGAAACCACATTTAAATCCGGTGATATCAATAAGATGCTCACCATGCATTTTAAGCCGGATTATGCTGTTGATAATTTAAGGGCAAATAACTATATCTGTCACTTCAGTGTGTTTAAGAAGACGCTTCTTGAAGGAGAAGAGCTTTTCAGATCTCAGTTTGACGGAAGTCAGGACCATGATATGATCCTTCGCCTTACTGATAAGTCAGAGCACATAGTGCATGTTCCCAAGCTTATGTATTACTGGAGGTGCCATGAGGCGTCCGTTGCTTCCAATATAGATGCAAAGCCCTATGCCATAAGGGCTGCAAAGGAAGCTGTCTCAGACCACTTAAGGAGACACGGCTACGATCACTTTAAGATAACCTCCACCCGTGCCTTTGAGACTATATTTAAGATACGATATGAGATAGAAGGCTCGCCTCTTATTTCGATCATCATCCCCAATAAGGATCACGTTGATGACCTTTCAAGGTGCATAAGCTCCATTCTTGAAAAGTCCACCTATGATAATTACGAGATTATCGTGGTGGAGAACGGAAGCAGCGATGAAAAGGTGTTTAATTATTATAAACAGATAGGCGAAAATGCTAAGATAACAGTTGTTACCTATAAATATAAAGAGGGCGAAACCTTTAATTATTCAAGGATAAACAACTTCGGAGCATCTAAGGCAAAGGGAGATTATATCCTTTTCCTTAATAATGATACCGAGGTTATAACGGTTAACTGGCTTGAGGAGCTTCTTATGTATGCCCAGCGTAAGGATGTGGCCTGCGTCGGAGGTAAGCTTTATTATCCGGACAAGACCATCCAGCATGCAGGAGTTGTACTGGGGCTTGGAGCCCACAGAACGGCAGGACATTCCCACTATATGCAGCACAGGGAGAACCTGGGATATATGGGAAGGCTTTGCTATACCCAGGATGTATCGGCAGTTACCGGGGCGTGTCTTCTTGTTAAGAAAAGCTGCTTTGATGAGGTTTGCGGATTATCTGAGGACTTTGCCATATCCCTTAATGATGTGGACTTCTGCCTTAAATTGCGCGAAAAGGGCTATCTTAATGTATTTACGCCCTTTGCTGAGCTTTATCATTATGAGTCTGCATCTCGTGGCTCTGATATGAGTGGAACAAACGCAGAAAGATATAATAAGGAATCGGAACATTTCAGGGAAAAATGGGCTAAAGTACTTGAAAAGGGTGACCCCTATTACAATCCCAATTTTTCACTGGACAGATCGGATTTCGCTCTTAAAATCTAGTGGCTTATATGGTATATTTATTGACAGGGCAGTTAGCAAGTATAAACGGCCCATATACTAATGGAGGGATAATTAATGAACTACAAAGAACAGTACGAAATATGGCTTAATAATCCTTATTTTGACGATGCGACCAAGGCAGAACTTAAGTCCATCGCTTCAGATGAAAAGGAGATCGAGGATCGTTTTTACAGAGAGCTTGAATTCGGAACCGGAGGCTTAAGAGGTGTTATCGGTGCCGGACTTAACAGAATGAATGTTTATACGGTTCGTAAGGCTTCACAGGGTCTTGCTAACTATATCCTTAAAAAGGGAACTCAGGCTAAGGGCGTTGCAATCGCTTACGATTCCCGCAGAATGAGCCCTGAATTTGCAGATGTTGCTGCTCTTTGCCTTAATGCTAACGGGATCAAGGCTTATGTTTTTGACGCACTTCGTCCCACACCTGAGCTTTCATTTGCTTTAAGACAGCTTCACTGTACGGCAGGTATCGTGATCACAGCATCTCACAATCCTCCTGAGTACAATGGATATAAGGTTTACTGGGAGGACGGCGCTCAGGTAACACCTCCTCACGACGTTGACATCATCGCAGAGGTTAAGGCCGTAACAGATATAACAACAGCTAAGACAATGGACTTAGAGGATGCCAAGAAGGCTGGCCTTTACAATGTTATAGGTAAAGAAATAGATGATGCCTACATGGCAGAACTTAAGAAGCAGATCATTCATCCTGATGTTATCAAAGAGATGGCTGATGACATTAAGATCGTATATTCTCCCTTCCATGGAACAGGTAATGTTCCCGTAAGAAGAATATTAAGCGAGCTTGGCTTTAAGAACGTATATGTAGTTCCCGAGCAGGAGCTTCCCGATCCTGACTTTACCACACTTGAGTATCCCAATCCCGAGGATCCAAAGGCATTCACTCTTGCCCTTAAGCTTGCAAAGGAAAAGAATGCCGACATTATCCTTGCAACGGATCCCGATGCAGACCGTCTGGGAATCTATGCTCTTGATAAGAAATCAGGCGAGTATATGCCTTTCACAGGCAACATGTCAGGTATGGTAATTGCCGAGTACATATTAAGAGAGAGAACCGAAAACAAGATAATGCCTGAGAATCCCGCTCTTGTTACAACAATCGTTACGACTAACATGGCGAGAGTCATTGCCGAGAAGTTTGGTCTTAAGTTCATAGAGGTTCTTACGGGCTTTAAGTACATCGGAGAGCAGATAAAGATATTCGAGCAGGAGAATAGCTACAATTACGTATTCGGACTTGAGGAATCTTATGGATGTCTTGCAGGAACACACGCACGTGATAAGGATGCGGTTGTTGCTGTTATGTGCCTTTGCGAGGTTGCAGCATGGTGCAAGAAGCAGGGAATCACAGTCTGGGATCAGATGATCAAGCTTTACGAGGAGTATGGTTACTTCAAGGAGACCCAGTACACCATTACCTTAAAGGGTATGGACGGTGCTAAGCAGATCGAAGCTATTATGAATAAGTTAAGAGAGAATCCTCCTAAGAGCTTCGGTGATTTAAAGGTTAAGGAATTCCGTGATTACAAGACAGGAAAGACCCTTAACATTGAAACAGGAGCTGAAGGCGTAACAGGACTTCCCACATCGAATGTTCTTTACTTTGACCTTACAGAAGATGCATGGTGCTGCGCACGTCCTTCCGGAACAGAGCCTAAGATCAAGTTCTATATGGGCGTTAAGGGATCTTCAATCGAGGATTCTGTTAAGAAGCTTGATGCGTTAACTGAGGCTGTTAAGTCCAATATTGAATAAGCAGTTTAAAAGAAAATAATTAAGCCGGAGAATAGTCCTTCAATCTGATTGTGGGACTATTCTTAGGTTAGAGGATAAGTTTGATGTCTGATATATCAAAGACAATAAACTACATAAAAAGAAACGGACTTTCAAAGACCTTTTCGGCAGTTTCCGAGCGTGTTAGGGAGAAGATGAACGACCACTATGTTTATACTCCCATAAGCGAGGAAGAAAGGCTTGATCAGATATCAAAGGGCCTTACTGGGAAGGAGATCACCTTCAGTATTTTGGTTCCTGCCTATGAAACGCCTGAGAAATTCTTAAGAGAAATGACGGATTCGGTTATTTCCCAGACCTACCCTTCCTGGGAACTCATAGTAGCAGACAGCTCTGCAACTGATAGTGTTAAAAAGGTGATGGAAACCTATAAGGAGCCCAGGATCAGGTATATCAGGCTTGATGAAAACAAGGGCATTTCAGGAAACAGCAACGAAGCGCTTAAGTACTGCACCGGAGAATACACGGCCTTGCTTGACCATGATGATGTGCTTACTGTTGATGCACTTTTTAAAATGGCCGAAAATATAAGAAAATACAGAGAAAACGGGATTAAATTACACATGTTATATTCCGACGAGGACAAGACTGATGCCGAAACATCCCGCTTTTTTGATGCCAACATAAAGCCTGACTTCAATCTTGATCTTCTTCTTTCAAATAACTATATCTGTCATCTTTTGGTACTGCTTACTGAGGATATAAAGGCACTTAATTTTAGGAGTGAATACGACGGAGCTCAGGACCATGACCTTATATTAAGAGAGGTATCATATCTTAAGCATGAATTTCCAAGTACCGGCGATGAGGCTTATGATAAATATATAAAGCACATCGGAAGAGTCCTTTACCACTGGAGATGCCACAGTGCATCAACTGCAGCAAATCCCGGAAGCAAAGCCTATGCCTACGATGCCGGAAAGAGAGCGGTATCAGATTTCCTTTTAAGGGAAAACATAAAGGCAACGGTTTCAGAACTTCCCCATGTTGGATTTTTCAGGGTTAACTATGAAAATGATATATTTGCCGAAAGACCGGAAATAGGCGCTGTGGGCTACAGGATCCTTGATAAGAACGGCCGCGTAAAGGACGGCGTAATGGATGAAAACGGAGATGTGATGTTCCTCAATCTTAAGAGAAACGACTCCGGCGGCTCACTTCACAGGGCAGCCTGCCAGATGCTTGTTCCCTATGTTTCAGTACTTGGAATGCTTCCAAATCACGAAGGATCCAAACTTTTAAGGGAACTTCTTAATGGCGGAGAATTCCGTGATGAAAACGGAGAAACAGATTATCATGCACTAAGCATAAGATTCTGTGATATTATGAAGGAGCGGGGATTTAAATTCCTCTATGACCCCGGAACGGTGATTGAAGGTAAATAAATGAAGACCACGGTAGTTATTCCCAATCTTAACGGAATTGAATATATTGATGAATGCCTTGCTTCCATCGAAAGATCAAGTAGGAAGGCAAAGATAATAGTCGTTGACAATGGTTCAAAGGACGGCAGCGTTGAGCTTATAAAGAAAAGCCACCCTGAAGTAAAGCTTATTGAACTTAATGAAAATACCGGCTTCTGCCATGCCATGAACATTGGCTTTGCGAAGGCTGATACAGAATATGTATTTGCACTTAATAACGACACAAAGATAGACGAAAATGCAATAGGATATCTTGAGAATGTGCTTGACGGCGTCCCTTCTGCATTCTCTGTTCAGGCAAAGATGCTTAAGATGTCAGATCCTTCGGTAATAGATAGCACCGGGGATGAATACTGTGCATTAGGTTGGGCCTTTGCTTCGAACAAAGATAAAAAGGATGAGCATAAAACCGGAGTGTACAATATCTTTTCTTCCTGCGGCGGAGCTGCCATGTACAGAAGATCCATGCTTAAAGAAATAGGCGGCTATGACGAGGCACATTTTGCTTATTTAGAGGATGTTGACTTAGGATATCGGGCGTTATTAAATGGTTTTAAGAACCTTATATGCTTAGACGCGGTTGTTTATCATGCAGGAAGTGCCACCACGGGCTCTAGGTATAATGCCTTTAAGGCCAGATATTCTGCCAGAAACAGCATATATCTTATCTATAAGAATATGCCTGCAGGACAGATAATCCTTAATCTGCCCCTTCTTATGGCGGGCTATTTTGTGAAGCTTTTGTTTTTTGCAAGAAAGGGCTTTGGGACCACCTATTTTAATGGTATTTTAAGAGGACTTGATATGTGCATGAGTGAGGATGCCCGCGCACATAAGATATATTTTAAGAAGAAAAACATATTTTTATATTTAAAGACCGAGAGCCTGCTCTTAGTTAATGTAATAAGAAGATTTGTATTATGATCAAAGATAATCAGAAATATTTCAACAGATTCCATTTAGTGCTGGATGCGATAGTGGTGGGAATTTCCTATATGCTTGCCTGGTATTTAAGGTTTGGCACGGGAATAACCACATCAGATCCTGCCGTAGGCGTGCTTGACAGCTACACCTACTTCAGCTTGCTTTATTTTCTCATTCCGGTGTATGTGTTCCTATACTATATGTTTGGAACCTATGCGCCCAAGAGAGCCAGCCGTTTCAGATACGAGATAGCCGGAATCCTGAAGGCCAATACCGTGGGTATCGTGGTTTTCATGATGATGCTGTACGTGATCGAGCAGTACCACATCTCAAGATTCATGCTTGGAACCTTCTATGTGATAAATATACTGCTTACTTGCCTTGTCAGGGCACTTATAAGGAAGCTTCTCCAGGTATTCCGTGCCAAGGGCTACAATCAGAAATATGTCCTTCTTGTTGGATATTCAAGAGCTGCTGAGGAATATATAACCAGGATATCCCAGAATCCCCAGTGGGGCTATGTGGTAAGAGGAATCCTTGACGATACCGTTCCAAGAGGTACTGTCTACAAGGGAATAAAGGTAGTTGGAAGCATAGACAATATCAGGTACATCCTTCCTGAGAATACCCTTGATGAGGTTGCGATCACCCTGGCCCTTAAGGATTACGACAGACTTGAAGGAATCGTCGATGTCTGTGAAAAATACGGTGTTCATACTAAGTTTATTCCCGACTATAATTCTCTGGTACCTTCACATCCCTATACAGAGGATGTTTTAGGACTTCCGGTCATCAACATAAGATATGTTCCCCTTAATAACGTGGTGAACCGATTCTTTAAGAGGGCAATGGACGTAATAGGCTCGACTTTGGGAATAATCATTTCATCACCAATCCTTCTTGCGTGTGCCATTGCTGTTAAACTAAGCTCTGATGGCCCGGTTCTTTTTAAGCAGGAAAGAGTAGGACTTAACAATAAGCCCTTTATGATGTATAAGTTTAGGTCAATGGTGGTTCAAAAGGTATCGGATGAGGAAAAGGGCTGGACTACTAAAGACGATGTTCGTGTTACATCAGTGGGTAAGTTCTTAAGAAAGACCTCTCTTGATGAGCTGCCTCAGCTTTTTAATATCCTTATAGGAGAAATGTCGCTGGTAGGTCCCAGACCTGAGAGACCTCAGTTCGTTGAGAAGTTTAAGGAAGAGATACCCAGATATATGGTAAAGCATCAGGTTCGTCCGGGACTTACCGGCTGGGCTCAGGTTAATGGGTTAAGAGGTGATACCTCTATCAGAAAGAGAGTAGAGTACGATCTTTATTATATAGAGAACTGGAGCATCTCCCTTGATATAAGGATAATGTTTATGACGGTATTTAAGGGATTTGTTAATAAGAATGCCTATTAAGGTGCCGTTTTAGGCGCGCTGCCTTGACTTAATAAATAAACTGTGAAATAATACCATATGATGTGCGTATTTTTGGCTTTTGCACATTATATGGTATGTTTTTATATAGGAGATAGATATGTCTACAGACGAAAGACGACAGGTTAGAAGTTCAGATACAAGAAGCTCGCATTCTTCACAAGGCTCACACAGCACCGGAAGAAGCAGCTCATCACAGTCGCACTCTTCATCATCCAGAACCTCTGAAAGCAGAAGGTCCGACAGAGACTACGATGAGAGATATTATGATGATGTGAAATACGATGATGATTACGAGGATGAATACTATGATGACAGGAGAAGCTCTTCAGGAACAAGATCATCATCCGGAAGAAGCTCTCAGGGAAGATCCTCATCTTCATCAGGAAGGACCTCCCAGGGAAGAAGCTCATCAGGAAGAAGTTCACAGAGCAGGGGATCACAGGGAAGAAGTTCATCCGCAAGTCATGGAAAGCGTCCTTCGAACCATAAGCCTGAAAAGAAAAAGAATTCAGCGCTTAAGATAGTTCTTATAGTAGTGGAAGTTCTTGTCCTTGTAGGACTTGGAATCGCTCTTTATTTCGTACTTAACACCACTAAATCAGGTAAGGTGGAACTTCCCGAAGAGGATATCGTTATCAACGAGGAAGTTAAGGAAAAGATGGAGGCTGTGTCCATATCCGAGGATGGCGAGGAAACTGCTTCGGCAATGACCGGCTATAGAAATATCGCACTTTTCGGTGTTGACTCAAGAGAAGGAGCACTTACCAAGAATACCAGATCAGATACCATAATGATCGCATCCATCAACCAGGAAACAGGTGAATGTAAGCTTGTTTCGGTATTCCGTGATACATATCTTAACCTTGGTAATGATTCGTATAATAAGTGTAATGCGGCATATGCTAAGGGCGGTCCCATGCAGGCCATCAATATGCTTAACATGAACCTTGACCTTAATATCACAGATTTCGTAACCATAGGCTTTGACGGACTTGTGGATGTGATTGATGCGTTAGGAGGCGTTGATGTTAATGTTACTGACGCTGAGATAGTCCACTTAAATAACTACCAGATCTCCATGGTTGGTAAGACCACGGACCAGGAAACCTATACAGCTACTGCAGGCGTTGACTACACTCCAGTATCAAGCGCAGGTTATCAGACTCTTAACGGACTTCAGGCTACAGCTTACTGCCGTATCAGATATGTAGGTAATGACTTCCAGAGAGCCGAGAGACAGAGAACTGTAATTAAAGCTATCATGGACAAGGCTAAGGCTAATCCTTCAAAGCTTCCTGCGATTGCGGAGAACGTATTCTCTGAGGTTTATACATCCCTTGACTTATCAGAGATCGTTGAGATACTCGGAAACATCACAAGCTACACCATAGTTGACGAAGCCGGATTCCCCGATGAGAGCATGAGAGGCGGCGGAAACATAGGAAGCAAGGGCTCCTGCGTAGTTCCTCTTAACCTTTACGACAACGTAATCTGGCTCCATGAGTTCCTCTTTGATGAGGAGGATTACGAGCCTTCATCAGCAGTTAAGACCTACTCTGATAAGATTTTGACGGATACAGCACCGTACTTATAAGATAAATGCCGGAAATTGACGTAGTAATACCCGTATATAAGCCAAGCGAATATCTTCTTTCCATATTTTATTATCTGAAGCGCCAGACCATTGTGCCCAGAAAGGTAATAATAATAAATACGGAGAAGCACTACTGGGATGAGTTCTTTAATGGCTATGATGTACTTAAGGAATATCCCTTCATAGAACTTCGCCACATTTCGAAGGAAGAATTTGACCACGGCGCTACGAGAAATCTGGGTGTTGGTTATTCCAAAACGGAATTTTTCCTTATGATGACTGATGATGCAGTCCCGAAGGATGAGCATCTCATCGAGAATCTTTACCGGAATTTTAAGGATCCGACCGTTGGAATATCCTACGCAAGGCAGATTCCCCATAAGGGCTGTCATGCGATCGAGAAATATACTAGAACTTTCAATTACCCTAATAAGAGGGTGGTTAAGGGGATCAAAGATATTGAGACTATGGGCATCAAAACCTTCTTTGCGTCAAATGTATGCTCTATGTACAGGCGGAAGGTATTTGACTATCTGGGCGGCTTTATTGATAGGACCATATTCAATGAGGATATGATCTATGCAAGAAGAATGATAGAGAATGATTATCTTATCGTTTATGAGCCCACTGCAGTTGTTAAGCACTCCCATAATTATTCCGGAATCGGACAGTTTAAACGTAATTTTGACCTGGGGGTTTCCCATGCAGACCATCCTGAGATATTCTCTGATGTGAAAGCCGAGGGCGAGGGGATTAAGCTTGTTAAGAGCACTGCTGTATATCTTTGTAAGAAATTCATGCCCTGGCTGTGCATCAAACTCATATATCACAGCGGTTGCAAATATATGGGCTATAAGCTGGGAAGCAATTATAAGAAGCTTCCGATGAAAATAGTATATCTTTGTACTATGAACAGGGAGTACTTTAAAAAAGCCATTGAATGATAATGTTAAACGCCACCTTAAACGGGTGGCGTTCTTTAACAATTAAAACAAATCTTCTTCACAATTTAAACACAAAGGAAAACTATACTTCAAAATATAAGTTAAGAAAAAGAACAAACTTACATAGAAAATAAGGAGGTTTACAAATGGATACAAATAATATGAATAACGGCTATGAGAATTATTACGGGAGCCCACAGGATAACTTAGGAAACAACGGAGGAACGGGAAGTGATCTTAATGGAAACAAGCCCTCTAAGAAGAAAAAGGAAAAATCCGGAACAGGTAAGAAGGTTTTCGCAGGAGCACTCATCGGACTTTTCTTCGGACTGTTTGCAGGACTTGGATTTGCGGCAGTAAATATTGCAGGAAGTCATTTATTTAACTCAGAATCCACGACAGTTGCTTCATCATCTAAGTCAAAGGATAAAACGGAAGATGATTCTGATTCAAAGGAAAAAGCCGATGATAAGAAAGATACGGCGGAGGCTTCAACAGACAAGGATGAGACAAAGGAAGAGAGTAATATAAAGCTTGCCGAGCCTGAAAGCGATGGAAAGACAGAAGTTTATGATGTAACAGAGGTTGTTAAGTCTGTAATGCCTTCAGTAGTTGCAGTTAACAGCAAGGTTGTTTCAACGATGCAGTATTTCGGACAGACCTATTCCCAGGAAAGTACGGGAGCAGGTTCCGGCATCATCATAGGACAGAATGATTCGGAACTTTTGATAGTTACCAATTACCATGTGGTTGAGGATTCCGAGGAGCTTTCAGTTCAGTTCATAGATGAGGAAACAGCTACAGCCCAGATAAAGGGAACGGATTCAGGACGAGACCTTGCGGTTATAGCAGTTCAGCTTGATGATATCAAGTCAAGCACCATGAATGAGATAGCAATCGCCGAGATGGGTGATTCAGATGCCCTTGAGGTTGGTGAGAGCGTGATCGCGATCGGTAATGCTTTAGGCTATGGCCAGTCAGTAACAACAGGTGTAGTAAGTGCACTTAACAGATCAATAGCAGCAAGCACAACAGATGCTTATGGTGAGTCAACTGATATAGGTTCTGAGAATACCTTCATCCAGACAGATGCAGCAATTAACCCCGGTAATTCAGGCGGAGCACTTCTTAATGCAAGCGGCCAGGTTATCGGTATCAATTCCAACAAGATTGGCGGAAGCACAGTAGACGGAATCGGCTATGCAATCCCCATTTCCGACGCTAAGCCTATCATTGAAGAGCTTATGCAGAAGGATACCAAGCTTAAGGTTTCAGAGGATAGCAAGGGCTACCTTGGAATCACAGGTGTCACAGTTGAATCTGAGTATTCAGAAATATACGGAATGCCTGTAGGCGTATATGTTTCTTCCGTAACGGAAGGTTCAGGCGCTGATGAGGCAGGTCTTATAAGAGGCGATATCATTGTAGCCTTAAACGGTGAGGAGATATCTTCAATGGAAGAACTTAAGGGAGAACTTGAGTATTATGCTCAAGGCACCGAGGTTACGGTTACCATCATGCAGGGTTCACCCACAGGCTATCAGTCAAAGGATGTTCAGGTTACATTAGGCGCTGCAAGCCTTGCCCAGTAACAGATAAGTTACTGATAAGTAAAAATATACAGTTAAATTAAGATCCCCGGGACAGGTACTAAATGTACTCTTGTCCCGGGATTTTTTGATAAAATAGGGTTAAGAATTAAAAATTCCATCCGATAAATAATACAGAAAAGTAAAAACCGGAGAACAAAACGGTGTTTTCATTTCGGGCGGAGCCCGGAGGAAGGGAGATATATATGCGTATTGAGGCTTATACACAGGTACAGCAGCTTTACAGCACTCAGAAGACCCAGAGAACCCAGGAAAGTAAGAAAGCAAGCTTTTCAGATCAGCTTCAGATTTCCAGCATGGGTAAGGATATCCAGACGGCTAAGAGTGCAGTAGCATCAGCACCTGATATCAGGGAGGATATCGTAGCGCCTTTGAGGGATCAGGTACAGTCAGGAACCTATTCTGTGGATACAGGAAGTTTCGCTGACAAATTATTCGCAAAATACGAAGAAATGAGGTAGTCTGAATGGCAAGTTTGATGGAAAGCCTTATAGATGTCCTTGCGGACGAATGTGAGGAATATGAAAACTTGCTCAGGCTATCAAATGCAAAGACACCGATCATCGTATCGGGTGATCTTGAAGAATTAGCACGCCTCACGGATGAGGAACAAAGCGTTGTCACGAAGATAAATCACCTGGAATCAAAGCGCCAGGTACTATTTAAGGACATCGCCAATGTTGTTAACAGGGATGTTAAGACTCTGATGCTTTCGGATATGGTTGACATGCTGTCAAAACGTCCCGAAGAGCAGCAGAAACTGGCTAAGGTGCATGATTCGCTTAAGACTGTTGTTCATGCAGTTAAGAGAGTCAATGAGCAGAACAAGGAGCTTTTGGATGAAGCTATGGAAATGGTTAGCTTCAATCTCAATATGCTTCAGGCTATGAAGACAGCACCGGAAACAGCCAACTACAATCGTGGGGCTTATAATGCAGGAATGCAGATGGGCATTACGAGGGCTGGGTTCGATGCTAAACAGTAGATAGGATCCGGGAGAGCGTAATGTCTTTATTCAGTGGATTATATGTAGGCACAAGCGGCCTTCAGACTGCACAAAATGCCCTGAACACAGTGGCACATAACATGACCAATGTTGATACGGAAGGATATACGAGACAGCAGGTCTCTCAGTCTGACCGTACCTACAATACACTTTCTACTACCGCATCTGCTGTGTCTTATCAGCAGGTAGGTCTGGGAGTATCCTATTCCCAGGTTAAGCAGGTCAGGGATGTCTTCCTTGACAAATCCTACAGAAGAGAATCAGGACGTGAGGGCTTCTACGAGGTTTCCTGCGACGCTATTGAAGAGGTCGAGGATATCTTTCAGGAGCTTGACGGTGAGGCTTTTGCAACCACCCTTGATAATTTATGGGAATCAGTGCAGGAACTTGCCAAGGATCCGTCAAATACTGTTAACCAGGGTATATTTATCCAGCGTTGCTCCGAATTCGTAGTAAGGGCGCAGGCTGTATATGATAACCTCACAGCTTACCAGGATGACCTTAATTATGACGTTAAGCAGAAGGTTGATACCATCAACAGTCTGGGTGACCAGATAGTTGAGCTTAATACACAGATCCTTAAGATAGAGTCAGGCCAGGTTGAGAAGGCCAATGACTTAAGGGATCAGCGTAACCAGCTCATTGATGAGTTATCAAGCTATGTAAATATAAAAACAGACACTGATGCAGAGGGTAATGTCCTCATTCAGATAGAGGGTATCGATTTCGTAAGTGCAGGCGACTGCCACAAGATGGATGTATATACGGATCCCGTTACAGGCTTCTATACACCCTTCTGGAGATCACTTGCAACCTATACAGGCGATTCCTCAATGGATATCTCAGAGAGAACCGTAATCCCCGAGACTGTTGCAGGAGCAAGGGTGTTCAATATAAGCCAGGAAATATCAACTGACATGAATACCGATATAGGTTCGCTTAAGTCAACCCTCCTTGCAAGGGGTGACAGACGTGCTACCTATGAGGACCTGGAGGAGCCATACTACAGTTCATATTCAACCTCTTCCGACCCCCATGATGATACGGAGGATTCAATAGTCATGAACGTTATGGCTGAATTTGATCAGCTAATTCATGATATAACAACCGAGATAAACCAGGTATTCATTGATGCTGCAAATACAGCTCAAACTCTTTCGCCCGGAACAAACTACCTTATTGATGAGACTACAGGAGAGCCCTATAAGATATTCGAGGTTTATTCAACAGAGGATTCAGATAGTTCAGGAGACTGGACGGATGACTACCATACCTCCAATATTTTGATCAATGAAAGCTTAAAGCAGTCACCTTCACTGCTGGGACTTATAAGGGATGACGGTATAGTTGATCAGGACTGTGCCGATGCACTTAAGGAAGTATTTACTGCTGAAACACATACACTTAATCCCAACGTTAAAACCAGCACGAACCTTACGGATTATTATAATAATCTGATCTCACAGGTTTCAAACACCGGCTATGTAATGCGCGGTATCTCTGCAAACCAGACGATTACGGTAACTAACATAAGAAGCGCCAGAGAAGAAATCTTAGGTGTTTCTTCAGATGAAGAATTAAGCAACATGATCATGTATCAGAATGCTTTTAATGCATCAAGCCGTTTCATAAATGCGGTTTCCGAGATGATAGAACACTTAATAACCACTCTTGGAAGCTGATAGGAGAATATAAATGCCTTCACAATTTTTCGGATTATCAATCGCAAGCTCCGGTCTTAGGAACGCTAATGCGGCTCTTAATACCACGGCAAATAACATATCAAACGTTCAGACTGAAGGGTATTCCCGTCAGGAGGTTACATCCCAGGCTGCAAACGCCCTGCGTACCTTCACAACCTACGGCTGTGCGGGAGCAGGTGTTGAAACTCTGGCAATAGAGAGAGTACGTGACAGCTTTTATGATGTAAAGTATTGGAACAATAATTCAAACCTTGGTCAGTATGAGTCAAAGGCTTATTACATGCAGACCATAGAGGATTATTTTAATGATGATGGTTCCACGGGCTTCGTTACGGTCTTTAACAAGATGTCTGAATGTCTTCAGTCCATAACCACTAATTCAAGTTCAACCTCCACCAAGGCCCAGTTCGTAGCTTCTGCTGAGTCCCTTACGGATTACTTTAACGGCCTATACGGTAATCTTCAGGAACTTCAGAAAGATATAAATTTAGAGATAAAGCAGTGCGTCGATGAGATAAATTCAATCTCTGAGCAGATAGCAACGCTTAGTAAACAGATAAACGTTATCGAGCTTACGGGCTCGACTGCTAATGACTTAAGAGACCAGAGAGATCTTCTGGTTGATACCCTTTCAGAGTATGTGGATGTTGATGTTCAGGAAACACCTATTTACGACACCAATGATCCTACCCGTGAGACCGGCGGTACCAGGTATGTAGTTAAGATCGCTGGCGGACAGATTCTTGTGGACTCTTCCGATTACAGCAAGCTTAAGTGCGTTGCCAGGGAAGATTACGAAAAGATAAATCAGACGGATGTATCCGGACTTTATAAGATCTACTGGGATACAGATAACACCTCAACCAAGGACGCCAATGATGTATCGGGACTTACGGAGTTTAATCTTAATAATGCTTCCTTAAGCGGTAAGCTTAAGGGCCTTATCGAGATGAGGGATGGAAATAACTCGTCTAACTTCAGTGCCACGGTCAAAGAAGTTAATTTAGATCAGTTCGCTGACAGCACAAGTGATACCTATGAGGTTACTCTGGGAAGCGCCAATATTACCGATATGGTGAGCATTAACCTTCCGGAATCCGGTCAGATAAAGATCGGTAATGCGATGTATAGCTATGATAACTGGAAGTATGATGAGAGCACCGGAGAGTACACTTTCCTTATAAATAAAGACCATTCGGATTCCTCTAAGGCTCCTTCAGTAGGGTCAACAGCACAGAACCAGGATGCCATTAAATATCAGGGAATTCCTTACTATATGTCACAGATGAATTCCTTCATCAGAAGCTTCTTTAAATCTGTTAACAATGCCTTTGAGAATGGAACAGATGCCTACGGAAACTTGGGAACCGATCTCTTTACAGTTGAACTTGTAAGTGGAGATGAGTTAACTCAAGAGCAGCTTGAGACGAAGGATACTTCCGAGATGTATGCGGGAGCAGATTCGACCGGCACATACGGAAAGAGCGGATATTACTGGATGACTGCGGGCAATGTTACCATAAGCAAAGAAATGCTTGATGATGCTGACAGGCTCGGCACCAGAACTGATGCAACCTACGGTGTTGAGGAGTGCGGCACGGTTGAGAATGTAATAGAGATGCTCTCAAATAAGAATGTCTACAGCTTCCGTAATGCATCGGCTAACCAGATGCTTGAACTTATCCTTTCGGATGTTGCATTAAATGCAAGCAATGCCAATACTTATGAGACAACCTTTGAGGGAATGAAGAACAGCATAGATAACCAGAGAACCTCAATATCAGGCGTTGATGAGGATGAAGAGGCAGTTAACCTTGTTAAATATCAGAACTCATATACACTTGCCTCAAAGATGATACAGACACTTACTGAGATCTATGATCAGCTGATCCTCAATACCGGTGTCTAGTGGAACTTTAATTTAAGCAGTGTGACTGTTGGGACTTATATCATAATATAACGCCTGTAATTATTTACAGGCGTTAAGTATTTTAAGGATATGTTCGATATAAATTATGTGATGTAATCTTGGCTTTTGACACTTGCACCACATAAAGACATGGATGTCGAACTAACTGCAAGGATGCGCGTATATCTTTTACGAGAAAAAGGTGAACCTATATGCGTATGACAAATAAGATTATGCAGAGCAACTCTCTGTATAATATCAATCAGAATAAGGTGCTTCAGGATAAGTTAAGCACCCAGATGTCTACTCAGAAAAAACTGACACGTCCGTCAGATGATCCCGTAGTTGCAATTCGTGCACTGCGCCTTCGAAGCAGCGTTTCCGAACTTAATCAGTATTATGAGAAGAATGCCCCCGATGCAGAAAGCTGGCTTGATGTTACTTCAGACGGCTTAAGCACCGTTACGGATATCCTTACCGATCTTTCGAAGAACGCTACCAAGGGTGCCAATAAGGATCTTACCCCAGATGATATCAATATCATAGTTACCCAGATGGAGTCCCTTTCAGAGGAGTTCTATTCAACCGGAAACCTGGATTATGCGGGACGCTATGTATTTACCGGCTTCAGAACGGATACACCCATGCAGTTCACAACAGCCGATGTATCAGATACGATCAATCCTGTTCCTTCCTACAATATCTGGGAGCAGGGAGATTTGGACGGTTTTGACACCGTTAATTATACCCACGACGAGGATCTTGATAATATCACAGCATCCAATGTGACGGATTATGATGTTGCTGAGACCAGCATATATAATGCGGATATAAAGAGATACAGGCTGGCGTATGATGATATTAAAGGAAGTGACCTTACATTTGGAATCTACACAGAAGGTTCTGATGGAAAATATACCGCGACAGTGAGCTATACACCTACCTCTTATACCAAGGATGAAGCCTATGAAACCATCGCAAAGGCTAATGAGGCCGGTGAAGAAGCCGTTGTTTACTGCAAAGATACCGGTGAAGTACTCTTTTCTGATAAGGCATATGAGTCCTTCAAGAGTGCCTACGAAACAGCCGAAAAGGCAGGCACCAAGGTTGAAGTAAGAGCAAATTATACCAAGGAAAACTGGTCTAACGGAGACCTTCGTCCCGAGCACTATTTTGCCTGCACATCAACAGACAGTAACGGTAAATCCGTAAGCTATAACACAGATTATCTTGATGATCTTTATGAAAATAAGACCAGGCAGACCATTGCCTATGACGTTGGCTATAACCAGACCATAGAGATAAACACAACGGCTGATGAGGTGTTTACTCACGACCTTAAGAGAGATATCGATGACCTTCAGACAGCCCTTGATGATCTTCTTTCCGTATATCAGTCAAAGACGGCAGTTGAAGAAAAATATAAATCAATGTCAGATACAGATGCTGATTATGAAGCAGTGGGAAGAACCCTTGATGCCATTACCAAGTCCTATGACTATGTAAGAGAAAATATGCATACGAAGCTTGAGCAGGCCATTGATAAGATGCAGTCGTACCTTGATGCCACCAATGTTGCAGTTACTGACAACGGTACCAGGTCATCCCGCCTTGAACTTATCTCAAACAGACTTATGGATCAGACAACTACCTTCGAGACACTGCAGTCTGAAAATGAGGATGTTGATATTTCAGAGGTTGCGATACAGTTAAGTTCATCTGAACTTACCTATGAGGCGTCTTTAATGGCAACCAGCAAGATAATGCAGACGACACTCATGAATTATATCTAATATTCAGTTAACTTGTACTATATTTAAGCGTTAAGCTTTGATATAATACCTTATATATTTTTAAGCGCGGAGCGCGGATAGGAGTGTGACTATGAACGTTACAACTAAAAATTTCGGAGAAATTGTTATTGCAGATGAAAAGATCATTAAGTTTCCTTCGGGAATCATAGGTTTTCCCGATCTTACTGATTTTGCACTTGTTCACGATGAGGAGAAGGGTGCCGGCGGAATCCATTGGCTTCAGTCAATCCAGGAGCCTGCATTCGCAATGCCTGTAATGGATCCTTTACTTGTATGCCCTTCATATAACCCTCAGGTTGATGATGAGATACTTAAGCCCATTGGTGAGCTTAATCCCGAGGAGACACTTGTACTTGTTACTGTTACAGTGCCTGCTGACCTTACCAAGATGACAGTTAACTTAAAGGGACCCATCATCATCAATGCACTTGAGAAGAAGGCTGTCCAGGTCATCATCGAGGGAGAAGAATATCAGGTTAAGTTCCCTATTTACGAGATCTTAAAGGCCAGAAAGGACGGTGAATAGGATGCTTGCTTTATCAAGAAAAAAGAATGAAGCCTTAGTGCTTAACAACAACATCGAGATCACCGTACTTGAGATAAAGGGAGAGCAGGTTAAGCTTGGAATCACAGCACCCAAGGATGTTCCCGTATATCGTAAAGAAGTATATGTTCAGATTCAGGAGGCCAATAAGGCAGCTGTTGATACTGAGGGTATGTCAGCTTTAAAGGATCTCCTTGGCTGATGCTTTTAGGTGAGTAAAGGTGACTAAAGAAGAAATACTCAAAGAAGAAATTTTACGTCAGTATAAGAGCGTAAGACAGTTCTGTATTAAACTCAATATTCCTTACAGCACGTTATCTACTGCATTCGAGCGGGGAATGGGCGGAATGGCCTATGACACGGTGCTTAAGATATGTGAGGAACTTTCGGTAAGCCCGATTGATTTTACTCCCTTAGAGAGCGGATTCATCAATGACCAGCTGCTTGAAAATAAGATTATGCAGCGCTTCCTTAAGCTTAACAAGAAGGGGCGGAATAAGATAATCGAGCAGATGGATGATTATCTGGAACTTCCGAAATATACTGAGATCTGAATAATTAAATATCTTTGAACAAAAATAAAGGCTGCGTACCGTTTTCGGTGTGCAGCCTTTTTAGCAGTATCCGTTAAATAACATGCCCGAGTAATTGCTGGTAACATACGGGGCAGTGAAGTTGTGTCCCGGGTTCTTGTAGGCGACCACTGTCTTATCTACATATTCCATCGGGTTTAAAGATATCTGGTTTGCTTTCCTTAATGCTGAGGAAGCAAAGTCCTTTATGGTGTTAAGTGCCTTGTGCTCAGTGTCTTCGGAAACGGCATTTCTGAAGCTTGTCTCATCAAGCTCTATGCTTCCGTTATCCGTAAAGTTAAGTCCGATCTCGGAGAGGGAACCCTTATAATAATTGACCATGCGGTCCATCTCATTCATAAGCTTCGTGCTTCCGGGATGACCTTCCCGGTATTCGGATGCAGACTTAATGAAATTATTATAGCCGGTAAGGAGACTTTCCACATTCTCCGTTATTGATTCTATGTCGTCCTTTATGCCTACCTCGGCGCTCTGTCCTTCGTAGCTGTGGACACCGTTTAAGGTAAGCTCATACTGCTTATCAATGGTGAAGCGGTTGGAGGTTGCTGAACGTGGTTCGCCGTTTAATAGGAACTCCGCATTGGAAGGCTCTTTTGAAACATAGTCGATTCCCAGATACTCAACAGCACCGGCTGTCTTTGATGTATTATCATCTGATACGTTAAAGATAATATCTTTGCCGGGCTTAAGACCCTCGTTCTGAGAGGTGAGCCTTAAAGCAGAAGCGCCCTTGCCGTTTTCAAGAACGTCGGCCTCGACACCTACGCCCGCATTGGTGATAAGGCGGGACAAGCGCTCCTGTATATCTTTATTGGTATCATTATCACGTATATTAAACTGGAATTCGTAACTTAAATCATTGATGGTGATATCAAATGAATAAGTATCAGGAGGAAGGGAAACCTTCTCATCCGAGTTAAGGGCATATCCTAAGTTCTCCTGCTTGGAAGCGAGCTGCGTGACCTCAACGTTAAAGGATTCGATGACCTCATCTGAAGACACATCCCCCACAAAGGAAGCGCTTACCATACTCTCATCTGAGGAGTAGGCAGACTTCTTATTAAACATCTCCTCGTCCTCGAGACCGCCTAAAGAAGCTATGGTATTTCGAAGTCCTCGCGCATTTTCTTTAAGCCCTACAGCGAACTGTCTTGAATCCTCGCTTGAATCAAGTAAGTAGAGAGGCGCATCTTTATTCAGTTTGAGCATGGAATTATAAACACCACGAAGCTCGCTCTTTTTGTGGGTGTCGTACTTGGTATTGCCGACATTGCCACCCGGCGCGTATGTGGTCAGATAATAGTTATAGATATTATCGATAGCTGCATTATAAGCCATACAAAGCCCCTCCTTTCTTCCTTGAATGATGTGTCAGGCGAAAATCCGTTTCGCCCGCGAAGCTGCGCTTCGGGTACACGAGGGCATACTATGCTAATATGCTAATTTGAATATAACACCGCGGAATGTCTATTTCAAGGGCTTTTCGCGATTTTGCACACAAAATCTTCGCAAATTTTTCACATTCTTAAGGGCTATGTTAAAATATATTGAATAAGAAAGGCGGACAGCATGAGATTTTTACACACATCGGACTGGCATCTGGGAATGGCGTACACCGGCGGAGTTTCCTACCGGAAGGATCAGGAGTTTTTCATTGACAGGATATGTCATATTGCCCTTGATGAAAACATAGACGGAATCCTGATAGCAGGGGATATATTTGATAAGAGCATTGCATCCCAGGAGGCCTTAAAACTGTATGATGATGCGATGACATATATTTGTGCTTCCCTTAATATTCCGGTGTATCTCATAGCAGGAAATCATGATGGCGCGGAGAGGTTATCATCCTGCAACGAACTTCTTAAAAAGAGCGGGCTTTATATAGCAGGTGCCCTGGAAAAAGATCCCTGTGTTATTAATGCAGGGGATACCGATATTTATCTTTTGCCCTGGATATCCACTGATAAGGTGAAGTCGGTATATCCAGATGAGGCAGAAGAAGTAACATCTATGGAAAGCGCCTATAAGCTTGTCCTTGATAAATACAGGGAAAGTTTCGTTAAGGGGCATAAAAATATACTTGTTTCCCATGCGTTTATTGTTAATGCGGAGACATCCGTAAGCGACCGTGCAGCGGAGCTCGGCAGGGCTACGATGGTGGGCTCCTATGTGTTTGACGGCTTCGATTATGTTGCATTGGGGCATCTTCACGCTCCCCAGCAGATAGGTAAACATATAAGATACAGCGGCACTCCCATGGCTTATTCCTTCGGTAAGGAGGAGAACCAGGAAAAGAGCGTAACGATAATAGATACAGATACTCTGGAGCAGAAGATAATACCCCTTCCGCAGCTTCATAAAAGGACTACACTTAAAGGAACCTTTGATGAACTGATGGAGGCTCATTTTGATGAGGAGATATTAAACGGATATGTAAGGCTTGATGTAACGGACAGCTTTGTGGGACTTGATTCCATGGCCGCATTCAGGGAAAAATATAAAAATCTGCTTGAGGTTACAAGCAAAGGCTTTGATCATGATGATGCGAAGATCACCATGACAATAGAGGAATTTGAAGAGGCAAGTGATGATCCGGAGAAGATATTCAAACAATATTGTGAGGATATTTTAAAAGAATCACCAAGTGATCATATGATCTCTTTATTTAAAAATGCAATGGAAGATTATGAAAAGGAGGCTAATGAAGAATGAGACCTATAAAAGTTGAATTTCAGGCCTTCGGACCATATGCAGGATACGAGATGGTGGATTTTGATGCCATTGCAAAGAAGGGACTTTTCCTTATCTGCGGTAAAACGGGAATAGGAAAGACCATGATCCTTGATGCCATGACCTTTGCTCTCTATGGCAAGAGCAGCGGACACAGCCGTGATGATTTCGAGGCAATGCGCTGCACTAATGCGGATTTTGACATAACTACCTTCGTTAAATTAGAACTTGAAAATAACGGGGAATATTATATCTTTGAAAGACGTCTTGAACGTAAAAGAAAGAACCTGTCTCCTTCCTATAATCTAATGAAGAAGGATGAGGACGGGCTCTGGAAAAGCCTTCTTGAAAATGCAAAGGAAAAAGACTTAAACAGAAAGGCGGAAGAGATAATCGGCCTTGAATATGAACAGTTCAGCCAGGTAATTGTTCTTCCCCAGGGAAAATTCGAAAAACTTCTCACTTCAAATTCCGATGAGAAAGAGAAGATATTAACAAGCATCTTCGGCGAAGATAAGTGGCAGGAGATCGCTGAATATCTTTATGCTGAAGTTGTGGAACGAAAGGATTCCTTGAAGGAAAAGAAGGACAGGATAATCAACAGCCTGAAGGAAGAAAACTGCGATTCCATAATGCAGCTTGAAGAGCTGATAGAGCAAAAAGATATAAAGCTTAAGGAAATGGAGACTTCTTATAAGGCAGCAGGATATGAAACTCAGAAGAAAGAACTCCAGGATCTTCTTTCGATTGCAAAGCGTTTTGAAGACCTTGAAAAGGCAAAGAGAAGAGTTACGGAATTATCAGATGAAGAAGATAAGTACGCTTCCATGGAGAAAACGGCTTCTGATGCTTTAAGGGCAAACAAGGTTAAGGATCTTTTAAAGGAAAAAGACAACGCCGAGAAAGAATCAATTAAGAGGCAAAAGGCTGAAAAAGATACAATAGAAGAAACTGAAAAGAAAAAGGAAGAGGCTGCAGTTATTTCCATGAAGCTTAAAGCCTTTAATGAAAAGGGGCCTGAGATTGAAGAAAAGAAAAAGCTTAAGCTTCAATACGAAGGAAAGAGAGCAGATTACGAAGGCCTTAATGACGCTTCTAAAATGGTTAAAGATGCAAATAATGCCGCAAAGAAGGCAGAACAGGCAGAAAAGGAAGCAAAGGCTAAGCTTGATATATTTACACCGAAGATAACCAAACTGCAGCAGGATTACTTTAACTTAGGAGAGGAACATAAGATAATGCTTGAGCATTACCTTGCGGGAATAACAGGTGAGCTGGCAGCCGGACTTACGGAAGGAAAGCCCTGTCCGGTGTGCGGAAACACCTCTCATCCCCATAAGGCCGTAAAAGCCGATGAGAGCGTGAGTAAGGAAATGGTGGATGAAAAGAAAGAGGCCGCAGATGAAAAATACAGCGAACTTCAGGATGCGCTCCGGCAGCAGTCAGATGCTAAAAGTGCCTATGATGAGAAGCGCTCTCTTACGGAAAAGAGCCGCGCTCAAGTGACCTTATCAGAAGCTAAGCTTGAGGGCATAAAGAAAAATCTGGTTAATGATATTTCTTCATTAAAAGAATTAAATGATGCCATTTTAAAGCTTGATGGTGAAATAGAAGAGTTCACAGCTAAAAAAGCAGAACTTGAAAATAATGAGAAGGCCATCCGGGAAGCCTGCGCTGAAGCAGGTGCCAAGATAGAGTCTGCTAAGAAAGAGGCAAAGAATTCTTCCGAGAAATTTAATAAAGCTCTTATGTCTTTGGAAAAAGGCCTTAAGGAATGCGATTTTGATACTGAAGAGCAGGCCAAAACTCTTATGATGGATGATGAGAAAATTAATGCCATCCGTACAGAAATTGCAGAGCATAAGGCATCGGTCAAGGCAGCAGATGAGAACCTTAAGACCCTGCAGGAGGAACTTAAGGGAAAGATAAACCCCAATAAGGCTGAATGCGATGAGAAACTTAAATCGATCTCGGAAGCAGAGAATTCTTATGCGAAGGATAAAGGCATCCTGGAATCCGAGATAGGACGCTTAAAACAAAAGAAAGAAAAGTTAGATGCCAAGGGCGACGGAATCGAAGAAAAGATACACGAGGCCGAGGAGGATTTTGCCTTTGCGAAGAAACTCAGGGGAGATTCCGGAACCGGTCTTCAGAGGTATGTGCTTGGAATCATGTTTTCTTCTGTTGTGAAGGCGGCAAATCAAATGCTTGAGATGGTCCATGGAGGGCGCTACAGCCTGTTTCGGTCCGATGACAAGGCCCAGGGAACCAATAAAAGAGGCCTTGAGTTAAAGGTATTTGATAAAAACAGCGAGGAACATGAAGGAAGATTTGTAAGCACCCTTTCGGGAGGAGAGAAGTTCCTTTGCTCCCTTGCACTTTCAATTGGTATGTCCACAGTTGCCCAGAAGAGCGGGATAAAGATAGAGGCTCTCTTTATAGATGAGGGATTCGGTTCATTGGATGAGGATTCGATCGGGGACGCAATGGATATACTTGACAGCATACAGGAGGCAAACGGACTTGTGGGAATAATATCCCATGTTCAGATACTTCAGGACAGGATTCCGAATAAGTTAAGAGTTGAACAGCTTGAAAAGGGAAGCCACATCATACAAACAATCGGATAAAATACAATATTTTTGTTGACTTAGGGCCGATTGCTATGATATATTATCTAGGCACGGAGCCTAAGGGCTCTATTTTTGATGATTATTTTGCGCTTGATGGAGGATTAAGATATGCGTACTAAGATCACACTTGCATGCACAGAATGTAAGCAGCGTAACTACAATACTACAAAGGATAAGAAGAATCATCCTGACAGAATGGAGACAAAGAAGTACTGCAGATTCTGCAAGGCTCATACATTACATAAGGAGACTAAGTAATGGCTGATAATACTGAGAAGAAGACAGGCTTCTTTAAAGGCGTTAAGGCCGAATATAAGAAGATTTCCTGGCCCGATAAGGACACGCTTATTAAGGAGACAGTTGCTGTAGTTATCACATCTACTATCCTTGCTGCCCTTATTGCATTATTCGACACGGGCATTCAGTATGGTATCAACTTTATTTCGACTTTATCTTTTTAAGGAGCAGACATGGCAGAAGCTAATTGGTATGTAGTACATACATATTCCGGTTACGAGAATAAGGTTAAGGCCAATATCGAAAAGACCATTGAGAACCGCCAGCTTCAGGATGAGATCCTTGAGGTAAGGATTCCGATGGAGAACGTCGTTGAAATGAAGAACGGCGCGCGTAAGACCGTTGAAAGAAAGCTCTTCCCCGGATATGTTCTTATTAATATGGTAATGAACGATGATACGTGGTATGTCGTTCGTAATACCAGAGGTGTTACAGGCTTCGTAGGTCCCGGATCAAAGCCGGTTCCTCTTTCAGAAGCTGAGATGAAGCCTCTCGGTATCAGAACGGAGAATATCTCCGTTGACTTCGAAGAAGGCGATACGATTGTTGCTGTTGCAGGCGCATGGAAGGATACGATCGGCGTTGTTCGTCGTATGGACTTCGGCAAGCAGACAGTTACCATCAACGTTGAGATGTTCGGCAGAGAGACTCCCGTTGAGATTTCTTTCGCTGAAGTAAGACGTCTTCGTTAGTTTTTGATATTTATATCTTTATAAAGATATGGATATATATGTTCGGTCTGTCATAGTGACGGACTGTGGGAGCGGTATTTAAATATACTGCGCCTGACCACGATGCGCTAAGACGCATAGAATTTAGGAGGTGCCATAATGGCAAAAAAAGTAGAAGGATACATCAAGTTACAGATCCCTGCTGGTAAGGCAACACCAGCTCCTCCGGTAGGACCTGCTTTAGGTCAGCACGGAGTTAACATCGTTGAATTCACAAAGCAGTTCAACGCAAAGACAGCAGATAAGGG